>Ga0315279_10001199_pt1 | contig 44198 bp, 38 predicted proteins | sample YL17G06_20_MG_FD_203694 | JGI IMG/M metagenome (GOLD analysis project Ga0315279, IMG submission 203694) | Sediment microbial communities from Yellowstone Lake, YNP, Wyoming, USA - YL17G06_20 | ecosystem: Environmental > Aquatic > Freshwater > Lake > Sediment | place: USA: Wyoming | collected...
CCGTGGACCTGACTCCGCAGTATACGACCACCAATTATACCCGTCAAGAATTATTATTTGAACGTACATTGGCCTACAAGAACCTCTATTTCCCGGTCTTCGTTTCCCTGAAAGCCGGCATGATACCTTTGATTTCTCCGTATATCGGCCTCGGGCTCGCGTTCTGCATGACTGCTTCCGCTTACGATGTCCAAAAATACGCAAATGGCACGATAATTGAAACTCAATTGGGCGGCGGCATATCGCCCGCGTACCTGATCGTGGGCGGCGGCGTGGAGGTCAAGCTCCTCAAGTTCCGGATCATGCCCGAATTCACGGCCCATATCCAGCCGACCGATACCGAGGATCCAAATCCCCCTCCTGCGCAGGCCATTAATTATAACTTATCCCTGGGTTTTTACTACACGCCGTAAAAAGCACTTGTCTTTCTGGTCTTTTTAGTTTATTTCCCCGTTAGAGATAGGAAACGTTTACGTTTCCGTATCATATCTATTTCTTGCAGTTAATTTGTTACATAAATCTCTAACGGGGTTTAGTCTTTTTGGTTTAGACCAAACAGACTAAACAGACCAAATAAACTCTGTTATTACTTTATCGCGTTCGCCGGGCAGGCGAACCGGCACTCGTCGCAGAGGACGCACTCGGTATTCGTCACTTTTTTCCCCGCCTTGATATACGACATGACGTCGATGTCCATCGGGCAACGCTGATTGCAGGCTCCGCATTCCGTGCATTCCTTGCCGGTCGGCGCGATCTTGATCGCGGAGAGGAGAGCCGGGACTTTCATGACCAGGGACACCGGACAGACGATCTTGCAGAAGGCCCGGCGGTCTTTGAGGATAAAGGCCAGCGGGATCGCGACCGCGTAGTATACCGCGTTCCCGGTGAACATCCAGAGTATCTCTTTCCGGTAGAGGTAATGGTGCCACACGTCGTAATTCAGGAAAAAAACCAGGACCAGGGGCAGGGCGATGGATACGGCGAGCGCCGCGTAGCGGATCGATCTTAAGGGCCGCGATATAACCCCTTTCTTCCGGATCGGAAGCCATTCCAGGACCGCGGCGGTCCAGCACGCCCAGCCGCAAAATCCCCGACCCCAGATGAGCGGTCCGAAGATCTTGGCCACGGCCAGGTGGATCACGCCCTTGCCCAGGAAGCCCGCGAAGATCAGCAGGGCGACGCCCTCGAGCTGAAAATTCTCGTGGTTGACGATCGGCACGAATAAAAGCAGCATGGGCAGGATCATGAGCAACGCGATCCGGCGGCCGATATTCTTGCGCGCGGCAGGCAATTTGCGCCGGATGAATATGCCTAACGATATGGAAAATCCGATCCAGGGGAAGATCGCTAGGAATCCCCACCACCCCACGGTAAAGTAAAGCAGCGCCGCGACCCCGACGCCGATCAAGAACGGAATGAAGATCGTCATTGTTTAAATCCTCAGTCGAGCCGGCAGAGCAAACTCTTGGCGTACTCCCGGATATCGGTCAGGTATGCGGGATGTCGACGGATGCTGTCCTTGTCCATCAGATCCGGAAAAGACCGTAGGCCGACTCGACGCATGCCGAGCGCCTTTAAATACCTTCGGTAGAACTCGATGACCGGCCGCATCTCGAAACCAATCCGGGGTTCACCGAGCGTTGTTACGACGAGGGCCATTTTGCCGCGGGTCAGGTGCCGGTTGACGTCGTGGTAGAAAAAATACAGCCGGTCAAGGAAAGTTTTCATCAAACCCGTGACCGCGCAGAAATACAGGGGAGAGGCGAAGACGATCAGGTAAGCGTTTATAACCGCCGCGCGCAGCCCGTTCATGTCGTCGGTGAAATAGCAGCTGCGCTCGTCCCGGCATTGGCGGCAGCCGAGACAGTCCGCAATCTGGAGCTCCCGCAGGTTGACCGTCCGGACCGCGGCCCCCCCGCTCCGGAAACCGGCCGCCAGGGACCGCGCGATCGCGTCGGTGGCCCCGCCTTCCCGGGCCGCGCCGTTCAGGACGAGGATCGCAGGCCGCGCGCGGAGCCTTTCTTTTCGGACCGGTTGCTTTTTTCCGGCCATCGGGATTTTAGAGAAAAACGGCGCGCGTCAATGGCGCGCGCCGGACAATGTACGGTATGCTCATTAGGTGATTTTAAAAATTGAAGGCCAAACCCAGACAGCCCTGAGGCAGGATGTATTTTATGCCCTGGCGGCCGAGGTTATACTTGTCCTTGTTGCGAAAATATGCGGCGGCCGCTTCAAGCACCAGGCCGATCCGGTCGGATAAATTGATCTTAGCGCCGACGAATAGGCCCCCGAGCGGGTTGATCGACAAAACCTCTACTTCCCCGTCGTAGTAGGATTTCCAGTAGATCATACCGGCTTCGATGCCGGCCGAGAAAACGATGTCGGCCGCGGGGGTGAGCAGGTATTTTAACCGGAAACCACCGAGGTTGATCGTTGTTTTATAATGATCACCCGCGGGCTCCCAGTTGGTCCTGCGGCAGCGGATTTCGCCCAGTCCGATAAAAGGGGCGAGCGAGAGTTTTTCCCGCAGCGGGAAGCTGAAATAAACGCAGGATAGTAAACCGATCCGGGACGTGTTGAACCCGCTACCCGAAAGATAGGTCGGTCCGGTAAAAAGCGCCGCTTCATATCGGTAGCCGGTCTTGAGGTTGATCACGAGGATCGAGGTATGGCCCCAGCGGCTCGTCGACTTTAACGTCACCCGGCTCGTTCCCGGCCCCAACCGGATCATCATTGAGAAAGTGCCGTCGTCCGGGATCTTGATTTTTTCGTCGTTCACGGACAGCTCGCTCAAGGGTTCGGTCTTGCCCTCGATCAGGAGGACCTTTTTATCGCCTTTAATTTCGACCGACTGCCGGGTTATAACCAGTTTCGGCCCGGTCGTTTTCCGGGTCAGGCAGATGAGACGCGCCGGGGTCCGGGGGCTTTCCAAGCCGGAAGCCTCGACGCTGCTTAGGGTTGCGTACAGGACGTCGATCCCGGTCCCTTCGTAAAGCAGCGAGTCATCCGGAGTGACGACATCTAAGACCGTTTCGTTCCGGTCCTTGTCCCGGCTGAGGATCACGCGCGTCGCCGCGGTGGCCGGTTTTGTGAAATAGAAGACGAAACTCAGAGGTTTTCCCGGCTCTAAGAAGAGCGTATCTTTACCCGACACGGATTTGAATACCGGCGGCGGAGGCAGGGCCGATGGCGCATCCGGAGACTTGCCAATCCGACAGCGGGTCCCGTATCCATCGCCAACCTCCATGGCGGGACCTTCTACCCGGTCCTGAACAATTACTTTTCCGCGGCCGACCGAGATCAAATCCTGGGTATAGGGTTGGACTTCGTAAAGAAAATTTGACGCGTCGCTGGTCAGCTGCAGGACGGCGGTGCCGATGATCAGCTGTATCCGGTTGTCTCCGGCCGGGTAATTGTCAACCTGGAATTTTCCGCCATCCGACCAAAGTTTCACGACCGCCGCAGTCTTGCCGATTGGGCGCGTAATTTCTTCGATGGCGAGCTCGGATCCCGACCGCATTCCGACCTTTCCGCCATTGTCCAAGACGAGAAAGCATCCGCCGGTTGAATCGGTCTCGAAACGGTCGGAGATGGAAACCGTTTGATCCTTTTTTACCTCGCTCCAGTCGGTCATACCCACTTTTTGGATCCGCACGCCGCCCCGCATATTGGCTAAAAGTACGGAGGGAATCTCGGAGAGGACCGTTATCTCGATGCGGTTGTTTTTTACCCGTCCGGCTGGGGTCCGGTTGGTGGCGATCGGTTGGCTGGGCCCGTAACCTTTGGCGACCAGCTGGCCCGGAGGGATCTTATGCTTGGTTTTCAGGTAGTCGCAGATCGCCTGAGCCCGGAGCCGGGACAGTTCCTCGTTCTGCGCCTGTGTCCCCAGGTTATCGGTATGGCCGCCCACTTCGATCTGGGCGCCGGTTTTTCTTAAGAAACTGGCCAGAGAGTCGAATATCGGGAAATCCGTTTCTCCGATCACGGCCTTGCCCGGCGCGAAGGATAAGGGTAAAAGCTGGAAACGTACTGGTTGGCTGTTGAGGACGAACGGGAGCCAGGAAAGAAAGATGATGAACTTTTTCAAATGCACCTCCGGATTAGTCCCGTTAGAAAACTCCGCCCTCTAAGGGATAGCGCAACGGCGGCATTAAACCGACATCGGTTTTCTTCGGTAATAACCACCGATAAAAATCGGTGGTTTTCTCTAACGGGATTAGCGTCATCATCTAAAAATTATACATTTTTAAAGCTTTGTCAAGGAGACTACTTACTAAAACATAGTCTGTTTGGTCTGTCTAGTCTTTTTAGTCTGTTTAGTTTTAAACCAGAAAGACCAGATAAACCAAAAAAACCAGAAAGACTTATTTATTTATATCCGGTTATGTAAACGCTCGCCACGTAATCCGCCAGCGACCGCTCCTTGTCTGTTTCCGGACGCAGCCCCGCTTCCACCATGTCCGTCGCGGTCTTGACCTCGAATTTGACTTCCCGGAAACCGGCCGCCGCGACCGCCCGGCGGTACTCGTCGATCAGGATGGCGCCGCCGATGCACCCGGTATAAACCTCGACGCTGGCGCAGATCTCGGGGGGCAGTTCCTTGAGCAGGGCCAGGTCGGAGATCGCGATCCGGCCGGCCGGTTTCAATACCCGGTAGGCTTCCTTGAGCACCTGCGCCTTGTCCGCGGCCAGGTTTATCACGCAGTTCGAGATCACGACGTCCGCCGCATTATCCGCGACCGGCAAATGCTCGATCTCGCCCAGACGGAACTCGACGTTCTCGTAACCGCCCTTTTCCGCGTTTTGGCGCGCCTTGTCGATCATCTCCGGCGTCATGTCCACGCCGATAATCCGACCGCTCTTTTCAACTTTCTGGGCGGCCAGGAAGCAATCGAACCCGGCGCCCGCACCGAGGTCGACCACGGTTTGTCCCGGTTTCAGGGATGCGATCGCGACCGGGTTGCCGCAGCCCAGCCCCAGGTTCGCGCCTTCGGGGACCGACCCCATTTCCGCCTCGGAATAACCCATGGCCTTGCTCAGTTTCTGGTTCGTCCCGGCGCAGTCCTGGACCGGCTGCCCGGAACCGCAGCACGACGAACTCTGCGCGGCCGCTTTCGCATACGCGTCACGCACCGCCTTTTTTATCTCTTTAGGGTCCACGTTACGCTCCTTTCTTAACTTTACCCAGCACGGCGTCGATCTTGACCTTGACCATACCGTTCAGTTCGTTGGTTTTCAGCAGCATCAGGCAGCAGGTCTCTTCCGGCTCGCCCAGCGCGACCACGGCCAGCTTGTCGCCGGCCTTGATGCCTGCCCGGTCGCGCAGTTCCTTGGGCAGCACGACCTGCCCCCGCTCATCGACCGAGACGACCGCGGTCACCGTACAGCACCGGTCTTCTTTCTCCTTGGCCGAACCGCCCGTCGCTTTCTTTAAGTTTTTCATATTATTCTACCTCCTCTGTATTTTCTGATTATTCTGATTTTTCATATCAATAACATTTAGACCACCGTAACCAGATTCGGTTTATTTGGTTTGTTTTGTCTTTTTAGTCTGTCTGGCTTTAAATCAGAAAGACTAAACAAACAAAAAAGATCAGAAAGACAAAAATATTTTATCGAAACCGCCAACTGTTAATTAAAGGATTTTCAACCCATGGTAACTTGACACAGTTTTTAATTTAGTTATCATGAGGCGATGGCCAAACCAGGTGTTCCGGAAAAGAGCGTGACCCAATTCACGATTTATCAGGACATATTTGTGATCCTGTATTGCGTAGTCCTGGGGCTCTACCTCTTCCTCGGTTTCCTGGTCTTTATCTTACCACTATTCGATCCCGGCAAGAACCATGACCTAAAACTGTCGTTCATGATCGTCCCTTTTTTCTATTCGGGGCTGATCACGCTCGCGGTCGGCGGTGTCGCGGTCCGCGCGGCCTGGGCGCCGAAGCTCTATGTCCGGTTGAGCCGCCCCTTCATTCCAGTCCTGGCCCTGTCGGCGCTGATCTCTTTCCTCCGCCTGGGTTTTTCGATCAGCCTCGCCCTCACCGCATGCCTGCTCCTGCTCCTCTTGCCGTATTTCCTGGTGCTTTCTTACGGCCGGCGGTATTTGAAAAGGGAAGACGTGCGGGATTCGTTCGCGGCGCAGGACCGTTAGGATCCGCGCGCTAAGTTCACTTCTTTGACCTTGTTCTCCAAGTGCAGCTCGGCATACAATTTTTCGGCCCGGTCAAACGCGGCCTTAGCCCCCCGGCCCTTGAGCCGCGCGGACGCGAGGAATGCGTCGGCGAGCAGTTTCTTGTTGTTGATCGCTTCGAACGCCACGATCGCGGCCTTCAAGCTTTCTCCCGCTTTCTTGATATCTCCGAATCTGGCGTAAACGCGGCCTTCGGTCAAATAAGCGGATGCGACTTCCAATTTTGATTTTGAATCGCGGGCGAGTGCGGACGCCCGGTCCGCATATTGCCGGGCTTCCTCAAGACCGGCGCTGTTTTCCGCCTCGCTGATCCCCAGTTCCGCCCTTATCCGGTATAGTTTCATCAGCTCGAACGGGTCGCCGACCTCTTCCAAGATCGCGCCGGCCTTGACGAGATCGCTCCGGGCCCGGGTAAGGTCTCCGGATGCCAGTGCCAGGCCACCCAGGGAGCAATAGGTCATGCCGATGGCGCGCTTGTCGCCGATTCGCTCGAAAAGTTCCAGGGACCGGCGAAAACTCTCGTCCGCCTTGTCGAACTCGCCCTTTACCTCGTGCAGGCCGGCGATAAAAGCGTAACCGATACCGATCGCTTTTTTATCGTCCAGCTCCTCGAAGATCCGGATCGATTCCCGATAAAGATCCTCGGCCCGCCCGTAATCGCCCGTCGACTCGTAGACCGTGCCGATGTTGCCCCGGCAGGCGGCAGCGCCGTACTTCTCGCCCAATTCCGTGAACTTATCATAGGCCGATTCGTACAGCTTGATGGCCGCTTCGTAATCCCCTCGGTCTTTGTAAAGGTTGCCCAGGTTGATGTGCGAGACCGCGATCCCGCGCCGGTCGCTCATCTCCTCGTCGATCTTCAGGGATTGGTTGAAATATTCGATCGCCTTTTCGTCCTCGCCCTGGCTGTGAAAAACCCGACCCATGTTGCCGGTCACTAGCGCAACCCCGCGCTTGTCGCCGATCTCCTGGGCGGTTTTCAGGTAATGCCGGTAGTGTTCGATCGCCTTCCGGTCCTCGCCTTTTTCGTAGTATATGCCGCCCAGGTTGCCCATGGCGATGCCGACTCCTAATTTATCGCCGAGCTTGTCCGCGATCGCCATCGATTCTTCCAGCACCTTGATCGCCCGGTCGTATTCTCCGAGGTGCCGGTAAACGCTGGACAGATTGCTTAAGCCCGCCATGCGGAGCCTTTTCAAACGGACGATATCGACCGCGGCTTTACTCCGGATCAGCTCATCCACGATCTCGAAAGCGGCCTCGCCTTCGCTTATCGCCTTTTTCATGTCGCCTTTCAAATGCAAAACCCAGCAGCGGGCCACCCGGACCTCGGCCTTTTCGACCTTTTCCGCGGCGGAATCCCCGGTCAGCATCGGCTCGACCTCGTCCAGGATCTTCATGGCACCGTCGTAATCGCCCTGGTCGTGACGCAGGGGGACGACCTTGCGCCGGGCCCGGGACCGCGTGATCCGGTCCGGTCCGGCCGCCTGGAACATTTCCTCGTAGTATTGCTCCGCCTTGGGATACTCGGCCTTTAACCGGTGAATGTCGCCCAGGGCTTCGCATGCCGCGGCCAGTTCTCCGGTCAGATCCGGCTTTGATTCCCGGATCAGGCGCGCCAGTTTTTCAAAATAACCGATCGCCAGGTCGTTCGCGTATCGGTCTTTCGCCCGGAACCCGGCCTTTTTCAGCCACTCCATCGCCTTGCCGGTGTCGTCGCTGTTCGCGTACTGGTAGGCCAGGACGTCGGTGAATTCTTCGAGGCGGTCGGGGTAGATCTTTTCGATCAGCTCGCCGATCCGGCGGTGGAGCTCCCGACGCCTCTTGATCAGGAGGTTGGAGTAGGCGACTTCCTGGAAAAGCGGGTGCCGGAAGCTGTACTCCGCTTCGGGCCGCCGCTTGAGTTCCGTGATGTATTCGTAATCCTCCAGGGCCGCCAGGTAGACGGTGAGGAGCATCGCGTCCAGACTGCACAGCTGCTCGAGGACCGGTCCGTAAAAATTCCGGCCGATGACCGCGGCCATCTGCAGGATATCGCGCGTGTCCTGGTTGAGCTTGTCCAGCCGGGAAGCGATCACGGCCTGGACCGAATCCGGAATCCGGATGCTGTCGAGCTGCTGTGGTCCCTGGCTCAGGGACCACACGCCCTCCGCGAAAATGAGAATGCCGCCGTCGATCAGGGACCGGATGATCTCCTCGACGTAGAAGGGGTTGCCTTCGGCCTTGGTCAGGATCCGGTCCTTGAACCCTTGGGTGATCCCCGGCACGTTCAGCAGGTTGTAGACGAGCTGGGTGGATTCGGCCGCATCGAGGGGCTGGAGGACGATCTCCTGGCACCGGCCCGCCAGCTTCTTTTTCAAACGCTCCTTGGTTTCGTAATGTGCGACTTCCTTTTCGATCCGGGACAGGGCGATGAAAAGGACCGACGGCAACGCGCTCGGGTCCGCCGTCCCCGGGTCCAGGGCGAATTCCAGCAGGGCCAGCGACTCGTTATCGATCCAGTGATAATCGTCGATCACGAGGAGAAGCGGCTTCTGCCGGGCCAGTGCGAAGAAAAGTTTTTTTATTGCGATCATGATCTGTAATTTAAGACCCTGGGCGTCCAGAAACTTCACTTTCTCGTCGATCTCGCTCGCGAACCGGATCGAAAAAATATACCCCAGGTAGGGAACGATCTCCCGCCACTCGTCCGGGAATATCGACTTTACCCGGGCCAGCAATTTTTCCTGGAACGTCTCGCGGGTATCGTGCTCGGTCACGCCGAGCAGCTGCTCCAGGATCTGAAGGAAAGGACCGTAGGCCATGGACTCGCCGTACGAAAAGCAACGGCCTTCCAGCGTCAAGAGCGGGGTCGGGCCGTCCGCCCCGGCATAATTCTTCAACTCGTCGAGGAGCCGGGTCTTGCCCATGCCGGCCGCGCCGAGTACGAACGTGATCCCGCCCTCACCCCGGTACAGCCGGTCCTTCGCGGCCTTGAGCGCGGCCAGTTCCCGGTCCCGGCCGAGCATCGGCGAGTACAGCCCTTTTATACCGCGTTTGGGTTCGGGGTGGTCCTTGATTTTCCGCGGCCGGTAGATCCGGACCGGTTCCTTGATGCCCTTCAGGTTCACCGCGGGCCGCGCTTCGTAATCGAAGAGGTAGCGCGAACTCCGGAAGACCGGCTCCGAAACGATGATCTCGCCCTTGGGCGCGACGTCCTTCAGGCGCGACGCGATATTGACCACGTCGCCCATCACCGTGTATTCCTTCTTATCCTGGGACCCGATCTCGCCGACGAAAACCGTGCCCGAATTGATGCCGACATGAAGGTCGAGGCTGGTTGGCCGCTTGAGTTTGGCCGAAAGGACCCGGTTGATCTCCGGGACCAGCGCTATCATCTCCAGGGACGCGCGGATCGCCCGTTCCGGATCGTCCTCGTGGACCAAGGGCAGGCCGAAAAGGGCGATGACGAGGTCGCCCTCGTATTTGTGGATCGTGCCGCCTTCTTTGATGATCGGCTTGTTCAGGTAGGTGAAACAGGTGTTGACGACGTCCTTCACATCTTCCGGGTCGAGCTCCGAGGAAAGGGTGCTGAAACCCGAAAGATCGGCAAAGAGGATGGTTAATAAACGGCGTTCTTCGGTCGTTTGCGGCATCGTGAATTTATATTATAATAAGGATTGACCGGAAGTCAACAAGCCGGGATTTATAACTGATCGTCCCGGGTGATCAAGGCAAAATGACGATCTTCGCGGTTTTTACAACGGATGCCTCACCCAGCCGCGCGAAATAAACACCCGCCGGTGTCCGCCGGTCCGGCGTCCAAGTTACCTCGTAGCCGCCGCGCGTAAGCATACCGCGGGCCAATACCGCTACGGCCCGGCCGCTGGCATCGTAGATCGCCAGAACGATTTCGCATCCCTGGCTCAAAAAATACTTGATCCGTATCGGTCCGCGGCCGGGGTTGCGGCTTATCCCGAGGGCCGGCCGGTCGTCCTTTGGTTCGGGTTTCGTTTCGACTGCGGTCGGGTCGGGCTTCATGAAGAACGAACCCAGGCAAAGATAGGAACCGGTGTAGTAGATCGCGGTTTCGTTGACTTCCCACGACTTCCGGTCACCGGTGTCTTCAAAATGCCAGTCCCGGTAAAAACGGTGGTAGTAGGTCTGGTTCGCCGGCGGCGTCTGGTTGCCGGAGTAGTAGCGGTTCGGGCCGCCGACCACGTGGCCGGGCGCCGTGCCGTAAGTCGAGGTCTGGCTGTCGACCGGCCAGTAAGGATAGAAGGGCTCGCTGACCAGGACCGGTTTCCCATCGTAAAGCGGGGTGCCGTAGTCGAACCAGCTGTGGTACGCCTGGAACACGGAATGCTCGCCGCCATAGGCCGCCATATTGGACTGGTAGAGCATGTTCATCGCGTTCAAGCCGTTCAAATAATGCCAGTAGCCCAGCGCCTGGTCCCAGCATTCCTGGGCCGTGTGGCTGCCGCAGACGCCGAGCAGGATCCCCATGCGGAGCATGATCCCGTATTCGGCCTTGTACTGGTTGGACGACCAGCAGTAATGGCCGGTGATGAGGCCGGACCGGTAATTGTCGTTATAGCCGAAGACCGCATCGATGCCCTGGCCGAGAGAGTTTCGCATGTTCGCGGTCACGACCGGGGTCGCGGTCGCGGTCTGGCAATAAGCCCAGACCCCGTAGTTGATCAACTCGCCCGGGTTCATCCACCAACCCTGCCACTGGTTGGCCTGGTAGTTGTTCACATAGGCGCGCGCGGCCACGATCGTGGTGTCCATGCGGAAGATCTCGGCCGCGGCCCAGAGCTTGGCGTCGGATAAAGTATCGTGCGCGGGTTTCTGCGACCAGGTCCAGGCCCGACGTGCGGCGTCGGTCAGCGTGTCCGCGAAGGCCGTCAGGCCTGCGGCCCGGAAGACCCGGGCACCGTGTGCGCAGTCCGCGATGAAGTAGGCGGCGGAATTCTTGGTGGCGTTGAGATAGAACCGAGTCGTGGTGTCCTGCGAGGGCGGGCTCTCGGCCGTGTACTGGAAGCTGTACGCGTGGATCCGCTCCAGGACCGAGCTGTCCGGCCGCTGCATGCGGAGCAGCCACTGAAACTCGAACCTCACTTCGTCCAGGATGTCCGGGATCCCGTTGCCGCTTTCCGGGACGCCGGTCTGGTTGTCTCGGAACCGGCCGGGATTCAGCTCAAAGGCCGTGAGCAGGTACCAGGTGGACTGGTCCCAGACGTATTTGTTGTAATCCCCGGCGTCGTGCCATCCGCCGGACAGGTTGAGCCGACCCCAGTCCGGGCCCTGGGGCTGTTCCAGCGTGTTCTTGGCCGCGGCCGTGTCTTTGAGATGGCAGGCCGCGGCGTCCGACCAGACGCCGGCGAACGTAGCGGGTTTGGCAACCCCGCAGCGCTGGTAATAATACGATTTCAGGGAAACCAGCACCGGCTGGTTATAAACCGAATCGCGGATCGCGAACCGGTATGACTGACCCAGGCCGTTCACGTTCAGTTCGTAATCGCCCGGGACCTGGAAGGGCGAAAAATCCAACCACCAGACCGAGTCGCCGGAGACCGGGGTGTCAAAACCGCGGAACGTGATGCTCCCGCCGTCCTGGGGAACGCGGAAGACGACGTTGCCTAGCGTATCCCATACCTCCGCGCTCGAACCCGGGTTGCTGGTCACGATCGCCAGCTTGGGGTCCGCGGGTCGGTAACCGTAATGGTCGATCTTGATGTGCCACGTGACCGCGGCCGGGACCAGCTGCGCGAGGAGGAAAAACGAGCCGAGGCATTTTACGACTGCCTTATGAAGACCGTTATTCATAGAATGCTCTAATAATATATTAAGGTAAAATCCGGTATTGTCAAGCCGCCCGATAATGAATGCCTTTTGTTTTGTCATTTGAAATTTGACCTTGATTTGACATTTGTAATTTGTCATTGGACATTAAAGAAGCTCTCTTGACTTTCCGAGTGGTTTTATTAGAATCAGAAAACGGAGGATAAGAAATCGTGAATGAGAATCACCCCTCGCCGCCGAACGCGGATGAAAATAAACTGCAGGAATCGCTCCAGGCAAAATACAATTTTTATTTCCAGGAAATACGGGAGCACCCCGGTATCAGCCACCTGCTCGTCGGCCTCGCCGACACTTGCCTGGCGCTCAGCAAACGCAAGGAGGCCCTGCTCTATTACAAGAAAGCCCTGGCGCTTGACCCCGCGGACGACAAGGTCGTCCGCCAGCTGCAAAGCAATTTCAGCGCCGAGGAACTGAAGGGCGTGGAAATAGCCCTCAAAGTCGTTCCTTACTGGCGGCAGCCGGGCAAGTTGGTCAGCTATCCGCTAAAGAAACACGGCCTGTACACGCTCCTCGCCGCGGCGTTCGCGGGCGGCTTATGCGGGACGGTCCCCATTTTTGGCGATCTCATGATCCTCTTCTTTTTTCTGCCGATGATCGTCCCGTTCCTTTTCGCGGTTCTGCAATCGAGCGTCCGAGGCAAAACCGAACTGGCGGAGTGGCCCTCCTTCGCAGACCCCTGGGATCACTATGTCCGGCCCGATCTCATGGTCCTCATCTCTACCGGCGTCGCCTTCGGACCGCTCGTGGTCTACGGGATCCTCGCGTCGTATCTTCATATCCGACTGAGCTTTCTGGTCCCGATCGGCCTGGTCACGGGTACGATCTACCTGCCGATGGTCCTGCTCGCCGCCGCGGTTTCGGAAAAACTGCTGGTTCCTTTCCAGTTCCGGACGATTCTGACCGGGATCTGGAAGATCCGCGGCCATTACCTGATCCTGCTCCTCTGCGCCGGGTGCGTGATCGGCCTGCAAAATCTGCTCGCGCGCTTCATGCCCTACTCGATATTTTTACTGGGGCTGTCCCTTTTCTGGCTGATCACGGTCTACTTCGGCATCATCCTGATGCGCCTTCTGGGCAACACCTACGCGGTCAACCGCGACCGGATAAAATGGCGGCAATGACTTCGGAGGTATTAATATGAGATGCTTGTTGTGCCGCGCGAACCGCCCAAGGTCAGGGTGATCAGCATGATTTAAACGCCTTTATTTATGACTATCGCGGCGATCCTTCCAGGTCGAGCTCAGGTTGAACGACTTGCCCATACCCAGCGATTCCAAAGCCGCGCCCAGGTTGTCCGGGAATATTATCGTGTCCCCCGAAAGAAAAAAATAGGTCTTGCTGTCCGGATGGAATTGGATCCGGCAGCGGACATCGTAGTCGCTTTCGATCACGCCCTCGGCCAGGGAGTCCTTCACTTTGAGGAAAAAGGGATTCATCATGTATCTCAGGTTAGCATCTTCCCAACCGTAGTCCGCGGGATCGATCCGCAGTTGGTCACGCTTGGCCGGGCCTGGCGTCAGTTTCAGGCTTTGGTACCTGCGCTCTAGCAATTTTATGATGACCGGCGACCTCCGGAAATAGTCCGGGTCCACGGTCAGGTCCTTTCCGCCCCCGGACAGGTAATGCTCCAGCACTTTCGCGGCGCCGTCATACCCTTTCTTATACCCGACGGCGACCAGGGCCTGGAACCCGGTCGCAAGCAGCATCCGGTCGACGGGACTGAATTCCCGGTATTTGCCTTCTTTAGCTTTTCGGCTCAGTTCGTCGATCTTGGACTGGAGCGTCCGTATGGTTTCTTTGCTAACGGTCCGTTGTGGGTTGACAATGTAGACCTTGGGCGGTCTTTCTTTTTTTGAGCAAAATATCAACGGCAGGATGATAATGACCGGCAGAAAGATCATAATCCCGGGGCGTTTCATGGCGGGTTTAATCAGGGATCAACTTTTGGCGCGGTCCGTGACGTCGTTGATCATCACCAAGATCTGCTGGATCGACCCTTCCTCATCCCGGAGCGGCATGGCCAGAACCTCGCCGATGAAGATCTCACCGCTTTTGGTCACGAACTCGAGGTTGTAGGCCGGAACGACCTTGCCCGAAAGTCGCTGGAAGAACTTTTTCATGGCCAGGATCTTGCCCGACTTGGTGAGGAACGGGTACAGGATATGGTCCTTGCCGATCATCTCCTCGCGCTTGTAACCGAACCAGGCGCACAGTTTCTTGTTGATGTCGACGATATGGCCTTCCGGGTCGAGGACCATGAAACCCTGGAGCGAGTTTTCGAAGATCTTCCGGTATTTCTTTTCACTTTCCTGAAGGGTCTTTTCCATGTTTTTCCGGGTCGTGATGTCGCGGACCACCACCGCCGCACCGGCGACGCTTCCTTCCGGGTTCTGCAGGGGCGAAACCTCTGCGCTGAACCACAGCGCGGCGCCGAGGATGCGCCAGGGAAAATTAAAGTGCTGTTTTTCTTTTTTCTTGATCGCGGTCCGGATCACTTTTTCCAGTTCGCGCGCCAGGTGGGTGGGCAAGGCGTTTTTCAGTGTTTTTCCTGTATAATCTCCCGGCGGTATATACAGCGTCGAGTTCGGACGCTGCTCCGGTCGGTAGAAGTCCGTGATCCGCAGGTCCGGGTCGAGCGCTAAAACCAGGTCCTCCATCGAAGTGATGATGGCCTGCAGACGGTCTTTATGTTCCCGCACCGCCCGTTCAGTTTTTCTGCGGCGGCCGATATCCCGGAGCACGACCACCGCGCCCAAGACCTCGTCGTCGTTCCCGATGATCTGGGTGCTGGCCTCGACGTAAACGGCATTACCGTTCTTGGCCTGGAGCTCGATCTCCGTGGTCTCGTCCACTTCCCCTTTTTCCATCGCTTTTTGGAAAACGCTCACCAGCTGGGAAACGGTTTTTTCCGGGACCACCCCGGACTTGGCGAAATGCTTGCCCTTCAGGTCGTCGGGTTTGTAGCCGAGGACCTTTTCGACGCGGCGGTTGACGTCGATGCACGTTCCGTATTTGTTGACGAGGAGGATCACGTCGTGAGCGCTGTCAAAGATGCGCCTCAGCTTCCGGTTCAACTGTTCCTGCTGGAGATGAGAATCGCGCGCGTTGTCGGCCGCCAGGCGCGCGGCCTTGATCAACTCGTTCGCGGCCTGGGCGACGGCGGTCAGGTCCGGATCCTTGCCCGTCAGCCGGATCTTGGAAGCGAGGTCGCCCCCGGCGGCGCGGTTCAGGCCGTCGATGATCTCTTGGATATTTTTGTCGTCCTTTTCGGGGATTTTAGCCATCGCCATAATCCATAAATTATACGGGAAATTCCGGGCCTTGTCAACATGGCCCGGTCATCAAGGCTCTTGACTTTTTTTCAAAATCGCCGTATTATTCCCCAGGCAAGTATGGCAGAAAAAATAAAAAAAGCCGTGTATCGCATAAATTCAAAGGCCATGAAGCATCCTTTCAAATCGCTCCAGCAGGTCGCGGACTTGGAAACCCTGATCAACCAGCTCCAGAACGAGCTCCGGCACAGCTCGGCCCTCAACCGGGCGGTCTTCGAACACGCGCCGGTCGGCATCTCGGTCCGGCTCGGTTCGGGCAAGCTGCTTTCCGTCAACCGGGCCTGGAAAAAGATCTGGAAGCTGACCAACCGGCAGATCGAGGAGAACGAGCGGATCAGCCGCAAGTGGACCGTAAAACAGCGTTATCCTTATCTCAAAACCTTGTCCCCGGAGGTCCAGCGGATCTTCCGGCGGGGCGGCGAGCTGTTCCTGCCCGAGCTCCGGATCTCCGATCCCCAGACCGGCCTGCCCAAGTGGATCTCCCAGTATTATTACGCGATCCAGGACCGCCGGGGCCGCGTCGAGTTCATCGTCACCATGACCCAGGACATCACCGCTCAGAAAGAGGCGGTGGGTGCCTTGCGCGAGAGCGAGGAAAAGTTCCGGACGATCGTCCAAAATGTCAACATCGGCGTCTATCGCACGTCCGGCGATATTGACGGGCAGTACCTCCAGGTCAACCCCGCGTTCACTAAGATCTTCGGCTACGACTCGGTCAAACAATTGATGAAAACCCGCGTTGTTAAACTGTATCGGCACGCCAAGGACCGTCAGGTGTTCGTCAAGGAATTGATGAAGAAAGGGTTGGTCCGCAACCGTGAATTGCTCATGCGGAAGAGGGATGGTACGCCGATCTGGGTATCGGAATACGCCAAGGCCCAGCACGACGACCGCGGCCACGTGAAATGGATCGACGGCGTGATCGAGGACATCACCGAGCGCAAGCAAATGGAAGAACAGCTGCGCGCCATCTCCCTGGTCGACGACCTGACCGGTCTTTATAACCGGCGCGGGTTCCTGACCGTCGCCGAGCACCAGCTGAAGATCGCCGAACGGAACAAGAAGAGCCTCCTGTTACTCTTCATCGATCTGGATAATTTGAAGGATGTCAACGACGAATTCGGCCACCCGATCGGCGACCAGGCGTTGATCCAGACGACGCGCATCTTGAAAAAGACCTTCCGCGGATCCGACATCATCGCCCGTTTCGGCGGCGACGAGTTCGTGGTCCTGACCCTGGAGATCTCCGGCACGAGCCCCCGGACGTTTTATACCCGCCTGCAGAAAAGCCTGGATTCCTTCAACCGGCATACCCGGCTGCCCTTCGCGCTCGCGCTGAGCATCGGCTGGGCGCATTACGATCCGGCCCGGCCCCGGTCGATCCACACCCTGCTCGCCCAGGCCGACCAGATGATGTACCGGCACAAGCAGAGCAAGAAACCCCGTTAACTCACCCCGGTCCCCGCTTTCCGGGCCGGTCTTGACACCTTTTATAATGTTGTTATACTATCGGTAGGAGGCGAATATGGATCGACGACAGTTTTTAAAAATTTTACTCGCCGGCACCACAGGGTCGATGCTGAACCGCTCTTTCGGCCAGTCCCTGCACGGTTACTTTACCGGCACGCTTACCCTGCCGGCGCCGCAGGTCAACACCTATTCTTCCGAGATCGTCATGAACAGCCGCCGTTCGTACCACAGCGGCTATAGTGGTACCCTTTCCGACCAGATCCTCGCCAATATTTTATGGGCCTGCGCCAAGGCGCCGGTCCTGGGTAACAACCGTATCATCTACGTGGCCCGGCCCGACAACGTCTACCGCTACGACCCCGTCGCGCACGACATCATCCAGCACCTCGCGGGCAACCACATGTCCGAAGCTAACTGCGCTTTCGAGGTCGGCGTCGCCGCGGACCTGGCCGAGGACGCGGGCGCGGCCCTGGCTTACGGCCTCCTGGCGCCCGAGGCGTTCTGGCTCACGACCATCAGCCGGCCGGTCGGTATTCCCAAGGAAAGCGCCACGACCAACGCCAACAGCACCTGGACCCCGGCCCTGACCGTCCAGATGGTCAACTGCCACGGCCTGATGGGTACGGTCAGCGGCATCACCAACCAGCTCGTGGCCGTCTCTTCGGATGGCACCCTGCCCAATCCCATAACCGACGGTTCGGTCCTGCTCGAGAACGGGCTTGCCAACCTCCGTTATGGAACCCAGTTTTCCGCGACCGTCCTTACACTGAACGAATTGTCCCAACTCGCCTGGGCCTCCTATGGCAACACACCGCATACCGCGGGCAGCAAAGCGGCGCTCACGGTCGCGTCCGCAGCCATGAATTACTACCTGACCGGAAAGATCTATATGGTCCGGCCCGAGGGCGTGGAGCGCTATTACATCCGCCAGCCTTCCGGCCAGGAATCGACCCGGGACCACCGCATCGCGCGGGTTACGACCGGTGATTGCCGGCCTCAGTTGCGCGCCGCGGTCGCGCGCCTGCCCCAGACCGCATCCGCTTATTTCGTCTATTGCGCGACCACCGCGACCCGCTGGCAGCTAATCGAATCCGGTTTTGCCGCGGCCAGCGCCCTGCTCCAGGCGACGTCCCTGAACCTGCAGGGTTATTTCACCGCGAACTTCAGCGCGGCCGAACGGACCGCGATCTCAAGCGCCCTGGGCATTCCGGCCGCAGATCTGGCGCTGGAAATTTTCTCGGCCGGTCAACCCCTGGTCGGCGTTGGGGAAAGAGACCGCGGCCCGATCCAATACCTAACCGCAAACCCGAATCCCTTCAAGCGCCGGACCGAGATCCGCTACGGGCTCGTTTCAAACCAAACCGTGAAACTCGAGGTCCACGACCTTTCTGGACGCCGGGTCAAGGTCCTGGCCGGCGGCTCGGGCTTGAGCGGCGATCACCGGGCGGTCTGGAACGGCGATGACAATCAGGGAAAGCAAGTACCGGGCGGTGTTTATTATATGGTGTTGCGCGCGGGGTCGGTCGAGCGCCGGGAAAAACTGGTTAAGTTATAGGAATTTGTAAAACCAAAAAGACTAAATAAATCCCGTTAGAGAACTCCGCCCTCTAACAAGAATACGGAGACGGGAGCATTAAACTCCGGTCAGCTTTATTCGGAAATTACCACCGATTAAAATCGGTGGTTTTCTCTAACGGGATAAACGAAAAAGACCAGAAAGACAAAAGTCGCGATAACGGGATTTATCCAGTCCGGTGCCGCAGGTCGTGGATGAACGACCGCGCCCAAAAATAGGAGATGATGCCGCCGCTGATGTTTCCGACGATAAAACCCCACCACACGCCGACCAAACCCAATCGCAGCACTACCGCCATGAAATAAGCGACCGGCACGATCAGGATGATCGTCCGGATCAAAGTGATGACCAGGGAGACTAGGCCCTTGCCCGCACCCTGAAACATGGCCGAGGCGGCGATGCCGACCGCGGTCGCCGGGTAATATAGGCACATGGTGCGCAGGAAGATCGCGATGCCCGGCATGATGCGCGCCGCGTCCTTGGCCATGGTGAAAAGCCGGGCGATCGGATAAGCGAGACCGAACATGATCGCGGCAATCACGATCTCGATGATGATACCGCCCACGAGCGCGTAGTTGAAGCTCGCGTCGAGTTTACCGTATTCCTTGCCTCCGTAGGCGGCCGCGCACACCGCGGTGACCGCGGTCGCGACGCCAATGAGGGGCAGGATGGCGAACTGGTTGACCCGCCAGCCGGTGGTGAAGATCGCGACGCCGTCCGTTCCCGCCACCTTGACGATCACGAAGTTGATGAGGAATACCGAGAACGCCATGGCGAACTGCTGGACCGACGCTGGGATGCCGACATTGAAGATGTCCCGGGTGATGCGACCGTCAAAACGGAACCGGCGAAAGGTCACGGTCACGTAACAGCGGCGCTCGATGAACAACCAATAGAACATGAATGCTCCTGAGATCAGGATCGAGAGCGCGGTCGCCCAGGCCGCGCCCGCCACGCCCATGTGCAGGGGATAAATGAAGAGCGGGTCCAGCCCGATGTTCAGGACCGCGCCCAGGAGCATGGCGTACATCGCGCGCTTCACATCGCCCTCGCCGCGCAAAATGGCGCTCGCCGCGAAGGTGAAGAAAGAAAAGACGCCGGTGGCGAACAGGATGCGGCCGTAGGCGACGGCCAGGGGTGTGATCCGGCCCGCGCCCACGAGCCGGAAGAGCGGTTCGGAGAAGACGGCGCAGGGGATGGTAAGCACCAGTCCGACGACGCCGGTGATCATCAGGGTGTGCGACGCCACCCGGTCGGCGCCGGCCTTGTCGCGGGCGCCGATCCGGCGGGACAGGGCGGCGCTGCCGCCGATCCCGAGACCGGCCGCGACCGAGCTGATCATGAAAAAGAAGGGGAAGAAGAAACCGATCGCGGACAGCGCGTCCGGGCCGAGCCCGGATACCCAGAACGCGTCCGCGAAGTTGTAAAGGTTCTGGACCGCGAAGGCGACGATCATCGGCACCGCGAGTTTGAAGATCGCTTCCCGAGGATTACCGAGCAGGGTCTTGACCCCATCGGTCGTTTCCGTCAGGTCCGGCGGTATTTCAACGTATTCTTCCATGTGGTCGAGATTGAGTATAGTCAGGCGCGTTCAGTTGTCAAGCAAACTTATTACTGAGTTTATCTAGCTTCCTTTTTAATCTGCGGATTTGCCGTTTATAATTGTTTGTCCCCGTGGGGGATCTTTTTGGTCTGTCTGGTTTTTCTGGTTTTAAACCAAACAAACTAAATAGACTAAAAAACCAGAAAGACAAATATGGTTTTAACTAACGGTTTTTTTCTTCTTCCCAAACCCTCTTCGTCACGAACGGTTCATTGTAAAAAACGAATTCGGTGTTGGGCTCCTCAAATCCCTTGTCCAGCCCCTTTTCCATCACGGATATGAAGAGCGCTTGAAAGTGCGTTTTGATCCTCAGTTCCAGCTCTTCCGTGCCGAGCGCCTTGGCTTCCTTTTGACTAAGTTTCAGATCGGTCAGGGCCCGTTCTTTGGAAATCCGGCCGTACCAAAAAAAATCCCGGTCCGGGGTTCGGATCTGGTATTTGATGATGTAATCGCCGGCCGACCAGAATTTGAGAAAATAGATAATGTAGTTCTTGCCGGTTGCGGCTGCGTACTTGAACTCGTTCAATTGCTGGAACATATATTTATTATCCCTTCCTTTACTTGTTTATATTCTTACTTTATTATAAAGCCTTTCCCGTCCAAGTCAATGCCATGTCTGCTTTCTCCTTTGCTCCGTTTCTCCTCTCCCCCTTTGCCCCTCCGCTCCGTTTCTCCGCTTCTCCGTTGCTCCGTTTCTTTCCCTCCCTTGACACCTTCATCTGATTCGCTAAAATTAGCCACTAAAGGAGACTCATGCTAGTCACGCTGCTAATAATCGGGATCCTCGCGTTCATCGGGGCGATCGTCTGGCTGGTCCTTTACCTCGAGAAGAAAAGGACCGAGGCCTTGCGCCAGGCCGCGCTCCGGCTCGGTTTCAATTTTTTTCCGAAGGGCGACCCGGCGTTCTACAACGAAATGAGCGTCTTTAACCTGTTCCAGCAGGGGCATAGCCGGTTGCTGAAAAACTTGATGCGAAGTACGGGCTCGGACCCCGAGGTCGCGGTCTTCGACTACCGCTACACGATCGGCAGCGGAAAGAACCAGAGCACCAGGAACCAAACCGTCGTCTGGTTCCGGTCGTCCGATCTGAACCTGCCAGCCTTCACCCTGAGCCCGGAAAATATCATGCACAAGATCGGCGCCCTGTTGGGTTACCAGGACATCGATTTCGAGCAGAATCCCGGATTTTCCAAACACTACCTGCTCCGGGGCCAGGACGAAACCCGGATCCGGATGCTTTTCAACGACAGCCTGCTGAGGTTCTTCGAACAGAAACATCCGGTCTCCGCCGAAGGCCGGGACAACCACTTCATCTTCTACCGGAGCAAGAAGATGGTCAAACCCGAAGTCCTGAGTTCGTTCATCGAGGAAGGGAGGGCGGCCCTGACCGCGCTCCGTTCCGGCCGGTAGATGATCTATTTTTAAGGAGGTAAAATGCGCGGTAAAATTATATTAATTTTATGTTTGTTCTTATCCTTAATTTCGTCGGCATCGGCCGGCGATATCCAGAAGTTGCTCGGCGCCTGGGAATGCAAAACCGAGCAGGGTACGGTGACGCTGCTTTTCAAATCGGAAGATCGCCTGGTCTATAACGGCGAAGAGATCGGTTTTCAGCTCGCACCGGGTGTCATCCAGGTCGCGGACGAATTCCTCGGCTCCGTTGATTACCCTTACACCATTTCCGAAGGCGTGTTGTCGATCACATATCCCGAGGGTTATACCCTGAATTTCAAGAAAGCCGCGGTCAAGCCGAAGGCCCCGCCGGAGAAAGGGGCGAGCTCCGACCTCGTCCGGCATTTTTCCGGAACCTGGAAAAATTATACCCAGAACACGGAAACCATGGTGGTCTTGTACCCCGACGGCACTTACGGCCAGCGGTACACGAGCAGCTACGGCAGCGCCGAATCCGGCGAGGAGTGGGGCGCGGCCGGCGAAAGCCATGCCCAGGGCCGCTGGACCGTGCGCGGCACGAAAGAAAAAGGGGTTATCACCTGTGTCGGGGGCGACGGCTCCACGTCCGAGTACGAGTACCAAGTCCACGTCGAGAACGGCGAAGTTTACTGGAGCGAATACTACTTCAACCGCGACTTGTACGGCAAGGTAAACGAGTAAATACGCTGTTTATCCCGTACGAGGACGGAGTTCTCTAACGGGATTTATTCGACGACGACGACCCGCCCGGTCCGACGGCCGGCCCGTATTAAATACACGCCCGCGGGAACATAGAATCCCTGCTTATCCTTCAGGTCCCAGGCCGCAGTCATGGTCCGGTCAACGGCCAGGCAACACACCAGCCGGCCGTCCATTCCATACAATTGAAGCTCGGAGACCTGATCTTCGGGCATATCGGTCAGGGCAATCCGTATTTCCCGGCCGGACCGGACCGGATTCGGCCGAACGGTCAGTTCCGGCACCGCGGGCTTCTCGCCGATCACGACCTCCTCGACGCCGGTCGCGGTAACGATCGTAAGCTTGACGTAGTATTGGACGTAATCCGCCGAGCCCGTGGCCGAGGAATCGCTGCCCAGGAAGAATACCCGGAACGTTCCGGTGCCCGTTGTACCGCACCGCCATATGTAAGTGTTCTGGCCGCTGCTGCCGCGCCAGCGTATTTCCGCGAGCAGGTTGTTGACGTTATCGTAGTCGAAGTTGGCAGGGAATTCAAGCCACTGGCCCGCGGAGACGTTGAACGTGTAGGACGCCGAGTCGAACATGAGCTGAGGCGTGTTGCCGTCGTAGTTTTCGTCGAAGATAGTCGAAAGATTGTTGGTGCGGGATGTATGGCAGAGATATAATCGAAGATTGTTATAGGTCGGATTCGAGATGCTTTGCGGCATGACCGCGAATTTAATGATCTGGCCGGCCAGGTTGATATCGGACTGCACGAACAAGGTCTGGAACCGGTGCGCGCCATATCCGCTGCCCCAGAAAGGTATCGTGTTGCCGGTCACCTGGCTCCCGATAATGACGTCGGTCGTGTCGGCCAGCGCCAGCTGGGCCAGGAACAGGACTCCGCACAGCATGATTAACTTTTTCATAACTCCCTCCTTTTAGTAACGATTTTCCGTCCGTGAACTACAATGAGGACTTGGACGGCAGGTCTTTTTCCTTTGATTTCCGCGGGATCGGCATGACGCCGGCCAGTTCGCCGATGACGTTTATCAGCTCGGTGCCGGTCGGCAGGACGATCTTCGCGTTATTCTCCAGGGATTTTTCCAGGGCCTGGAGCTTCCGGAGCATTTGCGCGTTGCCGACGAAATACTTGTCCGCGGCCTCGTTCACCAGCCGGATCGCCTCCGCCTCGCCCGTCGCCTCCAGGATCCGCGCCTGCTTGATGCCTTCCGCTTGTTTAATGCTCGCCCGTTTCTCGCCGTCCGCGACCGTTTCGCGGGCCGTCGCGTAGTCGATCGCGGCGATCTTCTCGTTCTCGGCCTTGACCACCTTGTTCATCGTGTCCTGAACATCCTTGGGCGGGTCGATCTCCTTCAGCTCGGTGCGTACGATGTCGATGCCCCAGTTCTTGGTCTCCTCCTTCAGGGTGTTGTGCAGTTCGGAATTGATCTTGCCCCGCTCGCTGTTCGCTGATTTCAAGGTCAGGGTGCCGATGATGTTGCGTAGGGTCGTGCGGGCGAGGTTGACGATCTGCCAGCGGTAGTTGTTCACGTTGTACAGCGAGCTTTTAACGCTGTCCTCGTCGAGCTTGACCTTGAAATATACCTGGGCGTCGACCCGGGCGTTCAAATTGTCGTTGGTTATGATCTCCTGGGGTTCGGCGTCGACCATCTGTTCGGTCGTGTTCACCTGGTACATGTGCTCGATGATCGGAATGATCCAATGGAATCCGGGGTTGGCGAACCGGGCGTATTTACCCAGCCGCTCGATCAAACCCCGGTGCGTGGGCCGGACGATCCGGATCCCGATCAGGAAATAGAAGATCAGTGCGATGATGATTATAATCAACAAATTCATATTAAACCTCCTGGTTATTTTTCTTTCCAATTATAATTCAATTGTATCCCCTGTCAATCACGACCTATCCGGGGTCAAATCTCCACATTCTACATAACCGCAGAATTGCTCGATCATTTACCGAAATGTATAATGTAGAGATTTAACCCCATTAACGGGAATATCTTATCCCATGGCCTGTATTATAAGCATCAGGAGGCCAACATGAAAACCATGATCCGCTTCATCATTCCCTTGTTCTGTTTCGCGAGCGCGGCCTATACCAGCACCGCGGTCACCAAGCTGCTTTTGAACGGATCCGACGAGTTCCGCGATCCTAAGAGCGCGAACGGCAAGTACGTCAACCTGCTCTACGTCCTCCCTACCCCCGAAGACCGGGATACATACGGACCGCGATGCGACTGGGGTTTTTGGGCGGGAAGCGCCTGGGGAAAGTACACGGACCTTAAACCCGGCTTCTGGGTTTACGTCTACCCTAACTGGTACGTCTGGGAAAAACGGGCGGAAGAGGTCGGTCTCGACTCCCGGGCGAGCGTCCAAAGCAAGTACCTGGTTTTGCTCCACGTGGTCAAGGCTCCGGACGACGAAAAGACTTACGGCGCGTTCTATGATTATGGTTTTTCCGAAGAATATTCCTATGCCGGTTTTGATAACCTCACGCCCGGTTACTGGGTTTACATGGCGCCTTTTTGGTACGTATGGGCGCAGACCTCGGACAACGTTGGTGGGACCTGAGGGGGTTCGGGATGCGAGGATCGCATCATAACTCAGAATTAACAGATGGTTTATTTGGTTTATCTGGTCTATTTAGTCTTTTTAGTTTAAACCGGACAAACTAGATAAACCAAAAAGACTAGAAAGACCGTAAAAGCATTGTTAATCTTCTGACCATCCGCAGATAGTCCTGAAGCGCGCATATATCCAAAGAATGTTCCGGGGCCAGGATCGCCATCTGGCCCAGATCCATGAGCTTATTATACAGTTCCGTATGGTCCTTGGCCAATATTTTATTGGTCGGGGCCTCGCGGACCGTGTTTTCCAGTTCCCGGACCGCCCTCGCGACTACGATCCGCGCGGAGTTTTTTAAAAAATCCGCAACCGGGTCTCTTTCCTGCGATTTTATTTCCGCTAATTCCGGAATTATTTTCTGATATTTCTCCGCCAGAAAGCGGACTTGCCGGCCGAATTCGATCGCCAGGTCTGCGTATTGGAACCGGCGGATAGAAAGGATCAAAACGCGTATCGGCTTTCTCAGGATCAGGATTATGGTCACGATTGTTATGGGCCAGATCAGAGTTTTGGCGATCTCCGAAAGGAAGGTCATGGTATCCATATGCGGGAAGTATATGAATTAACCGAACGCTTTCCAGCTGCAGTTTTTTTTTAATTTTTTACGGCGAAGGGGAATTAGATACTACTTGTTTTTATTAAAAAATTGCTTTTTGAGTTTGGGCATGACCCGGATCGTGCGCCAGATCTCGAGCAGGGGAAAGGATTCCTTCTCGCCCGTGGCCAGGGCATACCGGCCCGCGGCCGCCGCGTTGAATACGCGGAGGTAATAAGTGCCGGCTTTGAGCGGGACGCGCGCTTCCGGACCTATCCGGTAATTATCCTTACCGTATTTTTCGTAGAACGGTTTCCACGCGGTCTGGCCGCTGTCCAGGCGGTAGATCTGGTTCCAGGCCGAATCGAGCAGGTCGGCCGAGAACCGGTAGTCCCGGAATCCGTCGATGTCGGGCACAAGGAGGTTCATGTAAAAGGTCAGGGAATCATGCAGGATGACTTTGTAATAAGCGGCTGTATCCTTAAGCTCCGCATAAAAGGCCTTGGAGATCGCCGGCTGTTCCACGCGTACGGGGTTGTCCCGGGTCGGATGCTGGTCCATGATAAAACGCGGCTGGTGCCCGTAACCGGCCGTGAATATGGCCGTTAGCATGAACAGAATTAAATTTTGGTTTTTATAAGGTCGCACACCTTTCATTATATATAGACGGCGCGCGTCATGAAAAAGGTTAGGCAGAGGCGAATTTCCTTACTGAACGCTGAGCGTGAACCGGATGTGCGAAAAAGGGACGAGCAGGTTGTACGTCATGTTCGTGTTCTCCACGCCGTCCACGAAAACCTGGAACTGGAGCGTATCCGAGAAGTTCGTGCTGTCGCTTTTCCAAACCTGGCCGATCAGCTGGTCGCCTTTTTTGGGTGAAAAATCGAAGTTTTGTGGCGTCGTGCCCGTCATCGGTTCTTGGGCTTCGGAGTTTAAAGTGTCATTACCGTCAAAATGCAACTCGAGGTTCTGCGGATTGGTCAGGCGGATCTGGATCTCCTTGGTCTTGGTGCAAGACACGGCGGCCATTACGGTCAGGATCAATATTAAAGATCCATGCTTCATCTCTCCTCCTGGATGAGTTATTCTAATAATTAATCGGGCGATGTCAAGCAAGACGATCATCCCTTGACAGCGGCATCATTCCCAGGTATATTTAACCAGTAGATCAAGGAGGAATAATGATAAAATACTTGTTATGCCTGGCCGGTATCGCAATACCGCTTTTCGCCAACCCTCAAATAGAAAGAATGATCAACGAATTTCAAACCGACTCATCGGGATATGAGTTGATGGAATTTCACCCGACTTTTATCGGCGGCGAATCGCTTCGAAACGTGCCGGTCGCGACCATCGTCGGCACGGCGTTGATCGACACCAGCATCATCCTGCCTAATAACGGATACGTTTTGATCGACAGATCCATGCTTTACGGCCCGTTCGCGTTGCCGTCGGACACCGGGTTTATAGTGGTTTACGTTGATTTCTGGTTTCAAGACAGTGTATTTTATCCCATCTTTGATTCCTTGCCGGGCGCAACTTCATCCGCCGCCAAATTTTGCTGGACGGTCGGATGGGAGATCATCGATGAACACCTGATCCAGGATTGGTATATCGATCATTCCCCGACCTTTGGTCTTCCGAACGATGATTATAAGGGCTGCAGGGTATCCGGGACCGTGCTCGGTAACGGTGTTCCCCTGGCCTACGCCAACCTGTCCGCGGTTGCGACGGATTCATCACCCTATATTCCTGAAAGCATATATTTTCGTAAATCCACGACATCCCGATCGGACGGTTCATATTCTTTCCAATATCTTTTCCCCCTCGATTTCGATATTACCGCATCCGCACCCGGCTATACGACGCAATCCAGAAGAACACCCCAGCTGCACGCGATGGATCCCGTGACCGATTTTAATTTTGAGCTTTACCAAACTGCGGTCGATAATAACGGCCACGAAGGACGGCCGGTTTCGTTCACGATCTCCGGGAATCCGTTCAAAGAGAAAGTCGATGTCCAGCTGAGTCCGGCGCTGGCTACCAATAAGTATACCGTGAAAATTTTCGACGTCTCCTGCCGCCTCGTACGTTCTTTACCGGTCCGGGCCAACCGTATGAGTTGGGATGGCCGGGACGAGCGCGGCCATAAGGTTAATCCCGGCATTTATTTCTTGCTCTTGCCCGGCGTGCGGGTTAAATTGATAAAAATACTCTAAACGTCGTTCCTTTTTTATTAACGATAGGTCTTTACATGAATTAATTACTTTTTTCCTATTCAATTATCCTAGTTAGACTTGAGCCTGTCAAGGGGCGAAGCGAACGTCATCTGCCCCCCCCCCCACCTTAATCCTCCCCCTCGAGGGGGAGGATTAAGGTGGGGGTGAGTAACCTTTTTCTTCCTTGACTTCTTTTCATCAACTAATATACTTGTCCGAAGAGAAACCATGACGATACTTATCCTGCAATTATTTTGTATTTTCGATCTCGTGCCGGACGCGTACTTCATGAACCCGGCAGATACCCGTTTGGGAATTGTCTGCACGGACAACCATTGCTCCGCGATCTACCTGATCCGCGACAATAAGATCGATAAGCTTTTTTCCGCGGCGGGCTGCGGACAATACTTCACCATATCTGCGGCGGCAGATGAGGTCGGCTTAAAGATCATAGCGGAGAACGGCCTGCAGGCACCCGCGGTCCTCGACCTGCGGTCCGGGAAAATCACCGAATTGCACGAGCCGGTATTACGCGCCGGCCAGGTCAGTTTTTCCAGTGCCGGCAAGACCGCGTTCACGATCGATACGGAACTGCTTGTTTCCGACGGAAGAACGATCGCCCGGTATGATCTCGGCGGGTACGTCAACCTCGCGCCGATATCGCCGGACGGGAATTTTGCTGTTTATAACGACGATCATGACCAGTTATGGCTCCTGGACCTTCGGACCGGCGGGAAAGAACGTATCACGGATCAAAAACGCGGGTACTGCTGCCCGCTCTGGTCTTCGGACAGCCGGCTGATCGCCTTTTCGACGCTTAGTGGAAAAATATCGACCTGTCAATTGAGCGACAAACAGATTTTTGAGATCGGCCCGGGGAGAGATCCTGGGTGGTCTCCGGACAGCCGGTATATCATCTATCATGTCCAGGAAACCGACGGGCACCAGTTATTAAACTCGGACCTTTACCTTTCCAGTAATGACGGCCGTGAGCAAACCCGGCTCACCGCCACGAAAGATATCATGGAAATAGACGCCGCCTATATTTCCGGTTCGGAGATCATATACCAAACCTTTGACCGCCGGGAATTGATAAGGCGTTCTATCGCCGGCACGCGCTTGGGCGAGATAAAAGTGGTTGCGACGTTGCCCGCGGACCGGATCGCGGAGCGGCCGGCCGTGCAGGCCGATTATGGACCGCGCGACTCGATCGACTTACCCTACATCCACCAGGTCTATGACGTGCCGGACTGGCACAACGGCCACTGGTCGTGCGCGCCGACCACCGCGATGATGGCGATCGTCTATTATCGGAAACTACCCCCCTGGGATTGCTGGTGCTCCTCGCCCAGCGGGCATACGAGCCATTTTGGCAATTACATCTGCGACGATTACACCTACCGGGAAGTAGTTTATGACCTGGTCGCCCAGGACGCCGGTGGGAACGACGTCTGGGGCGGTTACGGTTACATGTGGTACGACGGCTATTCCCCGTATTCGAGAATGATGAACTATTTGCAGTACCATGGCCTGAACTCGTGGTCCGACGACTCGCCGACCTGGGCCGAAACGTCCGCCGAGGTTCAGGCCGGATGGCCCTATTGCATGTGCGTGGGCCTGACAACGGCCGGCCATCTGATCCTCGCAATCGGACAGGTCCTGGACTGGCACACGCTGATCTTCAACGACCCCTACGGCAACAAGAACCTGCCCGGGTACCCGAACTACTACGGAAAATATTCCCGGTACGACTGGCCCGGCTACAATAACGGCTACGAAAATCTGAATGAGGTTTACTGGTGCCGCGGCGCGCGCGGCGGCTGGGAACCCGCACCCGACACGCTCGTTGATGACCTGCAATTCCAGTATCCGGGAGAGACCAGCGGCTTCTATGTCTTCAACGACTTGCCGTCCAAGCAGTCGTATTTCCACGACGTCCTGACCGGTTATAACGGTCACATGTGGTGGACCTACACGACATATTCAGCCGACACGTGCTACGTGACCTGGACCCCGGCCCTTCCCGCAGCCGGGAACTACGAGGTGTTCGCGTACATACCCGGATCTTACGCCAACGCCGACGCCCGCTACCAGATCCACTACCAGGGCGGCGCTCAGACCAGGGTGGTTGACCAGTCGGGCTATTCGAATCAATGGGTATCCCTGGGGACCTATCCGTTTAACACGAACGGCGGTTACGTCTATCTCGGCGACGCGACCGGGACCCAATCTCAACACATCGCCTTTGACGCGATACGCTGGCATCTTGTCCCGGGTGATATTGAGGAGGACCTGACGGCGCCCGACAATCCGCCAAGCTTAAGTTCGGTTTTCGTGAAAAACGAACTGGTCTTATCTTTTTCAGATCAGAACTGCCGCGGGATAAATTATTCCGTGTACGATATAACCGGCCAGCGGATCCTGGAAGGCCGGGCGTCGGCCCCTGGAACAAACCAACCGGTCATTATCAATACCTCGCGCCTGTCCGACGGTGTTTATATTTTAAAGGTGATCGTTCCCGGCCGCGAAAAAGATTATACTAGCAAATTCATCAAACTGTAATGATTTGAGAAAATCTCCCCTCCCTCGACGGGAGGGGATTAAGGGGAGGGTGTAATATCTAATACGAAACCGGATTGTTCAGCATTAAATGTTGGCTGTCTTTAAGTTTCAGGACCTGTCTCAGCTTCACCTGGTCCATGATCGCCCGGGGCCTGGTTTTGAACCCGACGCCCGCGCAGAAGACCGCGATATTCTGCGAGACGATCCCCGCGTCCTCCGCCGCCCACACCAATTTCAACGAATCGTCACCGCCCCGGAAACGCGCAATATCCGACACCAGCAGTAAGATGACCGGCGCCCAGACCACGAATTTCTGCCGGTCAGCGATCAGTTGTCGATGATCGCCCGGAACGATCGGATCCAGCGCGTGTTTTTTCGCGTCGTACAAGTATATGCCCTCTTCCCGGCATACGTACACGTCGACATCCTGGGCGTTGATCGCCGACGGCGCGGTGCGCTTTCCGATCTCCGGCCTGTTAATACCGTCCGCGGCCCATAACAGGTCTGACAGGTCCTGATCCCGCAGCTTGACCGTGTCGAATTCCGATGCCGAAGCCCGCGCTTTCAAAGCCCTCATTACAGGCAGGCCCCGATTCGTATCGGGCGGACTCAACTGTATCGTCTTGAACTCCTGAGCGTAGGAAAAAGAAAGGACCGCGATCGCCAGGGAACATATGATAGTTATTCTGGGATATCTCATGTTCAATAATATTTAGATCAAGTAGTTTGTCAATATCATCGGAGTCATCTTGCCCCGATACCAAAAGTATACCGTTTCCACCCTGTCTGGAAACGGTATACTTTTGGGAGTTTTTAAACGTTACGGATCAGCGCTTCGACGATATCGGACGCCTGGGTCAATATTTTCCGGTCAAGCTTGTCAAATGTATCGGAGATCTGGTGATAGTACTCCGGGATCGAGCCGTTTTTCAATCCGATCAGGGTCACGACGTCAAATCCTTCCGTCTTTACCGGACCGGCGTCGGTCGGCGCGATGATATGTTTTTTGGGCACTGCGGGGATTAATTCCTTACCTTCCAGATGGTCGATCAGGTCGAAGCTCTTCCGGTTATATTCGATCTTCACCAGGTGTTCCTCACCCGTGGCCCAATGCAGGTCCTCGGCTCCGACGCATTCCAGGTTTATGAAGAGCGTTTCCGTCGGCAGCTCGCTTTTATGGCGTTTCAGATAATCCTTTATGCCGAAAAAGCCGGATTCCTCCGCGCCCGTCGCCAGCAGCCGGATGTCCGCGTTCACCGATCTATTAAGCGCCAGACGCCGTCCCAGTTCCATTAAAATGAGAAACCCCGAACCGTTATCATTGGCGCCGGCCAACGGCCTGGACCATCCGACATCCAGGATGATCATCGCCGTGATACCCAGTAAGACGAGCGCGATGATCGCGATGACCGAACCGGCGGAGGTCAATCCGGAAAACGACCGCATTACGAGACCCACACCAAAAAACAAGGCGGCCGCAAAGGGATGTCATGAAGAAGCGGTTAAAGGGCGGGGGCAGGGCTGATCCGAATTTAACGACCCGACCGGCGATCGGATATATGTTCCCCGTTCTTGGCGTATCGTGGTGCGCCATGACGATAACGGTCTTGGGCTTTTTTTTGTCTGCGCTGATCAATGCCTCGACGTTAACGGATTTGTGGCGGAATAATAACCTGTCGGCTGCGTGAAAGGAAAAGGTGAGTTCGCCCCAGAGCATGACCATGTTCAGCAAATAAAGGATCAGGGAGAAGAGCAAGATATACCGGAAAAGAAAATTAATCAGGAAAAATATTCCGATGACCAGGAGCAGCCGCCATGACCAGAAACCGGGGACGCTGAAGGTCTCCGTGCGCGTCTGGAATCCGCAGGTTTCCATTGCTTTGCGGATGATCTCGACCCCCGTCTTATCGCCGCCGGTACCGTCGAACCGGTTATTTATTTTGGCCAGCCGGATAAGATCGGTTTCGATCGTCGACGGGATTTGATTTTCCGCGGGGATAGTGTCGCTCATGTTGAACCGGCATAGTAAACGGTTATTTTACATCGCGTCAAGCGATGAAAACAAAAATATGCCATCATCTGGTATTTATTTTGTCATCCTGAGCTAAGCGCCATGGTCCGCCATTATGTTTGGTGGGAAGGATCTCAATGTATCAACGATCTAAACGATATTAATGCTCTTAACGATACTAACGTTTTTAATCACCGTAATCTGCTGTTTAATCAACCTAATCATTCTACCAAAGGTAGAACTAACGTTTCTTATAGTTTTATCAGTTTGATCCCGCAAGTCTTGCCCATGCCCGACGCGACGTTCAGGAAATACACGCCCCGGTTCAGCCTTAGGATCTTCGCGCCCTGAAGGGCCAGGGTTGAAACCTGGCGTCCGCAATTCTCTTCGAAAACAAGGGTCCCCGCGATATCGTAGAGCTTGATCTTCAATGAATTCGGCTCCGGTTTGGCGAAGGTGATGGTTATCCGGTCTTTAAACATGGTCGCGCAGGAAAACGGCTTCGGTGAAGACACCCCGGTTCCTTGCTCATCGATAAAAACGTTGCCCGTGGGATTGCGTTTGTAATATACTTCCCAGTTCCCGTCCCTCTGGTCGTACCAGGTGACGTGGACCGCGGGCCCGGAGACCGAGATCGAGTTGTAAAAGGACGTCGCTCCGTCGTTCGTCAGGCGCTCATCCGAACTCCACGAAACGCCGTTATCGACCGAAGACTTATAATAGATCTCGTCATTGGCGTCCCGCTCGTCGGTCCAGACCAGGTGGACGTTCGGACCGGAAACGTCGATCGATGAGCCATAGGACGTGCCGGAAATGGACGTCAGCCGGGTGTCCGTTCCCCAGGTCGCGCCGTTATCGGTCGAGCGCTTGTAATAAATTTCATAGTTGCCGTCCCGGTTATCTTCCCAGGCGACGTGGACCGTAGATCCGGAGGCCCCGACGCATGGCCCCATGGATACACCGGCATCGTTGGTGAGGTTCACCGCGGAATTCCATGTCGCGCCCGCGTTGGTCGACCGCGCGTAAAAAATCTCCTTGCCCAGGTTCCCGCCCGCGTCGCTTTCATACCATACCGCGTGGACCGTATCCCCGGCGGCCGCAATCGCCGGCGACCAGGTCCAGTCGGCGTCGTTGGAAAGCCTCGTATCCGAAGACCAGGTGTTCCCGTTGTCGGTGGAGCGCTTGAAATATGTCTCGCGGTTCCCGTCGCGGTCGTCCATCCAGAGTAAGTGGACGTTGGAACCGGAAACCGCCAGGGTCGGGAACAGAGACCAGTTCGAGTTGGACGTCAGCCGGGTGTCCAACCCCCAGGTCGCGCCGCTATCGGTCGAGCGCTTGTAATAGACTTCGTAGTTGCCGTCCCGGTTGTCCTGCCAGACGCAGTGAAGGTTGTTCCCGGAAACGACGATCCGCGGGGTTTGTGCATTGCTCGCGTTGTTCGTCAAACGGACGTCACCGCTCCAGGTCAAGCCCGTGTCGACTGATGATTTATAATATATCTCCTGGTTGCCGTCCCGGTTGTCGAACCATACGACGTGCACGGCCGGCCCGTTCGCGGCCACGGCCTTGGTCGTAGCGCACCGGGATTCGTTGGGGTCGTTGGTCAGCCGTTGATCCGCCTGCCACTGGCCGAGAAGGGGCATCGCCGTCAGGCAAACCGTGAGTACAACGAAAATGATTTTTTTTAAAAATCCTTCCCGCTCGAATGTAAATTTCATTGTGCCCCCTATTTTTTCTTCTTTTTTTCCTTTTTGGGCAGGACCGAAACGTATTTGAAGGACCGCGCCACGAGTTCGTCAAAAACCTTTTTATCGCGGAAGATTTTTTCCGGCAGGGCCAGGTATTCCTTCATCACCCGGCCCGGCACCGGCTCAAAAATCTTGATCCCTTTGTGTTCCGCGAGCGCCTGGACCCGTTCTTTCTCGGGCAGCCGGACAATGATCACGTCCTTGTATACGCCCGCGAACATGTTGTTGTTGAGAAAACAACAGGGATAGCCGAACATCTACCGGTGCTCGCAATCAACCACGGCAATGCGCTTTTCAAAAAACGTAATCAGCTCCGGTGTCGCCTTCTCCCATTTGATCTTCATGTTGCCGTCCTTTTTGTTGATATTTGGACTTCTTGGCTTAGTATATGATAATTTTACTCTGGGTCAAGTGATTTGGTTATAATACCAAAAGTATACCGTTTCCAGACAGGGTTGGAATGGTATACTTTCTCGGAATTCATTATCACTGTAATCATTGCGGAGCATTGACTTGCCCCATTTTTCAATATATACTACCTCATGGTCGATATGGAATTCCGGGGCTGGTGGATATCGCCCCAGGGCGAACCCATTCAGATCTCGGACCACTTTAGATACATTTTGGAAAATCCGGAAAAATTCGGATTTTCAAAAGAGGAACTGGCCCATGTCGCGTGGGAAATGAAGGGCGATAACCGCGAAAAATACATGGGGCTCGCCTTTCAGCGCGGCTGGATCCGAGTCCGGGAACAGAAAGGATTCACGATCTTTCAATTCTGGGAGAAAACCGATTCTGTTATCGGCCGGATAAAAAACCTTTTATCGACCTTCAACCTTTCACCCCAGGACCAGCTCGCCATCACGGAAAATTGTAAGATGGAGAAGTATAAAACAACGGTCGAACGGTTTTTAGAATCAAGTATCAAACAATAAATCCCGTTAGAGATTGTGACTATTTTGTGATATATTTACCTATTATTAATATGCCGGATATGAATTATCAGGAGGATTAAATGCGGGTATTACGGTTATTATTCATCCTTTTTTGCGCCGGGATCGGGTTCGGTCATGCCACGGGCGCGCGGTATTTGATCATTACGCACGATAGTTATGCCGAAGCTTTAAAGCCCCTGGCCGATTGGAAAACCCAGAAGGGCTACAAAGCGAAGATCGTCACGCTGTCCGAGATCGGCGGTTCGGATTCGGTGAGTATCCGGAACTATGTTGTCCAGGCCTACGGAACCTGGCCGATCCGGCCCGAATACCTGCTTCTCGTCGGCAATAAGAACCAAATCCCCTTTCCGTTCTTCGTTAATACCAACTACGGCCAGGGATATTCCGATAATTATTATACGAACGTTATCGGCGATTATCATAATGAGCTCATTCCCGGCCGGTTTTGGGTTTTTGATACGAACGAGGTTAAAACGATCGTCGCCAAAGTATTGAGCTATGACAAAGATCCATTCATGGATGATCCTTCCTGGTTCAAGAAAGGAAGTACGGTCGTTTGCGAAGACGGCACGCCTAGCGGCGACTCGATATATTGGTCCGACGCCCGGTACGCCCATCGGTTAATGGAAACCGCCGGATATCTCCAGATCGATTCATTCGCTGCCAGTTTTCATGATTCCAGCCCGGATGTCATTCACGCGATAAACGAAGGTCGGACGTATGTTCTTTATCGGGGGCTGGCGGGTTATGACTGGTGCCCGCCGTTCGGTTATATCGAGGGATCGGATTTTGATAACAGATGGAAATTGCCGATCGTCATATCCGCCTCCTGCGCCACCGTTGAGTATATCGGCTATGATTGGATGAACGCAGGTACGGCGGACGAGCCCAGGGGCCCCGTGGGTTTTCTCGCCACATCGACCATGCTTGATAACGCCGCCGAATTCCGCAGCGCGCTGGCATTAGGGACCCTGCGCAGTATTTTTTCCGACAGTTTTTCCACCCTGGGCCGGGCGTGCGAGGCCGGCCGCCAGAATTATTATAACACGTTCGGCAACACCCTGGAGTATAACAGCTGGACCTGCCTGGGCGATCCGGAAATGACGGTCCGCACTGAGACCCCCAGGGTTGTCCAGGTCTCTCACCGACCGTTCATCTGGATCGGCGACACCCTGGCGGTCCAGGTCCGGCGCGATTCCGCGCCGGTGGAGAACGCCCTGGTTTGCGTTATTGCCCGGCATGACTCGGCGCTGTACCATTATGGCCGGACGGATAACCTGGGTAATATCAAATTTATCGATTCCCTGCCCTATACGGATACGGCTTTCATCACCGTAACCGGCCGGAACATGCTGACGCAGACCGATACCGTGATCGGCGGGTTCCAGGGCGGGCCGTGCGTAAAATATATCAAACACGTCGTGCTGGATTCGGTCGGCGGCAACGGCAACTACCAGCCGAATAACGGGGAAAATATTGAGTTAATGGTCTGGGTCTTGAATTACGGCGATTCGACCGCCTGGGGAGCGTCCGGGACTTTGCAGAAATATGAAACCGACGCGTATTACCAATTGGACGATACGGTCAAATTTTTCGGAGATCTGGCTTTGCTGGATTCGGCCTCGACTACCGCCGACGGCTTTGATCTCATGATATCTTCGATCTGTCCGGACAGCCACCTGATCAAATTGAAACTGACGGTTCGGGATGAGCTGGATAATTCCTGGATCTCGTATTTCGATTTCCGGGTATACTGCCGCCGGCCTTATCTGGTTTATGCCAGCAACCGGATCCTGGATTCCCTGGGCGGTAATAACGACCATCAGGTGAATCCGGCGGAAAAGATCGAACTGCCGGTTTGGATCAAGAATATCGGCGATACACTTGCGGAAAATGTCCTGGCCTGGATCCAAAAATCCGTACCCGACCAATATTTCACGATCCAGGACACGATCAAGGATTTCGGCACGATCCTGCCGTTGGACTCGGCGTGGTGCGGACCGGACGGGTATGATATTCAGGTCGACTCCCAGTGCCCGGACCAGCATCCTCTCCAATTGCGGATCAAAATCCGGGACTCCCTCGATTCGCTCTGGACCAATGATTTCCAGCTTGTCAATCATGCCGCGGATCTGGTTTTCCACACCTATTACATTAACGACTCCGTCAAATACGCCCTGCCGGGCGACACTTTCCCGATTTCGTTGTTCCTGAAAAATATCGGTTCCGGCTTCGCGGACCGTGTTTCCGCCACCCTTTTCACATCAGATTCGTTCGTGACGGTGATCGACGGAAATTCCCAATTCGGTTCGATCCCGGCCGACAGCATCGGGAATAACATGGCCAACCCGTTCGTCGTTCTTGCCCGGTCCAACACGCCGGCCGGATATTCCATAACCATGCGCGCGGCCTTAACGGCCGGCCTTTATCAGGATACCATAAGTTTCATCATCTATGTCGGCAAACGCGATTATTTGGTCTGGGACCCGGATCATAACCATTCGAGCGGTTTTATCCTCCACCAAAAATTGAGCAATCTACATTTTCTGGGTAATTATCGACAGACCATCCCGCTCGAATATCTTAATTTGTACAAAACCCTTTTTATATCTTTGGGCGTCACTCCGAATAATCAGATCCTCTACGATACCTGCGCCATCATTCCGGAGATTCTGCATTTCATGGCCGGAGGCGGTAAATTATACATGGAAGGCGGTAATGTCTGGTGCCATGACACGGGGTATGGCGGGTATAATTTTTGCCCGCTCTTCTACATCCAGCCGGTGACCGATAACAGCGGCGGATGCTCGGGGATCGTCGGATACAATAATACTCTTACCCGGGGAATGAGCTTTAAATATACGGGCGAGAGTTCGTCCCTGGACCGGATCACAGCCATCTATGATGGAGTTTTGATCTTCAAGAACCGTTCGAGCACCGCCACCCTGGGCGTGGCCGCGAACCACCGGACGATCGGAGTATCGTTCGAATTCGCGGGATTGGTCGACAGCGTGCCGCCCGCGATGAAATCGGTCCTCGCCGATTCGATCATGCGCTATTTCGGCATTACACCTTCGGGCGGAATAAACGAAACCGAGTCCGTCGTCCGCTCGCCGGACGCTTTCGGGCTTGATCTTTTTCCCAATCCATTTCACGGCGCGCTCGATATCCGTTATCAATTCGAACCGGATTTGGATATAAAAGGCGCGCGGATAATAATTTACGATGTCACGGGACGTCTGATAAAAGAAATTCCCATTCGCGGATCGGGAGCGTCTTCCGACGTATTGTGGAGTGGTGATGATGCGGTCGGCCGTAAGGTTCCGGCGGGTATTTACTTCATCGGGCTTGAGGTTGGAGAAGCGTTTATCAATAAAAAAATTATCCGGTTAAGATAACTCGTTCTGCATCCTATATCCTGAATAAATCAGTTATCTGTCTATACCCCACTACAGGCTTCTTACTGTCTTTTCCCTACCGGACTTAAAACCGCAGGGAGTACGTGAGTTTTGCGACCAGAATGTGATTGATACCGCTGGGATCGAACACGCGCTGTTGGTTGTACACCAGGTAAAGCATTGTCCCGGCCGCGAACTCATAGCCGGCCAGAAAATTGGCGCTCAGGCCGGAAATATCTTCAAAGGCGAAGGTCTCCTGGGTCACCGGTCCGCCCGGCGTCGGTTCCAACATGACGAAATCCGTGGCCGGCACGCAGGATTTCCAGCACGAATCAGTGAGTTGGCCGTCGATTAGCGGCGGCGTATCCGTGCGCACCGCGCGGATGACCGGCTCCTGGACCGCGGCCGAACCCAGGCGCGGCCAGCAGCATTGAACCAGCGACGATCAATAAAAGGTGTTTTCTATTCATAATCGAGCTTCAAGTAAATCTGGTTTCGCTTTTTGTGCAAGTCCCTTATGCCCACTCTTAAAACGCTATTAACGATCCTGGCGATTACTTTAAAAAACCGTTATCCTGGATCATGAATCATGTATCAGTGAATTACTAAATTACCAATCACTCAATAACCCAATCACTAAACGCGGTCAGTCCCCTATGGCGTTTCCGGCATCAGGTTGATCTCGATCCTGCGGTTCAGGCTCTGGCCGGCCGCGGTCGCGTTGCTCGCCACCGGATGATATTCCGACCTGCCGATGGCCTCCAGCCGTTTTGGGTCGACCCCGACTTTCTCTTGGAGTAACCGTACGACATTGGTCGCGCGCGCGGCGGAAAGTTCCCAGTTCGTCGGGAATTGCTTTTGCAGCAGCGGTTTTATCGCCACGTTGTCGGTGTGGCCCTCGACGCGGATGATCTTGTTTTGAGTGTTCTTTAAAACCTTGCCCACCCGTTCCAGGATCTTCAACCCGGCCGGCGTGATGTCGGCCTCGCCCGAAGGGAACAATATTTTATCGACCATGCTGACTGACAGGCGGTCGGCCATCCGGGTGATCTTGATCTGCCCTTCCTGAATCTCCTCTTTCATTCCGGAGACGAGCTCGTCGTACGTACCTTTCAACCGCGCGATCTCCGCTTCTTTTTCCTTGGAAATATCGGCGATCTTGTCGGCGAGTTCGCTGGCGATCGCGGTTTTTTCGTTTTCCAGGATGCCAGCCCGGATCGTCAGATTATCGATGGTGTCGGACAATTCGTTCAGGCGTTTGCCCGTTTTCTTGTTGGCGTTATATAACAAATATGTGGTGCCGGCCAACACAACGACGAGGGCGCAGATGATAATAATGAAGGTTCTCATGGTCCATCCTCCTTTCCTATTTACACTCTACTATAGTATATGATATTATTTCTTTACGTCAAGCGATGAAGTTATGCGTGGTTGCTGTTTTTTCGTCCGATTATATTCAAGGTTATGAAAGACGCAAAAATCGTCGTTAATAGCTGTAAAAACGGCGAGATAAATATCATGAGGACCAGCCAACCGATGAAGCTGATTTTCGGGTCATAGAGAATGAACGGGTGTCCAAAATTTTGAAAATCCGCTTTAGAATTAAAAAGCATGGGGATCGTTCTTCCCCAAATGACGATCATGAGCAAAAAAGTAAAGACCGATGCCAGGAATGATGATTTCAAAATAGCATTATTTATTGAATGGGGATCCTTAGTCGAAGCGATTATTCTTCGGGTAATATACCAGCCGAGCGGGAATCCCAATAATACGCAAAAGATCGGAACGCCCATGCCGGCTCCCACGCAGATTATGTCGATGATCATATATAAGATAACAATGATTTTTTTGCTAAGTTTGATCCGCATAAAGCCACCACGCCATGGTCGCGATAAGGCCGGCGATGCTGGTAAAAATAAGGATGACATAGCTCGCGGCGCCAAGATGGTCGCTCCCGCTGCCCGAAGCACCCGTGATCAGCATGGGGACCGCCCAGGGGATATACTGGGTGTAACCCGCGAAATTTGAGACCTGGATGAACACTAGGGTGAGAATGACAAAGCCTATCGGAAAAAGATAGCCCCGGCTGAAACTCGCGAAAAAAGCTACGGGAGTGCAGACCGCGATGGTCAGGAACGCGCAACCGATGAACGTGCCGAACGTCGGGAAGACGATCTTTCCGGACCAGCCGTCGAGCCCGACGAGCCCGCCCACGGCCAGGCCGGCGGTAAAAATGATCAGCGCGAGCAGCAGACACCAGGCGGCCATGACCAGGAACTTGGCCTGGACGATGCGCGACCGCGGGATAGGCAGGGCCAGGAGGTCCTTCACCGTGTGATCGGAATATTCCCGGCCAAAGATCCAGCTGGCCGCAAACCCGAAAATGACCAGACCGCCCGCGGTTACGGTCATGGACAGGTAATTGAAAAAGATCGACCAACTGGCCGTTCCGATCATGCTCGCCTTGATTGCCATCATCCGGGCCTTGCTGGCGAGTTCCGGATGTTTTATGATCAACATCATGAATCCCATCATCACCGGAATGAATATTGCGACCAGGATCGTAACCGGGAAGATCCGGGAGCGGCGGACCTTCAGGATTTCGCTCCACAACGCGGCCGTCATGCCCTTCATCAAGCCTCCCCGCTCACACCGATGATGCGCAGGAAATACGACTCCAGGTCTTCCTCCTCGACGACGAGCATGGTGGGAGGTAAGCCGGCCTTGACCAGGATCTTCGCGATCTCATCCGGATGGTCGATAGCGCCGGCGCTTTTTATCGCCACTCCACCGTCATCTGTCATGTGAAATGAATACCTGTCGTTGCTCAGTTTCTTTTTTAACGCCTCCATATCGTTCGCCTTGAGCCGCAGGCGTTTGAGGCGCAAGCCCTCCAGCTGATCCGCGTCCGCCTCATTGACCAGCCGGCCTTGGTGGATGATCCCGATCCGGGTGGCAAATTTTGCGATCTCGCCCAGAATATGGCTGGATATGAATACCGTCACGCCGCGGTTCCGCGCGAGACCCTTCAGCAGTTCCCGGATCTCGAAGATCCCGGCCGGATCCAACCCATTGGAAGGCTCGTCGAGGATCAGTATTTCCGGATCGTGCATCAGTGCTTTGGCTAGTCCAAGCCGTTGCGCGTTACCGTGCGAAAGGTTTTTTGCTTTCATGTCCCGGTACGGGCCGATTTGCAGCCTATCGATCACCGCGTTGACAATATTCTTATCTTTAATAAAACGCAACCGTCGGTTTATTTCCAGGTTTTCCCGAACGGTCAGGTCCGGGTAGGAATAAGGCACCTCCACCAGGTACCCGACGCGGTTCCAAAGGCTGTGGTTCCCGGGATTTACCCGTTTGCCAAACAAGTAGGAGACTCCGGATGTAGGACGGACCATTCCCAAAAGCATCCTAATGGTCGTTGTCTTGCCCGCGCCGTTGAGCCCGAGAAACCCGTAGATTTCTCCTTTCTTCACGGACAAAGATATGCCGTCAACCGCGCGCACCCGACCGTAGTTCTTTGCTAAAAGATCCGTCTTGATGATCTCGTCCATGATTACCCGGTTCTTTAGTATATGATAATTTTTCTATCCGTCAAGCGATGCCATCTTGTCATCCTGAGCGCAGCGAAGGATCTCTTTGATAACGCAATTAATGATACTAACAAACTAGGCGTTAAGAACAAACTATTTTTTGATTTTAATAATGACCGCCGCGCTTTTCTCAGGGGCAAAACACTCTGCCGCCGCATTAATTTCCTCCTGGGTTACGGCGTCGATTTGCCGCATAAGCGCGTTGCCGTTGATCCCAAGCTGCTGCGTTCTGCCCACGGAGAAGGCGACGCCGTACGGATCGCGCGCGAGCGCTTCAAGCCGATATGTTTCGCGGCAATACGCAAAGTTGAAATACTCCCTCGCGGACTTCAGTTCCTCGTTATCAGGCGGCATGGTTCTCATCTCCGCTACGTAATCTTTAAGCCGTTCGAGGAGCGCCTCGGGAGTCTCCTGATTCCCGGCCGGCAGAACCAGGCTTACGACTTCGGGTTTGTCTAAGGGGGCAAAGTATACCAGGAAGGTACTCGGGGAAAGATTCAATTTTTCCAAGTTGGTCATAAGCCTGCGCACCAAGACCAGAAAAGCCGGGAACGACCGGTCCGACGGGGCGGGTGCCCGAAATGACAGGGCGACATGAGGCTCGGTATTCTTAAATAACGGCGTTACCTCCTTGACCTGAAATGATGCACGGCTTGGTGACGCAAAGACGGTTCTTGATTCAAAGGCTTTACCGCCGTTGATTTTCGAGAACCGGTTCGCGATCCGCTCTTTTATTGCCAGGGGTTTAACCGGACCGCTGATGACGATCAGCGCGTTGGCGGGTTTGTAATAGGCGCCCAGGTGGGCGCGCAGTTCTTCGACCGTTATGGCCTGTATCTGTTCGATCACCCCGCCCTTGCGTCCGCCCGGCGGGAAGCCGAGAAGCGCTTCCTGCGAAATGTTCTGGCTGGCGAGTAACGGATTCCAGTCGTACATGTTCGCCAGTTCCTGTTTGATCCGGGGGATCTCCCGATCGAGGTCGTTTTTGGTGATATCGAGGCTTTTCATCCGAGCCGCGGCCATGCTGAGTTCCGCGTCAAGCTGGCCCTGGGGAAAGACGGTGGCGATGACCGTGTAATCCATGCCGGTTTGGGCGTTCCATCCCTTCGGGTGGTCGGCCATGAAGCGATCTGCGGTCCGGGACGGGAATTCTCCGGCGGCCGAGGTGACGTAAAGATGCTCGATCAGGTGCGCCATGCCGGATTTCCCCTGGGGATCGCCAGTTTCGCCGATCGAATATAACGTGACGAGGGAGACCAACTCGGCCTTTTTAACCGATATGATCATCACCTTAAGCCCGTTGGCCAGCTGGTATTCGGTAACCAGCGGATGCCGCGCGCAAGCCGTAAGGGCGATGAAAAATAATGCCGTCAAGAAAATTATTTGTTTCATTTTTCCTCCTTCACGATCCGATCCAAAGCTTGATTTACCTTTAATAACCATGTCTTGAGGCCAAGCCGGGCAAAGATCTCCCGGGCTTTTTTAAATTTACCGTCCCCGTCCCGTCCGTTTTGTTTCCAGGCCACGCCGTAGTAATAATACACCCGGCCGATATCATAGGGCAGTTTCAGCTCTTCAAAAATGGCGATCGCTTCATTAAACATATCTTCCGCACTATGTGCCTTATTCTCTGCCATGTCAATTCTGGCCTGGAGCAACAGCGCTTCGGCCTTTCCCGCTTTTGACTTTAACTCCTCGGCCAGCTTCATGGCCGTTGCCGCGTAGCTCTTCGCCTTGTCTCCCGTGCGGTCCGCGTCACGCCTGCTCAATTCCAGTCCGCCGGACGCGACCGCGATCTTTTGCAGCATGTCTTTATCTTTTATCTTCCGGGCGATCGTTTCGGCGTGGACAAGGTATTGCCTCGCCTTTCGGAGGTCCCCTAATTCGACCTGGATCATCCCGAGATTGTTAAGGCTGATCGCCTGGCCCTGGCGGTCGCCGATCTCCTCCCGGATTTTCAAGGAGTTTTTCAAGTATTTCAGCGCGGTCCGATGATCGCCCAGGCGCTCGTGCGTGAAACCGATATTATTGAGGGTGACCGCCTGGGTTTGGCGGTCGCCGATCTTCTTCCGTACCTTCAGCGCCTGGGTGTAGAATACGAGCGCCTTTTTGTAATTGCCCAGGCGCTCGTGCATGTAGGCGATATCGTTGAGATTGCTCGCGATCCCTTTCCGATCGTTCAGTTCCTCGTTGATCGCGAGCGATCGCTTTGAAAAATGCAGCATCGCGTCGTATTTGCTGATCGAGCCGTACACGTTGCTTAGATTGATCAGACTGTCGGCGATGTGTTTTTTGGACCGGCATTTTTTTGAAATGGACAACGCTCTTTGGGAGTCGGCCAGGGCGTCGTCGTTCTTCCCCACCATGCCGTAGATATCGTTGCGCCCGGACAGCGCTCTT
>Ga0315279_10001200_pt1 | contig 44130 bp, 39 predicted proteins | sample YL17G06_20_MG_FD_203694 | JGI IMG/M metagenome (GOLD analysis project Ga0315279, IMG submission 203694) | Sediment microbial communities from Yellowstone Lake, YNP, Wyoming, USA - YL17G06_20 | ecosystem: Environmental > Aquatic > Freshwater > Lake > Sediment | place: USA: Wyoming | collected...
ACTAGATGCCATAGAGAAATCGAATCGTATGCCGGCCTCCGCTGCCCAGGGTGGCCAGTTCTGCCCAATGATTGCGTATCCTGGATCGTCGTTCGGGACTCTCAGCCTGAACCGAAGCGGGTCTCCAACATCCGCCCAGCCCATCTGAACGGGGTAGGCGGCAGCCGTCGCTTCCAGAACGCCGTCACCATTTGTGTCCGAATAGCCCGCTGCTGTCAGGTTCTCCTTGGCCCACGCGGGGTTGTAGGGAAGCAGGTTGGTAGGTGTCTTGTGCCAATAGCCGGGGTCGAGCACGGAATCGGCAATCGTTGGAAGGCCGGCAAAGCCGACGTCCTTGATAAACTGCTTGTTCTCCGTCATCGTGATAGCCTTTCTGACAACGGGGTCCAAGAGAAGCGGATTCCCCTGACCGAAGCTCGCGGTTCTATTCTCCCATGGGACAGCGTTTATCGCGACGTCGTAAAATCCAGGTTCAGTCACCGCGAACTTCAGGATGTTCACATTGGCGTTAACTCCGAGTGTGTTCATGTACAAGTTCACGTTGTCCTGCAATAGAACGATGTCATCTGCACCGCTGTTCATGGAAATCACGGCAGCGGACGGCTCCGTATAGACTGTGATGAGCAGGCTTTCCATGTCGAGGGTCCACCCAAAGTCAATCGCGCCGTGATAGTTGGGTGCCCTACTGAATCTCATCCACGAGTTTCTGACCTGTGAATCGTAGTACCACGGCCCGCTCCCAATCACTTCATCCGCATCGATGAAACCCAGAATCCTGTCGCTGGAGACCTGTGACCACCAGTACTCCGGCACTATGGGAATGTTACACATGTCGTCCAATAATGTGGCCTTCGGGTACGACGTTGTTATGGCGAGCTGGTAGTCATTGATCACATTGATTTCGGTGATATCACACACATAGGCGTCCCAGGAACCTCCAGGGTTCGCCATGATTGTCTGGAGGGTAAAGGCCATATCGTTCGCCGTGAGAGGATGCGTAGTGTCAGTGGGATCAACATTGTTTCTGAAGTACGCGTTATGAGTAAGGTTGATGGTCGTGATCATCGAAGTGTCAGGATTGACGACCTGGTAGTAACTCATACCGATGTTAGGAATTGGGCCATTACCGTCCTGGTCGTATGTGAACAATGTATCATAGATCATGAAACACGCAACGAAGTCCCCCATGTACGAGATGATGAACGGATTCCAGTATACAACCTGCCAAAAGGGCCAGCCGAGTCTGACCTCGGTAGCAACTGCAGCTCCCGCAGACGCGTCCTGAGCCAATGGCTTCCCAGTGAGGAACACTGGCACCGAGGACATAACCATGACGACGACGATCAACACCGCTAGCGCACGAACTTCCCCAGAGAATGCCCTCATATCCCTTTGGCCCCCCAACTTAGGGAAGGAAAAACGGCTTAGCACTATATAAATAATCTGCAACGAAGAAATCCAAAATTTTCATGAATGGCTCTCACCTAGTTGAGAATGAAAAACCGTGAAGAGGTTTCGTCGGGGGCCTCCTCGGCCCCCTTGGGGTTTGCCGCTCGCCTTCACTGCCCAGGCGGTGGTGGTTCTGGAGCTATCTCTGCTGGAGCCGACTTCTTCTTGCGCCTCATGAGCAGGAGCAAGGCCGCGATCACTGCGATCGCTGCCACGACGCCAATCGCCAGGTACAAGGCTGTGTTGTCAACTTTGTGTGGCGGCGTGGGAGGCGCGACAGCTGTGATCTTCACATCCATCGTGTCGGTGCTCCAATCCCGGCGGGAGCACTTCTTCGTGACTGGCTGAAAGTCAATGGCATGGGAAGGTCGGATGGAGCCTGCTCACCAATCAGTTCTGTGAACTCCGACTTCATCTATCCAGTCTCGCTTCCAACCTCTTGATGAATGCATCCTTCTCGAATACTGGAGGTCTTATGCGGTCGCCCTTGTTGAAATGAAATACCGCGTGGCCATGAACGCTCGGCTCGAGATGCTTGCCCGGGCTGCTGAGCGCCAGAACGGCGAGGTCTATGACAAGGTGCTCGCTCGTGTTCTCAAATCTATAGAAGGCCTGCGAGATGCCCACAAAGCCGGTCTGGGGAACGGGATACTTCTGCTTTATCGGGGCCAGAGAGCCTAGGGAACTCTCGACCGCCTTGAATGCTTCCTAGACTTTCTCGTCATCGACAACAACGTAGAGATCCAGATCGGACCATTCATCAAGTCGGCCGAACGCTGGAGCTCCTCCTTCCCAGAATGCATGGACGTAGTCCAGAGGACTCAGCGAGCTTGCCAGAGTCTTGATTATGTCCTCGCGAGTCACGTGTTTCTTGATGGCCATGATAGCACGACTACTGAGAGGTAAGCCAAAGGATTTCTTAGAAGATTCCAAGTGATAATCCTACCTGAGCCTAGAGCACTCCTGGAGAATCTTCCGTATCTCTTGTTCTTGTTCTTTCTCAAGCGGCTTCACTTCATGTTCTTCCAGGATGTGTATTGTCTTCTCCTTGGCCTTGTCCTTCATGTCCTTCGCGCCTAGCTTGAGCCAGTTGTCGTACACGTTCCTGTCAATGAGCTGCGGCATCCAGACGTCTTTCCTGAGGCGTTCAAGGGTATGTCTCATGCCAAGGAAACTTCCGCCCGGACCGGCCTTCTCGATCGCCTCAAGAGCTATGGATTCGGAGTCTACCTTTAGACTGTTCTTGATTCTCGCCAACGCTCCTGCCACCTCACTGTCGATGACCAGCTGTTCGACGCTGTACGCGATGCCTGAGCAGAGCAGTCCGAGGCCAAACACGATATCGCTGCCAGCGAGCAATGGCGGTAGTCCGGTCATGACCTTCTCCATCATCACCTGCTCTCCTGGCAGCTTGCCATCCGTGCTGATGCCGCCCACTAACGAAGGAATGCCATAATGACGGGCCACCTCTGCTACGCAAGAGTTGATGACCGGTCTCTCGGGAGCGCCGAGCGCCATCACGCCAGTCCTCATGTCCATGATTGATGCGACCGAGCCGTAGATGATAGGACAACCTGGGTTGAACAGCTCGCAGATCGTAGTTCCCGCAAGCACTTCCGCGTTGATCATCACGAGGGTGCCCGCAGGCGAGATCGGCGATGAAGCTCCGGCCATTGCCATGCTAAGAACGTCATACGGGATCCCGGCCTTCGCGAACTCGACCATGGCCTCGGTGTTGGCCTTGTCGAACTGAAGCGGACAGACGGGGCATCCGAGGCCGGAGACGACAGGCGCGTTTCTGAGCTCCTCATCTCCTCCGGCGATTACCTGACCGATTCTGACAAATCCCTTTGCCATGTTCGTGCCATGGCAGCCATGAGAGACGTGCTTGGCTGTGTTTTTGACCGCACTCTCGAGTTCCTTGAGGTAGTGGAACTCTCCGGGAACGTCATTGGCAACAACAGTAACGCCAAAGAAGCTCACGATGTCCAAGAAGTCCACGACCCGAGCGAATGTGGCCACATCAGACAGCAGAGACGGCCTTATCTCTCCGGTCATGTGGTCAAGGACCTTCACACCCTGAAGTGAGTTCGTGAAGTAGGACTCTCCGAATCCCAGTTTCACCGATTTTGATCTATCTCTCGAACTGAGCGCGAACTTCTTGGGGGCCCTCTCAAGTGATTCTCTCAGAAGCTTCTCCGGGATCCTGGCAATGGATGAATTCCTGTCTACTGATGCGCCGTGCTTCTCCAATATATCCAAGCTCTGCCGCTCGTAGACTGCGACCCCCGTTTCCCTCAGGATTCTGACGGTTGCCTTGTCTATCTTCTCGATGTCCTCTTCGCTCAGTACCGACAGTCGCATTTCTCTCCCCCAGTTGTTCTCTCGAGTCATCGCAGCATCGGTGAATCTTTGGTCATTAAGATGATAGCCTGCCCATTGATTAAGTTTCCGAATGATGATTCAAGACGGCCTTGCCCTATTGTCTCGATCGTTGCTAGGACAGTCCAACCCCTTCAAGCAGTCACCCTTGAATCTATCGAAGCCGATGCTATGGAACGGAGTGGGAGGTCTTTCGTGAGGAGATTACAGTTCGTGATCGTCGTGTTTGTGACTGCTGCGCTTTTGATGCCATTGATGGCGTCTGCCCAAGCGGGGAACAAGGATGTCGTGCCTACGGACATGATAGCTCCAGAGAAAAAGTATGCACTAGTAGGAGTATCTGCGACATTCGAGTACCTGCTTGATTTCAAAATACCCCCATGGACTAGGGGATTATGCGAGTGTTCAGGGCAATGGACCAATTCCTTTCCTTGATGATGCTGCGTATATGATTCACGACATACTCATCGATGACTATGGATGGTTACCTAGCCATATCACAATGTTGATAAATGAGACTGATACCGCGGCAAACATAGTTCAAGAAACAGGAGCATTGAAACAATATGACAGCCCAGATAGCCTATTCTTAATAGTTCTAGGTGGTCACGGATGGGTTACTAAGGATGTAGGCAGTCTGCTCCCCGGCGACGAAGATAACTATCCTAACATAGGAGGTAAGCGGGGGGGCAACGACCATTGGGATGAGGTTTTGATGACTTACGACGGCAATGTCCTTACAGATGACGCGTTCAAATTGCTCTTTGACGAACTGGATTTCCAAGGCAAATTGGCTGTACAGTTTTTCGCATGTTGCGGTAGTGGACTCATAGAAGATATAGCAGGATCTAACAGACTTGCGGTGGGAGTAGGTAATGCTGACAGGCTGGAAATGCACTTCTATGACATCGACAGTTATATCTGGTATGCGCTCAGTGGGTGCACAGGCGCCGAGTTTGACTACATTGACCTCGACATGAACCCTGATGCCAACGGTGATGGCGGAATTTCTGTAGAAGAAGCCTACAATTGGGCGGTCGCAGCAAACGAAGCAACTCTTCCTACTTGGTTTGGCCCGGGGATGGGTCCAACAGACATCTACATGCTCGACGGAATTGAAGGAGAAACATTCCTGTAGGACTAAGAAACGAAAAGGTTTGCGAGGGGCTCTACAACCCCCTCCATTTCTATACCCTTCCCGAGATGCCATTCTGGAAGGACTATGTACCTTTCTGAGCCGAGCCAGTCGAAAAAGTGGGTAGAAATCCCCTTCGGTCCACCACGATCCTCGGAAGAGCCCCACGGGGAAAGAAAAAGGGTTTGCGGCAGCCTGCATGCCGCTTTGATTGATTTCGAGCCAACTACCCGGGTTCATAACCCCGGCGAGAGCAAATCAAAATAGAAAAGGAAAGGGTTTGGGTGCGCTCTCCCCCGAAACTCCAAACTGCGGATTAGATTTCAGCCAGCATTCCGACTTCGAATCCGGGTGGGCCCACTCGACACTCTTTGTTGTGGCTTTGCGGCGAACTCCTGTCTAGCTCCTTATTACGCCCGCGCATACCCCTTGAAGAATGCAGCCGAGGACTCAGGACTTAACCGCGGCCGACAGGGAATGCATGCACCCAAACCTATGGCATTCTGGCCACGAAAGTCTTGCCATCCCGTTTGCACAGCTCTTTGACAAGCCCGCGCCCAGTGGAAAGAGAAGTCGGCACGCTCCCTCCAGGGGTCGCCCATTGGCCGATCAGGTAGAAGCCTTCCAGACCAGGCAGAGTGTTCCTCATCTTCTTCAAGAGTATCTTCGGCTCCGGGAGCCAGCCCATGTACGCCCCCTTGTAGTTGCGAGTGTATCGCCAAGTTGTGAACGGGGTGGACGCGTCCGTGACGTCGACCTTCGGCGAGATTCCAGGACAGGTCGACTCGAGCCTGAGCAGAACCTCCTGGGCGATCCTCTCCTTCTCCGCCTCGTAGCTAGCCTCGTCCTTTCTGAGATCGTTCCAGAAATCCCATTCTGTCTCGATACACGCCTGAACGACCGTTTTCCCTGGCGGGGCGAACTTGTCGCTGTAGTTGAAGATTCGCACCGAAAGCATATCCGTGCTATTCTTCCCTACCACAATTGGCTGCTTTAGCCTCATTAGTGTCAGCCACGGAGATTCCTTCATCTCGAGGGCGACTCCGTAGTTGATCATGACCGTTGGACGAATGAGCTTCCAGTGGTCGTACATGTCCTTGATCCTGTCATCAACGTATTTCCCACCCAACATCTCGAAGATCGTGCTGTGACCATCTGCCGCGGAGACTACTAGGTCCGCATGGTACTCCGTCCCATCCTCGAGCCTTATCCCAACTGCCTTGTTGTCCTGCACGAGAATCTTCTCAACCGTCGACCGATATGTGACCTCTCCTCCCAGATCCTTGTACCTCTGTTCAATAGGATGGACAAAACTCTGAGATCCGCCCGCCAAGATGCCGAGATTGTTTTCCGCGAGCATCTGGAGGAACATCATGTCGAACCAGACCGGGACCTCTGGCAGGAACATATTCTCGAGAACGAACCGGAGCCAGGGGTCTGAGATTCCCCTGGCGTACTCAGACATCGGCTTGCCGTACTTGCCGAAGATCAACCTGAGAAATCGAAGCATCGTAACAAAGTTCCTGATTTTCACTCCCAGAGTCTGCGGCGCATCACTACCCCCAATGCCAGAGGAGTCCATGCCGCTCATCTTCCGGGCACCCGAGAATATCCCGTGGATCTTCCTCCGGTCTCCTGGGGACAGCGCCACAAGCTCCTTCTCTATCTTGTCAAGATCCTTCGTGAAATCTATCGAACGACCCGAGGCCTCGTCCTTGAATCTGACGAAGAGGTCGATGTCGAGCACCTTGCTCGCCTGGATTGCTCCGAGCTCCTCGTACATCTTGTGGATCGAGCTCCCAGGCCTGTGGTTCATCAGAAAATGTATGCCTCCATCGATCAGATACCCCTCCTTCTTCCACGAGGCTGCGACTCCGCCCGGAGCGGAATGGTGCTCGAAGATGTGGGTCTTGTAACCGTTCATTTGGGCGTAGCATCCCGCAGACAGACCTGCAAGGCCTGCGCCTATGATAATCACGGATTTCTCCGACGCCACAGTCTGTTCCTCGGGTGCGTATGTGCGCACGTGCGCAATATAACCTAGGTTTGGGAGCGCCAATTCGAGAGAGTTCAATCCACCGCAGCGACGAGCACCTTCCATGGGATTTCAGCTTCGATGTTCATGTTGGTGGGGCTCGACTTCGAAGTTTGCGGGCCTTAGTCTTCCGAAGGCCGATGCGAGAACCTCTGAAAGCGCTGGATGGATTATCTGCGACCTCGCGAGGGGCGCATACGTCTGGTTCTCCGAGTTCATCAGGTTGACAATCTGCTGAACGAGAGTAGACGCCTGTGGTCCTACCACGGTCGCACCAAGAATCCGTTTGGTTGGGTACTCGACAATGACCTTGACGAAAGACTCCTCGTCCGCGAAGGCATATCCCATGGCCGAATCGTAGTATCTTGACACACCAACCATGACCTTCCGCTGGATCTTCGCCTCCTCCTCAATCATGCCGACCTGGCCGACCTGGGGGTTCGTGAAGACAGCGTGCGGGACGGCATGTAGGTCGAGAGCGATCTTGTGCTCATCGAAAAGGTTCCTCGAGACCAATGAGGCCTGGTAATTCGCCGTGTGTCTGTACATGTTCCTGCCCAGGGCGTCGCCCAGGGCGTAGATGTTCGGTTTGGATGTCTCAAGGTACAGGTTCGTCTGGATCCAGCCCTTGTCGTCCGTTTTGACACCGGTGTTCTCTGGCTTCAGCCAGTCCGAGTTGGACCGCACACCGACAGCGACGAGCAATTGCTGTCCCTCGATCACCTTCTGCTCCTTGTCCGCAGGGTCCTTGATTGTGACCGCTATCCTGTCTCCCGCGCTCTCGACCTTAAGCGTGTCCGTGCCAGTATGTATCTCAGCATGCTTCGACAGGGTCTTCTTCACCAGCAGACTCGTTTCAGGTTCTTCGTGCGGGAGCAGCACTGGGTTCCTGCCCACGAGCGCCGTTTTCGTGCCAATTGCAGAGAAGAAGTGGGCGAACTCGCAACCGATATACCCGCCCCCAAGGATGACGATGCTCTCAGGCTGGTCCTCGATGTTGAACACAGTTCTGTAGGTGTGGTAGTTGATCTTGTCGAGACCCGGGATCGGGGGAATCTGAGCCCTCGCTCCGGATGCAATCACAATCTTCGGGGAGGTTATGGTCTCGTTCCCGACCTGCATCGTGTAGTCCGAAATGAAGCTCCCAATCATGCTGTAATGGTCTAAATCCTTGACCTGCTTGACCCCTCGTTCGATGTCGTGTCTTCCATCGAGGACTATGTCCCACATGCGCTTCTTGAGCTCTTTGAAGTCGACCCTGTCAAGCCTCAGGTGCACTCCGATCCTCGCAGCCTCTTCGGCCTCGCGAATGGCATCGGCGGCGTGGATCAGTACCTTCGACGGGATGCAGCCCCTGTTCAGGCAAGTTCCACCAAGGGGGCCCTCCTCCACCAGCGCGACCTTCAACCCTCGCTCCAGGGCAGGGTCGATCGTGTTCAAGCCCGCGCCGGACCCGATGACTATCAGACCGTACTCCTTCATCTAAGACCCACCCCGGGATGGGATTTGCCATCAATAACCTTGACCCGAATGTGGAGCTTCAGGGCAAACCTCTATACGGGCGTTGACAATCAACGGGTCGAGATAGCTCATGGCCCCAGAGGGTTCCGAGGTACCGCTCGTGCACAGCTTCGTGCTGGATACTGAGCTCGCGAAACAACAGCTCCTGAGCTTTCCGAAGTTCATCAGGGAGAGCATGGCCTTCGGACAGCTTCCGGGCATAAGGATGTCCGATATGGAAGCCCTCGTCGGCAACGAGGGACACTACCTGGAGTTCAAGGCGGGACCTGAACGGCGGTCCTACGATTCGATCGTCAGGGTGTATCTCACGAGGCCGCTGAAGATAGAAGTGAGATCATTCTCCGGGAAGGACGAGGAGTTCAACAGACAGCTTCAAGACGTGCTGCTATTCGCCCTCCAGTTCTTCGAGGAGCACGCGAAGCAGTCGATGCTCTACATGGCCTTCGTGCCTGGCAGCCCGAGAACAGCGACTGTCAAGGGTCGTAGGTCCATTCTAAGAAAGCTGTTCACGGGGAACATGATCAACATCATCCTCATATCGATCCTTGTCAGCGTCGTGCTCTTCGCCATCATAGGAATGGCCGCTCCAATCGTTTTTATCATCGTGATGTTGGCTTTGGTGCTCTCCGCCGGGAGGTTGATTTCCCTCGGGAGCCCCTGGAGGATAACGAAGGAGCACAGGGACGTGCTGCTCGTCCAGTACGTTGTACCAGAAGGGATTCCTGCCAACTACCTGAAAGACAATATGGACAAGCTAGCAAATGCGAAGCGGAGAGCCTACGAGACCTTCTCACCGTGCCCCGGAACAGTCTGCGCGGAGAACATCTCGAAAGTGTTCCAAGACGCCGGGCTCAACGTAGAGCCAAAGGACTTCCTCGTCAGGCGGATAGATGTCTATGGCATCGTAGAGAGACTTGCAGCGAAGTTCAAGATGCATGTCCCCTCTATTGTCATCACCCAGGACCCTCGGCCGAACGCCGCAGCCACGGGGTTCACGAAGAAATTGGCTACGATGCTCATAACCATGGGTCTCCTTGTACAGCTCGACGAGGAGGAGGTCGAGCTGGTCGTTGGGCATGAGCTGAGCCACATCAAATCTGGAGACACCATCGCTCTCTTCTCCCTGATCACGACAGAGTACCTTCTCAGAGTCTATGTCTACATCAATTACATAGCCCCTTTCTTCCTGCCTTACATTATCGCGGTGTTCTGGGGCATATTCTTCTTCGGAAAGTTCCTGGAGAGCAGGGCGGATCTTGAAGCGGGAATCATCCTCGGAAAGCCGAAGGTGATGGCGGGAGCGCTCAAGAAGATAGGCTTTAGAAGGCTCATAATCGAGGAGAGGTTCATGGAGCCAGGAGTCAGCAGGTTCAGCGAGTGGCTGAGGTTCGACCCGCACCCGCCCCTCTATTTCAGGATCCAGAGGCTGGAGTCCCTGGACCTCTCGAACCCGCCCAAACACCCGCTCATAGACTCCATCAGGGCAGTGACTCGGGGTTTCATAAGTTCCCGAAAGGCTGCGTGACTTGGCCCACGTCGTGGGCGTGTTCGCCGCACTCTTCAATAACCAAGTCGTCTTTTCAGGCTCGGTGACACATTGGGAAGGTTGGAGCTCCCGCTGCCAGAGCTAGGCAGGGGCGCGCAGTTCATTGCATCCTCAGCGGAGGAGATGGAGCGCAGGATAGTCTCACAAGTGCCCGAGGAACTCAAGAGGTCGATCAAGGTCAGGCCGTTCAAGAGGAGAGGGACGAGCGGCTTCGAGATCGAGTATGACGACAAGGCGGAATCGTTCGTCTATTCCGCCATAGAATACCCGCGGAGAGAAGGCAGGGAGTAGGCTGACTGCTCGGGCAAGGGACTATCTGTGGCTCACGAGGCCGCACTTCTTCGTCGCAGGACTGACCCTGAGCCTGTTGGGCACCGCGACTGCTGCATACCTTGGATATCGCGTGGACTGGACTCTTGCAGCCCTGTTCGCGTCCTCCATCATCCTGATCCAGCTGTCTGGCCAGGTGGCAAACGAGTACGCAGACGTGAATGAGGACGAGAGGAATGACAATAGGACGCTTTTCTCCGGAGGCACTGGGGTCCTCACATATGGGACGGTCAGCAGGCGGCTCGCGGGCTCGATAGCGATTTTTCTTGGAGCCTCGGGGCTGTTGATGACCGCGTTAATCACAGCATTCTACAGGGTGAACCTTGTCATTCCCCTTCTATCGGTCCTCGGGCTCGCGGGAGCCTATGCGTATTCCCTCCCGCCTCTGAGGCTATCGCACACGCCATTCGGCACTCCTCTGGTTACATTCATGATCGGGTTCATGCTCCCGGTCGCATCGTTCATCGTGCAGACAGGGTCTTGGGACTGGTATGTCGCGGTGGTCACCTTGCCCATCACGCTCCAGGTTTGGGTCTTCAGCATGGCGGTCGAGCTGCCTGACTACGAGACAGACCTGGCGTCTGGCAGGAGGAACATGGTGACCAGGCTAGGAAGGAGCTGGTCATACGTGGTCTTGACTGGGGTCACTGCGGCGGGCGCGATGGTCACGATCCTCGGCTTCGTGCTGGACATTCCATCTCCGATAGCCCTGAGCATGATCTCGATCTTTCTAATAGAGAGCGTTGTGTTAGCGTCCGCGCAGGTGAGAGTCGTGAGACACTCTCACTACCAGGTGCTCCTCGCCTTAGAAGCTGCATTCGTGCTTATCATGGCGAGCCTGTCGTCCGCGCTGCTGGTCGGAATCTGAGGTTCCTGACCTGGAGAAGAGTTGATATCTCACGACCTTGCTAGTCGTTCCAGAAGAGATATCGCCATGGCCGAACGCCCGGTTGTTCAGAGACGACTGACGGAAAAGGAGCTCGCGCTGTTGAGGAGCCGCCTTGACCGCCACGAGAGATATCTCGGGACAGCTAGGTTCGTCCAGTCAAAATGGTTCCTGATAGGTGGGACCCTTGGGATCGCCCTGTTCTTTCTCGTGATGCTCTTGATAACCCGCTGACCAGGCGGTCACTTCTTCTTGTGTATGGGGCACGGGATGCCGAGTCTGCAGTACCTGCACTTCTCCTCCTTGACTGGCGGAATCGCTTTGACCATCCGCCCGTACTTACGCCTCGGCATAAAGCTCCCCCTTCAGCCCCGAAACGCAGGAAGATTAGATAAAGTTCTGGCCTGACGTAGCAGAGGCTCAGGCGGCTTTCGGGAGGGCTATATTGAAAACGCAGCCCTTGGACGGGTCGCCGGGGACGATATCAGTCACCCACATCCTGCCGAGGTATCGCTCCACGATCCCTCGGGATGTTGCCAGGCCTATGCCGAACCCTCCCGCCAGTTCTGACTTGGATGACTTCGCGAATCTGAGGACCTCCGTCTTCAGATGGTCCGGGATGCTCTTGGCCGGCTGGAAGATTTTTATCCACCAGAACTCTCGCTTTGCCTCGCGCCTGACCTCCGATGTGATCCTCAGTTTGACAGACGCCCGCTTGTCCGAACGAACAGCCGTGTAGAACAGGTTCCTGAAGATCTCCTTGAGCATGTCGTCCGCGACAACTCTCAGCTGCCCGGCGGGGAGGTCAACCTCGAACTGCACGTCCTTGCCCAAGTTAGACTTCTTGACGTCGTCGATCGCTTGATCGATCGCCGTTTTCAGATCTTTGTTCTCGAAGATTGTGATCTCGCTCTCCCTGAGCCTGGCCATAGTCCGAACCATGTCTATCAGCACGGTGATGTTCTTTATCTGGCCAAGCGCCTTGCCGACTTTGTCGATCGCCTCTGGGCTGAGGTCTTTCCTGCGTAGCATCTCATCAGCGTAGGCCGTGATAGGTGTCGTGTAGTTCGCGATGTCGTGCATCATGAGATCCATGTGCAGCTCGACCTGATCTCTTGCTCCGAGGACTTCTTTGAGCAGGTTAGCGTTCTCGATCGCGACGGCTGCGTGGTTCGCGAACAGGGTGGCAATCTCCAGGTCCTCATTCGTGAATGTTTCTGGAGGGTACTTGATGAGCTCCACGACTCCCAAGACCTCCTTTCTTCCGATCAACGGCACAGCAAGCATTCGAGAGTGGTTTGCAGGCGTGCCCGGGATGGCCTCTCCTCGAGGGTCTGCCTCCGAGTCCAGGATTATCTCGCCCTTCTTTGTCCGGGCCACATGTCCGCATATGCCTAGATCTGCTGCGAAGTTCCTGTCCTCCATCGCCTCATCCGCATACGGTCCAGTTGCGAAGACTGGGTTCCCGACGTTTCGGTCCCAGTCAAAAATATATATGACGAGTTCGTTGTTCGGGATGAGCTCGGAAATCTTGTTCGCAACGATCCTGTAAATCTCCTCCGATTCGATCTCCCTCTGAAGGCTCACGGCAGTGTCTATCAAGGCCTTCTGCGCCCTTGACCTCAGGTTCAGGAGCTCGAAGGACTCCGTGCTCTCGACTATCTTGACAACGTTGGCCGCAAGCTCCTCAGCCAGGCTTATCTCGTCCGCAGTGTAATGCGTCAGCCTCGAGCTGTCAGCCATGAAGAGAAGGCCTATGACCCGCTCCTTGCTCTCCATTGGAATGACAACGCAATGGTCAAAAGAGAACTGTCCAAGTACACGCCTCCTCTGGCCTTCCCTTACGGGCGAGTCGCATGTCTTGGTTTTCCTCTGGGCGATGGCCTCCGCTGCGAGAGGGAACGCCTCGAAGATGGTCCTCTTGTCCTTTGAAAGAGCCATGCCCTTCGCCGCGGACGAAGTGCATATGAGCTCCCTCGAGTCCTCGAGGACCTTGAACAGAGCGACGAAGTCCGCATCGAAATACTCCATCGTGCTCCTGCAGAATCTCGCGAGGATATTGTCCAGCTCATAAGGGTCTGTAGGGGCGCATGACAGGCACCTCATGAGGACCCCTTGCGTCTCTGTGAAGTCCTCCAGCAGGAGAACGATTTCCTCAACGCTTCTGTCTATCATGGCGTCCACGGTCGTCTTGGAGCTGTCCCAGAGGTGCTCGGGCATGGCCCTCTCGATGACCCCGTACATCAGGTCCCTGAGGATGTGCTGGTTCCTGATGACGCTGCTCAGGCTCACGCTCCTCACATGCTCTGTCCTTATGGTACTCCTGAGGATCTCGTGGGCCTTCTTCGAGTCCGGATGCTCAGAACGCTCGATGAGGGCGTCAAGGTACGCTCGCATTCTATCCACGCGAGCGTCCAATGGAACCGCGAAGTCCGCGGCCTTTGTGAAAGGGATCCTAGCCGCCTCTGCGGCCCACTGGTTCACAATCTCCGATGAGTGCTCTTTCAGGACCTGAGGAAGGGACTTGTGCTCACCGTCTCCAACAGGCGAACTCGGCGCTCGGGGGGGTTCCATCACGGCTCCGCGCTTCTCCAGCAAGTGGATTAGGAGAAGACATCAACTAATGGCTCTGCCGGGATAAATCCGTTTGCTCAGGATTGCGCACGAGAGCAAATCATGCCTACAAACGGGGCCGGATTATGACGGCTGCCAGCATGCTCCAATCTTGATATGTTTTAGGTTGAATACGCTTATATCAGCGCACCAGATAGCGACAAGGCAGGAGTAGTGTATTGGGATGCCCGTACAACATGCTTCTGTAAGGACTACGATCCTGACTGGAAAGCAGATAAAGAAGCTCTTGGACATGAAGGATGTCCTCGGCGCGGTCGAGAACGCCTTCAAACACAAGGGGCTGGGAAAGGTCCAGATGCCGTCGAAGGTGTACCTTTTCTACGAAAAGTTCAACGGCGACCTGAGAACGATGCCCTCGTACGTCGAGGACATGGACGTTAGCGCAGTCAAGATCGTCAACGTCCACCCGGACAACAGGAACTACGGAATGAGGACCGTAATGGCGCTCTTGGTTCTGATCAACCCGCACACGGGCGCTCCGCTTGCGGTCATGGATGCGACGCACATCACGGACATGAGGACCGGCGCTGCTAGTGGGATAGCGTCGAAGTACGTCGCGAAGCCGAACCCGAAGGTCCTCGGCATCATCGGCTGCGGAAACCAGGCGAGGACGCAGATGCTCGCGCTGATCACCCAGTACGATCATTTTGACGAGGTAAGGCTCTACGACATTTACCCTGAGAAGGCGAAGGCCCTAGCGAGAGAGTTCAGAAGGCATTACAAGGAGAAGGTCGGCAAAATCAAAGCGGTCTCAGAGGCCAAGCTGTGCGTTGTGGACTCGGACATTGTGGTCACCGCCACATCAAGCAGGGCTCCGATTGTCCTCGATGAGTGGGTAAGGCCAGGGACGCACTTCAACTGCATCGGTGCAGACGCGCCGGGAAAGCAGGAGATGGACCCGAAGATACTGAAGCGCGCGAGACTAGTCATTGATGACTGGGACCAAGCAAGCCACTCGGGAGAGATCAACGTGCCCCTATCCAAGGGCGAGCTCGTCAAGGAAGACGTGGACGCGGAAATCGGCCATATCGTAGCTGGGCTGAAGCCGGGAAGGGAGAACGATGACCAGATCACGGTGTTCTGCTCGACAGGACTCGCGATCCAGGACTGCCTGACGGCGAAGATCGCGTACGACGCTGCAATGGCTCAGAAGATCGGCAGGTCGATGCAGATAGTGCTCTAAGAAACCAAATCCCGAAGAGGCCATCGAGCCTCTTCGACTTCACTTTTCTTTCTCTCGTTCAGAAATGTAACATATGCTTTTTAGATGGCAAGCGATGTAGCCGTGATGATCTGCCTAGGCATCGAGGGAACGGCCCACACCGTCGGGGTGGGGGTCGTTGATCAGGACTGCAAGGTCCTCGCGAACCTGACCAAGATGATCGATGGTTCTAAGGGTGGGATACACCCGCGGGAGGCTGCGAACCATCACGCGGAGAACATCGTCCCTCTGATGCATGAAGCCGTCGCGAAGGCGGGAATCGAGTACAGGGATGTCGGTCTGGTCGCTTTCTCCCAGGGCCCGGGTCTCGGTCCGTGCCTTAGGACAGCAGCCACCGCTGCCAGGGCGCTCTCGCTGTCGCTCGGAGTAGATCTGATCGGGGTGAACCACTGCGTCGCGCATCTGGAAATCGGACGGAAGGTCACAGGCTGCGTCGATCCAACGCTTCTGTATGCGTCAGGAGGAAACACCCAGGTTATCGCGTTCTCGGGCGGGAGGTATAGGGTGTTCGGAGAGACGCTCGATGTCGGCATCGGAAACATGATAGACAAGTTCGGTAGGTCGACGGGCATGCCTTTTCCCTCAGGCCCCCAGCTCGAGAGGCTGGCGCGGGAGGGCAAGGAGCTGATCGAGCTGCCATACAGCGTCAAGGGCATGGATGTTGCATTCTCCGGGATACTGACTGCCGCCCTCCAGCTGCACAAGAACGGGAAGCGCCTCGAGGACCTCTGCTACTCGATCCAGGAGACCTGTTTCGCAATGCTCGTCGAGGTTACCGAGAGAGCGATGGCACATGTCGAAAAGAACGAGGTCCTTCTTGGCGGAGGCGTTGTCCAGAACAAGAGGCTCCAAGAGATGGTCAGGATCATGGCGGAGGAACGTGGGGCGAAGATGTTCGTCCCGCCAGGGTCGTTGTGCGTCGACAACGGCGCGATGATCGCGTGGACTGGCATTGTGATGCACCAGGCTGGCCTTAGAACCAGGATAGAGGACAGTTCCGTTAGACAGCGCTTCAGGACTGACGAGGTCGACCTCCCATGGATGAAGGGCTGACATCCAGAGCGTGGAGGGCCTTGTTGGTAAGGAGAAATCATTTTATGTTGCAGTTGAATCTACCACCTCAATAGAAGGAGATGGTATGGAATCTGTTGAAGAAACGAAGTTCAAGAAGCTTAGGAAGTTCAACCTTGCGATGGGCATCCTGCATCTCTTCCAAGGTGCGCTAATGCTGGCGATCACGACGAACACCACGGCCCCTATTGTCGCACACTTCCTGCATCCAAGTGTACCTGGGGGCCCGCTGGTACCTATTCAGGAGACCATATGGAATGTGCCTCTCGGGCCGATGGTGGCGTCGTTCTTGTTCGTATCCGCCATCGCTCACTTCTCGGTGTCGTCTCCCCAGGGATACCCTTGGTATGTAAGGAATCTCAAGAAGGGAATCAACTATGCCCGCTGGTTTGAGTACGCGATTAGCTCGTCAATAATGATCGTTATCATAGCCATGCTCTGCGGCATATTCGAGCTCTCGAGCGTCATCTTGATATTCGCCCTGAATGCGACGATGAACCTGTTCGGGCTGATGATGGAGCTCCACAACCAGACGACGAAGAAGACTGACTGGACATCCTACATAATGGGATGCTTCGCAGGGATTGTGCCCTGGATCGTGGTTGGCATCTACTTCTTCGCTGCGATTGTCCCGTACGGAGCAGATGTCCCAACGTTTGTCTACGCGATCTACTTCATCCTGGCGGCGTTCTTCTTCGTCTTCGCCATCAACATGGTGATGCAGTACAGGAGGAAGGGCAAGTGGGCCGATTACCTGTACGGCGAGAGAGTCTACATCATCCTGAGCCTGACGGCGAAGTCGGCCTTGGCCTGGCTGGTGTTCGGCGGGACCTACAGAGGATTCTGACGACGAAGAGGACAACTCAAACCCTTTTTTCACACCTATTCTTAACATTGTCTGACACACAGAATGACGCCTGTCAGGCAAACACGAGTCGGCGCTCTGATTATCTCAACTGCTGGCCGATGATCCTGTCTACGCTTTCGATGAACTCGTCCTTCTTGTCCTCAAGAATCGTCGCTCCGGCAGCGACAGCGTGTCCACCGCCACTTCCTCCAACGCCCTCTGCGGCCTTCTTGAGCGCGGATGATAGGTCAAGCCCCTTGCCTATCAGGAACTTCGTGCCTCTGCTCGAGACCTTGACCTTGCCACCGACGGTCGAGAGCGCGAGCGTCGGTTTCGATTGGTCTAGAATGTACTGCATCGCGAGACCGCATTGCGCGCCCGCAAGGGAGGCATCTGGCGCCACGAAGAACTGGAGATGCTCCTTTGTCTCCGCGCCGTCCGATTCGATGCTCAAGAGCTTCTCGAGTATCTTCTGGTTGTACGCCGCCCTGAGCTCGTTTGCCTGCTCGAGGGCGTCCTTGTCGCCCATGCAGACCGCGATCCCGAGGCCCTCGTGGTCCATCCTGCCGCAAGCGTTCAGCAGGTCCGCAAGGTCTGACGTGCTCAGCTCCATCGAGGGTATCCAATGTACGTCAGATACCAGCTCCTCGACGGTCTCTGGCCTGCACCCCTGGCCCATGAGCCTAAGGGATAGCATCGATGTCAGCTTTCTCCTGTGATACTCCTGGAGCGAGCCCATGGGGGTATCTGCATTGAGATCCATCGATTCCAGGAAGGCTAGAACATTCTCCTGCCGGCCCGAGAGCCCGACGAAATACGGGTCGACCGAGTTGGCAATTGCATTCGATATCGTCGTACCCTTGAGATTAAGGCCTCTCTGAACGACCACGAACTTGCCCTCGATCGCGTGCTCGAGGATCTGCTGGTTGATACCCTTCATCCCGCCCATATGCTGCCTATCGCCCACGATACCTGCGAGGGCGATGGGCGAGAGCTCCCAATTGCAGGGATCCATCATGACCGACAAGAGAAGGCTGAGCGTGCTTGCGCAAGTCTCCGTCATGCCATCGATGCTGAAGAAATGCGGGTTGACCTGCACGACCTTCTTGGACTTCCTGATGGGTTTGTGGTGGTCGAGTGCGACGACCTTCCCGTCCAGGGATTCCAGCCCCTCGATCTGTCCCGAGCCCATGTCCAGGAACAGGACGGTCTCGTTCCCCTCCTTCGCGAGCTGGTCGAGGCGCTCCTTCTCCAAGCCTTTGCTGAGCGTGAGATGGAATTGCTTCTTCGCTCGTGACAATGCCCCCGTCATGACCGCACCCGCTGCCAGCCCATCTGCGTCGTAGTGCGACACTACCCTCAGATGACCCGCTGATTCGATCACTTTCTGCGCGTTCTTGAGCGCTTCAGAAAACTCAGCCGGGAGTGTGACGCTCCCGTTCATCTGATCTCACTCGACCTGCAGCGCGGCGGTTTCCAAAGAGTAGTTCCACGTCTCGGGAATCACGCCCTCGCGCTTGTAGTACTTCACGAGCCTTCGGATCTTCGATTCTATGAGATGCATGCCCCTGGAGTTGTGATAGTCCTTCTTGTGGCTCTTGACATGGCCGCTCAGGTGTACCGCGCGCTTCATCAGGTTCGACAGGTCCTCCGGCAGCTCGAACTTGATGTTCTTCTCAGTGCATATCTCCTTGATCGTCTTGCCCGTTGCCAACCGGACATTCGGGACAGCGTACTGATCGCGCAGGATCAGGCCGATCTTGGCCATCGACACGCCATCTCCTGCCATCTTCGCCACTAGCTCCACGACCTCCTCTGGCGACTGCTGGACCCACTCGGGGTTCTTGTCAGTCACGGGCTTCTTCGAGCCCGAGGAGCCCTTTCTCTTGGAATGCATCCTAGACATTGTCTATCTACTCCGATCATCTGGTCTGTTCTGTCGTGGCGAGGCAGAGCCGTTTATAGCCTCTCCCCTTTTAAAGGTTTCCATGATGCTCCGGGCCTTGGCCAGGAGGGTCTCATACTCCACCAACGGGAAGGACAACTCGGAAGGGAGCTCCTGCAGCTCCCGGACCTCCGCGATCTCCTCAGAGAGCTTGTCACGAATTCTCGGACCCGCGAAGCCGAAGCAGACCTTTCCACTGTCGATATCGATGCAGTTGATGATTTCCAAGGCCCTTCCCGTCTCCTCGATGAATTCCCGCTCCGCAGCCTGCTCGTGGGTCTCATGGCTCTCGAGTCGTCCGCCAGGCATCTCCCACTTGCGGTCCTTGTGCCTGACCATGATGAAACGGTCTCCGCGGAACGCGATAACGTAAGCGAACGGCTCTCTCTTGGTGGCCGCAATCTTCTTCTGCCGAGCGCCGGGGCTCATGGTCTCTTCTCCCCTTTTCGAGGCCTGCTAAGATAGAGCAAGACCACAACAGCGACTGCCAGACCGAAAGCACCGACCAGGATGATGACATACTGGTTCGCCGGGTTGGCTCTTGGCCTGTACTCGATCGTGACATGCTCGGCCACTGAGTTTCCTGCCTGGTCCGTGGCGCTGACGGTGATCAGGTTCTTCCCTTCCTGGAGAGGAACGAGCACTTCAAAAGAGCCGTTATCGGTGACGTTAGCAAGGATGTCGTCCACCGCAACGGACACTCCCGGTTCGGTCGTGCCGCTCACAATTGCAGTTGAAGAGTCCGTGCGGGAGTTATTGGTCGGCGCAGTGATTGTCAGGAAGGGAGCGGCGGTGTCCCTGGTGATCGACAGGACTATATGTGTGACACCAGCGTCATCAGATGCCGTCAAATATACGAGATTGACTCCTTCAACGAGGCCGACCTCGAAAGAGAAATTGCCGCTGCTGTTCACCGCCACGACGAAACCGTTGATGATGACGGTGGCGGATGGGTCCGTGACGCCAGATATGTTCAGCCTTTTCACATTGACGATGTCCTTGACAGGAGATGTGAGATGAACGACAGGAGGCTCTCTGTCAACGACGTAGCTGTTCGAGACCACGACGTACCCTGTGGGCTCAGATCCGCTCCAGACGACCAATGCGTCCCCGTAGTCGTCCGTGCTCAAGACAAGGCTCGCGACATCCGAGTTGTCTGATATTTCGATCGGCGTGACGGGCTGCCAGCCCTTCTGCTCGGAGTATCTGCGCGAAAGCACATGATCGAGCTGCCCGTCATACGTGACCCAGACGACTGTGAACTTGCCCGATGAGCTCAGCGCGACCTGAGGTTCGGATTTGGCCAGCGAGTCCTCGATGTCGACCTTCTCCTGGGAGCTCCACCCCAATCCAGGGACGTACATGGAGGAGTAGACTCTATGGAGCCCATACTCCAGCTGGTCCCATACGACGATGGCTCTGCCCTGGGCCGCAGAAGAAACGTGAGGCTCCGGAGCATATGTCAGGTCCCCTACAGTGCCGTTTCCAATCTTGGCTGGAAAGCTCCAGCCTCCAATCGGAGAACAGATGCTTCCCCAAACGGCATATCCTGAACCATCGTACTGCGCCCAAGTGGCGAAGGCGAAGCCGTCGCTGGACATGCTCAATTCTGGACTTAGCGCGTATCCTAGATCAATCTCGATCAGTGTTGGGCTCCCCCAACCATAGCTGGCATCGCACCTTCTGGACCAGATGTTGTATCTCGATCCATCCTGCTGAGCCCATAGGACGACCACATTGCCACCAACGTCGACCCCCACGTCTGGGCTCATCGTCGTGTTCTCGTCCGTGTCCACGACCTGCGCGCTCCCCCAGCCAGTCATCCGATCATAGATGCAAACGTAGACGTCGAACACGCTTCCATCGCTCATCAGCCATGTTGCAGCTGCATCGCCCAGCGGGCCCACGGAAAGTGCGAGGCTTCTCGGGCTCGCATTCTCGATGTTCTCGATCGCTGCGGGGACGGCCCATCCATCCCGGAACGAGAACCAGCTCGCCATTACATCCTGATGGCCATTGTGAGCTTGCTGCCAGATGGCCAGAAAATGGCCTCCATCATCTGAACGGACATGAGGAAAGGATGCGCCTGTGATGTTGGCCGCGATGACGCCTGATTCGGTCCAACCCTGAACTGGCACATATGCCTCGAACCAGATGTTGCCGTAGGAGGTGTCGTATGTGTCCCATACGACAACGCTGTCCCCATTCGGGTCAGAGGCGACGCTCGTATGATGCGGCGACGAGCTCAAAGTGTCCCCTAGGACCACTTCGGAACCCCAGCCGGGGTCTGCTGACCTGGCCGTCGGTAGTGAGGACAGGCATAGAACGAGCAATGCGATGAACGCGATGGCCCCCGTGCAAATCGATCCTGCCAGATGCTGCCCCCCGTGAAGATGACCCTTATGACCAACAAAAGGTGCTTGCCCTTCAAATACTCTTCCGAGTCCAGATGGGAATTGGACGCTCAGGACTCGACTATGAACGCTGCATGGTCCTTGGCATACTCGTCCAGGTCGATGACCTGCTTGACCTCCAGGTTCTTGAGCGTAAGAAACCTCTTTACGTTCGCGTAGACTTCCTTTGGGTCCTTGCTGACATCCACGCTCCTGGATTTGAGCATCAATATGCCGCGCTCCGCTTCGAAAGAGAACATGTTCCTCGCGAAGATGTCCGCCTGGTTCCTCTGGGCGATGTCCTGGTAGACCAGCTCGACTCCTTCGATCATGTGGGCGTAGTCAACGGGCCTCGAGGCGTCTGCCAGGACCGGTATCATGTTCTTCCTTGACTCACACACGTGGACCAAGTCCCTGAAGACTCTCGGAGAGATCTCGATGCAGTAGACGATGCCGTCTGTGACTATGTCGGAAACATGGGATGCGGTTGTGCCAGAGGCCGCGCCCAAGTACAAGACCTTCGTGCCCCTATCCAGCCCGAAATCCCGCCCGCCAAGAAGTATCATCGCTGCCAGCTTGGACCTGTTAGGGTCCCATGACCTGTACTGGACGTCACCAAAATCCATCAGCCGCTCCCCGTAGACATTCACTCCCGGGGCGGCGTTGATTGTGACCAAGGTCCTCCCGCCGGAATAGACCCCCCGGATTCCCTCGACCTCGGTGAAGGGGTTCTTGAAATCGGGCATGTCAGGAATCCAAAAGGCCTCTCCCCCTAAAAGAGTTATACGTCGATGCTCATGCGAAACGCATATGCCGGAGGAGCAGCAGGAAGACCTCAAGCGGGAGATCAGAGCGCTCTCGGAAAAGATGGAATCCCTTGAGGACTCGATGAGCATGGTGGCAGCGCCATACCGCCAGCTCCTGGACTACATCGAGCGGTTCCAGAAGATATCCACTAGCTACTTTCGGCTGCTGGACCTTTACCAGAGGTACGGCGAGATCTCCCCCGACCTGCTTGTGCCCGGGGTGAAGGACTCCATCTCCAGGGAGATTGTGAAAGCCCTTTTCGAGCGGGACGGGCAGAACATATCCCAGATATCCGACAAGGTCAAGGAAAAGCGCGGGACTTCTTCCAGGAGAATCGTGCGCGAGAGGCTGAAGATGCTCGAGGAGAGGGGCGTCGTGAAGGCCAAGGGCTCGGCCAGGTCCAAGATGTATTGGCTCACGGAGGAGTACGTGAGGAAGTGGTACGATCTTCTCGGGCTGGGGCCTTCCCAGAAGACGGAGCAGCCGAAAGGCCCTCCAGTGTGAGCAAGTGTCGGCCACTAATGCTCACTTTGCTTATCTAGAGGTACTGTACATAGAGCGCATCAGTAGCCCCGTGAGGCGGGCGAGAAAAGAGGTGAACAAGATATGGGAGACCGCGAAATGCCGGACCCGCAGGAACTCAAGGAGATCCTGGGAGTTGTTGGGACAGAAATTCCGAAGCTGATAGACTCGATCACGAAGCAGGTATTCAGCGTCGAGAACGCTGAGAAGATGGGCCAGACGGTAGCGAAGTTCTACAAGCAGATGGTGGACGCGGGCATGACGCCTGGGGATGCCTTCAAGCTGACTCAAGACTTCATGAAGAACTTCAGCTTGGGTGGCATGGTCGGACAGATCATGGGTCATGTCCCGAAGAACAGGGACGACATCGACGATGTCATCAGCGAGAAGATCAAGGAGAAGATGAAGAAGCACCCGGACGAGGAAGATTAGGATGAGCGAGGAGCGCTCAGATGAGTTCGTCAAGATGGTCCCCGTTCTGATGGTCGAGATACCAAAGATGGTCTTGAAGCTCGGGGTGCCCTTCCTCAGGATGAAGAAGCGCGTCCAGAAAGCGGAGAGACAGTTCAGGACAGGCCTCGAAGAGAGCGGGATGCCGCCCGAGCTTGCTCGGGAGCTGTCAGACCAATACGCCAAGGACCTGAGCATCCGGCGGATCATCAGCGGGATGCAAGGGTCTGCGATGTTCAAACCTTTCAACTGGCGAGATTAGCCTGAGGGAGCCGCCGGGAAAGTAATATACGGCGCTCCCTCAATACTTCTGGCCGTGAAGGCCGTACTCAACATGATCGCGAACGAGGTCATGAAGAAGTACCGCGAACTGCCGAAGGATTTCGCGGGGCACGTCCCTGTCGGCATGGGCGCGAGCGGGTCCGCGACCTCGAAGATCGACAAGTACGCCGAGGACGCAGTGCTTGACCTCGTCGAGAAAGAAGAGATCGAGCTGAATGTCCTCAGCGAAGAGGTCGGGTTCGTTGACAGGGGCTTCAAGAAGACCTTGGTGCTCGATCCGATCGATGGCACGCTCAACTGCACCCGAGGAATACCGTTCTTCTCAGTATCCATGGCCGTGTGCACGAAGACCATGAAGGACGCAGATTTCGCGCTGGTCAAGAACCTCTACACAGGAGATACATACTCCGCCAGAAGGGGAGGTGGCGCAGAGCTCAACGACAAGAGGATCGGGATATCGAAGTACAGCAGGGATGACGCAGTCTTCCTGATGTTCGATGGCGCAGACGTGGCGCCCGAATCCAACGACGTCAAGCTCCTGGCCAGCAGGGTCAGGACACTCGGATGCGCGTCCCTCGAGATGTGCCTCGTTGCCCAGGGGTCCGTCCAGGCACATTACATGAACTGCACCAATTTCAAGAGGATGATTCGCGTTGTAGACATAGCCGCTAGCTGTCTGATACTCCGCGAGGCCGGAGGGGAGATAGTCGATCTGGAGGGCAACAAGCTCGATATGGAGCTGCACCTCCAGGACAGGAAGAACTTCCTGGCCTACGGAGACCCTAAGATCAAGGAGCTGGTACTACGAGAATAGGAATCACAGGAACTCCGGAGCTGAAGAACTTCAAGCCCGTTGCGAAGAAGGTGCTGGAGACCTTGAAGGGCGAGGACGTGATAATCGAGCAGCGGGCAGCCAAGGGGCTGGGGAAGAAGGGCATCTCGCTGTCGAAGATGAAGGTCGATGTGATGGTCACAGTCGGTGGAGACGGGACCATCCTGAGAACCCTTCAGGGTTCCGACACGCCGATCTTAGGTGTCAACGCCGGCGTCCTCGGATTCCTGACGGAGGTCCGGCCGGCGGACATCAAGTCGGCCATGAAGAAACTCTTGGCAGGGAACTACCAGATCGAGAAGCGGCTCAAGCTGAAAACGGTCATGAACGGGAGACGTTTGGAGGATGCGACCAACGAGGCGGTCATCCACACGGCCCATGTAGCAAAGATGAGACACTTCTGCATATCTGTTGACAACACGCGCGCGACAGAGATGCGCGCGGACGGGATCATAGTGGCCACACCGACCGGGTCCACCTGCTACGCGATGAGCGTCGGTTCCTCTATCATAGACCCGCGCGTGGACGCGTTAGTCATAGCACCCATAGCACCGTTCAGGCTCTCGGCCCGACCACTAGTGGTCCCCGCAAAGAGCAAGGTCACGATCAGGATAGGCGAGCCGAGGGAGTGCATCATGGTTATCGACGGCCAAAGCGAGTACACTATGTCCGGAAACGAGACGCTCGTATTCAGTGCATCGGAGAAGAGAGCCAAGTTCGTCAGCTTCAACCCGGACGATTTCTACGTTAACCTGGAGCAGAAGCTCATGGCCGCCTCCCCGTACGCCGCGCTGAGGAACTGATCCGATGCAAAGCGTGGCGGGGCCGAGCAGGACTTCGGTCACAACGGTCGACTATCCCAGGCATTGGTTCGTGATAGGCACGATCTCGCTCGCACTGCTCATGGTCGTCGACATCTATCTAGAGGTCACAGCTAAGGAGGACTTCTCGAAAGGGATGTGGATCCTTTTGCTTGTGGTTCTCGCGGCCTTCTTGTTCCTATTCTTCCTACCCCCTGTGTTCACGAAGCACCTGCTCGGAGCCAAGGGAATCAGAATTCGAATGGGGCTTTTAATCAACGTCTCCGTGCCATACTCCTGGATGATAGAAGTGAAGGAGACAACTGTGCGCAGCGGCGGCCTGAGGATCGGTATCGGCGTGAAATACTCCCCGATAATGAGCACCGTGTTCGTAACCTCCTCCTTCATGAACCTTGTCTCGATCAGACTCGACAAAGAGCACGAGTTCGGAAGGCTCCCGAAGAGGCGGATCGACCAGATCGTGCTGACCGTCAACGACTTGAACTCGTTCATGAAGACCGTAAGACAGAAGGCCGGCCTCAAGGAGGTGTAGTCTATGCCCCTCTTCGATTTCTCAAAGGATGCAAGGGCGAACGTCAAGTCGATCAGGAGACGGACGCTCAAGATGATACTCGAGGCTGGAAAGTCGAGCTTCCCGAACGAGTTTGGAGCCATTCTGAGAGCCGAGAAGGGCGTGATCACGGAGCTCATGCTCATTCCAGGAACGGAATCCGGAGGACATTCAGCCATCTTCAGACTGCACATGCTCCCCGTGGATTTCAGCGCGGTCGGGACCGTGCACACGCACCCTTCGGGCGTGTGCCTGCCCTCAGGCGTGGATCTGCAGCTTTTCGCCAAGTTCGGGTGGGTCCACATCATCGCCGGCAGCCCGTTCGATGATTCGTCCTGGGCCTGCTACGACGCCGCCGGGGTCAGAAGGCCGCTTGAGGTTGTAAGATAGGGTGGGCAGCTGGAACTACATTGTTTCGGGACACCAACCGATAGGTCTAAGAGAGCCCTGTGAGTTCGGGTATGACATGAGCGGCAAGATGGCACGAACACAGTATTCTGAGCTCCTGTCGAAAGCGAACAAGAACACCAAGAAGGCCTTGGACTTACTCGGCGAGTTCACTCGGTTTCCGACAGTTGTCCCACGCGACAAGAAGGGTCTACGTGAATGCGCGGACTATCTTCAAAGGGAGTTCGAGGGCCATGGATACAAAACCCTCCAGTGGGGCGAGGACCGACCGGTTGTCTACGCCGAGAAGAACGTCGGAGCGAGGAAGACCCTGATGTGCTACCACCACTACGACGTCCAGACGGAAGGGTCGATGGAACTCTGGAAGTCCTCCCCGTGGAAGATGGTGGTCAGAGACGGCCGCGCGTTTGGACGAGGGGCGAGCGACGACAAAGGTCCTTGTGTTGCCAGCCTTGTCGGCCTTGACATGCTAGAGAAGATACACGTGAAGCTCCCTGTGAATGTGAAGTTCGTGGTCGAGGGCGAGGAGGAATGGAGCTCAGAGACGCTTGCTAGATTTGCGAGCAGGAACAAAAAGCTCATGAAGGCTGACGGATGCGTCTGGGAGATACTCTCAGCGACGCCCGGAAGCATCACCGAGATTCTCCCAGGGATGAAAGGAGACCTTGCAATCAGGCTCACTGTGAGCGGCGCTCCGACCTATCCAAAGTTCGACGCTCACTCAGGATATGGCGGGGCGATCCCCAGCGCTGCATGGCGTTTGGTCCAGGCGGTCAATACTCTGAAAGACAAAGACAACAACATCACAATCGATGGGATCGACAAGCTAGTGCGCTCTCCAACCAAGCACGATATTGATGCGCTGAAGAAGTACCGGGGCAACATAGGCAAGGAGATCAAGGACAACTACGGCTTCGACCGTTTCATCGGGGACAAGACCGGACTAGATCTCTTGAAGACAATCTACCTCGACCCGTCAATATCTATCAACGGCCTCGAGAGCGGATGCCAAGGGGAAGTGCACTCGACTATCGTTCCGGCCAAGGCAATCGCAAAGCTTGACCTTCGCCTCGTGCCAGATATGGACAGCGATGCCGTAACCAAACTTCTGAAGGAGCACTTCAAGAAGAGGGGCTACGACGACATCGACGTCTTCTGCGAGGGCTACAGCGCCGCTAAGACTCCTCTGAACGACCCGTTCGTAAAGCTTGTGCACGCGGCAGCGAAGGAAGTTGCGGCTCCCTCACCAACTAACCTCCTGCCGATGATGGCTGGGACGGGACCTGCGTACCTGTTCGGGCAACACACGCCCTTCTGCATCAGCAGCAGCTTCGCGGACAATGACAAGGTCTACGAGCACGGGCCGAACGAGAACATGCGCATTTCATCAATCGTAAACAACATGGCGTTCGTTGCGACAGTGGCGGAGCGGCTCGGGGGATTGTAGTATCGAAAGCACCGATTGGCGCCAGCCCTGTTCAATGGTCCTTTCTGGGTGTTCGACCGACATGCTCGCCATAGAGCTCGACGGCGCGCTTGCTGGTCATCCAATCGCCTTTGACCATCAGCGCGGGGAGCTCACCATGACCTGCCCTCAGAGACAGGTATTGGGAGGAATGCCGAGCAAACCTAGAGAGATCCTTCAGTTGTTTCAGCTCATCCTTCTTCGTGCCGACCTTGTCGAGCAGGTCTAGAAGCGAGCTGGCCATGAGAGTCCTGAAGAAATCCTCAAGGGGCTTCGTATCTCCATCTTCGGCTGATCGCAGGTATCTGATGTATTGGTCCCTATCTGGAGGGAGTATGTTGATGGGAGGCCAGTTGTGCTTCAGGAAGTGTAGGTTCAGCAACAGCCGACCGGCCCGCCCGTTGCCATCGCTGAAAGGATGGATCGACTCGAACATGAAATGAGCCCACCCAGCCAGAGCGAACATGTCCTCCCCGACTCTATCCCTCGATTCATACTCTCTTGCCCAGCGTTCCATCTCCAGGACGACCTTCTCCACCCGCGGAGGGGAATGTTTGGATCCTGTGATCCTGACGTTGATCCTGCGCCAATGACCCGCATCGTCCTTCACTCCTCTGAAGACCGCCTCGTGGAGCTCGAGGACGGTCTGGATCGTGATTGGCTTGGTGCGCCTTCCAATGAGACCTCTGAAGGCCGCTTCGTGCTGGATGGTCTCAATCACGTCTCGCACGGGCCTGTTTGCCACGGACTTGTCCTCGAGGAGCAGACGCTCGACATCGTGCCAGGTGAGTGTGTTGCCCTCGATCGCGTTCGTTCCCCAGGTGTTCAGGGCGCCCGCTCTCTTCCAAATGCTCTCAGGGAAGTTGTCCAATGATGTTCTGGTCAGAAGCTCGCGCCTCAAGCTCTCCAGTATGATTTCCTTCATCTAGCCCGTCTATATCATACATAGTATAAATAGATATATGATATATTCAGACATATATGTGTATTTCATACTGTTTATCTGAACATGCGACCATTCTCAAAATATCCTGCTCTTCGGGGCGATGGTCCCTCGGACTACCGCGCCCATGCCGATCATGGTGTCCTCGCCGATGATAGTTCCCACGTCGATCGACGCATTGATGCCCGTCTTGACATCGTCACCCATGATCACGCCCAGTTTTCTCCTGCCCGAGCTGACCTTCTTCCCATCGACGATGACCTGGACATCCTTCTCATCCAGACGGAGGTTGGCCACTTTCGTCCCCGCGCCGAAGTTGCATCTCTCACCTATCACGCTGTCCCCGACATAGCTCAGGTGAGGTATCTTCGTCATGTCCATTACAATCGAGTTCTTGACCTCGACCGCAGAGCCGACCTTGCATCCGTTGCCGACGGAGGTTGACGGTCTGATGTATGCGTTCGGACCTATCTCGCAGTCATCACCGATGATGGCTGGGCCGATTATGTAGCTCCCGGCCTCGATCCGAGAGCCCTTGCCGACCTGGATGTTTCCGATGACCGTCGCCCTCTCAGAGATCTCCCCGTCATTCTTCGCCTCGAGGTCCGCCATCAGGATCCTATTGGCCTCGAGTAGGTCCCATGGCCTCGCGACATCTATCCATTCGCCCTCGAGCTTGTGGGTGAATATGTGGCTCTTCTTTATCAGTATCTTGAACGAGTCCGTGACCTCGTACTCCCCGCGGACGGACTTCTTGGTGTCTCCGATCGCATCGAATATCTCCGGCTCCAGGATGTATGCTCCGGCGTTGATCAGGTTGCTCTGAGGGACGTCCGGCTTTTCCATGATGTCCTTAACCACGCCGTCCGCCGTGACTATGCATCCATATCTCCTGGGATCGTCCACCGATGTCAGGGCCATGACTGTCCCCTTGACCTTCCGGTGGTGTTGAACGATGCTCTTGACGGCGACTTTCGAGAGAACGACATCCCCGTACAGGCAGAAGAACGCTGAATCGACCTTGTCCTTGACCATGCTGATGGCGTGGGCCGTGCCGAGGCGCTGTTCCTGCTCGACGTACTCTATCTTCACGCCGAAGGCCTTGCCATCCCCGAAGTACTCCCTGACTCTGCTTGCCTTCCACCCTATGAGGAGAATCAGGTCCTTGATGCCGGCCTCCCTGAGGGCGTCGATGTTGTGCTCAAGGAAGGGTTTGCCAGCGACTGGGAGCAGGGGCTTCGGTATGTTCGATGTCAGAGGGCGCATCCTGAGCCCTTCACCGGCCGCCAGTATGTACCCCTTCACCTCTTCACACACCCCTTGACCTTCGAGTATATCGATTCCATGATAGCTTCCGCCCTCTTAGCGTTTCTCGCTTCCGCGAGCACCCGTATCTTGGGTTCTGTCCCTGAGAGCCTAACAAGCGTCCACCCGTCCTCGAACTGGAGGCGGTAGCCGTCGAGTGTCAGAAGTCCCCTGCTCTTGAAAGACCTCATCTCTCTGTCGAGCCTCCTCGAGACTGCCGCTCTATCATCCGGCTCGAACGGTATTGCCCGTCTGAGGGTTGGGTAGACCTTGACCCTCTTCCTCATTTCAGAGAGCTTCTTCTTACCCACGAGCTCGACCAGCCGAGCCGCGGCCAGGACTCCATCGGGGCAGTAAGTCTGGTCTGGAAAGATCCAGGTTCCGGATGGCTCCCCCCCGAACTCGGCCTTGCTCTTCCTGACCTCTTCGCTCACGAACACGTCCCCGACTCTGGTTCTGATGACCTTAGCGTCCAGCGAGTCGTCAACGACCATCGACGCGTCGACTGAGACGACGACCTTCTTCTTGGCGTACCTCTTGGCGAAAAGGACCAACAGCTGATCGCTCCCGAGAAACACTCCCTTGTCATCGACAGCGACCATCCTGTCCGCATCGCCATCGTGGGCGATTCCCAGATCTGCCTTCATCGACACAACTGCTCGTTTGAGATCCGTCAGGTTCTCATCGGTGGGCTCTGGAAGACGGCCTGGAAAACGGCCATCTGGGCTGGAATTCAAGGATATGACTCGGCAGCCCATATACTGGAGCACCATGGGGGTGATGTTGAACGCTGGGCCGTTTGCGCAGTCGACCACGACTTTGAGCTTGGCCTCCCCAATGCCGGCTATGATTCTCCCTGCATGCACCTCGACTGCATCGGGAACGAAGTGCATGCAACCTACCTCGTCCCACTTCTTGAGCTTGAACTTCTTGGACGATAGGATCCTCTCGATCTTGTCAGTCTGCGATACTCCAAATCCGGATCCGTCAGGGTTCCAGAGCTTGATTCCCGAGTACTCGGGCGGGTTGTGGCTGGCAGTGATCATTACGCCTATGTCCGAGTTCCTCGCTGCCTCAGCGAGCGTAGGGGTAGTGACGAGCCCCGCGGCGTAGACCTGACATCCGGAGGCCATGAGACCACTCGAGACTGCCGCCTCGATCATGGGGCCTGAGGTCCTGGAATCCATTCCGACAACCGCTGTCTCAGCATCTCCCCCAGCGGCCATGCCTATCATCGCTGCGAGCTCGGGCGTGAACTCCTTGTTCACAATCCCTCTGACTCCAGACGATCCGAAGATACCCATAGATGGTTCCTTCTGACACTCTGATTACAGTCCACAATTATATTACATTTCTCGGAAGAGGCGAAGTCCATCTCGGCGCAGGAAGATGCTGATCAGAGGGAAATCGCCGTGTCCGACGAAGGCGTCCTGGCGATACTGGCCTTGTACGAGAAATCCCTGTTTTATGGCCAGATTGCCTGGACGTCCATCCCTAGCGCCTCCCGCCGGGAATAGCCAGATATCCCCGGAAATCGAGCCAGCATACGCAAAGGATTAAATATCGCAGATATTGATACATATCTGGACATGCCTGGATGGCATGGCCAGAAAGAAGAAACGGAGGGATGACACAATGGTTATGGAGCCCATAAGTGTAGAGAAGGCGATGGAAATCGCAAGGAAGAAGGGCATCAAACCCGGCCGCGTCAAGGACACGAATGGCGTCCAGTTCACCAAGGGCAGGAACCCAAGGCTGGAAATCATCGACTGGGACGAGTTCAAGTCGACCCTGTCGAAGAGAAGGCTCGCAGTCTTCGAGAGCGGCGGCTGGATGAAGATAATGAAGGCCAAGAGATAGGCGAGAAGCCTATCTCAAAACCTTTTGATCTCAAACCCTTCTTTGAAGGAAACCCTTTCAGATTTCTGTTGATTCACTTTTCTCGTCGACCCGAGCACTGCATGATCATCCCAGAGGCTGCTCATCGGGCACTGCCTGTTCTGAAGGAGCCTCGACCGAGAACCAGCGGTCATGCAGCTTGTACTCGATGTAAAACAAAGGGATCAGCAAGAGCACAGTCGCTGGGAGCCACCAAGCGCCAAATACCTCGTAGAGAACGATGGGGATCACGAGCATGTCTACGCCGACGCATCCGACGAGATAGACGGTCCTGAGGATCTCATTCTTCAACGGCCTGGCCATGGACTTCCTTATGGACTCCTGACGACGCTTGGAGATGCGTTTCAAGAGGCCATCGATCCTCTTCTCGGTCTGTTCCAGTTTCGAGTCCTCGCGTTCGCTCATTGCCTCTCTTCCCCGATAAGTGGGAAATGGCATGCAACATAATGCCCTGGCTGGATCTCCCTGAACGCCGGCTCCTCTGTCGAGCATCTCTCCGTGGCCTTCCAGCACCGCGGATGGAATCGGCATGCCGCTGGAGGGTTCAGAGGGCTCGGGACCTCGCCTGGAATCTCCCTCCGCTCCCGCTTGAAGCTCGGGTCCGCCACTGGCACCGCGGACAACAGCGCGAAGGAGTACGGATGCGCAGCCTGCGTGAAGATATCTTCCGTCTTGGCCAGTTCTACGAGCTTGCCAGCGTACATGACCGCGACCCTGTCGCTGATGTGGAATATCACGCTCAGGTTGTGGGTGATGAAGATGTACGTGAGCCCCAAGTCCCGCTGGAGGTCCATCAGAAGGTTTAGGACCTGTGCCTGGACCGACACGCCCAGAGCTGACGTGGGCTCGTCCAGGATCAACAGGATCGGCTTCAGGGCAAGCGCCCTCGCGACATTTACCCTCTGCCTCTGCCCTCCGCTGAACTCGTGCGGGAATCTGTTCAGGTGCTCCTTCTTCAACCCGACGGTCTCGAGGAGCTCGAGCACTTGCCTAGTGAGCTCCTCGCCTCTCGCGAGCTTGTACGACACCAGCGGCTCGCCCACGATGTTCTTGATGGTCATCCTTGGGTCGAGCGCGCTCAGCGGGTCCTGGAAGACCATCTGCATGTTCTTTCTAGATTCCCTCAAGAGCCTCGACGGATAGCTAGTCAGGTCGCCACCCATGAAGACGACATTGCCTGCGGTTGGCTTCAGAAGATGAATAATGACTCGAGCCAGGGTGGATTTCCCGCAGCCGGATTCACCGACTATCCCGAGCGTCTCCCCCTTGCTGACGAAGAAATCCACGTCGTCGACGGCCTTGACCTCACCCTTGATCGTAGAGAAGACGCCTCCTCGGACGGGGAATGTCTTTCTCACCTTCTCGCCATAGAGGAGATACTTCTCCGCCTTCGCCTTGTCCACTTTGGCCTTCTTCTTCTTGCGCGAGAACCCAAACTTCATGGACTGCCTCCTTTTGTATTGGGCACGGGGTTGTGACAGGAGACGAAGTGACCCGGTGCGAGCTCGACTAGCGAGGGCACCTCATTGGAGCATTTATCCATGGCCCTCTCGCACCGCGGATGGAATCTGCATCCGGGCGGTGGCTTCAGTAGGTTGGGCACCACGCCTGGGATTACGTAAAGGGGCTTCTTCCTGTCATTGATGTATTTCGCACCGATCTTGGGGATGGACCTGAGCAGGGCGTTCGTGTAAGGGTGCATAGGCTGGGCGAAGATCTCCTCGGTAGTGGAGAGCTCCACGATGTAGCCAGCGTACATGACAGCTACTCTGTGACAGGTCTCAGCTATCACGCCCAGATCGTGAGTGATCAGGAGGATGGACATGTCCCGGGCTCTCTGCATCTCCTTCATCAGCGAGAGTATCTGCGCCTCGACCGTCACGTCCAGCGCAGTGGTCGGTTCGTCCGCGATCAGGAGGTCGGGCTTACAGGCCATCATCATGGCGATCATGGCCCGCTGTCGCATGCCCCCGCTCAGCTCGAACGGGTAGCTCTTGACGATCCTGGAGGGCTCCGCTATTTTCACATCTCTCAGCGCCTCCTCCGCCCTGATCAACTTCGAGAGGCTCAGCCGCCTCTCCATTCTTACGCTGATCGGGTTCGACCTGACCAGGTACGCCCAGGTGTTGTACCTGTTCTCTTTCAATCGCGTGTAGTAGCTTAGAGCGATCCTCTGAAACGCTCGCCTGATAGGAGGATCACTATTACGATGATCGCTCCCAGCATGAGGCCTGGGCCTTTCTTCGGTTTAGGCTTCTGAGTTGTCTCTCCCACTCAATTTACCCCCTAACTAAATCCTCTCTAATACCTCCCGACATAGATTGCCGGGAAACATCAAGCTGCATAGTCTTGCCCTGGTATAAAGTGCTACGGTTGGGATAGGTCAGTGCGTGTTTCCTGAGAGAGTCAGTTTTGATCAGGAGAAGTGGAAAGATAAAAATGTCTGGACACGCATGCGGAGAGATGAACAGGCAAGGTGGTCTTGGAGATGAAGGTACTTGTTCTCGGCTGTGGGATGATGGGAGCGGCGATCGCTCTGGACATGGTCAAGAGCGACGAGGTCTCCAAAGTGGTCGTCGCCGACTACGACAACACGAAGTCCAAGATCGTTGTCGCTCAGCTCAAGAGCGACAAGGTCTCCAGCCGCTTGACCGATGTCAGGGACATACAGGCCACTAAGAATCTGATGAAGGGATTCGACGTGGCCGTGTGCGCCCTCCCGGAGGGCCTGAACGTCTTCGCGAACAGAGCAGCGATAGGCGCGGGCGTGCACCTGGTCGACCTTGCGTACGGTCAGGAGCTTGCGAAGCTCGACGGGGCGGCGAAGCGCGCAGGGATCACAATCCTGGTGGATTGTGGGGTCGCCCCAGGAATAACGAACATCCTTGCCGCTTACGGGGCGAGCCTGATGGACGAGGTCGACGACATCCAGATCGTCTGTGGAGGGCTGCCCCAGAAGCCATTGCCTCCGCTCGGATACAGGATAGTCTGGTCGACCTGGGGCCTTGTAAACATGTACTGCGGGAAGGCCAGGATAGTCAGGGACGGGAAGGTCGTCGAGGTGGATGCGATGGCAGACCTGGAGACTATCAAGTTCCCTGGATTCGGAAGGCTGGAGGCGTTCACCACGGATGGGCTGTCCACTCTGCTGGTCACCATGAAGGGAAGAGTCAAGAACATGGTCGAGAAGACCGCCAGGTATCCAGGGCACGCTGAGAAGATCCTGGCGATGAGGGACTCAGGCCTCTTCTCGACGGAGCCTGTGGAAGTCGGCGGGATGAGGGTGGTCCCGAGGAAGGTCGCTGTTGCAGTCTTGGACAAGGCTCTGCGGATCGGGGACGAGAAGGATGTCACCGTGCTCAGGGTGGACGTCGTCGGCAAGAAGAACGCGAAGGGCGTGAGAAAGTCCTTCGTGATGGTCGACCGGTTCGATGAGGAGCAGGGGGTGACTTCGATGGCGCGCACGACGGGCTACACGGCCGCCATCGTCGCGAGGATGGTCGCGCGCGGAGAGATCGACGAGAGAGGCGTGGTCCCGCCTGAGACGGCCGTCGTGAAGGTCTTTAAGAGGTTCCGGTCTGAGCTTGAAGATAGGGGTATAGTAGTCAAGGAGACCTCGAGCGCGAAGAGGTAGTCTTGATCGGTCTGGTTTGAGACACTATTGGGGCATCGGATAGATATCCCGTTAGACCTTGGTTGAACTTGATTGGTTTCCTTCTCGTTCCGGCAGAGTTATTTATATGGTTGCTGTAATCCTCGCTTGCTGAATGCAGGGATAGCCAAGCCTGGCCAACGGCGCTAGATTCAGGGTCTAGTCGCGCAGGCGTCCGCCGGTTCAAATCCGGCTCCCTGCACACAGCTCAACGCAGGAAAAGACCTTAGGGGAGGTGGAACGATACTCCCTTTGCCTGGAGGATATGCCCGAAGCCAAAGGAGGTCTGGAGTCACTTCTCGTTCGTGCTAAGGGACAGGAGATTCTCTACGATTGGTCCGGCGCAGCAGAGACCTATGAGAACGCTGTGAGCATGGTCCCTGAGAGCGACCCTCAGAGAATCGCTGTAACTCTCGAACGAAAGGCCTACGCCAACTACAAAGCTGCCCTGCAGGCCGCCGACGTCGACGAGTTCAACCGCATGGCCGACACAACGACGGCGCAATATGCTAAAGCGAGAGAAGCCTATGAAAAGGCAGGCGAATCAGAATCGAAAGCCAGGATGAATCGCTGCGCTGGCATGCTCGCATTCCTTGGATTCATAAGGGCGAAAGATGCGGTTGAACGGAAGAAGCAGGCGAACGACTCGTGGGAGCACGGCATGGAATCGCTCGATGGCTTCGCTGCTGCTGGCAATGGCCTGGAGTTCTGCAAGACCTTCAATGAGCTATGCTTGAGTGCGGCCTTTGCCTCACATCTCGCTCCTGATTTTGAATCAAGGAAGAAACGGCTAACAGAGGCCTTGCGTTACGGGGAGAAGGCAGTGGTGTTCACTGATGGCCTCAAGGATTCCAGTGTCGCCGTCAGGACTCTGGTTTTGATTTCGAGCTTGTGGGAGAGACGCTGCTATACTTGGCCAGGTGAAGAAAGCCCTCAGGTCTGTCACAAGAAAGCAGTGACCTACTGGCAGAAAGCAGAATCTCTGTCCAAGGAAGCGGTTCTGGAAGTATTGCCGCTCGCGCTGACCATCGGAGACGCACCCTTCGATCCGAATCGCGATTCGAGCAACGAATTGCGTGCGTTCGAGAAGTCAATTGATGTCGTCAGGAAATCTGGTGACAGGTTGCTGATCGGGCATGCCCTGGCGGGGTTATCATTCTACGCGCATTGGGGCTGCGGTGTACCAGAGGACAAGGAGCGTTCGGAGTCTTTGTTGCGGCAGGCGCTTGACTATGCCATCGAAGCGGGCGATGAGTTCTCCAAGATCGGTTTTATGGCTGCGACTCATCCGAACATCTGGGTAATGTCCCCGTTCGCGGCGTACTATGCATTCTCTGCCTACTACGAAAAGGATCTCAAGAAGAAACGCGAGCTTGCCGAGAAGGTACTAGAAGTGTGGCCCGAAAGCGACAGGCTCGCGAGGCTCTCGGGCTACACATGGCAAATGTCTTGTGCTGATGGTTTGCGTGGGGTTGCCTACAGCGAATTGGCGAGGTCTGAGGCAGACATCGACCGGAAGCGAGCGCTACTCGACAAGGCAGTCGACTACTCAAAGAAGAGCGTCGACCTCGTTGAGGTTTGGGACGCTGGATCCCCGTTTAATCTCGGCGTGAATCATCAATGGCTGGCGAACGTCCAGGCCGAGTTCGCGGAAGCAATGGGCGATTGCGACAGCAAGACTCGTGCACTGAGAGAAGCCATAGAACTGCACGAAAAGAGCATTGTGGAATTTGCCTCGGGAATGGTAGCTTCATCCCTGACAGAGGACGTCGCCTCCAACACAGACCTTGGTCTGTATTGGAGCAACCTCGGAAAGAGGTATTCCTCCCTGAACGGGATTGTTCGTGACGGCAAACTCTTGAGCCGGTCGGCCGAATGCTTCGAGAGTTCGGCGGATTCATACTTGAAAGCCGGGCAGTCAACTAGAGCGGCTGAGAGTCTGTGGGAGGCGGCAAGAGTACGCGACTCGATGGGGGACCATTCGAAATCCTCGGAGATGTTCATGCTCGCATCCAGAGAATACACCAAGGCCGTTGAGAGGATACCGCAGCTGAAAGAGATTTACTCAGATCATTCAGCTTACATGAGCGCATGGAGTGAGGTCGAGCAGGCGAGATACCATCACGCGAGGCAGGAGTATGGGGAGTCCAATAGGCATTACGAGAATGCTTCCAAACTCCATGAGTCAACGAGCAGATGGAAACACCTAGCCCCCAACTACCTGGCGTGGGCGGAAATCGAGAATGGTGAGGATCTTAGCAGACGGGAGAAGAGCAAGGAGGCGATTGAGGCTTTCGGAAAGGCCGCTGATCTCTTTAGTCGCACCAAGGTCTTGCTCAAAACACACAAAGATAAGCTCGAAGATCAAGATGAGCTGAAGAACCTTGAAAAGCTGGCCAATGCCGCGGATTTGAGGCGAGAGTATTGCATCGGCCGGGTCGCGCTTGAAGAAGCGAAGTTGCTCGACAGGCAAGGAGACGAATTCGCCAGCTGCGAGAAGTTCGGTTGCGCCGAGGCAGCCTTCAAGAAGGTCCAGACGAGCCTCGAATCGGACGAGGACAAGCGGGAGATCCAGCTGATCATGATCCTTTCCAAAGCCTGGCAGATGATGGCCAAAGCGGAAGCGGAGGCCTCCCCAGAATTGTATGATGGAGCATCTAGGCTGTTCGAGGAGGCGAAAGAGCTAAGCATTGGAGAGAAAGCCAAGCTACTGGCGCTTGGCCACAGCCGTTTCTGCAAAGCGCTCGAAGCAGGCACGAAATTCGGGGACACCGGAGATACGGCTTTGCACGCGATTGCGAGCCAGAACCTCGAGAGCGCAGCAAAAAGCTATCTCAAAGCTGGGCTCGAGAGCGACGCCGAATATGCCAAAGGCAGCAAGCTTCTGTTCGACGCATATGTGTATATGAACAAGGCGAACAAGGAAGAGGACACGACAAAGAAAGCGAAGCTGTATGCCATGACGGAGAAGGTACTCGAGGCCTCCGCCAATTCATTCGCCAAATCCAACTATGTCAAGAAGAAGGAGGAGGTCACGAAACTGCTTCAGAGAGTGAAAGAGGACAGGGAACTAGCAGTCTCCCTCATGGAGGTCTTCCACGCTCCCGACGTGATATCAAGCACCATGTCTTTCGCCGCTCCATCGCAGACACAAGAAACAGCAATCGGTGTCGAGAAGTTCCGGGATGCGTCAATCCAGGCAACTATGATGGCAAAGCCAAAGGAGCTCAAAGTCGGTGATGACCTCAATCTCGAAATCGAGCTGGTCAATGCGGGAAGAGCTCCTGCTCAACTCATCAAGCTACAGGATCTCCTCCCGAAAGGCTTCACGTTGCTGGAGGAGCCGGGAGGCTATCGGATGGAGGATAGCTACCTGAATCTGAGAGGAAAGCGCCTCGATCCGCTTAAGACGGAGGAGATCAAGCTCGTCCTCAGGCCGACCCACCGGGGCCAATTCGTCCTGAAACCCCGGGTCCTTTACCTGGACGATAGCGGCAAGTACAAGTCCCATGAGCCTGAACCCATGAGTGTAACGGTCGGGGCTGAACCGACGGTGCTCTCAGACAAGGCCGCCCATGTGGACACACGGGAGGCGGCGGAAGCGCGTTCGTTGCTTGCTGGCCTGAACGTTGTGACCTTGTCTCACTATCGCATCGTCGGCAACTATGTGCGTTACGGCGGGGCCGTGTGTAGCGCTCTGAAGGACGCCCGGCAGAAGATCGTGTCTGCATGTCGCAGCTCGTCCCCGAAGAGGGAAAACTACATCATTTGGGCGCCTTCAGGAAGTGGCAAGACCTACTTCGTGCAGGAGGTTGCGGCTCTACTCGGAAACTCCGTGCATTACAGTGAACTCAATCTGGCCAAACTCGATGAAGCGGGATTTCGTTCGGGGCTTGCCGAGCTTCGCGACTTTCAGGGGCCCTGCCTATGTCTCGTAGACGAGGTGGATGCCAAGCCGGACGAGTCATGGCCGCACGAGGCACTTATGCCTTTCCTGGACGCATCGGCCACCGAAGGAGCCCGATTTGTCTTCGTGTTGACGGGGAGCTCGGGCTCCAGCCTGGAGGAAATGAAGAAGACGATTGCCTCCCGACCGAAGGGTTCCGACATCCTTAGCCGAGTTCCTACCGACAACGAATACTCGATTCCGTCGATGGGTGTCGGCGACAGATTGTTGGTCGTGCTGAGCCAGTTCCGACTGGCTGGTAAACAGATGGGACATGACGTCCGGGAAGTGGAGAAGCTCGGCCTGTACTACGTCGCCCTCAATCCCCGCTTGTCCAATGCCCGTCAACTTCGTGAGTTTGCCGTGCGGTGTGCGGAGAGAGTTCTTCCCAGCGACGATCGGCTCAAGTACGACAGTCTGTTTCGCCCCGGAGATCTGGAGAACAAGTTGTTCTGGACGCAGGCCCTCCAGTCCGCTAGCGCTCTCGTGGACTCGTTCCTCTTGGTCGAGGACTGACGAACAAAGAGCACGAACGCAGGTCGTTCGGTTTGACTGTTGTCTCCCGAGAAAAGAACATAGAGAAGGGACGACTCTACCAATCTAGGAAATAAGACGATGAAGAACACAGATTATATCATCTACATGACGACCAGACATGGCCGAACGTGGAAATGGCTTAAGGACGAAACTGGCTGGAAGCAGATCGGTCCAGAAGGTCAAACTCATCATCCGACCGCAGAACAGGTTCTGAACCATCTTCTGCCGGCTTGTGCCAATATCAAGCCGATCACTCTCAAAGTGGTCTACAAGCCACATAAAGAACGGAAAAGTCGCACAAGTTGGGAGGGTAAGAAAAGTTAAGGGGTTTAGGTCGGTTCTTCCGTCGCCTTCCAAAGACACGATAAACGACCCGATCTGTACCTTTTCGAGTCGAGCCAGTCAATTTGGTGGGTTCAAATCCCACAGGGTCCACCATGATTCTCAGAAAAGCCCATAGGTAAGGAAAGAGACGTGAGGAATGAATAGCATTCCTCACTTACATGGTAGCAAGTCGTTCTGCCAAGATTGCCGCGAACGCCATTATGCTTGTCAAGCTCGACAGCGGCAAGTTCTCGTCGGGGGCATGGAAATTGGTGCCATACATTTCAGTGTCACTGATAGCCATACAACACGGAGCGTGCGGGGCAAACAAGTAGTTGGGACCACAACCGAATGATGACGGGACGAGACGAGCTCTCGCAGGCGCGGCAACTTCGTTTGAAAGTTCTTGAACCATCCGAATGAATGGATGATTAACAGGTGTCCTTGCTGGATCATATCCAACTCCGTTGAAGCGGACCTCAATATCGTCGAATCCCTTCTTGATGAAGTGAGCCCGAACCATCTCTTCTGCCTTCCGCGCCGTAAGATTCGGCACCAAACGGAAGTCCACCTTGGCAGAGGCGGTTGACGGCACGATCATCTTTGAACCAGGACCCTGGTAACCGCTCGTAAGCCCACAGATCGTGATGCTCGGCTTCATGTAGACGGCTTGGAGAAGATCGAGGCCCGATCGGCCAAGCAGAGTCCTACTCAGAACATAGTCTTTCTTTATCATCTCGGTCATATCTTCTCCGAATTCGCGCAGAACTGCAAGGTCCTCTTCGGATGGCTTTGCCACAAGATCGTCGACCCCTTCAATTAGTATGTTCTCTGATTCATCCTTCAGGCTATTGAGGGCCCATACTAATCTCCAAGGAGCATTTGGAACGCCGCTGGCAAGACCTGAATGGACATCTCTCTGGGGGAATCTTGGTGATCCGCCGGCTGTCAACTCAATATCGATAAACCCTTTCGCACCGCACTCAATTTCCGAAGGATGTCCAGGGGTAGCCGTTGCAGCCTCGATTATGCACCCGTCAGCTTTCAGGAAATCGCCTTTCGCGACACCAAAATCCCGAAGGTGCTCTGAACCCACCTCTTCCTCCCCTTCAATGAGGAACTTCACATTTACGGGGAGTTCACCAAGGGCTCGTTCGATGAGATCCATTCCGAAGAGATTCGCGACCAATGGTCCCTTGTTGTCAGTGGTTCCTCGCCCATAGACTCGTCCATCCCTCACGATAGCCATCCAGGGAGGCGAAGTCCAGAGGCTCGTAGGGTCTTCAGGTTCGACATCATAGTGGTGATAGAACAAGAGAGTCTTCTCGGCCTTGATGTTCTTCTCTCCAAGGACGATTGGTGACCCTTTAGTAGGAAATTGAGATGTCGCATAGCCGAATTCCTTGAGCTGGTCCTCCACGAAGTTCGCACAATCCACTATGCTAGACTTGTCGCGGCTGGCGACCGAAGGGAACCCAACCAGATGTTTCAGAAGGTCAAGGGCTCTTTTCTCGCTGCTTCGCGCCCCTTCTACCAGCTCAGCATAGGACACCGAATGTTCACTCAATCTCTTCCACTCTCCTCGAACCACCACTCAAGGCTGGAAAGGGAACCGACGTATGAACTACTTGGTTCTTCGTGCCTCGCCTCGGAAGTAACCATAAGGGAGGAAGGGCGACGGTACGCGCGGACTACCCCGTATGTTTCATACCGGCAGTTATTGCTGGGACCTTTAATTGCCAGTAGATTCGATGCCAATAGTCGGCCCTCGATTTGTCCCTAGCACTCGTGAATTCTATAGATGCGGGGTTTTCTTGCCAGTAGATTCCGTGCAAATATCCGGGCCCTCGCACATCTTAATATTCAATTGTGAATTGATGTTCAGACTAATGAATTCCAGGCTCTGCTAGATGGACCAATCTGGAGAGGTTCAGAATCATCCAAAGTGCAGCTCGAGGAGGCGACTTCTTCTCGTTGACGAAAAAGAGGATGCAAAAGGTTTTTATCTCGGTACCAAAACCCCCTGATTGAGAAATGGCCAGATGTCTCGGTTCACATCCGGCTCCCTGCACACCTAAACTCAGCTCTTCGTCCGATCTCACGACCGGCTCACCGCATTCTCCTCGGCCAACATGTAAGCTCCAAAGCCCAGAGCCCAGAACATCGCAGGGTAGAAGATCATTCTCTCCATTCCGCCAGCTCCTAGACCGAGATAGGTGCGGCCAACCAGGAAGACCAATGCTGCCAAGCCGATGATGCCGAGGAGAACAAACAAGAATGAGAGAGGAGGACGGACCATCTTGTAAGAATAGACTGCCACCAAGTTCCCAAAAAGGAAGGCCAGGAGAGCGAAAAACGCATGCACCTCGGGGATGTAATTCTCATTAAAGACTCCAACACCAATAGCTCCGATGCCGGAGAGCCCGAGAAAAGGCCAAAGCAATGACTTCTTTGATCTCTGCCGCAGCAGAGCCGCGCTCACCAGAGCCATCGATCCGAACAGTATGATCGCGGCAGTGAAGACCCATCGCGCGGCCGTCGGGGCGACGCCCAAGTCGCTGATGTAGTTCCCAGAAACGCTGTATCCGGGATACAGGAACTCCGCCAGATGGACAAGGAACAGCATCTCCAGGCCTCCGGCGAAAAGCCACAGACCAGGTGACCGCAATCGGATCATAAAGTGGATATGTTGATGGTGCATATTGATGATTTGGGGAAGAAACAGGGTGAAGGGCAGATGAGTCTAGCTCGGTGCAATAATCATCTGATTGCAGATTAGCCAGACTTCTCAGGTCATTTCCAGCTCCGAACGAAGAACCAAATGGAAGGCGAATCATTACGAGATGGCAAGGACGGATTGGCAATGGAGGAGCGAGTTGTTGTATTCGATCATGAAGCTGTTGAAAGGGAATACGTCCGTTGCGTTACCGCCTTGAACCGCACCGGCGTTCTCACGCTTCTTCCGAAATCAGAAAGCATTGGGGTGATTGGAATAGATGGAAAAGAGTATCCAATTCCAACCCAAGAACAGGTTGTAGAACTGTTTGCCCATAATGGAGGGTTTGTAAGCAGAAAAGTTCCACAAGGGTTTGATCGTTTAGAACTAACACCCATGGCAATGCCGACACCCCTTCTTGTCGACCGAACGAAAGCAGCTATTCTCAAACACGCAGCAGAAGGAAGGATCTATCAAACCAGACGTTCTCCTTCTGATCCTCTAATACCTGTTCGTGTCAATAGCGAGAAACATGTCTGGATATGGGATACCTTAAGACAAGCACTAGATACAGACGAGCTTGTGTATTTTCCTCAAGATTATTCGAGCAATCATCGGGGACAGACCAAGTTAGAGGTAGTCAAGAATGGTCGTATCTGTGCCGCTCCAGGCTGGTCTGTGGGACTAGTCGAAAGTCTACCCATTATGCCTCAGCAAGGCCGAGGAAAGACATTAGGAGGCAGAAGACAATTAGAAATAGGCTCCTCGCCTCGTGATTACTTACGAACATTACATACGCAGGCTTACCAAGGAGAAACAGGAAAGACAGTTGAGGATTTTATCACAGGATTTCTCACCCGCCTCGGAACAACCAATGAGGTGAGTAATGACAGGTATGATAACAATGCTTTGTGGCTTCTTGGTCAATATGTAGAGTATGTAAGACATGTAAGAAGTGACCTTGTGCCGACTGGGTGGTGGCATCGAGACTTTGGGCGGGTTCGCTTGGATGCGCACCGTCCAGGCAATAGGCTTTGCACTAGGAGTTGGGGTGGGTCCTCCACGGTGAGACTGCTTAGGCCTTAAGGCACACTAACTGCCTCTTCTGGATTGATGCTAGCTCACGTCCGGCTCACCACAGGAAAAGCCCATAGGGATGGTATGTAGAAGAGGCCTCTCGCCTATATCGTATGTGGTGACAAACGATGAGGCAAGAGACCATGGTGTATGTGGGACTGGACGTACATAAAGAATTCTGCCAAGCTGCTGTGATCG
>Ga0315279_10001201_pt1 | contig 44117 bp, 47 predicted proteins | sample YL17G06_20_MG_FD_203694 | JGI IMG/M metagenome (GOLD analysis project Ga0315279, IMG submission 203694) | Sediment microbial communities from Yellowstone Lake, YNP, Wyoming, USA - YL17G06_20 | ecosystem: Environmental > Aquatic > Freshwater > Lake > Sediment | place: USA: Wyoming | collected...
AATTGACAAGAAGGCTTACTGGAGGTTCACATGTTCAGCAAGGTCCAAATGCTCTTTCCTATATGTTCGCGGTTCCCAGAGATGGAAGTTTCAGAACTTTCATTGACATGCGAGCTTATTATGCAGATATTGTCGGCAGAGCTTTTGAGAATTTGGGAATTGAAAATGTTGAAGTGGACAACAGAGCATGCGGAATAAAAATTGAAGGAAGAGTCGCTGCAAGTCATGCTTTGTTTTGGGGAGTTGAGAGCGCGTTACTGCATGGAATAATTATTGTAAAACCGTATGAAGTTGAAAAAATTGCGAACCGAGTCTGGCTGAAAACAAGAAAAATCTATGGCAAAACCTACACAGAAGAAGCGGCTCTAAGAAACATTCCAGCAGTTATGCATTATCTTAGGGATTTCGCGCCAAATGCAAACCCTGAACAAAAACTAACAGCAGTTCACGAACTAATAGCGCAAGAGATTTTGAAAGAAGCGACAAAAGGAAGATACAAAAAAGAACAAATTGATGACAAAATTATTGATAGATTGCAACCGCTTTTGCACGAAAAATATAGTCAGAAATCATGGATTGAAAAAAGAAGCCCACCATTTGCTGAGGAAGAAGTCGAAGAAATTCCTGGACTTTATGGAAGAAAGTTAGATGGAAGATTAATGAAAAATCTGCCTTACTGTTTGTGGATTGAAGTAAAAAATAGGGATTTCAAAAAAATGGCTCTGCCTTTGGAAGAATGAAAGCAAAAGATTTATAAGAATGAATGCTTATTATCTGTTTCTAAAACATACTATATTATTAGAGGGTAAATAATGCCAATTAGCACAGCGCCATACACAAGGAAGTATTGGCACACAAAGTCTCGAGGAAGAGAAGGAACTGTCACTTGCAATGTTTGCGGAAGACAAGTTCCGCGCTACAAGACTTTCACAAAAATGAAAGGAATGAGAATAACTGATCCTTTGATTTTGCAGCAAGTTGACAGAAGAATGATTCATTTGTTGAGTCAACAAGTAAGGCTCTGCCCTTCATGCGCTCGTTTCCAAGGCATTCATCAGCCTGGAAAAACTGTAAGAAAGAAGCACATGAGATAGTATGTTTGAGAACATAAAAGGTCTTCGTGGAATTTTATACAAAAAAATGAAAGAAGAAGAAAAACGCCAGATAACAATACTACCAGGATTCTCAATACAAAAGCCAATGCGCATAGTGGAATTCCCAACAATCGCAGACATAACGAAAATAAACATAACTTATCCTTTGATGGAGCCTTTTGCTTATGCGCACATATTTTGGAAACCAGAAAACAAGGAAGTTATTTACGAAGTGGTCGAACCTCAGCTTTCGGACGAAGAAAAGAACTTGTTGAAAAAGATTTGTGATGGGTTAGTTGAACTTGTGGAAGTTGATCTTTCAGCAGTTAAAGAAACAGGAAACGCAATAGAATATCTCCAAAAAAATGTTGCAAAAATTATGAAAGAGTATGGAATAATTATCAGTGATAGCCAATATGTCAAACTTATGTATTACATTTATAGAAATTTTGTCGGTTTCAATCAAATTGAACCACTACTCCAGGATCCAAATATTGAGGACATAAGTTGCGATGGAACAGACAGCCCGATATATATCATCCACAGAAAATTCGGATCAGTAAAAACAAATCTTATCTTCCCAGACGTAGACCAATTGAGAGAATTTGTAGTAAAACTTTCTGAGAGAACAGGAAGGTATGTCAGCTATGCTGAACCAATTCTTGCAGGAACTCTTCCAGACGGCTCAAGAATTTCAGCAACGCTAGCAGGAGACGTTGCTACGCATGGCCCGACATTTACAATAAGAAAATTCAGTGAAAACCCTTTTTCACCAATCGAAATCATGGAAGTGGGAACTGCTTCATCAGAAATTCTTGCATATTTCTGGTATCTAATGCAGTATGGCATCTCACTTCTTATTGTAGGAGGAGTTGCAACAGGAAAGACATCTTTTCTCAACACTCTCGCAATGTTCATTCCTCCAGAATCAAAAATAGTTTCGATTGAGGATACAAGAGAACTAAGACTAACGCACGAGCACTGGATTCCCGGATTATCAAGAGTTGGATTCGGAATTCCAACTCCAACAGGAGAAAAATATGGAGAAGTCACGCTATTTGATTTGCTAAAAGAAAGTTTCAGGCAAAATCCTGATTACGTAATAGTTGGAGAAGTAAGAGGTGCTGAAGCTTATGTAATGTTCCAAGGAATGAGCTCTGGTCATCCTTCTATTTCCACTTTTCACGCAGGCTCGATTGATACTCTAATAAAAAGACTCACTACTCCACCAATTGATTTGAGCCCAACGCTGATCGAAAGCTTAGATGTAGTTGCAATCATGGTCCATGCCAAGGAAAAAGGAAAATCCGCAAGAAGAGTTAAAGAAATTTTTGAAGTTGAGTCTGTTGATGCTAAAACTGGAGAAGTCAAAACAAATAAAATTTTTGAATGGGATCCTGCAACTGATACTTTCAAAAAACTCAATGAGAGCATCAAAGTTCAAAAAGTAGTAACATCGATCGGAGGCAATATGGAAGATGCTCTTGAAGAAATAAATAGAAGGCAGAAAATTTTGGAATGGTTTGAACAAAAAGGAATAAAAGATTATTTGGAAATTACAAAAGAGATAAACCTTTACTACAAAGAGCCGAAAAAAATACTAGATCAAATGGGCGACTTTCTTCCAATAAAAGCTACCATAGAGAAAGAAATTGGAGAAGTGAAAGAAGTGCCAGAAGAAATTTCAGAGGGAATAGGAATACCAAAAGAAATACCACTTCAAGTTGCAACTACTGTCAAAAAAGAAATAAGAAAAAGAATCAGCATTCTTGATTTATTGGGAATGAAAGAAATTAGGGAGAAATAATGAACTTCAGAGGGTTTGCCACAGTTTTATTTGGAGGAATTGTTGACAAATATGGTTCCTCGCTCGAAATTATAAAAAATAATCTGCCAAAAGCAAACATGAGAATTCCGTTTAGAACCTATGTCAGCATGATGCTTCTTTTTACTTTGTTTGTCTATTTTGCCTGCCTTGTCACAGTAATCATCGCCATGCAAATAATTAATCTTTCATTGCTATTGCAAATGATGTACATAGTCTTTGTTCCGATCACGATTGCAATTGTATCTATTTTGTTGTTTGCGTTTTATCCGATTCAAAAAGCAAGCTCAAGAAACAAAAGCATTGAAGCAAATCTTCCTTTTGTTCTCACACATATGGGAGCAATTGCAGAATCTGGAATTCCACCTTATGTGATTTTCACACTCATAAGCAAATGTGAAGAATATGGCGAAATTTCCAAGGAAATGGCAAAGATTGTAAGGAACATTGACACTTTCGGAATCGACCCGCTTACAGCTGTGAAAGAAGTTGCTGCAAAAACGCCATCCGATGATTTTAGAGAAATATTGATGGGTTTTGTAACAACAACTGAATCTGGGGGAAGCGTAAAGGTTTTCCTCAAATCGGCAGGACAACAGGCTTTATTTGAATGGAGGATTAAAAGACAGAAATTCGTAGAACAACTTTCAGCTTATGCCGAATTCTACACAGGTATATTGATTGCTGCTCCGCTGTTCATCATAGCCTTGTTTTCTGTTTTAAACCAAATTCAACCCAACATTTCTGGTTACAATATTCTTGATTTGATGAAAGTCAGTATCTACTTAATTATCCCGATTGTTAACGGAGCTTTTCTGATGTTCTTGAGAGGAGTTGAGGTAGAATTATGAAAAATATATTTACACAATTGTTTTCGAATAAAAAATTTCTTATTATCTTAGTTATTTCAGCAGTTGTCACATCATTGATTTTTGTAATTGACTTTCTGATATTCTTTAGCAGCTTGTCAATTTTCTCCTCTATTGCAATTATTGCAATTCTGACTTTTATGTTTCCAATAATGCTTTTCGTTTACTCTGCATATACAAAGAAGAGGGAAATTGAAGAGATGTTCCCAATTTTCCTGCGTGATTTTGTAGAATCACTAAGAGGTGGAATGCCTCTTCCGCAGGCTTTCAAATCTCTGAGAAAAAATGATTACAAATCATTAACTCCATATATTAAAAAAATTGCCGCTCAGCTGGACTGGGGAATTACTGTTGAAAAAGCTCTTGTTAGTTTTGCAAAAGAAACAGAATCAAAACTGATTGGAAGAGTTATTTCCTCTGTTGTTGAGAGCCACAGGTTCGGAGGAAATTTTGCAGATACTTTCGAAGCTTTGAGCAATACATCACTTGAAGTAGATAGACTTAGGCAGGAAAGAAGGCTTTATTTGCAATCGCAGCTGATGACTGGATATATAATTTTCTTTGTCTTTCTTGCAGTTATTATCGGACTGGGAAAATTCCTAGTTCCATCTCTTTCAGAAGTTTCAGCAGCTGGACTGGGAACTTTGCAGCAAACAGCATCTCCCGTAGATCTTGCGAATGAATACAAAATAATTTTCAGAAATCTTATCCTTTTGCAAGGAATGTTTGCAGGACTAACAGTGGGAAAAATGGCTGAAGGCTCAATAATCTCTGGAATGAAGCACAGCATGTTCATGATGGTTGTAGGAATAGTTGTTTTCACTATGTTTGGCTAAATTCAGCAGAGTGTAACAGAACCGCTGTCAACAGAAGCAACAACACCACTGCAGTTGGAAACTACGCGAATAGTGTCATAATTGCTTCCGCCAATTGTGCCATTAAAAGAAATGAGTTCAGAAGGATAAAGCGAAACATTTCCACAGCATGCTGAAGTGAGGTTTACCGTATATCCAAGGAGCTGCAAGTAACGTTTTTGTGTTGTACTTGCATTGGAAAAAATTATTGTAAGCGAAATGTTGCCAAGAGAAACTGTGCCAGTGTTCGTTATTTTTCCAGTAAGATATGGATTGCAATAACTTACAGAGAAAAGCGACAGCCCGCCATTGCTGCATGTGATGGAAGTTGAAGCTTGACTGCCAACTGACTCAGTTTGAGTGCGAGTAAATCCTGTCAGCCAAACACTTATCAAGCCACCGATTGCGACTGTGAAAGCAATTAAAAGTACTGTCGCAATAAGTGGGGAAACTCCTTTCATGCTAACCCCGTAGGCATGTTGTGTCATGCAAAATTGACGGACACACAGAAGTTGTAATAACTAATTTTGTAAAATTGCTTGGAATGCCAGTAACAGAATAGTCAATAAACTGCCCGACTGGGAGAGTTCTGTTTAATGTAATGTTTCCCCAACTTACAATATTGTTATTTACATCAAACACAGTTGCAAATAACCCACTCAAAGCAATTGTCCTATAATTGTAAAGAATAAATGAAATTGTTTGACTTGTATTATTGTACTGGCATTGATAAATTTGAAAGTCTGCAAACTGGCAAGTTGTTTGAGAAGAATTTATTTCAGGAAGTGCAGTTCTAACAAAATTGGAAGACCAGTAAGCAAGTATTCCAGCAAGAGACATAGTGGCAGCAATCAATAGAACGCTAGCAACAAGCGGGGAAATTCCTTTTCGCATAGATAGAATTTAAATTTCCCTTAATAAATATATTGCTCAGCTAAACAAAATATAACTTGATGCAAAAGGGACAATCAAGCCTAGTTGAATATGTTTTGACGATTTTTTTTAGTTTAATAATTCTTGTAGCAGTATCTGCCATAGTTTATTCTTTCTACAATAGTGTTTTGAAGCAAGACGTCAGCAAGAGTTTGAATCAAATTGATTTGGAGGTTGCCGATGCAATTTTCAAAATATACCAACAAGGGAAAACATCAACATCCTCTCCAGCGCAATCAACAAGCATTCTACTCGCAAGCATTAACCTCAACTTACCGACAAAAATTTCAAACAGAAATTACGAAATAGACTTCATGCCTTTGAACCCTATTTTCATGACAATATCTAATGTCACAGCCGCAGGAAAAAATGTCTCGATAATAATTCAGAGCAGCGGAGCAAAAATTATTGCAAAAACGACAGAAGATCCACAAATTGTTATTACAAAGGATCTATCAAATATTGATGTAGACATTCAAGGCATTGTCAATAGTGGTATAAATGCAACTCTGAAATATTACCGATACAATTTCAATGGAACTGTTTATGATAAAATAGTTTTAGGTGAACAGTCAATCATAATTGATATAAGTCAAATGGGCTGAAAGTATGGCATCGCAGATAGATTTTGTAATTGGAGCGGGGCTTTTCATACTATTCACTGCAACTATAATTATCCTTCTTTTGAATTATCTAAACAATTATTTCAGTACAAGTTCTATCATAGACCTTCGAACACTTGCTTATGATGCTTTTTACAGCATTTTTTCCGCGCCAGGAATTCCGTCTAACTGGGAGAACAGTTCATATGCTCCTGTGAAATTAGGACTGACTACAAATCTTTATCAAGTTCCTTTTATGGTAACTGAAACTAATGGAACTGCGAGAAATAATATTCTGATAAATGCCACATTTAATTTTGATTCTGCTTGCCAAAATAAAGCATGGAATACTACTGTAAGAATTTACGACAACAACAATAATCCAGTTCCTCTGACATTATTTAATCAGACATATTGCAGCGGCCAGTATTTGCGAACGGCGGACGCTGTTTTTAATGTCACCCTATCCCCAAACTCACAATCAAGATTTCTTATGTATTATTCCCCTCAACAGAAAATTTTACCCAATTTTGCTTCTTACAGTTATCCTTCTACCACAAATTATACTGTAACAATTTATCCAGAAATTACGCTCCAAACAATTTCCGTTGATAAACTTCTTGCTTTGAGAAATCTCAACTATGAGCAAGTAGTTCAAAGCCTTTCCGGAAGCTCCAAATTTTATATAGAGGTAGGAAAATGAAAGGTATATCAAAAGTTCTTGAAACTGTAATAGCTATTCTCATGGTTTTAGTTGTATATGTTACTGTTTTCTCTACGTCAATTGTTCCTCCTGATTTTGAATCAATAAACATTCAGCTAAAAGCATTCGCTGCTCTGCAGAATCTTGACCAAAACAATGAATTGCGTACTTATGCTTTGCAAAACGATGCAACAACTATTTCGAATAAACTTGCAGACATTCTTCCTTCAAACATTAACTATCGGGTGAGCATTTGCGGCATAACTTGCACTGCTCCTGTGATTAATTCAACTCGAACCTTTTCAGTAAGTTACATAATTTCCGGCGATTACGGGAACTTCAACCCGAAACAAATTATAATCTATATGTGGTCATGATGAAAGGACAGATGTTTATCATCGCGGCATTGATTATGATAGTAGTGATTGTTGGGCTCAAGGCTAATTTGAGCTTTCAGAAAATTTTGGAAAGCCAAAGACATCTTGCTGCCGGTTTCGATTCATCAGAATTCAATAATGTTAGAAGCGAGATGACTAGAGTTTTGCAAATAAGTTTCAATTCTCCAGAAAACATGACAAATAATCTCAATAACTTCAATAGTTTTATTCGCGATGTGCTTTCAACAAAAAGCGTTGAATTCGATTCTTTAGTTGCAGAAATTTATTACCCGACTTTAGCAGCAAGCACAGACACACCAGTCAGCATTACAGTTTACAATTCGCTTGGAGTTGATATGAAATTTATTAATTTGACTTTTAATGGAACTAGCCAGACTTCTTCGCTCGCAAACCAAAATACTTTGCGCGCAGCATTTACAATAAATACTGCAGTTTCAACAAATCAAACTTTGACAATTTTCTACAATACTTCATCAACAAGCCAAACAGAAACAGTCACTATTCCTTTAACAATTGGAAGCAGCAAGTACGTGACTTTTTACGACATAAGATATATTAGCAATCGCGGCCAGCAATCAGACAAATTTACCAATATTATAACTCTTTCATAACCACTTCTCAGAGTTGCTTTTTTTAAAGAAATTATTTTGAAAAAATAAAATTATGAGCGTTAGAAGAAAAATTCTCTTGTACGGTCTTTCAAGTCAGAAAGAAATTTCCCAGAATGCTGCAGAAAAAATGCTTTACAAAAAAGGATTTGTGTTGAATGAAAGAAATGCAAACTGCCTTTTTCCGCATAACAAAAACGAGTCCCTAAAACATTGGGTTACAAAAGCAATAATTTTCCATATTCTCCGAAAGAAAGGAAGAAACGTTGGAACTGAGATTGAAGTAGGAAATGCTATTGCAGATGTTTTTGATTCTGATAATAGGATTGCTTATGAAATTGAAAATAATTTTTCTAAAACAAGGAGAGAGAGGAAAATCCGCAATTTGTCTGGAGCAAAAGATGTTTTTGTGATAGATCTGAGATCCGTTCCAAATGACATTGATGCAGCAAAGAAATATTTGGAAGAAATTGTTGTGTAAAGCTAATTTTATTTGAGCAAAAACCCAAATTCCTATGAGATAGTAATGAAGAAACTATTGCTTTTGATAGCCATTTTGTTAAGTGTGCCTTCTTTCGCATCTGCCGTAAATATCACTCAATTAAATTACAGTATCTACATTCATGGCACTCCTGGCTGGTCTACATCTGCAATAAATTTCACAGATGATCAGATAAGAAATGCTGGTACTACTGGCTGGACTTGCGATTCGAGCGGGATTCATTGCAATTTTTCAATTGCTCTGGATTCGGATAATTTTACTTCTGTTAGCAATTATTTCGATGTAACGAATTTCACAAATGTTAAAGTTTACTACAATGCTAGCGATGGAACTTGGAGAAACGCTTCAGAGCTTGCTCTTATTGGACAGGGAAATATGACAGTAGACAATTGGTCAAGCTTGCGAAAAAAAGTCAATTACACTTTGGGCAGTGGAGATGGATATGATTATGGAATTAGAGATGTTTTGCCTGGTGGAAGTTTTTGGCTCAATGAAACAGGTGGTATGCTAGGCCGAGGAAGCGATGCTGGTTTTATTCGATTAGCTAATGATTTTATAAGTGCCAGAGATTTTAATCAGCTTGCATATTCACCATATTCGTTTAGCATTTATAACACTAGTGGAGTTGAGATATACTCATTAGAATTTCTTAGAAGTGCCGGTTCAGCAAGTACAAAAGTGCAAGTTGATGGTAATATTTTAGCTAACAATTACAATGGATACCAAACTGTCTACTTCTTTGATTGGAATTCTAACACTTGGAAGATATGGATGTATTCAGCAAGCAACACTACTCATGGAGTTCCGAATTGGAATGATCCTAGATTTAAAGAAGAATTCAAATGGAGATATGCATTTGCACGAGCAACATATCCTTCAATCAATTTTACTTTCCTAATGACTGCTCATGATCCATTTGTTAGAATTTTTGTTGATGCAATAAATGGAACTGTAAATAGTGGCCAACACAATCTTACTATTCCTATTAGTTTAAGCTCAACAAAAACTCTTCAAACTGTAAATCAAAATAAGCCAGCAGAATATTTTACAACATCTGGCGGAGCTAGCGAACAAGTTCTTTGGTCAACACAAAATTTCAAAAATAATACTCACAGTTACAATCTATCTCTATCAAGTATTCAGTTTAATCATTCCTACAAATTTAATTCAACACTAAATAATAATTTCTTGTTTTCTCTTGGAACTTCTGCACAAGTAAGTACTACAAGTTTTGATCCAACTGTTGCTCAACTCGGTTTCAGCAATGAAACTTTAGAATCTGTAGCAAACTCTACTTTAACTTATTATGATTTGAAAGATCCTAGTTTGGTTGGTTACTGGAGATTTGAGAATGAATCATTAGGTTATGCGACAGATTACTCTGGCTGGAATAATACAGGAACATTGACAAACATGAATAATACCGGCAATTCTACAAGCGGTCCAACAACTGATGGAAAATTTGGAAAAAGTATGCAGTTTGATGGGGTGAATGATTATATTTCAGTTCCTGATAGTAACAATTGGGATTTCCCTGCAGACTTCACGGTTGATTTCTGGGTAAGATTCAATGCGATTGGGCATAGCTATGACCTTGTGGGAAATGGGTATATAACTGGGCCTGGGTGGCTGGTTTACTTTTCGAATAGTAACAAGCAGCTTCAAGCGTGGATAGGAGGCAACTTCAACAGAGCCAACATGTCGTTCAACCCCACGACTGGGGTATGGTATCATGTTGCGTTAATCCGTAGCGGTAGCAACCTCTACTTTGCCGTTAACGGAACTCTAGGCACTGCCTCTACCTACGCAACAGCAATCTCGTCAACGAAGGAACTGCGTATTGGTCATGACCCAGATGACACTAACTACCTTAACGGGACGATCGATGAAGTGCAAATTTGGAACAGAGCTTTGTCAGCAGATGAAATTCTTGCATACTATCAAGCAACTTCAGATAATTATCCTTCTGCTACTAAAGTAGACAAAGGTTCTGGTATAGTTCAGCATACTTTTACTGAAAGTTTCAAATACGATGGTGGAGCTGCTGGTATTTGGAGATTTGATGAAGGTAGTGGTAGTAATGTTACTGATAGTAGTGGTAATGGTAATACTGGATATGTAAATGGTCCTACTTGGATTACTAATTCTTCTTGTAAATATGGTAGTTGTTTGAGTTTTGATGGAAGTAATGATTATGTGAGTTTTCCCAATACTATTGAAGCAGCTACCTCAAATAATCTCCAAACATTCGAAGGTTGGGTATACAACTATGGTAGCAGTGCTTGGAGCATATTTGGCAGTAATGCGGATTCAACCGGAAAATTCCATCTTTATGTTTATGGTGGGAATACAAGTGTAACTTTTTATCCGTCATATTACGGAGGTACCTCAAATGATGGGCCTGATACAGTTTCACAAACTGTTAGTGTTGGGTGGCATCACATAGCTGTAGTTAAAACCGCTGCTAAAAAATTCGATGTTTATTTTGATGGCACTAAAATAATCAATCAAGCAAATAGAGAAGCAACTCTTGCTAGTAATTTCAACTTAGGGCGGTCCTATGCTACAGCATATTGGCCTGGAACAATTGATGAATTTCGAATCTATCCTCGCGCTCTAACAGACACAGAAATAAAAGAACATTATCAATCGCAAGTAAGCAAATACTATGATGACTTCGGAACAGCAGCTGGAAAGTTTTACAGATATTTTGGAGTTGAAGACAGTTCAACTAACTTGCAGCCAATCACTCCTGCTAATACTGTTCTTCATTTGAGATTCAATGACAATTCTACTGTTAATGTTACTGATTATTCTGGATATGGAAATAATGGAATGACTGTTGGTGCTAGCTGGTTTACTAATTCTTCTTGTAAAACTAATTTAGGAAGTTGCATGAACTTCGATGGAAGTACTAACGATTATATTACAATGGTAAATTCAGCAACCCTAAATATTTCACGACAGTACACAATAGTTGCATGGGTCAACACGCGCAATACTACTGGCCCGACGGAAATAATTAGAAAACCGAGTGGCAGTTATACGAATTATTACTTGCTGATTGAAAATAGTAAGTTCGAAGTTTGTCATACAAATGTTACAAACTGGAATTGCACAAGTGGCACAACAACACCCATTGCAGGACAATGGTATTATGTAGTTGGAGTATTCAATGGAACACATCAAATTATTTATGTCAACGGGAGTCTGGAAAATGCCCAAGCTCGCAACGGTTTGCCAGACATGAATGGCGGAAGCGTGACAGTTGGTCTGACTCCAAACTCGAACAGGCCTTGGAATGGAATTATAGATGAAGTTCTGGTAATCAATCGTAGCCTAACATCAGATGAAGTAAAACAGCTTTACTTAGGTGGATACAACAGAACTATTGGAAGTAATACTCATAGAGTTTCAAGCTATGATGGAATTTCTTCTGTTGCATTTAATTTGACAGACCATGATTCTTCTACTCAGCAAGATTATGATCAAAGACAGCTTCTGATTTCAGGAGATCTTCCACAAATAACAATTGCTACAAATTTAACTAATGCAAAAGCAAAACGTGGGAATTTCGTTAATATTACATTTAATGAAAGTTCTGATGTTCAAGGAGTTCTGAATGCAAGTTTAGTTTTTCCAAATAATACAATAAAATATCTTGCTCTTTACAATCCTCTGAATAATGTTTGGATTTCGAATTATACTTTTGCAACTTATGATGCTGAAGGAAATTACACAATCAGTGCAACAGACGATGTTTTTACAAACACAACAAACAACACACTCACAGCAAAAATAATCATCACACTTTATTCCAACAAAACAAACTCTGTGAATCAAATTGTTGCAAGGCCAAACACAGGAATTCTTGCATATGGAAGTGCTTATTATGATTCTGATAATTCTGCGTTTGCAAGCAGTCCCATATATTTTAATTACAGCTCAAACCCTCTAGGAAGCAACAACACAGTTTCTAATGGAGGATATAATTTCAGCTTTTCAGTTCCTTACAGCGGAAACTACACTTTGATTGCAGCAGGAAACGATGCTTACAACAATTCATTTTACAACACTTCACTTCTTTACATTACTTCCACCCCGTTCAATGTGAAATATAGACTTAGCTATCATTTCGGAGCAGCCGCGAGCAATGACATTGAAAAAACAGGAAATTACAATGAATCTGTTGATTCTTTGACTGTGAACAGATTTTTCTATTCATCTAATTCAAATCTTACTCATGCTTACACTTGCACGTACGATCCTTCCTACGCTCCTTCGCAACTACTAAGTTTGATTCATTCTTATCAGAGAAGTAATTTAAATTACGTAAACTTTACAGCAAATGCAAGTCTTGCAGATTATATTTTGGAATTAAGCCAAAAAGTTGCAGGAAGCAGCTTGATAATTGCATACACAAAAGGAACGTGCAGTCTTATTGATAACAACATGTATTTAGTTGAAAACAACCAGCTTCCTTCCAAACCTTTTGCGAGTTTTGCTTTCGGAACACCTAAAGAAATTCCATTTCTGATCCAAGTAAAATACGATAGAATAGCTTTGAATGGAAGCGATATTTTCGGCAGTGGAAGCAATAATATGTGCGTGAGTAAAGATGCAATCACTGCAAATAATTATCCGCTTGTGACGGTGAAAAGATGTTGAAAGGAGTTAGCGCAATAGTCTCAATGGCAATTGTAATTTTGATTACTGTTCTTGCTGTTGGGGTTGTTATACTTGTGGCTATGCCGACAATAAACAGAGCAAAAGAAGCTGCGCTTCTTAATGAAGCAAAGCAGAATATGCACTTGATTGACGATATGATAAGAGAAGTTGCGTCAGAAGGATTAGGCAGTTTGAGATCTCTTACTTTTAAATCTTCTGACGGCCAGTACAAAGTGAACGCGCCAATAAATTCAATGGACTTTACTTATTCTGTCAAGTACGGCACAGTCCAGCCAGGAACATTTATTCAAGATGGAAATCTTATGATAAGCGCTGGCGCAAACGCGCGGGCAAGTGTTTACAATTTGAGCACTCCGGCTGACGGAACTAGCCAAATAGTTTTAGAGAATGAGAATATCAGAGTTGCACTTCATTACAATTCAAGCGCTAACGCGTCATATCCAGAAACTATAAACACTTCGAAAATTGTTCAGTTCTTCAATTTTATTTCTACAAAAATCAATGTAACTCCTTCTGATAGCATGGTTACTGTTGATGATTTTCCTGATACTGCTGTTGGTAGTGGATATTCTCGCATTCTCCGAACAGGCGATCACTTGTCCACTGCTGATGCAATAGTTGTTGTCAATAGTACTAGAGCATATTATGAAATTCTTTACACTCTTCCGAGTGGGGCAGACTTTCTTATTGTTAAGATACAAAATGCATACTATCAGTGAGATAATGGTTGAATGGAAAGGAAGGTTTAGAGGGGTCAAGCAGAATTTGAAGAGAGCTCGTGCTTTTTGGAATAGAAGTTTTTGGAAAAAGAAATTTGTCCGAGAAAAATTTCAAAAAAGAAATGCTCAAAAAATCTATTTAAAAAAAGAAAATAAAAGATAAGTATGAACGTTTTTGCAAAATTAAAAAGATATCAAATGCTTTGCGCTGTTCTTGCTTTAGCATTTTTAGCTGCTTTAACATACATTCTTTATCCACACTCATTTTTTGAAACATTTGCACCTGCAGTACTTCCTCAACTTTCAACCCAAGGTTATGTAACAGTGAATGTCAGCGCTGATATAATTGATGAAAATACAGCTTCGCTAACTCTTTCAACAGACTGTTATGATTTAACTGCTAGCGTTGAGCCACTTCAGGCAGAGTCAGTTCTTCTTGCACTTGAAAATCAAGTAGGCCCAAGGCCAAACGCGCACGATTTAGCAAAAGATGTCTTTACTTCACTAAAAATAGATGTTCTCATGGTAAAAATAAATGAGAAAAGAGGAAATACTTTCTTTTCAAAAATAATTTTGAGACAGGGAAACACAATCCTTAATTTCGATGTTCGACCTTCTGATGGAATTGCGATAGCTCTGAGGACAAAGTCGCCAATTTATATCAATGAAACTCTTCTTAAAACAGAAGGAAAGAAATTTTGTTAAATCTATTTAGAAGCTTTTTTGAATTCCTCTTTCAATTCTTTTGCTTGCTCTACAATACCTGCAGCTGCTTTTTCCAAAGCCACTCTAGGACTTCCTTTATCTGTTCTCACAAAAATTTTCGGCTGAGAAAGATATGGATGCTCTTTAATGAATGCAGCTTCTGTTACAGTTTTATCTTTCCAAAGCTCTACACGCAAAAGATTGGCAAAGCTGACCGTTTGCCGAGGAATCTCAACAAGAATAGAATGTTCATCTTCTTTTATGATTTTCAATTCCATACGACACCAACTACTTTCTTTTCATTTTTCAATAATTTAAATCTTTCTTTCTACTTCATACCAATTAATTAGAGGATTTTTTGTTCTCTCTAAGTCATCTGTACCAATTCGAGGGCAAGCAAATGATATAACAATATCCAACTTTAGCCCTTCTAATTTATCGTTAGATAATTCATCAAAAGCCAAAATGAAAACTCTTTTGCCTTTCTCTTCTAGTTCTTTTTTCATTTTAAAAGGATCTCCAAACATCTGCCCTTTTTTCCAGCTAACTAAAAGACCAACATTTTTTGCATCCTTTAGCAATTGTTTATTCCATACAATTATTTTTTCAATTTTTTTCTTTTCTTGTTCTAAAGAATAAATTGACTGAGTTTCCAAATCCAAATTCAAAAGCGGCTTTTTTGTAGAAAGAGCAAGACCTATTGGATAAAATTTTCCAGCAGAAATACAGAGAAATGCATCAACACTTTTTTCAATTGCCAATCCTGCTACTGTTTTGCATCCTAACATTTGTCCAGAGTATTGCAGACTTTTGTGAACGAAAACTTTTTTTCCATTTTTTTCTAAAAATTCTGCAACAGCAGGAATAGTTTTAACAAACTGAAGAGAAGTAACTAATCCTATTCTTTTATAATCCTTCAATTTCTCAAACTCCTTTTCCAAAATAGGAATTGGATCGACTTCCAAAAAATAATCCCAATAAACTACTGGTAATGCAGATTTCACCCCAAAGTCCTGATGAGCTATGTGCAAAATAACATCACATCCAAGTCTTTTAGCCTCAAAGTCTCGAACATCGCAGGCACCATAAGTTATTTCTAGACAAGCGACACATTCAAAATCTTCTTGTTCTAATTGGGTTATAATTTCTTGTATCCTCAATTTCAATCCCTCAGGAAACTGAACAAAAATTCTTTTAGCTTTTATTTTTTTCAATTCTTCAACAGTTTTTTCAAATCCATTTCCTAATTCTTTCATTTCAACAACCCCATTAGTAAAGGAATGATATATGGAAGCAAAATTATAAAGATTACAACACTTGTAAAGATTGCAACATGCAACAGTTTTTTTTCTCCCCACAATAATCCGAATGCAGCACCAGCAAAAATTCCGAACAAGTGAGCTGGATATGCAACCTCACCTTGTGCAAAAAGAAGAGCTGACGTAGAAAGAAAGAAAATTGCTCCTGCAATAACAAATGGAACTGGAATTATGAAAGGAAACATTGTCCATTTTCCTGGAGAAAGAAATGTTCCTAGTCCAACCAGGCCAGCAATTGCACCTGATGCACCAACTGCTAAAGTATCAGATCCGTATCCAAAAATGCTGCCGAAAAAAAGAGAAAAACTCGCAATTACTCCTGATAGTAAATAAACCAAAAAATACTGCCAAGGTTTTGTTTTTGATTCAACAGCAGATCCTAAAAACAGAAGCGCAATCATATTGTTTGCTAAATGTAGGAATCCGCCGTGAAGAAACATGGCAGTAAAAACAACATAATATTTTCCAGAAAGAAAATTATCGACACTAAATCCGTAGTTTGAAATATAATAATCTAAGTTCTGAATTGACACAAAAAACACTGCAAGATTTAGCAAAATTAAGAATAATGACAGTTTCATATATTGTTTTTATTTTTAGAAGGGTATTAGTTTTTTAATGGAAGAAATTTCTGCAAGAATAAAAGCTAAAGCTGAACAGCTGATTCAAGATAAAAAAGTGAAGAAAGAAGTGGAAACTCACAAGAGAGTTCATTTTTCAGTTGTTGGAACTGAAGAAATACATTCTGTTATTTATGACAAGGGAAAGAACAAATGGTTTTGTGATTGTTCTTATAATAGTTTGAAAAACAAAACATGCTCGCATATAGTGAGTGCACAGCTTTTACTACAAAAATAATCTTATGGATGCATTCTTGTCGGATATCTTGGGAATAGAACAGCTTCTTTTATGTTTGATAAATCAAGCAATTTCATAGTGAACCTTTCAAGTCCTAGGCTGAATCCACCGTGTGGTGGAACCGAATATTTGAAAACTTCTGTAAACCATTTCAAAGATTCTAAGTTCATCCCCTTTTCTTTTGCTTGTTGGACAATTTTTTCATACCTGTGCTCTCGCTGTCCTCCAGAAGACATTTCAAGTCCTTTAAAGACAAAATCAACACTTCTTGCCCATTTTGGATCTTCATCAACTCTCATCACATAAAACGGTTTTACTTCAGATGGAAATCTGTTAACAAAAAAGAAATCGGATTTATACTTTTCTTTTACGAAATTTGCAAGAATTTTTTCTGATTCTTTGTCTAAATCGCTTCCAATTTTTAACTTTTTGCCATGCTCTGCAAGAATATCATAAATTTTTGGAAATCTAACTTCTGGAAACGGTGTTTTTGGAACTTTCAATTCTTTTTTCAAAATTTTTAATTCTTCTTCTCCTTCTTTTTGAACTTTTTTAACTGCGGCAACTACAATTCTTTCTTCCAATCTTTCAGTATCAGTCTCATCTTGAATAAAACTCATTTCAGGAGCGCATGTCCTATGCTCTGACAAATGAGTTGGTTGGTCTGAAAGCTCAGCTCTCCAGCTAGGACCCATATCATAAACTTTGTCAAACCCTGCGGCAATCAAAAGTTGTCTATGCAATTGCGGATCTTGCCGCAAAGAAGCAGTCTCATTAAAATATTTTATCCGAAAAACTTCAGAACCTCCTTCACTATCGCCACCAATCAGACTGGGAGTCCAAACTCTCAAAAATCCTTCTTTTCTTAATTGCTCTTCAAATCCCTCCATAATAAATTCTTGAATTCTAAAAATCGCAAGATTTTCTCTCTTTCTCAATTCAAGCGATCTCCAATCTAAACGAGTGTCAAGATTTGCAGGCGTTATATTTCTTGGATCTAATGGCAGAGGAGTTGCTGACTTACTCACAATTTCAATTTCTTCAGGAAATATTTCAAAAGGATAATCTTTTGATTTACTTTTAGCGACCTTGCCTTTTACGCTCAAAACATCTTCTTGATGAAGTTTTTTAAACAAATCTGTAATTTCCTTCGAAACTTTATCTTGAACTGCAGTAACTTGAACGATTCCCTCTCTATCTCTTAATAAAAGGAAATTAATTTTCCCAAGAAGTCTGACATCGTGAACCCAACCACTGACAACTACTTCTTTGCCCACATTTTTCTCTAATTCGTTCGTATAGTGCGTTCTTTTGAGTAATTTCATAAGTTCTATTTCTGAATTCATTTAAATAAAGTTAAATAATTCGATTTAAAAATTAAAGAAAATTATCCAAGAGGTAAACCAAACAATAAAGAATGTCACAAGACTGTTTGAAAGAAGCATCTTTCTTTTATACAATTTTCCTAATTTGAATAAAGGCCCTGCAGAAATACCATAAAACAAAAATGGAATAGAAATTGCTAATAGAATGTTTGGAAAAGATTTTGTAAAATAGTTTGAAACAAATCCAAAAATTATTCCCAATGCGGCATAGACAGAAGTAATAAACTGCTCCGCTTTCATTCTATCTCATCCTCAAACTCTTCTTTTTTGAAAAATTCTTGCAATTTCCTCTGCCAGCTTGCTTCTTTAAGAAGCTGAGTTGTCATCCAACTCTGCCTAACAAAAGAAGGTAGTGGTTTTCTTGATCTAATTAGTCCTTCAACAAATTTAATTGTTCTTTCGTCATGCGAATACCCAACACCAAAATCAACCTTTACTTTTTCTTTTATTTCTTGAATCGCAGTATCTCTTTCAACTTTTGCAATAATACTTGCAGCAGAAACTACTGGATAAGTTTCATCAGCGTAATTTTCTACATTCATCTCAGGACTTTTATCATTCAAATGTTCCATAATTACACCCATAAATTTCTTCGGATTGTGCGTCAAAGAATCGACATAAACAGTATTTGCATCAGACATAGAGATTATTTCTGCCATTTTGATGGCTTCGATTTTATCCAAATTTATTCCCTCGCTTCTCATTTTATCAATTCTACATGGCTGAACTCTCATCACTAAAACCGATTTAGCAATCGCCTCGATTTTTGGAGCCAATTCTTCTCTTCTCTTAGGAGTCAGTTTTTTTGAATCTTTTACTCCAATTTTTCTTAATTTTTTTTCTCCTTCTGTATCAACAACTACTCCTGCCACTACCAAAGGGCCTAGTAGTGCTCCACGCCCTGCTTCGTCCACACCTAATATTAATGTCATAAATCTTTCCTTCAAAACAAATATTTGATTTGTGTATTTATAATTTACAATTGCTTTTTCCTTCTAATTCTTTCTCTTAGTGCATATCCTTTTTCTTTCAATTTACTTTCCAGTTTTTTGATTCTTGGCTCTTTTTTCGGCTGTTGGGCTTCAATTTGCAAAAATTCATTGTATGTTTTTTCCATATCGCCTTTATCCAATCCCCATGTCTTTTCCCATCGTCTAAAACTTGACCTAAATATGAAAACATCTTCAAAAATGTCCCACAATAAATGAAGAACGATTGAAAATATCATAATTGCCAATAGTTTCGAGACAAATAAAGCACTAAATGCACTTGCTATTGCAAAAAGTGATAGAAAGAAGAAGTTATGAAGGGGGCTGACCAATCTTTTTTGCGCCCAAACATATTTTTTTACTCCGAACTTTTTGAAAAATTCTATGTGATCCAGATCTATCAAAGATGAAATAACGATTATGAAAAAAATATCTACAATATTATTTTGCATATAATACCCGAATAAATAATAAGGCAGATAAATTGGGAAAATTGAAATCTGTGCAAAGGCAACAAATAGTATTGTAAGAGTATAATGCATGAACCAGTGGAAAATTCCATAATACCAAGAATAAGTTCTCATTTCTTCACCATACACTATATATAATATACCGTATTGAAAAAGTTTCTTAATGCAAATTATCTCAACTATTAAAAAAATTCCCAGAAATTTTTATCTCTTCAACAATCTTCTTACATCGTATAATATAAAAATACCTCTAATAACGCAAAAAGCTGCAATGAACCAAGAAAGTGAAAAAACATAATTTGGAATGGGATAAACTTTACCAAAAATAAAAACAACCAATATGTAAATCAGAACAAGTGCTTTTGATACTCCGTAAATATCAAAAGTAGTTTTCCCAAATTTTATTTTTCCAAACTTTGCATGAACAATTTTACTAGCATTCTTCTTTTTTATTGAAAGATAAGATGTGGCAGCATCAGTCATTGCTCCTCTGAAGAGAAAAATTAGTGGAATAATAAAAGAAATCATCTGCAAAAATGCAAATACAAACAACATAGTTAGCTCAGTAAGTCTGTCAGCAATTATATCAAAAAGTTCTCCGAATTCAGTGCTGCTTTTACTAAGTTTAGCAAAAAAACCATCAGCCCAATCCAGGACGAAAATTATCACTGCGACTATCAGCGAAAGAATCAAATTAAAAGTATTCACAGAAAATAAATAAAAAAGAAATAGCCCTAGAAGAACTATTCTTGCCATAGTGATTTTATCTGACAAAGTCCAAAACGAATCCATATAAAGAGTTTAAATTTCAAATAATAAAAGTTCAGTGAATCTAATGAAATACGATTTGCATATACACACAATTTATGGCACTCATGGCGCGTTCAAGTTTGATTCTGTAATAAAACCGAAGGACGCAGTAAGAATGGCTATCCAAAAAGGTTTGGATGGAATTGCAATAACTGATCATGATACTATGAAAGCTGTGAAAGAGTGCAGAAGTTATGCAAATAATAAATTGGAAATTATTTCTGGGTGCGAAATTGCAAGCATGCAAGGCCACATTCTTGCTTATGGAATTGATGAATGGAAGGAAGAAAAGAAAGATGCATTCGAAGTTATTGAAAAAATTCATGAATTGGGAGGAATTGCTGTTGCTCCACATCCTTTCAAAACAGGGCCGCTGAAAAAAGGTTTGCAAGATTTTGTAGAAAAGTTAGATTTGGATGGAATTGAAGTTCTCAGCTACCATTTGCACAAAAAAGAAAATGAAATAGCACGAAAAGTTGCTGAAAGGATGCATGTAGGAATGACTGCAGGAAGTGATGCTCATATACTTTCAGATATAGGCGAAGTAAGAACTATTTCCAATGGAGACTTAATTGAAAATATAAGAAAGGCAGGAACAGCAGTTGAAGGCAAAGAGTGTTCAAGAACAAGAAATTTTCTGACAACTGCAAAGAGGGGATTGCTTCTGGCAAAATATTTTTTTACCAAGGAACTCTCTTGAGTTTTAGATAGAATGCAATAATATTTGTAATGATGTGCAAAACAAAAGTTGCTGCAATAATTACTAAAATAAATCTTGCTGGAAAATGGTCGAATGGAAGCGAAATTAAAATTGCACCGATCAAGAAGTCAAGCTGATCAAAAAAAATGAGATTTTTACCCTCTTTCATTCCAATCCTTCTTTTGAAGAAACTTTTAACAGCATCTCCTAGCAAAGCACCAAAGCCCAAAATAGTGCTAGTTAGAATTGCAGAACTGAGTGAAATGAAAACGCTAATTTTAAAATATTCAGATGCGTAAAAAATCACTACTGCACTTAAAATAGCAGCAAATATACCTGTAACAAAACCTCTAATTGTTTTACTATTTCCAATAATCCTTCTTCCATCAAACCACTTTTTCTCAAGATCGACTGGAATTGCAATAGGCTTTAGAAATTTTATTCTTCTAGAAAAAAGAGCAGCTGCGTTTGCGACAAATGCTGGAGCAATAATCCAAATTAATGACCACATATCCCAAACATAGAGAGCGTAAATAAAAAGAGACAAGAAGAAACAAGATATTCCTCCTAAAATCCACATTTCTGAAGTAGGAACAGGCAGAATCATATCAGCAGAAATAATAAACTTAATATCTTTCAAGAAATTCCTTTTGCCATTTCCATTCTTTGCTTTCACTGAATCAAAAGCCAGGCGCATATCATTCGTTGTTTTCAGTAGCTGATAATGTCTATCCAAAGATTTGCCATAATCGTCTGGTTTTCCAAGTTTCTCAACTAGAATTTTTTCCTGCTTTTTCTTCATTAATTTTTGGAGATTTTTTCTCAAGTGTACCAAGATTTTCTTTCTTTCTTCTTTTCTAACATGCTTCAATTGCCTATTAACAGCTCTTAAATAATCTTTTATTTTCATTTTTTTACACTTTCCATAATAAATTTGAAATATTGAAGTAAAAAAATAGAGAAATCGTTTTAATCTTCTTCGCACTCTTAAATTCGAATACTCCTAATGGAATAATGACACCGATTAATATTTTATTCAAAACAAGACTTTAAAAAAGCATATGCCAAAAACTAACCTTTAAAAGACTTCAAATACTAAATGGTAAGAGTTTTGCAATAATTTCTACGCCAAAGATAATAAGTGCATATTGAAAGAGTCTTCCAAGCCCCATGGAAACAATAAAAATTTTCATATCCATCCTAAGAAACCCAACGAAAACAGAAACAAAATCTGCTGGTAAAATTGGAACTAAATTTATAATAAAAAGAGAAATTTCACCCCATTTGTTCAGCCATTTAGTTGCGTTCTTAATTTCCTTTTCATATTTTATCAGATGCTTAGAACCAAAGACACCGAAATAGTAATTTACCATTTGGCCTAAAATTGATCCTGCTGTTATTACAGCAAGCAGCAAGTATGGATTGGTTTTTAAAGCAACGTATGCCGGAATTAGAAAACTTGCATAAGCTGGAATGAAAAATAATGAAGAAATAAAAGAACTGAGAAAAAGACCCAGCAATCCATATTTCACAAATAAACTGAACATAGCGTGCAGTACCATCTTAAATTAATATAAGTTTTGAATAAAATATTTGCATGAAACTCGAAGAAGTCGAGCAATTCCTTCAAAAAGGAAGAACCATAGAAGAATTTGTTGAGAAAATTGATTGGAAAGAATTCGAAACATTTGTTAAAGAAATTTTTTCTGCAAACGGATTTAAGTCGATTTCAAACTTTAGATTCAAAACTAGCAGAAGATTTGAAATTGACATTGTGGCGAGTAAAAATAATTTAGCTTTTGTAGTTGATTGTAAAGAATGGGATAAGGGAAGATACAAAAATAGTGGGTTGATGAAAGCCGCAGAAGATCAGATTCGAAGAACAGATGAATTTAAGAAATTTTTAATGAAGAATCCGATAGCAAAAAACAAATTGAAAGTGAATTCAAACCCAAAAGTTGTTCCAATTCTAGTCACTTGGTATGACGAAACAATTTCTGAACATCAAAACTGTTTTGTGGTTCCCGTTTGGAAACTGAATTCCTTCTTAATCAGCTATGATTTCTACTAAGTAGGAATTAGCTTTAAGAATGGGTATAAATACCTTTTGGCCAAAATATATATAAAGGAATTTTTTATGACTGATTTTAAAATTCGAGTAGAAAATATTGTTGCTTCTGCCTCTTTGGGAGTTGTCGTGCCGCTAGAGAAAATTGTTTCAAAATTAGAAGGCATGGAATACGAACCAGAACAATTCCCAGGAGTGGTATACAGACTGCAAAAGCCAAAAGCAGCTGCTTTAATCTTTGGCAGCGGGAAGATTGTGTGCACTGGAGCAAGGAATTTGGAAGACGTGAATACTGTTTTCAAAAAAGTAATTAGTATTATTGAAAGTACTGGGACAAAAGTTCCGAAAGGATTCAAACTACAAGTAGAAAATATTGTTGCTTCCGCAAAGCTTGACGGTAATTTAAATCTTGACAAAATCGCTTTTAAATTAGATAATTCAGAATATGAGCCAGAACAATTCCCAGGACTTGTTTTCAGAATGGCAGAGCCAAAAGTAGCTTTTCTTTTGTTCGGTAGTGGGAAGATTGTGTGCACTGGAGCAAGAAGCGTTGATGATGTGAATATTGCTGTCAAAAAGATAAATAAAAAATTAAAAGATATTAAAGCTTTGATAAAAGTAAAAGTTTGATAAAAATATAAGCCTCCAACTTTTTTCTGAAAGATTAGAATAATTGCAAAAATTTAAACAAGTACAATGCAATATTTCAATAGCCTGAGTGATTCTATGGATAAAGACGATGTAATAGAAAAATTTACAGAATTTTTGAATGAATTTTATTATACAGATATGATTTCTGCGGTAAGTGAGAATAGAAAATCCATTTCTGTTGATTTTACAAATGCTGACAGATTTGATACAGAACTCGCAGATTATATTTTGGAAAATCCAAGCGAAGCATTTAATCTGGCAGAAGAAGCAACAAAAAGAATTGATCTCCAAGCAGATACAAAATTAAAAATTAGATTTTTCAACATTCCTGAAAGCAAAGAAATAAGAATAAGAAATATTCGTTCGGAACATATTGAAAAATTAATTTCTGTTGATGGAATTGTAAAAAGAGCGAGCGAAGTCAGACCAGAAGTGTCAGAAGCGATTTTCACTTGCCCAGAGTGTGGAACTCTGCTCTCTATAATACAGACTGAAATTTTTTTGAAATATCCAATTGAATGCCCGCAATGTGAGAATAGAAAAGGATTCAAACAAACTGGCCAAAAAATTTATGACGCAAGATGGATTGTAATTGAAGAACCTTTTGAAATAACTTCTGGTGAAAGGCCTTCTGATATAAGAATATTTTTAAAGGAAGATTTGACAACTCCAAGGATGCAAAACAAAACTGAACCAGGAAATAGAATCAAAGTTGTAGGAATTTTGAAACATCTACTGAAAAGAGTAAAAGGCGGATCATCAAGACAAATGGAAATTTACATTGATGCAAATTCAATCGAGAATGTTGAAGTAGAATGGGAAGAATTAGAAATTACTCCTGAAGATGAAAAGAGAATTATTGAACTTGCAAACGATCCTCAAATCTACACAACTCTCGTTGAATCGGTTGCACCAGCTCTTTATGGACTTGAAGAAATAAAAGAAGCGATTGCACTGCAACTGTTCGGCGGAGTAATGCACATTCAAAAAGACAAATCGAGAGTTAGGGGCGATATACATATTTTGCTAGTTGGTGATCCGAGTACTGCAAAATCCGTTTTAATGAAAGTTGTTTCAATGCTAATCCCTCGTGGACGATATGTGTCAGGAAAGGGTGTGACCGCAGCAGGCTTAACAGCGACAGTTGTGAAAGATGAAGAGTTTTTGGGTGGATGGGTTTTAGAAGCTGGAGCTTTAGTTATGACAAACAAAAGTTTGTGCGCAATAGACGAATTTGAAAAAGTTGAGAAAAATGATCAAGTTGCTCTTCATGAAGCAATGGAACAACAGACAATCAGCATAGCAAAAGCAAGTATAGTAGCAACTCTTCCTGCGCAAACATCAATATTAGCTGGTGGGAATCCAAAATACGGGAGATTTGATCCTTATATGCCCATAAAAGAACAGATAGACATTCCTGAAACGTTGTTGAGCAGATTTGATCTTAAATTTGCCCTTCGAGATGTTCCGAATGTTGATCTTGACACAAAAGTTGCTGATCATATTTTAAAAGTAAGACATTATGGAGAAATTGAAGACGAACCAAAGGTTGCTTCTGAACTGTTGAAAAAATATGTTGCTTATACAAGAAAAAATGTGCATCCAAAACTTTCCAGAGAAGCTGGTGAAGCTCTAAAAGATTTCTTTGTTGGTCTACGAGAAAAAGTAACAGAAGATTCTCCAATTCCTATAACACTTCGTCAGTATGAGGCTTTAATAAGATTAGCAGAGGCATCAGCAAAAGTTCAGCTTCGCGAGATTGTTACAAAAGAAGATGCAGTCCGTGCAATAAATTTAATGAAAGCTTCGCTAAGAATGTTCGGCTTTGATATTGAAAGCGGAACCTTTGATATAGATAGATTGGAAGGGAGAACTTCTGCAAGTGAAAGGGGAAAAATAAAGATTTTGCTCAACACGATCGAAGAATTATTTAATACTGTTGGGAAGAATATACCTAAAGAGGAAATTATCAAACTAGCTAAATCAAAAGGACTGAAAGAGTTTGATATTGAAAAAATGCTAAATGAATTGAAGAATACTGGAGATTTGTTCGAACCAAAACCAGGAATTTTACAGAAGATGTGATATGGAAATCAAAAGAATGCCTGCAGTGAAAACACGAATAGTTGATATTGTCAATGGAAAATATTTTTCTGCGGAAAAAGAAAAAATGAAAGCTGCCTTTGTTATAACTTCCTTCGGCCAAAAGATTTCACGAGTAAATCTAATAGTGACAGTGATAGACAAATTTGTAGCAGAAGATGGAAACTATTGCTCGTTAACGCTGGATGATGGAACATCTTTAATAAAATCAAAGGCTTTCAAAGAAGATACTAAAGTCCTGAAAGATTATGAATTGGGAGATTTAATACTGCTAATTGGAAAATTGAGAGAATATAATGGTGAGGTCTACATAAACGCTGAAGCCACGAGAAAAATCATGGATGCTAATTTTGAAGTTCTGAGGAGATTTGAAATTTTGCAGGAATTGAAAAAGAAAAAGAAGATGGTGGATGAAATAAAGAATCTTGTCAATCAAACTTCTGAAGAAGAATTAAAAGAATATGCAAAGAAAAAATATGGAATAGATGAAAACATCTTGCAGGTTATACGTGAAGGCTCTGTCGTAGAAAAAGTCGAGGACTATAAACCAGCATTACTTGAAGTTATAAGCAAATTTGATGAAGGAAATGGTGTTGAGATAAATAAAATATTCGAAGTTGCAAATCTTCCTGAATCCGTAGTTGAAAATACATTGAATGAATTACTAACAAATGGAAGCTTGTATGAACCGACTGTCGGTATTTTAAAGATTATTAAATGAATATTAAAGGTGAGAAAATGGATTACGAAAGTTTACTCAACAAAGTTTACGAAAAATTGCCTAAGAAAAATGAAACAGCAGATCGATTCAAAGTGCCAGCAGCAGAACTAGAGATAGTAGGACCTAAAACTGTTTTCAAAAATTTTTCGCAAATAGTAACTATTTTGAGAAGAGATGCAAATCATCTTGCTAAATTTTTATCTCGAGAACTAGCGGTTCCAAATTCAATTCAGGGAAATAATTTGCTTTTTCAAGGAAAAATCGGCAGAGAAATTTTGCAGAAGAAACTGGAAAATTATATAAAAGAGTTCGTCTATTGCAAGGAATGCCACGAACCAGATACTAAGCTTGTAAAAGAAGGAAAAATAGTATATATGGTTTGCGAAGCATGCGGAGCAAAACACCCAATGCGTTCTTTATGAATCAAGATTATTAACGGATATTTAACTCTAACTCGAAAATATTTATTACATGTTTTGGACAAAAATTTTCAGAACAAGACAAGATCTTGTAGTAGCAATTTGTGATGAAGGACTTTTAGGTAAGGAAATAAATCATGATAAAATAAAGGTGAAAATCAGCAAAGATTTTTACGGAGGAAAATTAATTAGCGAGCATGTTGCTATCAGACTTCTTGAAAAAGCAACTATTGCAAATCTTTTTGGAAAGGAAATAGTTGACATAGCAGAAAGAAATGGATTTATTATTAGCGAAAATGCAATTTTAATTGATGGCATCCCGCATGCGCAATTTGTTAAAATTAAATACTAAAAAAAGAAAAGCACAGTTCTTTATTCTTTCTGTATTTACAATTGTGGGAATTCTGTATCTTGTTAGCTCATGGCTGCAACCTTATACAATTATAGATACTTCTGCTGTAGTTCTTATGGAAGAACCTTTTGTTTTCAACAATTTAAAAGAAAAGACTATAGATACTGTTAATACAAGCAAAACGTGCGACGATCTTCTTTATAATTTAGATGAGTATTCAAATTTTATTCAAAATTTCGCATCAGGAAAAAATTTGAAACTCGCGTTTTACTATGATACTCCGAATTGCCAAAGTCTTGCAGCCCAAGCACAGCTTGCAATTCCAATCTACATGACTCTCCGCTCTTCGCGAACTACTATTATCAGCAACTTTACTGCTACCTGGATAGCTCCATAGAAAATTCTTGTTGCAAATATTTTTTGAAATTTCTATTTTTTGAAATGATTTTAAAGTAAGGCAAAAATTCGCTCTTTATTTTTTTACTGGAGCAATGCAACACTTGCGTCATCATAGCAAGACTTTCCTTGAGCTCACCACGTGCCTCTTTTGTTCTGCCTAACAGTATTATATTTGATGGATATTGGTATCGTGTAAATTTTCTATAAACATTCTTTTTTGAAGTTGTAACACCTGCAGTCATAAGATCAATCATATAAGCTTTTAGCGAATAATTTTGATTTGAGGAAATTCTTTTTTTGAAAATGTCTGCCATACTTAGAGCGTCGAAAGCTTTTGCAATTTCTTCAGGATCTTCAAATTCATTGGCAATATTATTTTCAATCCACCAAAAGATTTCGTCAGGATCCTTATCAGAATTATTTATTGCGAGCCTTGCAGCAAGTGCGTTATTTGTTTTAAAAATATTTCTAATTGTTTCGAAAATATTTCCTTCTCTTTCTCTAAAACCTAAGACTTCAAGATTCTCTAGTTTAATTTCTTTTTTTCCTTGACTTAATGTTTCCAAATCATGCATTGCAGAACGCAAATCACCACGGGATCTTTTTGCTAGCATGCGCAAAACTTCTTTGTCTATTTTTATTTTTTCCTTTGTACAAATTTCATTCAATTTTTTTTCTATATCAAAAACAGGAATTTTATTAAATTCCAACAGCTGACAGTATTGCCTCAAGGATCTTAATCTCGGATCATATGGCTTGTTTGCTATCAACACGACTGGAAATCTTGTTTCCTTAATAATTTTTATTATAGCTCCTACTCCACCAAGATCCTCTCTTCCTGCAATTCCATCGATTTCATCAACCAAAAATATTTTAGATTTCTTGAATAGAGGCATTTGCTTCATTGATTGGCCTAAAACTTCTTGAATTTGCGAAGCACTTCTCCAGTCTGATGCATTCAGCTCAATAAATTCCAAATTTTTTTCATTTGTCCAAGCATGAATCAAAGCAGTCTTTCCAACTCCTGGTGGGCCGTGAAATAACAGTGCTTTGCCTCCTGGCTTCCATTTAGAAATCCATTTCAAAAAAGCATTTATTGCATCTTCTTGACTTAAAATTTCTTTTATAGATTTTGGCACATATTTTTGCACAAAGGGCATTTGCTTCACTTTTTCTTAACTAAAAGAAACTGGGCTAAAAGCGCCTCTAATTGTATGAGATCGCTACTGCCTTCACTTAGTCTAAATTCATATTCACCAGTTTTTTCAATAAGTTGGACTTTTTCTTCTTCTGATAAATCAAGAGAATAAATTTGTCTGTGAATCTCACGAATTACATCACTACCAGCTAAGCCTTGGCGAAGCAGCATGTTCTGCAACATTTTTCTTGCTTCTTCGAATTTCCCTTTAAGCGCAGCTTCCAACATATTTTTCACATCATCCGGCTTAGCTTGCGAGGCAACATCATAAACAACATCTTCACTAATTTTTTCACTCAAAACAGCAGAAGCTTGCAAAAGATTTGCAACCTTTCGTAAATCACCTTCGGACAAATAAATTATTGCATCAATTGCCTCATCAGTTATTTTCAATTTTTCTCCATCCACTATTCTTGCAATAAATTTTTTGATGTCTGTTTCGTTCAATGTCTTGAACCTGAAAACTACGCATCTGCTTTGTATTGGCTCAATAATTTTAGAGGAGAAATTTCCAATTAAAATAAAACGTGAGACTGAAGTAAAAGACTCCATAGTTCTTCGTAAGGCTTGCTGTGCTTCTTGGGTTAATGCATCAGCTTCATCGAGCAAAACAATTCGAAAATTAACATCTCCAAGTGGTTTTGTCCGTGCAAAATCTTTAACTTTTCCGCGAATGATATCGATTCCTCTTTCATCAGAAGCATTTAGGCTTAAAACATTTTGATGCCAATTCTTTCCGTACAATTCGTGAGCGAGAGCAAGCGCCATAGTTGTTTTTCCTGTTCCAGCAGAACCAGCAAAAAACAAATGAGGAACATTTTTTTCTTTTACAAAAGCTTTAATTCTCTCTGTAACATGGCTCTGATTTATTACCTCATTGAGTTTTAAGGGCCTGTATTTTTCTGCCCAAATTAGATTGTCCATAACATCACAATATTCATTAAAAGTAATAAAATATAAGATTGTTGTATATATTAAACGATTGTTATGATAGTTGCTATAAGTGGAGTTGCAGGAACAGGAAAGACTGAAACTGCAAGAATACTCGCGAAAAGAATGAAATGGAAATTAGTAAGACCTGATGATATTGCAAAAAAGAAAAAACTGTACTTAGGATATGACAGAAAAAGAAAATCGTGGATTGTCAATTTAGAAAAATTAAAAAAAGAAATAAAAAAATCTGAAAAAGAAAATAAAAACATAATTATCGAAAGTTTATATTCACATTTTCTGCCAGCAGATTTAATAATTGTTTTGCGAACGAAGCCCAATGTTCTGCTAAAAAGACTCAAGAAAAAATACAAATGGGAGACAAAAATTACAGAAAACTATGAAGCTGAACTGATGGGCTTGATTTCCGTAGAAATTCCGAAAAACAAAAAATTTTACGAAATAGATACTACGAACTCAACTTCGCAACAAACAGCAAAAAAAATAGAAAATATAATAAAAGGGAAAGCTAAGAATCATTTAGGTAAAATAGAATGGCTAAAATGTTTGCCGATCATTTTGCGTTCCTTCAGTTGATTGGAATACTCCTTTTGATAATTTTCATTATAGCAACAATTATCATTCTGCTCACAGCAAAAAATCCGATTGTTTGACTATGGAGCAACTTGGTTAACAAATAAATTGGACTGTCTTCCATCACTACTTGCAACCAAGACATTGAACGTATACAATCCTCCTGAAATTAGGCATGGGGAAATGTAAATATCCCACACACCATTAGAAACTGTTGTAGAGTTTGTATAAGTTTTAACTTCTTTTACATTAATTGTCATAGTTCCGCTGTCAATTACAGTTCCGCTGCTAGCATCTATTGCACTGCCTTTGAAATGCAATTGATTTGTCGAGCATTTTTGCGTTTGTGGATAAAACGGACCAGTGCCAACTATTATTTGATTGTATCCTTGTTTCCCTCCTCCCGTCAAAATTATTCCTACAGTAAATCTTGTTTGATTGAGATTCACATTCGTTGGAATAGTTAGAGTATATGCACCGTTTGTAATTAGTCCTGTGAATCTTTCTCCAGTTTCTTTTATTATTCCAGTTACACTGCCTGACTGAATTGATGTTCCTGTTGAAGAATCATATGCAGATCCTCTAATGTCATAAGAATATGCACCTGCTCCTGAGACATTCAAATAATTATTTGCGCTTATTGCCGCACTTGCATTTGCATTTCCAGAAATTATGCATGTATAATTGTAAATTCCCACAGTAAGAGTTGCGATTTCAGATTGAGGTGATGAAGTTCCTGATGCAACTTGTGCTCCATTTCTATATAGAATGATTGTATTAGTTGGATCACCAGTTCTGCTGCAGCTCGCATTTGTTTGAGTTGGATATGCGACTGTTGAAGAAGGCAATATGGTGACTGTCGCAATTTGAGCTAGTTGAGTAATTGTTAGTGTGTAATTATTCGCAGAGGCAGCAGTCCAATTCGCTCCACCAGAAGTGGAATAATTGTAAGCATACACACCAGCCCCTAAAAGAACAGAATCATTTCCAGTTCCGCTCCAACTACTATTCCCTCTATACAAAGTGCAAGTAACATCACTCTGTCCACTAGGGCATCCAGCTCCATTCACAGAAGAAGCAGTAGGATAAGTTATTGGAGAAGTAACATTGGAATTAATTTGAAGTGTTGTTATACTTCCTTTGCTGATTGTAAAGTACCAAGTATTGGAATTGTTCCAGTAATTGTTTGTAGCGTTTGCATAAGATTTCCAATAGAATGTGCCAGCTGGAAGAGTGTTATTGTAATTGTAAATATTTGTAGCAATTTGAGTCATTGTATAGTTTGTAGCTGAGCCTGAAAAGTTTGTTTCGAAAAGTACTTTGCTTATTCCAAGACTGCTTGCCCAAGTTATGTTAAAAGATGAGACTGTAAGAGAATAAGTAGAAACTATGCTTGTAGAATTTGAAGACCACTGAGGTGCTGGAGGGGTGCATGATGTCGCAATACTGTCTGTCTGGGAATCATAACATTGTGAATCACTAGTAGTCCACCAATAAGTTGTGGAATTTGTTATCAAACTTTCTACATAGAAAACATAGTATCTTCGGATTGAAGAACTAGGTTTTGGAGCGCTGTAAGTTTCTGTTCTAGACTGACCTTGATTTAAATTAACGCCTATTGCTCTAGTTATGTTCACCCCATCGCCAAGATAGAAATAACTGCTGTTCATGCCAAAAGTAGTAGATTCGTTATTAGTTAAAGTAGCATTCACGTTTATGTATGTAGAATTCACGGAAGCAGACGTAATAGTGTAAGTTATATTCCTATATTCCGATTTTAATGTTACGTTCGCAATTTTTTTACCCCAGATACCATCGCTACATGTTTTACCTGATAAAATGGTGCCAGCTGGATAGCACTTCCAGTATTCATAGCAACTAGGGGATAAACAGTCACCACTGGTTGAAACAAGTATCCCAGTAGAATTTCCATTAGTTCCAGCAGAATTGCAAACTGTTGTTAGATTGCCATTGGAATCCCAGCAATAATTGTTAAGACAATCACTTTGATAGATACAAAGTTCCCCATCTTTTAAGTTTTTATTTTGTAAACCAGAATAATAGAATCTACAGTTATTATCTATCGAAGATATTCTTTCGCTTGTTCCAGCACCATATTTCTCGCAAGAATAAGTGTAGTTGGTTGAACTAGACAAGCAAGTATCTCGTATTCCATCATTGTTAGTATCTCCACAGAACAAACCTTCCTGACATCCTATGTAATTCGAACATGGTTGACTCGTGGTATTTTTAGCTAAGCAGTTGCCACGTTGGATGACATTGGAAGATAAAAATTGGGTGACATTGTTATTGCTTTCGTCAACATAAACCAATTCGGCTTTTATGTCGTAACAAGAAGAACTGATGCTCGGAACTGTCAAATCTGTATATCCAAGATAATTCTGTATACCATATAGGCTAGTGCTCAAGCTTTGATATGTTAGGTTATCTCCAAACCACAGTCTTATTTGCTGTAAATCAATATCGTTGCTAGTTATCTGGTCGCAGTAGCCAGTGTCAAAGTTTTTAGTGCAGTAAGGATCAAGGTTGGCTATACTATAGTTTATTCTGACTCCTTGCCCAGTTGACATTGAAGAGGAATTTATTCCAATTGTAAAAGTAACATTCTGCTGACTTGCGTTAAGAGAAATGTTTGTTATTGCAAGATTTGCAGCATTCACAGAAGTAATATTAAATAAAAAGATCGGAATAAAAATAAAAAATAAATTAAAATAAATTTTATTTCTTCTATCCAATAGAAACACCGTTATCTATTAAATATTAGTTTACAGCTGTAAAAAACCTAACTTTTTGAATCGAACCTCAAGTTACAACATCGAACCTCAAGTATGCGATAGCAGATAAAATAATTAATTTTTGTTTTTTATTAACCATGATTAACAACCACGCTCAGATACACTTGCAATAAGCATGATCCCAGCAACCGATGCAGCACCAGTCACTAGAAGATAAATATGTACCACATGTACCACCAGAGCCTAGAAGACACTGACCTGGTCCATTCCAGAAATAGTAGTATCTCCCGCCTGTTCCATCCGACTGGTAACCTATACTCTCACAACCGCACGCAACGTTAGCGCAGGAGCCAACATCGTTGCACAACCCCGACGGGTTCTTTTGCCAGTTAGTGCAGTACCCGGTGCAAGTGTTTCCGCAGGCCGAACAATAAACCACCGCACAGTTATTAAAAGCCGCGCACTGCCCGAACAGATCTTCTGATGACAATTGGTTGACACAGCTGCCGCTTGAACATTTCTTGCAGGTTGCAGAGCAGGTATAACTGCCTTGGGTATCCTGAGTGTTGTCAGCCATATTAACGCAGCTGCCCGAAGTAGCTCCATTGCAGGTTGTACAAGCAGTGGTGCAGTTATGTTCGGCATTGTCTGAATACCAATCGCAGACAGCCGTACCGCCCTTACAATTGCCGGTCAAACAACCAGTTGTACCACATTCGTTGCCGGGATCAGTACCAACATTGGCCACACCGCAGGTTCCGCTCTGGCAGGCCTGGCAGGCTCCATCGCAGCCGGCAACCTGGGTGTTGTTGCTGACGTCGTGACAAGTATCGGTTGTTACAACATCGAACCTCAAGTATGCAGTAGGCAAGGTGTAATTTTTTTGTTGACCTATTGAACTGTATGCAGACGGTCCTTCTATTCTTAATCTATATGAAACTCTTATCCATTCACCAGCTATGACATTCAAATAATTCAAGAAGGAACAAGATGTTTTATCAATATAATAGTAAGTTGAATTATTAGGAAGCACATCGCATGTGTAAGAACCAGTAGAATTGTATTTTGCAAACAATATGTTGCTCACTATTGATGCAGTAGAAGGTGTGCTGTCTTCTAAACTGATATTAGCAACTAGATAACTAGTCCAAGGAGCAAATATGTGAATTTCCACAGGAACTATATGACCTGCTGTAAATAGTTTGCTTGTAGATAAAGTTGATTCAGGAACCCATTTTGTATTTCCATAAACACTAATGTTTGCAGGAGCTCTTGCCGCTTTATACCAAATATTTTGTTGGTATCTATGGAAATTTGAAGTTGTAATATTTATATCGTAAATTTTATTTAAATTAGGATCACAACCAAATAAGCCATTAGAATTTGTTGTACCGTCACAAATAGAGTTAGAAGTACCAGCCTCATAATAGTTGACATTTGCATTTGAAATAGGAGAGCCTGTTTGGTTCAGTAATGTAATATTTAAACTATTTGCCGCACTCACAGAAGAAATACCAATACAGAATGATCCAAGCAAAAAAATTAAAACAAATATTTTTTTCATCCAACACTCACTCCAACAACAGTCTGGCTCCTTAATATATTTTTATTTTCCAGGTCTATAAAAAGCGTTATTCCTGAATTAGTTTTGCTAGAAATAAAGTCAACCATGTAAGTTTCACTTGAAGCACCAGAAGGTATTTGACCGGAATCAACAAAATTTTTAATCTGATTCCCAGTTAGTTTTTTGTATTTCACCTGAACAGAACTATCCTGAAGCAATTGATTTGCCTGGGAATTTTTTGATGCAATTGATTTCAATTCTTCTAGGATTAAATCAGAGGGCGTCAGTGTAAAATTTTTTGAATAGAAAACTAAAAAAATAATAAATAATAAAAATACTGCGACAGCTAAGAGCAATGTTTTTTTGCCAATCACTTGAATCTTCAAATTTAAATTCAATTCCTTATCAAATAAAACTTTCGTAGTGGCAGAAGCTAGTCTTTTAACTGGTAGACATAATAATTCGGAATTCCTGTTATATTGAGAACACTCGCATAATGCTGCACTACATATTGCTCAATCTCCGGAAAACGGAAATAATACGATGAATTTAGGTAATACGCTTCTATAAAGAATTTTGGCTTTTCATTTTTCATTACTGAAATGAAATCTGAAGAACCTTCGAACATTACATGCCCTATAAACAAGTCAGTATACTTCACTGGAACTGAAACATTCTGAGTAAATGCAACAAAGCTTGCGACGCTAGGCTCGCCAACTATTTTGTCCGAGTTTATAGAATTTCTTGCAAAGAAATCTGCAATTTCAAAGTACTTCTTGCTATGAAGTGGGTTCAGGAAATAATCAATAGTAATGACATTGCTGAAAATTGAAAAAAGTATTATTCCAAAAATCAATATTCGGATAATTTTATCATTTATTTTTACAAAAAGTCTACCGGCAACAAAGGCATAAAGCGGAAGCGAGAAAAGAAAGTATTGGTAAACAGGGTTCTTAATAAACAGAAACAACAACACATCGTATGCAAGAGGCAGACTTGCTAGCATTACCAACAATTTTTCCTTTTTTCGAAGACCGAGTGCTATAGCACACAATGAAAAAATAATGAGAGGAAAATCAAATTCTAAATTGCTCTTCAGCAGTGGAAAATTGAATTCCGAGCTGCTTCCCAAGCTAGTTTTCGATAAGATGTGGAAGAAGATTGTATCTCTAACATAATTGAAACCAAAAATCAAATAGAATATTGCAAACAAAGAGGCTGCTATTACAAATGAGTATAAGAAGAATCGTCTGAATCTTTTTTTGTCAAAAATATAAAAGACTAGTAAAAATGGGGCAATCAAATATCTGAAATAAATGGCGATAGCAAAAAATATTGCTGACAAGATTTCTTTATCTTTGGAATAGAAAAGGAGTGAAAGCAGAAGAAATGTCATTGTCTCAAAGATGCCGACATCAATCAAAGAAAACGAAATAAATTGTGGAACAATTAAAAAAATTATTGCTGAGACAAAGGCTGTTTTTTCGTCAAAAAATTTTTTTCCGACAAAAAAAACCAGAATAAAGGATAATGTACTAAAAGCTAACGGAATTATCTTGGCGATTAGAAAAGATGTGCCAAATGTTTCAAATATTAGTCCAAGCAAAAAAAGTTGGAATGGCGGGTGCGCAAAAAAGAAATCCTTGTATGGAATGTTTCCAGAAATAAAAACTTTCGCAGCATTGAAATAAAAATTCTCATCAGAAAAAGTAGGATGCAAAAAAAACATTCGAAGAACAATACTCAAAATTGCAATGCTAAAAATTAAATAATTGTATTTGATCTTCATTTAATCAATAAAACTTGTTAAAGGAAAAATAAATTTTAAACTACAACAGCAGTTCCATCTATATGATATTTCTTTTTCTACAAAAGAGGCTTTATTTGTCCTAAAAATCTTAAATCTGACTTATTTCAACTTATTTTCTGAATTCACTGGCACAGAACCTTGAATAACTTTATAACTAACTCGTATGCAATATTTAATGCCGATAAAAAATGAAATATTACAAAAATCCAGAAACTTTAAAGAAGCTTTATTGCAGAGAAAGACTATCCATTAGACAAATCGCTGAAAAATTTGATAGTTATCCTCAAATTATTAGATATTGGCTTGTAAAATTTAAAATACCATTAAAATCAGAGAAAGAAAGGTTTAAAGTTTCAAAAAACTTCTTACAATTTCTTTATTTAACAAAAAAATTATCGATAAGAAAAATTGCAAAGATTTTAAAAACTACTTATGCAACCGCACGAAATAAATTGATAAAATATGAGATTCCTTTAAGAACTGTTTCTGAAGCAAATATGAAATATTCTAAAATTCCTTTCTCAGGAGATTTGAAAGAAAAAGCATACATGTTAGGTATTAGGACAGGAGACATATCTGTTGCTAAAAACGCGAAGCAATTAACCATCAGGACCTCTACAACACATCCTGCACAACTTGATATGTTTACGAAAACTTTTAGAAAGTATTCTCATATTAACATCTATTTATCTAAGATTCCATTAGGCAAGGCATGGCAAATATATTGTAATGTAGATAATTCATTCAATTTCTTGTTAAAGAAACTTGCTAGAATTCCAGATTATATTTTAAATAATCCTCAAATCTTTTACTCTTTTTTAGCTGGTTATGCAGATTGTGAAGCTACATGGACAATTATTAAACGAGGTCATGACAATATCAGATTTTCATTCAGAATATTTAGTGGAGACAAAAAAATCTTAGAACAAATAAAATCTGAATTAGAGTTTTTAGGATTTAGACCAATATTATTTTTAGAAGCAAAAAAAGGTTATAGAAAAACATTTGGCAAATATAACAAAAATATGTTTAGTTTACGAATTCTTTATCAAGAAGATGTTATTAAATTAGCGAACATTTTAATGAATTTATCGAAACATCAGGAAAAGATATATAAAATGCAATTAATTTTGGATAATAAAGATAGTAAATGGGATGAGATAGAAAATAGAATAATCAAATTTAGAAAAACAATTAAAGAGAGTAGACTAAACAATAATCGCGGTACCCCCCGCATGCCACGATATGCGAGGACGAATATTGACCGTGAAAATCTTTTCTAGATTGTCATCAAGCAAAATTGCCGCTCCCGACCAGCGTGGAAGTTCGTTAATATATTTCCAAATGCTTTCCAGCAAATAAGTCTGCATTACAGCATGTAACGCATCTATGTCCGCTTTTGAGGTAAGCCTGTGACAAATGACCATATCGGCCTGACTCAAAATATCCTGGTGAAGTTTATTGGGCATTTGCGTTATTACGACTAAAGAAACTCCTGGCTCTCTTCCCTGTTTAGCGATTGTTTTGAAAGGCTCGGAAGAAACAGTTTCCACATCAGAGGGTGCCCAGTTGTGAGCCTCGTCTGCTATAAGCCAAACAATTGGATACTTCTTTTTCATTTCCGCTCCTTCCAATTTTGCAATCTCTTCTTCCTTTCTTGCAAGAACACGATATTCATAAATCTTTTTCGCAATAGTTGCAACTAGAAAATTCCTCACGCTCCACGCCTCGCTTGCTTTTAATCTCGACACATCAACAACAGAAATTTGACCAGCTTGGACTATTTTTTCTATATCGACTCCTTCAGTTCCAAAAACCCCCCATTGTTCTGCCACTATCAACATATTTGTTAACGAATCTTTGACTTCTTGCAATACTTCTCTGTCGTCTCGAATTTGAGAAATTAAATCTTCGATACTAAATTTTCCTTTTCCTTCACGCAATAGATTGACATTTTTTTCAAGAGCTATGGATTCCGGATCTGTTCTCTTCAAATTAAATGCTAGTGTCCATTCTTCTGCAGAAAATTCCCAGGGAAGAATTGAAATTCCTTCGTCTGCAGGAATTCCGGCATCTTTAAACTCTTGCAGCTGTTTATATGGAACTAAAACTTTTACATTATCAAACCCTCTTGGCTGCAAATTCCAAGCACGAAGCATATCTATCTGCTGTTCGTTGGGTCTTTTCAAACTCCAAAAAATACCCATTGTATCAATGACAACTACAGCAATGTTTTTTCTCAATTCTTCTGGCAACAGTGCAATTTCTTCCATCAGAATTCCGCCAACGTAGGATTTTCCAGTTCCTCTTTTCCCAGAAATTAAAATTATATGCGGCCTCAATAAGTCAATCAAAACCTTTGTTGTCAGGTGCGCATCTTCGCCAGTTCCGACAATATGTTTTCCTATGTAGCCTACTCCTTTTGTTCCGAATTTTTCCATATCTTCTTTATTTCTTCCTACAACAGTCTCGTAAATCTTCAGAAGTTGTGAGTCTTTCTCAGCCATAATAAGTAATTCTGTTTTACTTCAATAAACCTTTTTCTCATCCTAACTAGTAGTAAAGAACATAATTACCGATAAAAATATTGAAAATAAAGATTAAAGAGTAAGTATGATTAACAAAACTGAATTAATGAAGCAATTGCGGAAAAATCCAGATAGATACTGGAAAGTCAAGTTATTTGAAAAGAAAGGTTTTGTAAGAAAGCAGTGCAAGCATTGTGGCAAATTCTTTTGGACTTTGGTAGAAAATCAGGAGACTTGTAATGATGCAAGTTGTAAGCCTTATAATTTCATCGGGAAACCTTTAACAAAAAAGAAATTGACATACATAGAAACTTGGGAGACAATCAGAAAATTTTTTGAGAAGAATGGTCATGAGACATTGAACAGATATCCAGTTGTTTGCAGATGGTTTCCACTTTATTTCACTATTGCAGGAATTGTTGATTTTTACAGATTGAATGATAGCGAACTTTCCTTTGAATTTCCTGCTAATCCGAGTATTGTGAATCAGGTTGTCTTGAGATTTAATGACATCCCAAATGTGGGAATTAATGGAAAAAGTTATTCTTGCTTTAGCATGGTAAATCAGCAAAACCTTTATGATGGCAAGAAAGGATATTGGAAAGACAAATGCATGGATCTGGATTTTGAACTTCTTACAAAAGCTTTTGGAATCAAGGAAAAAGAAATAAATTTCATAGAAGATGCTTGGGTTGGACCTTCTGCTTTTGGTAGTAGTTTGGAAAGTCATGTTGGAGGAATTGAACTGTCAAATTCTGTATTCACAGAATTTGTTGGCACTCCTGATAATTACAAAGAAATGAAGGAAAAGGTTATTGATGTTGGTATAGGACTTGAGAGATTTGCTTGGATTACTCAAGGAACTCCTACAAGTTATGACGTTACCTTTGGAGATGTTATGAAAAAATTAATTAAAGAATCTGGAGTTGAGTATGATAAAAAATTCTTTGAAAGATATTCTATTTTTTCTGGCAGTTTGAATGTTGATGAAGTACAAGATATGAAATTAGCAAGAATTTGGGTTGCCAACCAGCTAAAAACAACTCCGGAAGAGATTGAAAATAAAGTTGCTGCGATTGAAGCACTGTATGCTATTGCTGATCACACAAAGAATTTGATGTTTGCTCTTGCTGATGGTGGAATTCCCAGTAATACTGGTGGTGGGCATAATTTGCGAGTTGTGCTACGAAGATCACTTTCATTTTTAGAAAAATTCAATTGGAATTTCAAACTTTTTGATGCAGTGCAATGGCATGCGGAATTTTTGAAAAAAATGTTTCCTGAAGTTCCGGACAAACTCAAAGAAATAGAAAAAATAATTTCAATTGAAGAAAATAGGTATAAGCAATCAAAAGAAAGAACGAAAAGAATTGTTGAAACGCTTAAAAAAGAAAATAAGACTCTTTCAGAGGAAGATTTGGTGAAATATTATGACTCTGAAGGTATTCCACCAGAGGAATTTGTAGAAGCTGGAATGAATATTGAAATTCCTGCAAGATTTTATTCACAAGTTACTGCAAGGCATGTTCAAGGTAAAATCACAGAAGAGAAAATCCAATTTGATGTAAGCAAAATAGCAGATACAGAATTACTTTATTACAAAAATGCATATTTGTTTGATTTCAAAGCAAAAGTTCTGAAAGTTTTTCCAGATAATTGGATTGTTTTGGATAAGACTGCATTCTATCCTTTAGGTGGTGGACAAACTTTTGATACTGGAAGTATAGATGGAATAAAAGTTTTAGAAGTAATAAGAATTCACAATGTTATTTTGCATAAATTAGAAAAACCAATTAAAGAAGGCAAAGTTGTTGAATGTAAAATCGATGAAGAAAGAAGATTGCGAATAATGAGACATCATACAGCAACCCATATAATTCTTGCTGCAAGCAGAAAAGTTCTCGGTTCGCATGTTTGGCAGTCTGGTTCAGAAAAAACAGAAGAAAAGGCTAGAGTGGATATTGCTCATTTTGAATCGCTAACAGAAAAAGAAATGGAAGCGCTTGAAAATGAAGCGAACAGAATTGTTGAAAAGGACTTGCCAATTGAAATAAATTGGTTACCGAGATTGAAGGCTGAACAAAAGTATGGATTTGTAATTTATCAGGGTGGAGTTGTTCCACAAAAAGAATTGAGAATAGTTTCTATTGGAAATATTGATCATGAAGCAGACGGAGGAACTCAAGTTAAATCAACAAAAGAAGTTGGATTTATAAAATTGGTACGTACGAAAAGGATTGCAGACGGAACTGTCAGGCTTGAGTATACTGCTGGAGATGTTGCTGAAAGTTATTTGCGAGATAGAGAAAGAATTCTGCAAGAAGTTGCACAAAAACTTAATGTAAAAGAAAATGAAGTTCCTGCTGCTGTTAAAAAATTGTTTGATGAATGGAAAAAGAAGAAGAAAAAGAAATGATAACAAAAAAAGAATTTCAAGAATTGAAACAAAAAGAAAAATGGCTGAAAGAAGCTGCTAAAATTGTAAGCACAAGAGAAGAAGATTTATTAAAAACTATAGAAAGATTTCAGAAAGACTAAGTAGTATTTACTGCTGTAAGACTTCTTAATGCACATAAAGCTGGAGGTTGGAGCAAAACATCGCAAAAAGCATTTTCTATATCATTTTGATTGGCGTTTGAAAGCTTTATCGTATCTTTGTAGCTTTTCATGATAATGTTTTGAAGGGTTTGGTTTTTAATTTGAATTTCTTCCAAGTATATTTGGCCTTTATTCTGATTAACAAAATTTTCTAATATATTTCTTTGTCTAATGCAATCCAAACAGTCAGGAGAATAATAAAATTGAACTACGGTTTTGTATTGCGAAATAATTGTCTGTTCTTGTGTATCAGTAAGTTGTTCTTGAACAATATATGAAGAAGGAAGATTTGTATTCTGCTGTTTGTTTGTTCCAAAATAATTAAAAGCTTGAATCAAAGCATAAGTTGCAGTTGAGCCAAGCATCAAAATTCCGATAAGTATTGCTATAACTCTGTTTGTTGTTGTTTTATCCATAAAAATCTTTTACTTTGTTTTAATTTAAAGTATTTAAAATTTATTCGATACCAATAGTTCCAGCAGCACTCTTAACCAAACTGTAAAATATTGGTGGAGAATATTCAGGCAAAAGGAAAATCAAAAGAAGAAAAGACAAAACCAAACTAATTATTCCTGCCAAAATTCCTTCTGTCTTGTTGTATTTCGAGTAAAGAAAATACGGAAGTCCAAAAATAGCAATTATGACGAAAACACCATTAAGAACAAGAAGAGTTATTGTACTAATCGGACCGTTGTAATAATAGCCATTACCAAAAACAATATTTAGCAAATAATAAACTGCAATAAAAATCAAAGAAGAAATAAAACCAACGAGAATTGGTCGGCCAAAAGAAAACTGTGTTCTTCTGCTTATTCTTTCTTCACTTTCCTTTCTTGTAAACATTCTTCTTAAACTATCTGCAAAAACATATTTCACAAGAATTGCTAGAGCCAACAAACCTAAAATAGCTATTCCAATTTCTTGAGAATAGAGCAAAATTTGATTGTCTCCATATAATCCTGATATTGTAAATGATTCACCTGGTTGCAAATTATTTGCTGTAAACTGGCCTCCTTCGTAATAAGGATAACGCTGCATAACTCCTGCTATTGATTCTGCACTTCCTCTCAATGCTTGAGCAGCAAGTTCTGAAGGTTTGTATTGAATATCGAATTTAGGCTTTCCTTTAAGATACATGTTTTCTGGAACCACAACATTTGCAGACAAACTTCTTATCAAAGCGTTTGGATCTTGGACTGTTTTGAAATTGAAAGAAAACCCTTGCAAGCTTTTTTCGGCAATAGTTCTTGTAGAGAAAATTAAATACAAAGTTGTATCAGTATCGTTCTGGACTGGATAAGCAAGATTTATTGTAAGTATTGTCGAATCGCTCAAAGTTTGAGTTGTATAATTTAGAAAAGCAGAGGGTTGATAAACCGCTTCACAAGGATGCATGCAGGGTCCTTCCGTTGAACATACGCAAAGAGGCCAATAAGTTCTACCATTTTCAACAAGTTTGTAAATAGTTATCCCTGTGTAAGGAATTTCTAAACTAATTGTATTGACTGACTGAGATGTAAGAGCTTCAAGTTGAATAGTTCCAACAACAAAAGCATTACCAGAACCGCTCAACTCAATACTGTAATAATCGTATGAATGCCAGTAAAGATTGCTAGGTGCAGCAAACGCAATATTAGAACTAAGTAAAAGAATTGTCGCGAATAATATCGTAAATTTTAATTCTCTCATAACAAAATCTTGCTTTTTTAGTTTTTAAACCAGTTTCGCTTTCGTTAGGTTTCTGCCGAATATACTTAAATTTCAATAACAAAATAAATTTCATGGTCTTAGAAAAGCTCATTTCTCTGCGAACTGCTATAAGACAACCAAGCTGGATGTTTCTTATCGGTGGAGTAGTTTCTATCATTTCGCTTTTTATCGCATATTTTATTTTTCAAAGCTCAATAGGAATGTTTACATCGCTTCTAATAACAATTGCTATGACGCCGTTTATGCTGAATTTAATAAGCTATGAAGAAACAAAAGAAGAACAAAATTTAGCAGAAATGAATTTTATTCAGAGGCATAAAGTAATTTTAAAAGTTTATACAGCTTTTTTTGCAGGAATGATAATCAGCCTTTCATTGATTTACATGTTTCTTCCTGATACAATTGTGGAAAAAATATTTTCAGATCAAATCAGCCAAATAAACGCAATCCGTGGAAAATTTTTGTTTGGAGATACTTTTACAAAAATTGTAATCAATAACATTGGTGTTTTGTTGCTTTCTTTTCTATTTTCTTTTCTTTATGGTGCTGGAGCTATCTTCATTTTATCTTGGAATGCATCTGTTCTATCGACAGCAATAGGAATGGCTGCAAAAAGTTACGGTGGGATTCATGGACTTCCTCTCGCAGTTCTCACATTCTTTCCTCATGGAAGCCTTGAAATTC
>Ga0315279_10001202_pt1 | contig 44112 bp, 35 predicted proteins | sample YL17G06_20_MG_FD_203694 | JGI IMG/M metagenome (GOLD analysis project Ga0315279, IMG submission 203694) | Sediment microbial communities from Yellowstone Lake, YNP, Wyoming, USA - YL17G06_20 | ecosystem: Environmental > Aquatic > Freshwater > Lake > Sediment | place: USA: Wyoming | collected...
AGCTGGAGCGAGCCTACCGCCGTGCCGACGCCGCCATCGACCACGTTGTTGAACTCCTGCGTGCTGCCTAAGTATACTCGTTTTTCTTAAACTCATTGGGTATACAAAACTTGGGGTAAGTATCTAAGGGAGCTTTTTTCATTCGTCATTCGTCATTCGTCATTCGTCATTCCCTTTAAGTGTCTGTCCTTTTTTATACGGGCAGTTGGATCTGCATGCAGAGGTTCATCGCGGGCGTCACCTCGTTGAACACCGCCAGCATGGATTCGACCAAGTCCAGGCCGGTCGTGCTGCGTACCTCATCTTCCGAGAACGGATAATAGATTTGAAATCCCGCCCATTGGTTCCCTTGAGCGAATTGCAGCAGACGCCGGATTTTGCCGGCGCCTGGAAAGTTGCTCTTGGTGATGTCCGCGGCTTCCGTCTCCCAGCCGCCGGCATGCAGCTCGAAACCCTCCCGTATCACCAGCCGCTTCAGCTCTCGCTCCGTCGGACTCAAGGGTTTCAGCGCCGCGACCAACCTGTGCCAATCCCAGTCGGACTGCAGTTGGCACTGCGGATATTCGCGGGGCGCGTTCAAGTATCCGCGCTCAACCTGCATGCCACATTTGAAAATCCTCTCCTCCGTATCCACCATAATGAAGAACTTGGAACAGCCGAAGCTGACATTCCCAGAGATCGGCTTGGCGCTCCGATTCGCGCGCGGAAGGTAGCCAATCCACTGCCAGAAGACACCACGTCCCCACCGCTCGGTCACGAAGTCTTGCTGATAGCGGGATTCCAGCTCGAGCTTCAGGATGCGGGTGATGCGTTCGTTGTCTTGCAGGTTGCCCACGCGGATGCCGCGCTGGAAATCCAGGAATTCCGGTTTAAAAGCGACGGCAACCTTAGGTATGGGAAGTGATCTGCCGGATTGCCTGCTCATGTTCCACTCCTTTGCATTTTGCGTATTCGGTTACTCCGGGGGAAACCAGGTCGTTCTTTTCTGGTTACGTGGAATGTGTCAGATATTGGAGAAAACAAGCCACGAATCTCCCGAATTGAACGAAAGAAGCGGGCCACTAATTTCACGAATTGCACCAACCGCTTGGGTGCGGCCCAGCGCCTCAGCGTTCGGTAGAGCTCCAGCTCGGGAAGATCCAGCGTCGAGACATGTTCGATGCTATTGTGGGAATTCATTGGCGCGGCCGTGTTCGGCCCATTCATCAAAATGCATCACCAGAATAGCCACAGAGACACAGAAATCACAGAGGGATTTCGATCTTTGTCATGATTCCCGCTCGGCGGGGCAAGTCCCCATCAGCAGGGATTGTGCGCTTCTGCTTTTGCTTGCACCGAGGAGCGACTATTCTATAAGCCGTCGCCCGATGATGTGTAAGATAATTCGGCTGCCGAGGGCTTCCAGGTTGACCCAAATTGAAGCGACCAAACTCGGCAGTCTCTGATATTCTAGATATGTTTACCTTACGCCAGAGCAAATCGCGGAATAATCCGGGAGTACTTAGCATCTGTTGACATGACCTCTATTGGATTGAAAGAGCAATCGCAACCTGGCCAACATGAACAGACTCGCAGCGCGGCGTGCCGGCTGGCCGGAGACCGCCTGCTTTGGCTGGCGCTTGGGCTGGCCGTCGCCGCCTGCCTGGCGATTTACTATCACGTCCCCTATGTAAACGGCCCGAGGGGCCCGAAGCAGTGGCAATGGCCCTATATGCACAGGGACGTATTTCTGCAGAGCTGGCTGGGCGCGATGTGGCGCCTGACGCTGGGAGGAATGCTGATAGGCGGGACAGCATGGCTGATCCGGCGACGCATGCCGCCTGGGGCAGCGCGGCGCTGGGGCGGATCAATGGCGTTGTTCTGTTGGGGCGTCTTTTTCGTCTGGACCAGCCTGATGGCAGCAACACCGATGCGTCTGGCGCACTTACCACGGATCATCAAAAGCCAGGCTTGGACCAGCTACTTCACCCTGGCCCAATGGATTCAGAACGGCGGGCGGCCGCCTTTGAGAGAAACGCTGCAACGCTACGCAGAGTTGATTCCGGATTTGCCGTTGCACGCCTCGACGCATCCGCCCGGGGCCTTGATTTCCTGTTACGGAATGCTCCGCCTTTTTCAGAATCACCCGGCGCTCTGCACGGCCATGGGAAACCTATATCAAAAGATTGGCACCGATCCGCAGTTGGTCGGAGTGGAGAAACTTACCAGTGATGAAGTGGCTGCGCTGAGCCTTGGAATCCTGGTGGTCGTGGCCGGCCAACTGGGGGTATTCCCCATCTTCTGGCTGGTGCGCTGGGCGATGAGAGGAGCATCTGAACATGGCAGGGAAGGCGAGGCTGAGCGAATGGCCTGGGCCGCGGCAGCGCTTTGGGTCCATTACCCTGCGCTGGTACTGATGACGCCCGCGTTCGACCTGATTTATCCCATGGCTGCACTGCTCTGCGTTTATTTCACCATCAGGGGCTTGAGCGACCGGCCGGTCGCCTGGGGTGTCGCACTTGGACTGGCATTTATGGCAGGCATCACTTTCACGTTCTCGCTGCTGCTCCTGGCGCCGATGTTGTGTCTGATGGTCTGGCTGGAGCTGTCCCGGCGGGCTGGATCCCTGCGGCTAAAGGCAGTTCTGCAGCAGGCCAGCCCTGGCAACCCCGGAGGGAGGCGGTTGTGGGTCCTGGTCGCCGTGACGGCGGTGGTCTGTCTAATCGTAGATGCCATTCTGCGCTACGTGTTTGGCATTCACCTGATGCAGATATTCTTCTCGGCAGTCCACAATCAGAACGAGCGACTCCTTCCGAAACTCAACCGGACCTACAAGGCCTGGGTGTTTTACAACGTCTGGGACTTCCTGTTGTTTGCCGGCATGCCTCTCGCAGTGCTAGCCCTGGCTTGGTTTGCGCGCGCGTTTCGAGAATGGTGGAGGAGGCCGGCAGCCTTGGTGCCGGCTATGGTTATTTTCCCGTTGGCAGTGCTGGCCGTGGACCTGTCGCACCAGCTCTCGGCTGAGACGGCAAGAGTGTGGCTGTTCCTGGCGCCGGGAATCGTCTGGGCCGGCGCGGCGGAACTGGTGCGTCGCTCGCGTGAACACTGGCGCTGGACGCTTGCGGGCCTTCTGCTGGCGCAGACAGTGTTCATTTACCTCTGCCGGACGAATATGATGCTGTGGGGCTTTTAGGTATCTCCGTCAACAGGGGCCAGCGGCCGGCGAGGCGAAGCGGAGCAGGAGGGCGGCAGAAGAATAAAGAAGCAAAAGCGCCTATATAGGCGGTGGGGAAGGGGAGAGAGGCCAAGAAAGCAGAGAAATCTTTATTGTGAACTCTCCCGACGGTGTCGGAGTGAGGTTATGAAGTCTTCTGGACTCACAATTTCGATTCCCTTGTGTGTGCCTATGGAGAGGAGGTCTTTGTCTCTGGTGACAAGGAACTGGGCCTGGGCTTTAACTGCGGTGGCCAAGACCATGTCGTCATTGGGATCACGGCTCAGCCCAATAGCGCGGAGATCAGTGAGGATATGGGCAAAGGCTTGCAACAGAGCGCAAAATTCTTGTACGTCTTGGTCGGAGTAAATAAAGCGCTTCCTGAGATGGGCGCGCGTCAGCAAAACCTTGCGGGTTTCTTCGATAAGGGGATCGGAGAGATATAAATCAAAAGCTCCTCTAACTGCGTGGTTGAGGAGCTGGGCAGAAACGCCGATTTTCGTGAGGAACACGCTAACCAGTACGGTCGAGTCCAAGACGGCGGCGTTAGGCATGCTGTTTTTGTTTCCTGAAGGCTTTGACCTCCCGGGCAATCTCCTCTTCCTGTTCTCGAGGAGAAAGCTTGCCAGGTGGCTGGTTGGCATGCACCCGTTCCAAAAGCTTTAGGAGTGCCTTGCTGGCCTTTTGACGTTCAATCACGCTGACAGGTTTTAACAGAATTCCCCTTTTAACTGCCTCAGCCTCCAGATAGTCGCCTTCTGCCAAATTAAAGCGCTTGCGTAGATCCGGCGGCAGGGTTACCTGGGCAAAGCGTCTGATCTTCAGAAGCGCCATTTGGTGTTTCCTCCTTTGATGAAGATTCGCGGGGGATTTCAGCATGGTTTAAGAACTTAAGAAATTAAGAATTCCAATTTGAAGTCTATCCTAGCCTGCTGAAACTGTCAAATTGTGTAAGTGCAGCATAGGCATGACATATCCCCTCAAAAACCAAGTGAACGGGTGGGACGTCCCTGCTATTTCCGGGACGTATTTCTGCAGAGCTGGCTGGGCGCGGATGTACATTTGACCAAAGCAGAAAGCACTCTGAGCTTTCAGTCAATCTTTCTTGCGCGGTGCGAATAAACCGATTCTCCATGCTCCTTCCAAATCACGAGACCCAGGCGATGGATAACGTTCGGATGTGATTTGGTCCCCTCGTTGTCGTGCCACCGCTTTTCGAACTCCCCTTTTGGAAGATAACCCCGTCGACCGGTAAGACTTGGATCCATAAAGAACAGATTGCCCTCATCCTGCCCCATTGCGACAACATAATGGCCGTTAACGTTTTCGTGTTCGTAGATTTCGGATTTCCGCTCGGGAGAATGGTTCCTATTATCGTCGTAAGCCTGGATGGAACAGATAACCGGCTTACCCTGATCGATGTAACGCTGTAGTTGATCCATTGTCATATCGCTATGGATTTCTGCCGCGAGACCGTGGGTCTTTGCATACTTCACAATACTCTGATAATTCGTTCCCTCCCTATTTGTTCCAAGATCTTTCCTGAGAACGTCGAAATCCTCAGTTCCGTGGCCGTAATAGGCAAGAATGGACATGAGGGCAGCGACGCCGCATGTTTCGCCATCAGGCTGCTGAATGTCGGGCAACTCAACTTTGATTGCTCCGCGAGGTATTTCGCTATATTTGGTGTCGCGCTGTTGCTGCTCCCCCCCAATAAGTAGGGTGAAGACGAGCAACGGTGGCACGACCGGCAGAATGACACGTAATAGAGATCGCTGCATGGTTGTTTCCCCATTGGTCAATAAGAACATCTTGCGACTCGAAACTCCGGTTTGGATTCCTCGCCACCCCTTCAAAGCCCCGGACCGGCCCAGGACAATTCGGAGAAGGACCGAAGCGTCGAGATAAGCGATCATCTTTCAGCCCGCCGCTCCTCAAGCAGCAGATCGACGATGTCAGTGTCCGTCCACAGGAGCGGCGGCATCCGCACAGATCGCAATGTCGCGCCCCGGCGCTTGCTCCGGATGACCAGTGAGGGCTCCTCCTTCTGATGGGGCACAATCCTGGCGATGGGAGTCTCACGGTCCAGGATGGTGATCACCTCTCCTTGACGGACCGTTCTCAGATGCTCGCTCAAATGAGCTTTCAAATCGGCAATCCGAATAAGTTTTATGGCCATATGGTAATCATAAATATTCATATCACTCAATGCCATCATTTCCCAGTACGACTTCCCCACCGCCAAGGCCGTGCAGCCGTTTCGAGCTGGGAGCAGCCTGGACGGTTTCGTGACCAAGTTGAACGCCACGGGCTCCGCTATCCAATACAGCGAAAATCGGGGATGTCCGAGCTGTTTCCCTGGTTTCCCGATCAGCTGTTTGACTTTGCTTTACGGGGGCGCCCTCCCTTCCACAACTTGAGCTGCCTCCCGGTAAGTTTCTCGAGTTTGTCAATGAAGCCATCTAATCCGCAAGGTCGACCGCATTTAATGGTCGTCCGGATAAGCTTAAGCTCCGCCGGACGATCATCCTCCGCAAGCCATTCAGACCAGCGGGCGAGGAAGTCGGCAGCAAAGGGCAGTGGCGCAAGCAGAGAGTCCTTTCGACCAAAGCAGTGAGCAGCGGCACTTGACCATTGATAATCCTCCGCTCTCTTCACCAGCCCGGCTCGAACCGGATTTCGTTCCACATAGCGGAGAGCGGCCAGAAAGTGCGATTCATCCATGACGCGGGAGTGAAATCGCCCTTGCCAGAGGCGCCCGCTGCAGTGGTATTTGGCATTGAAGTAGTTTCCGTATACTCCGAGGACATCGTGCATTGCCTTCGCGAGAGAACAATCCTCCTCCGGAGTGCAGACAAGGTGGAAGTGGTTAGTCATGAGAGAGTAGGAGAAAATGGACAGCAGATATTGTCCTGCGCTTTCGTGCAGAGAATGCAGAAACACGAGCCGGTCGGAATCGTCGAGAAACACGTTGGAACGACGATTTCCCCGGTCCGTCACATGACGCGGAAAACCTGGAACGACTACCCGACGAAATCGCGGCATAAAAACCTCCTTTGAAAACCAGGTTAACAGCTCGGACGTCCCCGATTTGGCCCCACGTTCAGTTCATTGCCAGTAGGTGCGGTCCAGGGTGCGGTATTGGATCGCTTCGGCGACGTGGCGCGCCTGAATCCTCTCCTGCCCTTCGAGGTCGGCCATGGTGCGCGAGACACGCAGGATGCGGTCGTAAGCGCGGGCGGAGAGACCGAGACGCGTGATGGCGTTTTCCATCTGCTTTTCGCATTCGGCGTCGGGCTTGCAGAAGCGCCGGAGGGTTCGAGGGGTCATTTGGGCGTTGCAGTAGATGCGGAACGGCTCCAGGCGCTGGAACTGAATGCGGCGCGCGGCCAGGATGCGCTCACGTATAACCGTCGACTCTTCGGCCTTATCGTCCTGCACGAGCTCCTTGTACTTCACCGCGGGAACCTGGATGTGCATGTCGATGCGATCCATCAGCGGCCCGGAGATCCTGGCCAGGTAGCGCTGGATCAGCGGCGGCGTGCAGGTACACTCGTGGAAGGTGTCTCCGAACCAGCCGCATTGGCAGGGATTCATTGCGGCGGCAAGCATGAAGCGCGCCGGGAACGTCAGCGACATCGAGGCTCTGGCAATCGTGACCTCTCCGTCTTCGATGGGTTGGCGGAGCACATCGAGTACGTGGCGGTGGAACTCCGGCAGTTCGTCAAGGAAGAGCACACCATTGTGTGCCAGACTGACCTCTCCCGGCCGAGGCACTGTGCCGCCGCCGATGAGTCCCGCGTCTGAGATCGTGTGGTGCGGAGCTCGGAATGGTCGCATCCCAATGAGGCCGACCCGGTCGGATAACAGCCCGGCGACGGAATGGATTTTAGTAGTCTCGATTGCTTCTTCGAAGCTCATGGGCGGCAGGATTGTGGGCAAGCGGCGTGCGAGCATGGTTTTGCCCGATCCGGGCGGGCCGATCAGGATGATGTTATGCCCGCCGGCCACTGCGACCTCCAGTGCGCGCTTGGCCTGGTACTGTCCCTTGACGTCCTTGAAATCCACGTCGTAATTGCTGCTTTGCACCAAGAGTTGCTGGCGATCAACAACCAGGGGAATCCACGGCTGTCTTCCATTGAGCAGTTCCACTACTTGCGAGAGAGAACGCACCGGAAAGGCACGCACCCCATCCACGACGGCAGCTTCCCGTGCATTCGCTTCGGGGACAATCAGGCGGTCGATGCCTTTATCCCTGGCCATGACGGCCATGGAGAGGGTGCCCTTAACCGGACGGACGGAGCCGTCGAGCGAAAGCTCGCCCATGAAGAGAAATGCGGATAGGTTCTGCGAGCGCACGCTGCCTGCAGCGCCGAGGATGCCGACAGCCATGGGCAGGTCGAACGCCGAGCCTTCCTTCTTTACGTCGGCAGGCGCCAGGTTGATCGTGATGTGCTGCGGCGGAAGAACATAACCGCAGTTCCGCAGGGCCGCCTTGACACGCTCGCTGCTCTCTCGGACGGCGGTGTCGGGCAACCCGACGGTCATCAGGTCCAGCTTCCGGCCCGTGCTGAGGTCTACCTCGACGGAAACGGGGTAGGCCTTGATTCCGAACACGGCGGCGGACTGCACACGAAAGAGCATGGCTTCCTGCGGCTCCCTGTCACTCTATCTAACTGGGCACCGGCCGCCTTGAGCGAAAATTTCTTATAACTATCGCCACAGAGAAACGGCTGCAATTAGAGGTGGGAGTCCTCGTGAGCAGAACACAGAGAAACTGTGGAGACAGAGAAAAAGTTCTTGGACACGGATTTGCACGGACTTCACAGATTTCCACTCTTGGGCGGTTGGACGACTCTCACTCTTAATTACACCACGGAGGAACAGAGATCACGGAGTTCTTGCTGTATTTTGTTCTCCCACCATTCGACGCAATCTCCTAGAATGAGGGCAAAGTTTTGTTCAGACGACGGAACCTCATACGACGGGTGCCCCTATGAGCAGACGAACCATCCGGGTAGAAGAACGCCTGCCTCTCCTTCAGACGATTCCCCTCAGCTTGCAGCACCTCTTTGCGATGTTTGGCGCAACGGTGCTTGTGCCTTTTCTGTTCAAGGTCAATCCCGCCACGTCCCTCTTTATGAATGGGGTGGGTACTTTGATTTACCTGTTCATCTGTCGTGGCCAGATACCAGCCTATCTCGGGTCCAGTTTTGCATTTATCGCTCCTGTTTTTGCGGTTCTTGCCACACCAGGCCTCGGCGGCTATCGCGCGGCGCAGGGCGGGTTCGTTGCGTTTGGTCTCTTCTTCATCCTTGTTTCTCTGATTGTTCGCGTCGCGGGCACGAGCTGGCTCGACACGATATTTCCTCCTGCGGCCATGGGGGCTATAGTGGCGGTGATCGGCCTGGAACTGGCCCCGGTCGCCACGGATATGGCCGGGCTGACAGGAAAGACCGTGCAAGATCTCCACATTTCCCAGTCGTCCGCAATCGCTGTGTCGGTGCTAACTCTTGCCGTGACCATCTTGGGCTCGGTGCTGTTCCGCGGCTTTCTTGCCGTGATACCCGTCCTCGCGGGTGTCATTGCAGGCTACGCTTTCGCAGCAGCGCTCGGCATCGTGAACTTTCAGCCGATACTGGCAGCTCCCTGGTTCAAAGTGCCCTCCCTCAGTCTTCCCTTTTTCGACCTCAGTGCAGTTTTGATGATCATGCCTGCGGCCTTTGTCGTTTTGGCGGAGCATATCGGACACCTGGTTGTGACAGGAAATGTGGTCGAAAAGGATCTGGTCCGGGATCCTGGTCTACACCGGTCGCTGCTCGGGGATGGTATTTCAAACTTGCTTTCGGGACTGGTTGGCGCGACTCCGAACACGACCTATGGGGAGAACATCGGAGTCATGGCCATTACCCGCGTATTCAGTGTCTGGGTGATTGGCGGGGCCGCGGTCATCGCGATTCTCGTCTCATTTACAGGCAAGCTCACTGCGCTGATTCAAAGCATTCCCGTGCCGGTCATGGGAGGTGTGAGCATGCTTCTGTTTGGCGTGATCGCGGCGACGGGAATCCGGATGCTCATCGAGCGCCGCGTTGACTACACCAAGGCCAAGAACCTGATCCTGACCTCGGTTGTGCTGGTGATGGGAGTCAGCGGCACCCGCATTAAGCTGGGAGCCGTCGAGCTGAAAGGGATGGCCTTGGGCACAGTTCTGGCTGTCGGGATCAGTCTCCTTTTTGAACTGTTTGCCAGAGCACGACTTACTCTCGAAACAGACTGAGACTTTATGTCTCTTCGTGTCATCGTGTTGTCTTTTAAATAACAACACGATGACACGAAGAACACGAAGGATCACCTCTTGGGGTATCCGACCGATTGCGCCAGGACGATCTTCTGGTCCGCGCGGAGCTTCATCGCCTTCGCCAGGGCGGGCTTGTCAACGCTGGCCCGGACGACGGTAGCCAGCCCTTCGGAGGCACAGAAGAGGTAGACGTTCTGGCTGATGAATCCCGTGTCGGCGCCGGAGTAGAGCTCGATGGCCTCCGGATTGGTTCTGCCTGCCTTTGCGAGGTCAGCCACGTAGACGAGGTTTATCGCCGCATCCTTCACGAACGGCTGTGTTCCCGTGAGAGCGCGGATGTCCTCGGCCAGGACCTGCTTCAGCTGATTCGCTTTCGCGTCGTAGAGGTATAGGCCGTCGCCGGATGCAACATAGATGTCCATCTCTTGCTTGTTGCTCGCGGAAGGCGCTGTCCGCTGTCCTGATGGACGGTTTATGCCGAAGCCCGCCCAGAGCAGGTTGGAAAGCATTTGAGGGGATAGTTTCTCGGCGCTGAACTCGCGAGCGGACTTCCGCTCTTTCAACACTTGCATGAGCGGCTTGCCGCCCTCCATCTGAGGTTGTGGAAGCTGGACTTGCTTCAATTCCTGAGTGAGAGCCAGCGAGGCACAGGCCAATAGAAAGACCAGTGTGCAGCAGATAGCATACGATGACTTCTTATTCATGTATCGCCTCCAGTTGTTGTCACGACACCGATACTAACACCATAGAGGCACTGAGAACACGGAGACTATGATGTTTCACTCCCCGAATCGCCTTCGCACCTCGTTGTTTTCTGAGGGAAACTGCGGTGAATCTACCATCGGAGGCGGGGTGAGTCAACTTTGGCACGATCCGGAGCTACGGACCGTTGTGGCGCCTCGCCGTTCGGAGTGGTTTTGTGCTCTTGGTGTTCTTGGTGCCTTGGTGGTGTCATTTAAAGACCTTACCGCCAAGACACCAAGAGCGCCAAGGACACGAGGCAGATTGGTTGCGGCTATGCCGCTCCAGGTAAATCCGTGTCCAATATGTGTTGTCCTTAGCATGACTCCTACTTCACCGGATCGGTGAGTATGGCGTTGACCGGTAGAGCGAAACTTGACTCACGCTCGATATCTGACCATGCTTGTCGATCGACTCCTTCCGCACCTTGATCCATTCGGGATCCGCGCCGAAGGCGTCCCAGGCCTTCTCGCGCGCGGTGAGGTTTTCAAATGGTATGACATACGTCAGATTCGGCATGTTCGGCCCGAAAAGCGTTGAAGAATAAAGAATGGGATTCACACCCACACGATGAAAGATCTTTATTTCGGGACCTGCAAAGCGCTCGTGAAGCGCCCGAAGCTGTCGCCAGGTCGGCGAATGATAGGTGCGCAACTCGAAGATCCGCGGCTTTTCGCGCGGAGTGGAATCCTGCTTGATCTCCGGGCAATAGTCCGCAGCCTCGAGCAGCACGATTGAGGCGTGCTCGTAAGGTTGCTCCGGATGATTCTCCCAGTTCTCGAATGATTTCAAAAACTCCGGGTCAGCGAGGACTTTAGTATGGACATTCCACATCTCCTCGAGCGACTGGAAGCCTATTATTGCCGCCACCTGCGGCATATGGGGCGCCACGAGGGATTCGAGAAAGATCTTCGGTCCCGAGTGCACTTTGTTAAGCGCCGGGATTGCCGCCCTGCTGAAATGCTCGTGGATGCGCCCGGCTTGAGTTCCGTTTTTCAAATAGTACTGCTCCAGCACGAAGATGCGCCGGCTCTCTGTTGCGGCCGCGCCAAATCCATAAGGTGCCAGCATTCCAAGTCCTCCCAAGGTTCCGATAAATGTTCTTCGATGCATGATTCTTTGCCTCCCGGTTAAGCTACAGGTTTTAGAGAACAGACCGCTACTATACGTCACACCTGGCAGGATTTCACCACAGAGACGCAGAGCAGCCCCTGGCCGTCTTTTTGTCCAGCCGCCTGGGACAAATGCGGTTATATTAGCGAGTGGGCCGGCGCCTGAAGGAGGGCTGGGATGAACTCCGCGGAGGACGTCAATCTGAAGCCGTGGCAGCGTAGCTTTTGGAGCCTGATCGCCACCCAGTTCCAAGGGGCGTTCAGCGACAACGCTTACAAGTTCATGCTCATTTTCATGATAACGGCGAGCGGCCTGTCGAAGAATGATCGCGACTTCCTGGTGCTCCTCGTTGGTGCGCTTTTTTCCCTTCCGTTCATTTTCTTTTCCATGGCCGGTGGCTATCTCGCCGACCGCTACAGCAAGCGAGCGGTGACCGTGGGTACCAAGGTTGCAGAAGTGCTCGTGATGCTGGTTGCGCTGGCTGGGCTTCTCCATGACAGCCTGACTTTGAAGCTGGCGGCGGTTTTCCTCTTGAGTTCTCAGGCGGCCTTCTTCGGACCTTCAAAGTACGGCCTCTTGCCCGAGCTCCTGCCGAAGCACCGCCTGTCGTGGGGAAACGGCGTCATTGAGTTGGGCACCTTTCTGGCCATCATTACCGGCACGGTGGCAGGAGGCGAACTGGCTGCGCGCTTTCGGGATACTCCCGGCTGGCCCGGAGGAATACTGATCGGGTTGGCACTCCTCGGTTTTCTCACCAGTCTCGGGATTGAACGGGTTCCGCCGGCCGATACCACCAAAAGGTACCGCCTCAATTTCTTCATCGATTTGTTCGCGCACATCCGGATCATGCGGCAGGACCGGGTTCTGGCACTAGCTGTGCTGGGTAACACCTACATCTGGTTTCTCGCAGCACTTCTGCAATTCAACATCGTCTTCTATGGCAGTGACGTTCTTCACATCACCGAGAGCCAGAACGGCTATCTGCAGGCGGCCATCGCCATCGGCATTGGGATAGGCTGCTTCGTCGCCGGCTATGTCTCCGGCAACAAGATCGAATACGGGCTCATTCCTCTCGGCTCCATCGGCATCACGGTCTTCGGGACCCTGCTTTATCGTCCGGGGCTGACGCTGGGTTCCATCGCAATCAACCTCGCGCTGCTCGGCTTCGCTGCCGGATTCTTCGTGGTTCCGGTGAATGCCTTGATCCAGCACCGGCCAGACTCTGCCAACAAAGGCGGTATCATCGCGGCGGCAAATCTGCTTTCCTTTGTTGGAGTCTTTCTCGCTTCCGGCACGTACTTCCTGATGGCGGCCGTGCTGAAACTTGGCCCACAGGCGATCTTCCTGTGCAGTGCCCTATTGACGCTCGGATCGACCGTCTACATTGTCGCTATTCAGCCCGACGCATTGCTGCGTCTCTTACTCTGGTTCCTCACGCGATCGATCTATCGCATCCGCGTTTTGGGTCGCGATAACATCCCTGCAAAAGGCGGAGCACTCTTCGTCTCTAACCACCTCTCCTTCATCGATGCGCTCCTTCTGATGTCGTCTTCGGGCCGGCGGATTCGCTTCGTGATGTTCAAGGACTTTTACGAGCATCCCGTGATCAAGCCGTTCGCAAAGATCATGCACGCCATTCCGATCTCATCCAAGCTGCGGCCGCGTGACATGATCCGCTCCCTGCGGGAAGCGAGCGACGCGGTCAAGGGAGGAGGCGTAGTCTGCATCTTTGCGGAAGGGCAGATCACCCGCATCGGCCAGCTTCTCCCGTTCCGGCGCGGTATGGAGCGCATCATGAAAGGCGTCGAGGCGCCCATCATCCCGGTGCATCTCGATGGGGTGTGGGGAAGTATCTTCAGCTTCGAGCGAGGGCGCTTTATCTGGAAGTTTCCCCGTCAAATTCCTTATCCCGTGACTGTCAGCTTCGGGAAGCCGATGCCTGCCGGCGCGACGGCATTTGAGGTGCGCCAGGCGGTGCAGGAGCTGCACACCGAAGCCTATGAGCTGCGCAAGGTAAAAATGAAGCCGCTCGAGCGGATGTTCGTCCGTTCCGCTCGCCGGCACCCGTTTCGTTTCGCCATGGCGGATGGCCGCGTTCCTAAGCTCCGAGCAGGCGCCACACTGGTCCGCACGATCTTCCTGGCCCGGCGGCTCGCGAAAGTCTGGAGCGGCCAGAACATGGTGGGCATCCTTTTGCCTCCGTCGGTCGCCGGCGCGCTCGCAAACTTCGCGGCGCTGCTGATGGGTAGGGTCCCGGTGAATCTCAACTACACAGTCTCAAGCGAGACGATGGCCTCCTGCGCCCGGCAGTGCGAGCTCAAGACCATTTTGACATCGAAAGCATTCCTGGAGCGGTTTCCCGTCGATGTGCCGGGACAATGTGTCTTATTGGAAGATCTGGCAGCAAACCCGCGCATGGGCGAGAAGCTGCTTGCCGTCCTAATGGCATGGACGTTCCCGGTGAGATTGCTCGCGAGAGCGCTCGGCTGCAGCAAGCCCGCTCGGCTTGATGATTTGGCCACCGTTATCTTCTCCAGCGGCAGCACCGGAGAGCCGAAAGGGGTCATGCTGAGCCACTACAACATCGGTTCCAATCTGGAGCAGCTCGGGCAGATCTTCGCGCTCGGCGGCAGGGATAAAATTCTCGGGGTACTCCCCTTCTTCCACTCCTTTGGGTTCACAGGAACTTTTGCCATGCCGCTTGCCCTCGGCACTGGCGTCGTCTACCACCCCAATCCTCTGGACGCGAAGGCGATAGGCGCGCTGGTCAGCCAGTACCGCATGACCTTCCTGCTCTCGACCCCAACCTTTCTCCAGGGCTACATGCGGCGCTGCGAGCCGGAGGACTTCGGCAGTCTCGAGTACGTGCTCGTGGGAGCCGAAAAGATGCCCGAGCGGCTGGCGCAAGCGTTCGAGGACAAATTCGGCATCCGGCCTCTGGAAGCCTACGGCTGCACCGAATGCGCCCCGGCCGTCACGGTCAACACGCGCGACTATCGCGCCGCAGGCTACCGTCAGGTCGGGGCAAAGCGCGGCAAGATCGGACATCCGCTGCCGGGGATCAGCGTGCGTATCGTGGATCCGGAATCGATGGTCCCGCTTCCCACGAATGCTCCCGGACTGTTGCTCGTACGAGGGCCCAATGTAATGAAAGGATATCTCGGAAAGCCGGAAAAGACAGAGCAGGTGCTGCGCGACGGGTGGTATCAGACCGGGGATATTGCGTCACTCGACGAAGATGGATTTCTGGCAATTACCGACCGTCTCAGCCGGTTCAGCAAGATTGGCGGCGAGATGGTTCCTCACGGTAGGATCGAAGAGAAACTGCACGAGGTAGGTGGCTTGACCGAGCAAAAATTCGCGGTCACCGCAGTGGCGGATGAGAGAAAAGGTGAGCGCCTGGTTGTTCTCCACACTTTGCCGGAAGAACAGATCAAAGAGTACGTGGAGAAGCTTTCTCAGGCCGGTTTTCCAAACCTCTGGATCCCCCGGGCAAACGCGTTCTACCACGTGGAATCCCTTCCCTGCCTCGGAACTGGGAAGATCGATCTGCGAAGGATACGCGATTTGGCAACCCGGTTCACGAGTGAGGAGTGGGTCCCGTCTGGCAGCCGGGACCTACTCGCAAAGGTCACAAAGACATGCCCCGACGGATGAGTTCCTGCCGGGCCAGTTCGCGAATCTGAGTGCAGTCCACAACTCTCTCGGGACGTCGTTCCTCTTGGGTTTCTCCTTCGGGATGCTCGAGCAGGCCATCGGGCACCGAGGCGATTCGCTCAAGGTCTTCATCGGTCACATTCGCGGCAGACGCAGCGAGGATAAAAGCCAGTGCCTCAGCGGCAGCGCGCGACGCTTCCAGTGGCTCAGGATAGGAACTCGTCGTGCTGCGGTTTCTGGCTATCGTGTCAGCCAGAGCGCCCGCGGCGCGCGCATCGCCAATCTGCCCGAGGACGCGCGCAGCCAGACGCTCCACCGCTGCATCCGGAGATTCGAGAGATGTTCTCAAGCCCTCGAACGCGGGCAGACCGATGGCAGCCAGCGCCTGCGCGGCCGCATCCTGAACCTTTGAGTCATAGTCCTTCAGCGCTTTCAGCAGAGGCTGAATGGCTCGATCTGGGCAGACGGCCGCAAGAGCCTCGGCGGCCTGCTGACGCCGGCGCGGATCGCGGGAGCCCAGTGCTTCGATGAGTGCGTCGGCTGCCGCTTGTCCCTCGCGCAGAGCTGCAGCGAAGTCGCCGCGGAGGACCGCCACCGCGGAGCGTTCCTCGGCGCTTGCAGGGTTGAACTTCATCGAATTCAGCGCCGCTGCCGCGGCCTCGCTGACGACTTTCTTCTTCGCGCTCTCCAGCGCCCTCCGGAGACCCTGCCCGGCGCGCAGTCCGCCGATCTTGCGTAGCGCCTCTACCTCGGCAAGCTGAACCTGGACCGCTTCGTTTTCATCCTCGATTGCTGCGGCGAGGGCTTCGGCTGCGCCCTCACCGCCCACGGTTACGAGCGCTTCAATGGCGGCCCGGCGCGTTTCAGGGTCCCGATTTGTGAGCGCCTTCTTCAAGGGGCCCAGCGCACTCGGGTCGCCGATCTCAGCCAGAGCGTGCGCTGCAGACTTGCGTACCTCCGAACGGTTATCGTCCAGGCGCTCAGCCAGCGGTGCGACTGCCTGAGGGCTTTTGATCAGCCCGAGCGCACGCGCCGCCCACCGGCGGGCTTCCTTATCCTCGGATCGCAAAGAGCGCACCAGAGGAGCGACTGCCGGCGAGCCTTGCCGCCCCAGGGCCGTGGCGAGCGCCTCGTATTCCGCGGCCTCGGAGCCTTTGTCGGATCCGGCACGCCGGGACTTGGCCATCTTCGAAAGCCCGCCCAGCGATGTCGCCAGAGGTTCGACAGCCGCAGGATGAGGAATGGCCCCCAGGGCTCTCGCGGCTTCGATCCGGACGGAGGCACTCTCGTCCGCCATCGCTTCGATAAGAGCAGGAACCGCCTTCTTATCTTTTGCTTCGCCGAGCTTTTGTGCCGCTTCGGCCCTCACTTCGGGCTTCGAGGATTTCAACTGCTGTAGTGTCCACCAGAGCATAGGCCCCCTCTTCTTAGCGGGACCAGATTATCTCACCACAGAGCCCCGGAGGACACAGAGGATCACAAAGAGGCAAAGTTCAGGAGGCGCTGGGTGATCAGGATGTCTTCTTTCTTCGGAGCCTCACCAGCAAGGTAACCATTGGGGAAAGCCGCCGTATCCGTGAAGATTGTCAGACCGAGCATGGCGTAGATCTCGGGGCGCACCCGGCCCTCCAGCGCGCCTGCCGCCTCGATGAAGAGCATCGTAGACAACGGCCGGCTCGGCCCGCCGCCGTAGATACTGCTCAGCTCCTTGTTGAAAGTTCCCGCGGCTGCGGCGCCGAACTCGGCGAGAGTCTCAATCGCCTCGGTCACATTGGTCCCGCTCGATCGCACGAATTTCGCCAGCTTGGTGCCGGTCGCAACAGCACCGCGTATCACATCGGCCTCAAACTTGAGCAATCCCTGCAACAGGTGGAAGCCAGGATTCGGCGACATCACGGACCGTAAAATGTTACCCACCACAATGGAGTCCGGTTCGTAGTCGCTGCTCTTGAGCCCCGTGGCTTCCAGCAAGTGATGGATTTGAGCGAGCAGCGCAAAAAGATTCCTCTGCGTGTCCACCGAGGAGACCACTTTCTTGCGCAGCTCGCTGTCCACCCAGTCCCAATAAAAATCGCTGGCCAAATCCACTATCTGCCCGTCCTTCAGGCTCACGGCATTGAGCGGCGGAATCGCGGAATAGACCAGAAGCGCGTACACGGAGTCGATGTTCCGGTAGTTGTCCAGATTCTGCAGGTAATAAAAAGGCAGCATGCTTTTGATGGCCCGTTGCAGCCGCTTAGACATGAACATGTATTGGACCGCCTTCGAATCCTCCTGCGCGTTGAACCATGCGCCCGTGATTTCCCCAGGCAGGCATAGCTCGAGAGACACAAGCGTGTTCCCGATCTGATGGGTTCCACGCGCATCAAGAGTCCGGTCCAAATCATCGATCCAGACTTCGTACGACCCTCCCGCGGTCCCGAATGCGGACTTGAAGTAGGTGGAAATGTAAGGGGCGAGCAGGTAACGCAAGTGTGCTGTCTGCATTCCCCGGATCGCTTCCCGGTAGGAATACGAATAGGTGACCGATTCGGAGGAGTGTCGGCGGATCGAATTGCTCTCCGAAACCGGCAGGTAAGCTCCCACGCTCAGCATGCTAACCCGTTTGTTTCTGTCCGTGACCCTGTCCTTGGCGTCTAGGACATAGACCTTACCTTCCGATTCCTCGGCACTGAACCTGGCGACAGATTCGTTGATGTGGTCCGTCTGCGCGTCGAAGTAAGGCAGGCTTACTTCGATGTGGCTTTCGCGTGTGATGCCATGCGAGAGAACGCCCGCGTGGAGCCGCACCCCGCTGGTCGGCCGGAGGAAGATATGGTTGAAGTCGCCGCCTAGGGCATCGGCTAGGACCGGCGCAACACCCGGTACCCTGGAATCGAACTCCAGGTCGACGAGAGCGGTATCAACCGTCGCCTGCTTGTAAGTGGATTGCAGCTCAAACTCGTACTTCCTGTTCAATGCCGACCGGGCTTGCGCGTAAATCTCCTTTCTGTATTCAAAAAGATGGTCGATGGCCGCCTGGATCTCCATAAGCGCCGGGATGTCAACGTCCTTTGCCAGGAACTCCTCCAACTTGACCTTCAGCCAAGCCTCCAGGTGGCTGATATCAGCTGCCTCGATCGCCGACTTGATCTGCTCCAAATTCAAGGCATCATTAACGTAATCTTGCAGCTTTTTTAGAACGCTGATGACCGCGCGGCCTTCAAGAATTTCGCTCGTGATCCTTGCAGTCCTCCGAAGATCGTCGAAATATGGATTGTTGAGAGTGTTCAATATTCCAGTTGCCAGCGCGGATTCGAGCCACTTTCCTTCGTTTGACTGAAAGAAGTCCGAGCGCTCGAGTTGTTGGCTCAGAAGCCTTTTGCAAGCATCCCTGTCGGAATTTGCAATAGCCTTGGCAAGCTCTTGGACCGGGGTGAGATCCACGTTCTCGGACTCGAGCATTTTCAGGATCTTCGTCGCAACTCCGTGAGCCTGAGTGTTGAGTTCGCTCCATTTCCTCAAGGCGGCCAAGGCCTGCTCTCGCGCCTGGTTGAACGCGGCGAGGCCCTGGTTTACGACAGGAATCCCGGTCAATCTCTCAAGCAGCTTCAAACAATAGTCTTCGCTCAGACCGGCTAGAATGTGCGAGGGCTTATTCTTCGGATCGGTCCACCTCTCGATCGCCTGAAGATCCTCCATGATTTGCGCACCGTGCACGCCGAAGGCCGCCTTTATGAGATCATCTACATTTTGCGGCAGAGCAGCTACTGTTTCGACAGCCGCACCGGCGTTCAAGGCAAAATCCCATCCCTTCCTGCGCAGTTTGTAAAGTCGAAGGCGGATGACGGGCTCGTCCGTCTCCCGCGCAACGACCAATGCGTACCTGCCGCTGGCAAAGAGTCCCACCACCGTCTCAAGGCCGAGATGCAGCTTGAGGCCGATGTCGCCCCTAACGGTGCCGGCCTTCAGCTTCCGCAGCCAGTTGAAGTTGTACCCGAGTGTGCCGTTGAGTTTGAAAGAGACTCCGCTGTTTACCTCGGCGAGAATCCAGGTCCCCGGCTCCAGGTCATCGGAGGAGGCAACCTGGCGCGGTAACATCCAGCTGTTGGCGGTTTGGGCTGCCGCGGTAAGCATGCCTGCCTCTGCCGGGAAACGCCGGACAACAGCATATAGCCCTTCCCGGTCGACCTCGCCTCCGAACTTCACCGAACCCGCTGCGCCGAGCGCCATGGAGCCAGTTCCTTGCGCGGACAGGTCGTATCCCCAGCGAAGAACCGCATAGTAGCCGGACGCGTCGTTCGGAAGGCTCGCGAGCGTGGACTGCAGGTTTTGTTGTGGGTCTAGCTGCAGCGCCGTCAGCATCCGATCCCGGTCGAGGTAAATGCCGAATGTGCTCAGAAGGCTTGCGGCACCGCTGAAGGAAACGGAGCCCTTGGCATCCCCGCCGAATTCGATGGCAGGAATGCCCCCAGAGGCATGGGCCGCGACTTTGCCGAGCTCCACGTCCTGTGCCGGCTTCACGTTACCGGCGAGAGCCTCCAGCAGCGCGGGGTCCTCTGGCGCCGAGAGTTCGATGCTGAGGCCCAGCTGATTCTTGAGGAATCTCTTGTTCTTCTCCAGCTTGATCGGATCCGGTTTATGCATGACAGCGCTCCTCTCTGACGCAGCATTCTTTGCGCGTCTTCGTGGTGTCGTTTAATAAAACAATACGAGGAACCAAAGATCACCTAGAAACACAAAGGCAATCCGGGGAATCCGTCTTCGTCGGGTTTCACGGCCCTACTTCTTTCTCCGGGATTCTGGTTCCTGCAAGGACTTGTGGTCCGAACACTCCTGAATTCGGATCAGCAGGTTCCGGTTTCTGGAGAAGCCGGAAACGAGACCGACACGATCGTAGCTCAACTCGAGCCCCAAGGTTCCTTCGTATCCAGCCCCCTTCAAGGCCTCCAATGTCTTCTGCAGATCGGTGCAGGTCAGTCGCCCGTCCAGGAGGGCCCAGTGGCGGTCGTTTCTGCCGTCATTATCGTTCATCTGCACGTATCCCAAGCGCTTTCCCGCTGCAGCGACAATTTCCGAGGCTTTCTCCTTGGAGAGCAGCGTATGGCCGACGTCGAGAAGGAGAAACAGGTTCGGATGATTGATCTGTTCGATGAACGCAAGCGCCTCCTTCGCGGTAGAAAGTGAACGGCCCGGGACGTGTTCTACGCAGAGCTTGATTCCCTTTCTCGCGGCATCCTCGGCCAACTCACGCAGTGCCTCGCCGAAGGGCTTGAGATGCTTGCGGTGGGCACAGGGAACCACGTAACCTGTCGTTGCACCCAACGATTGGCTCTTCTGCAGGGCCTGTTTGAGGCAGTTGATTGCCCTGCGCGTCTTAGCCTGATCCTTCCCGTCGAGTGAAGCGCCGGAGGGCATCTTGTGGTCCAGGGCAACGCAGGAAACCTTGAGCCCCAGATCGTTTTTCGCCTGGAGCGCGTCGGGCGCATCAAGGGTCTCGGGCTCAACATCGATGTAATGAAACGACGTCTGCTTGACCTGATTCAACGCTTCCGTCATCGGTATCTTGTAGGACCACATGCAAGCGGAAGGAAACATCGTCATGCGCCATCTTCTCCCAAGGGTTAAGAAATAATGACCTGAGATTACACATCCTATCACTGCCACAAATGAATTACACCACAGAGACGCAGAGATGAGAATACGATCTCCGTGATCTCTGTGTCCCAGTGGTGTTGAAGTAGACTTAATGGGGATGTCTTATGCGGACCGCCTTTCTCATAACCCTTCTTGTGCTACTTCTAGCCGCATCGTTCGCGGCAAACCACTTGCGACCATCGGTAACCAACCCCCGCGCCAAGCCCGGCGGCGCAGGTTTCCGAAGAGGCGTCTCTGGGTAGCCTGGGATGAGTCCGGCGTAAACCGGGGCAAAGGACTGGACGCACGACAGCCCGTATCGCAGTACGGTTCTGTACACCGACCGCACGATCGCGCTCGCCGTGCTGGACGCGGGCGAATGGAAACGGCCCGCCGCCGATCCTAACGCCAGCGTTCCTGCTCACCTGCGCCGCTTGCCGAGACGGCCAATTACATCGTGCGGATTCACGGCGGGTACCGGCCGGCCGGATTCTTCTGGAACGCCTTGGCGAAGGGTTTGAAGCTCGGAGTGCAGTCCAGCTCGGACCACATCTCCACGCATACTTCCTACGCAATGATTTATACCCCGTCCTCGAGCCGGGTCGACATCGTAAAGGCCATGCGCGAGCGCCATGTCTATGCGGCGACCGACAACATCATCCTGGATGTGCAAGCGCGCGACGGCGATCGGAACTGCATGATGGGAGACATCTTCGAGCCGCGCTCGAAAAGGGTGCAGTTCAAGATCAAGGTAGTGGGAACGGACGTAATCACCCGGTTGGATATCATCAAGAACAACACCTTCGCGTTCACCAAGGAAGGGAATGCGAAGGAAATGACGGTGGATTACTCGGACGAGGCGCCGCGTAAGGGAGAGAACTACTACTACGTCCGGATCCAGCAGATCGATCGCAATATGGCGTGGTCCAGCCCGATCTGGCTCCTAATCGATTGACGATTGCGGATTGACGATTGAAAAACTGGTTCACCAAATCGTCAATCGTCAATCGTAAATCATCAATCATGAGATGGTTGGAACAATGCTGTAGTCGACCTGCCGATCAAAAAAGGCTTTCCTCTGCTCGTAGACTTTGCGGGTGATGATGGAGTCGCGGTCCAACGCACGGTCTACAGCAAGGACGCCGTCCAGGTGGTCCACCTCGTGCTGGAGTAACTCCGAGACGGCCTGCTCCACCTTATCCCAACGCTGCAGGGATCCCTTCTCATCCCGATAAGTCAGGTCGACGCGCAGATGCCTCTCCAGGCGCACCATGAGCCAGGGAAAGCTCATGCAGTCGTCCCAGAGAGTGAAGCGCTCAGCGCTCTTTCCTGAAAGCTCGGGATTCACGAGCAGAAAGGGTCCCTTGCCCAGGTTCATTGCGATCATGCGCTGAGAAATTCCGATTTGCGGTGCGGAAATAGCGCGGCCAAAACCGTATTCGGCCCGGAACTGCTCAAGCGCATGGAGGAGGCGCTGCCCGTTTGCCCGAAATTTCGACGAGTCGAAATCTTCGATTGGAGTGCAGATTTCCCGCAGCCGCGGATCTCCGAGCAGCAATATTTCTTCGCGTGGGTTGCTCTTCGTGAATTCCATACGCACATATGTACTACCACAGAGACACGGAGGTCACAAAGAATCAGGCACGATAGAGCGGCAAACCATGATGCTGCGCATGCCGCAAGCGGGCTTCCTCGCCCGGTCTCTGCGCGGCCGGGAACCCGGCGCCCGTCATTTCGGTTAGGACTTTCTCCACCTGCCCGGCGAGCCCTCCCTTCGAGACATACCGCGCGATGCGTGCGTCGGCGGACAGTTCTGCACGGATCTGCTCCACAGCCTTCTGAATATCACCAGGAGATTTCTTGGCGCCGACCAGCTTTTCAACCTGGTCGCGCAGCGCCTGGAAGTAGGCCTGTTGATCTCCGAGTAGATCGACGGTCCCCCGCGGGCCGTGCCCGGGGCAGACGATTTGCGCACCCAGCTTGCGCGCGGTGTCGAGAGTCTTCACCCACTGCTCGACGTTGCCGTCCGCCACGTAGTTGTACGGGCCGTTCACGCAGGCGTCGCCGGAAAACAGGATGCTCTCCTTGGGCAGCCAGGCAAATGCGTCGCCGTGAGTGTGAGCCACGCCAAGGTGGATCAATTCAACTCTGTGCTTTCCGTCATCAAAAAACAGCTCGCGCGGAAAGAGCACCGACGGCGGCTTGAGCCGGGACGCCTTCACGTCGGGCCGCTGTTTCGCCGTATCCTCCCATCGTCCGGGCTGGCCGCCGTAATAGCCGGTCTCGTACTTCTTCAACTCTTCAATCACGCCGGTGTGTGCAACCGGTACGGCGCCGTTGTCCACCAAAATCTGGTTGCCATAGACGTGGTCTCCATGATGGTGGGTGTCGAAGGCAAACCGGATCGGCTTGTCCGTGAGGGCGCGGATTTTGGGCAAGATCTCCTTCGCCCCCGATGGATAATTTGCGTCGATCACCAGAACATAATCTTCCAGGATCACCCAGCCGGTGTTGCAGCCCTGGTTGTCTTCGTGGAAATAAACGTCTGTCGAGACGTTGTCGACTTTGCCGACTTCAGCTGCGGATGCCGGACGGATTTCATCTCCCGAAATCATAGCCAGCAACGCAGTACCGCCCGCCAGAAAATCGCGCCTTGTCACGTCACACATGGTGTCCTCGCTTATGAAAGATCGTTAACCTCGGGTTGGGTTAGAGCTTCTCGAACATAGCCCTTTCCAGCCGTACTTTCAATCTCTGCGATCTCTGTTTCTCTGTGGTGTTCCTTTATAGGAAGCGCACTACTCCGGCGGCGTGTTCATCAGCGGCCAGAACGAGTGGAAGGTAGAGACGCCTCCCGCAAGGGCAGCGCGGCAGGGGCCGGAAGTGGATCCACTTGCCGAGGCCACCCCGGAGAAAGTGAGAGCCTTCGTGGAAGGCATTAGGAGCGGGCACTTCGACAATCAGCTCGAGCAAGGCGCGGAAAACACGCTCAGCGCGATTCTAGGCGGAACGGCGGCCCGCAAATCGAAAGAGCTGACCTGGAACCAGTTGCTGAAATCCAATCAGCAGTGGAAAACCGACGTCGACATCCAGAAGCTAGCCTGGTTTGATTCTTCGTGTTCTTTGTGTTGTTGTCTTTTGAAAGGACAACACGAAGACACGATGGACACAAAGAACGAGTCGAGAGGACGGAGAGGAATTCAAGTCTCGCGGCAAGCAGCTAATAGAGGTCGGGACCTTTTTTGCGCCTTGGACGGTCGCGATCGTTCCCCCCTCGGCCTCCTCCTCCGCCGGGCCTGTGTCTTCCCCTGGAGAAGTGCCCACCGCCGCCTCCCCCGAAGTCCCGTTTGACCTGGGGACGGGCTTCGTTCACCGTTAAGGCTCGGCCGTCAAGGACTTTGCCGTTAAGTTCCTTTATTGCTGCCGCCAAGTCGATGTTCGGTGCCAGCTCAGCGAAGGCGAAGCCCCGCGAGCGCCCCGTGTCCAGGTCACGCATTACCCGAATGTTATCAACAGCTATATTCAGGCTGGCAAAGAGGTCGTTCAATTCCGTGTCCGACACTCTAAAGGATAGGTTGCCAATAAAGAGTTTACCCGGCATTCTCTCTCGTTTCGTTGCAGAAACATCCTGCTTGATGTCCGAAGATTCTTTAAGGACGAATCCCCGGCTTGGGTGTGTAACTTCAGGATCTTGCCAAGTCCAGGACTAACGTTTTTCCACCCACTTCCTGCTTCCCTATCAACTGCTCTGAAGCAAAAAAAAACTGCGCTCCGGGCTCAGGAGTATGCAGTCTCTTTTCGTACCAAAACCAGCACAAGCACCTGATCGAATGCTCTTATCATACGCCGGGCAGGCGCTGAATGCAAATTCTGCGCAGGTTTTGGATCGGGCTCAATCGCTGATTCAAAGAAACAGAAACGCGCCGATTCAGTATTTTTCTTTGTGATCCTCGTGTGGGGGTTGTGTCTGCAAGATTCATTTTTCGCATCTCGGCCGATCGACCAGAGGGACGAAAAATGAATCTTGTAGATAAAACCCCACCAAGAGGGGGTAGGATTCTGTGGCTATGAATCGACCCATTTTGATATTCTCCGGCATCCAACCGTCGCCGAACGGATGTTCGTTAGTTTCAGGAGGTATTATTAGATGAAGCCAAGACCCGGCAGATCAACCCTGCTCGTAGCCCTTTGCATCTACTGGCTTATGCCTCTGGTGGATCTCGTCGCACAAACCAGGCGAGATCCGCAAGTGGCGTCCACAGATTACGCAACCGGACCGAATTGGTTTCCCAGTATCTTACGACCTTATGAGGAACGGACGATTCCACCGCTAGTGCTGGAGAATTCGCCCAGGCTTGAGAGTCTGAATCACGACGGTAAACTGGAGATCACGCTCGCCGATGCCGTTGCCCTGGCGCTGGAGAATAACCTCGACATTGCCGTTCAGCGCTTCATCCCCAATTTCGCCCAGATTGATGTATTGCGTACAAAATCGGGGCAGGCGGCGCGCGGTTTCTCCGGCGCCCTCGTCCCAAGCGGCTTGAGCGCAGGTGCTTTGGGTGCAGGCGTCAGCGGCACGGGCGCGGGCTCGGGGGTGGGAAGCGCCGGCGGGATAACCGGCGGTGGCGGCGCCGTTCAGATCAGTCCGACGGGAAATTTCGATCCTTCCTTCAACTTCAATCTCAGCTGGGACCGTGTCACCTCACCGCTTAACACCGTCCAGGTGTCCGGCGTGCCGACCGTCACAGGCTATACAACGGCTTACAGCGGAAGCTATGCGCAGCTCTTTCACGAAGGGGGCAGCTACTCCCTGTCTTTGAGCGGTCAGCGCCAGAGTTCCACGCAGCAATACCTAAGGTTCAATCCCGCCGTCGTTACTCGTTTTGCCTTCGGCTTCAACCAGCCGATGCTGAACGGATTCGGCTTCACGCCCAACGAACGCTTCATACGTGTGGCGCGGAACAACATGAAGGTATCCGAAGAGGTCTTCCGGCAGCAGATCATCACCACGATCGTGCTGGTCGAGAACACCTACTGGGATCTTGCCGCCCTGCAGGAAAACGTGAAAGTGGCGGAGCAATCGCTGGCCGTGTCGGAACGCCTGTACAAGGACAACCAGATGCGGCTGGAAATCGGGACCATGTCGCCGCTAGATGTAATCTCCGCTGAAGCGGAAGTTGCCGCCCGCACTCGCGACCTCACTGTAGCCAGAACCAACGTGCAGATGCAGGAAGCTACTTTGAAGAACATCCTCAGCAAGAAGGTGAGCCCCGAGTTGGATATGGCCCATATCGTAATTAAAGATCGAATGCCGGAGCCCAAGGATTCGGATCTTCCCAACCTTCAGACGGCACTTGCGGCCGCTTTGGAAAACCGGCCTGATCTGAAGCAGGCAGAGAGGAATCTCGAGAATCAGGACGTCGCTGTTAAGTACACTGAAAACAACCTCTTGCCTTCAGCCAATGTCTTCGGCTTCTGGGCTGGATCGGGCCTGCAAGGCAATGGCGCCGCTTTGGTAACGGGGGCCGTCGATGCGCTCACGCAGACGTTCCAGGGTTCCTTCCCTGAGTATGCGGGCGGACTCACTCTCAGCGTTCCACTGCGAAACCGCGTAGCGCAAGCCGACAACGTGCGCTCTCAGCTGGAAGGCAGGCAGCTACGCGTGAGCCTGCAGCGCTCACGCAACCAGGTAGCTGTTGAGGTCCGCAAGGCGATCATTGGAATGATCCAGGGCAAAGCCCAGGTGGAGGCAGCTCACCAGGCAACTCGCCTGGCGCGCGAGACCTGGGAGGGTGAGCAGCAGAAGCTCGAGGCCGGCGCCTCGACTTCATACCAGGTAATTCTCCGCGAGCGCGACTTAATCACAGCTGAGCAGGCCGAGGTGACCGCAGTGGCAGGGTATGCCAAAGCGATGGTGGAGATGGACCGTGCGATGGGTGCAACGCTCGATCGAAATGGAATCGAGTTCGAAGACGCACTGAGCGGGACCGTCTCAAAAATGCCTACTACTCCCTTTACTCTGCGGGGACCGAACAAGGAGGCTAAGTAAAGGCTCATGAGCACCTTGATTCGATACCCAAAGAGGATGCACGGAGACGCGACCCTCTCAGTCGCCCGCCTGTTTATGGCAGGAGGCCGGCTCCTCGTTATCCTCATTTTCCTCGGCGCGACGCTGCCGGCGCTTGCGCAGCAGGATGCCACGAAACGGCCGGATTACAGCCAAAGCCCGAAGTGGTTTCCCCACGTTACAAAGCCCTTCGTTTCCAGGCGGGTTCCGGACGTCCAGTTCGCTAACAGCGAGAGCCTGACAAAGCTCATCGTCGGTGGAAAGGTCAGGTTGTCGCTGGCGGATCTGAGAGCGGCGGTCAGAGACAACAATCTGGACATCGTGTCCGCAAGCTTCAACACTGCTTATGCGGAGACAGACCTGTTACGCGCCAAAGGGGGCGGAGCGCCTCGCGGAGCGCCGGGGGTTCAGATTCCGAGCAGCTTGTTCTCCGGTGCGATCGGAGCTGGCCTCGGCACTGCGGCGGGACTGGGAGGCTTCGGCTCCGCAGGAGGCATCAGCGGCGGCGCGCGCGCGGTTACGGTTCGCGCGAGTGGAAGCCTAGATCCCACCTTCCTTCTGAACTACAGCATCGACAGATCTTCGAGCCCTTTAAATACGGTAAGGGTTTCCGGAATTCCCACGGTCACCACCGCAACCACAGCCCTGCAGGCCCGCTATGTGCAGGCCCTTACCACGGGGACGACAATCAGCGTAACCTTTAACAACCAGCGCCAGAGCTCCACACAGCAGTTCCTCCTGTACAACCCGGATTTTGTTTCCTCCTTTTCGTTCAACTTCACGCAGCAACTCTTGAACGGTTTCGGCTTTGCCGTGAACCGAAGGTTCTTGCTGGTGGCGAAGAACGAGCGTTTGATCGCCAATGAGTCCTATCGCCAGCAGGTCTCTACGACGCTGGCGCAGGCGCAAAACGCCTACTGGGATTCGGCGGCGGCGCGGGAGAACGTTGGAGTGGCCGCAAAATCGCTCGCGGTATCGCAAAAGTTGCTGGAGGATAACAAAATGCGGGAGGAAATCGGGACCCTCGCGCGCCTCGACGTGGTCCAGGCGGAATCGGAAGTGGCTTCCCGGCAGCGTGATCTGGTAGTCGCGCAGACAAATCTTCAAATTACGGAAGTCAGTTTGAAGAATATTCTGAGCAAGGAGATTGATGCGGCACTCGGTTCCACACAAATCGAAACCATCGACCCGCTGCCCGATCCAAAGGACTCCGATATTCCAAAGCTGACCGAAGCGCTCGCCACCGCCATGCGCAACAGACCGGAGATCAAGCAGGACGAAGGCAACATCCAGAACCAAGAGATTGCCATCCAGTATACGAAGGACCTGCTCAAGCCTGCCCTGACTCTCTTCGGGCTCTTCGGCAGTTCGGGGCTGTTCGGCGACCGGGTCATATCTAATCCCGCCGGAGGCGCTCCCATCGTGCTTCCCGGCGGGATAACCCAGGCTCTCCGCCAGGTGAGGAGCTTCAGCTACCCTGAGTACGCTTTCGGCTTGTCGCTCTCCATCCCTCTGCTGAATAGGAGCGCGCAGGCTGACAGTATTCGGGGCCGGCTGGAAGAGCGTCAGGCAGAAATCCAACTGCAGCGCGACCGCAGCCAGATTACGCTGGAGGTGCGTAAGGCCTTGATCGGTTTAGTTCAGGCCAAGGCACAGGTCGAGGCCGCGCACCATGCTGTAGTTCTGAGCACCGAAACCCTGTCCGCCGAGGAGCAGAAACTGCTGAGCGGTGTTTCGACTCCTTATAAGGTGATCCAGCTGCAGAGGGATCTCCTTGCCGCCCAGCTTGCCGAGGTTCAGGCACGCACCAGTTATGCCAAGGCTCTGGTCGAGCTGGATCGTTCCACCGGCGTCCTCGACAGCAAGTAATATAAGCCGGCAGCAGGCAGTAGGCAGCCGGCAGTTTGAGCCCAGAGAGAAACGGCATCTGAGACGCAGACTGCCTGCTGCAGGCCGCTTGCTGCCGGCTTTTTTATTTGTGGAGCAGGGTAACGATCGGATCAACCTGGGTGAGCCAGATCATGGAACCTGGTAGTGTAAGCGGGTTCTAATGCATTAGAAGGGAGCCGCCCATGGAGATTTTTTTTCGCGATCTGAAGTACGGCGTTCGCATCCTTGCCGGAAATCCCAGTGTCACGGCCGTCGCAATCGTAGCTCTTGCCTTGGGAATTGGCGCCAACACCGCGATCTTCAGCGTTGTCAACGCCGTATTGCTCCGCCCACTTCCCTATCCGGACGAAGACCGCCTAGTCCAGATCTGGGGTTCTACTCCGAGCCAGGGGATACCCTTCCACAATGTCTTCTACTCCGACGTGGTGGACTGGAGACAACAGAGCCAGTCATTCGAGTCCATGGTGGCCTGCAGTCCGGGTTCGGCGAACCTGATTCTGGGTGAGGAGCCCGAGCGGGTGGCGTTTTGGAGGGTGAACGCAGGCTACTTCCCGCTTTTGGGCGCGAAGTTTCTCCATGGGCGAGGTTTTCTTCCTGCGGAGGACTCACCGGGCGCCCCGCAAGTTGTCGTGCTGAGCTACGGGTTGTGGCAAAGGCGCTTCGGCTCCGATCCGAGGGTTGTGGGCAGCTCGGTCAAGCTGGACGGCCGTCTCTACACCGTTGTCGGAATTCTGCCCGCGGATTTCCAGCTTATCGGCCGGAATATAGACGCTTATACGCCACTGGCACTTGCCAACGTCCGGGAGACTCACAACGACACCACTGTATCCGTTTTTGCCCGTTTGAAGTCGGGCATCACGAAACAACAAGCGCAGGCGGAGATGGACACCATCGGCCGGCGACTAGGGCAGCAGTATCCGAACTCGATAGGAAAGAACCCGAAGATATGGGGTCTGCGCGAGTTCGTGGTGAGAGACGTCCGGCTGAGCCTGCTTGTCCTGCTGGCGGCGGTTGGATTGGTCCTCTTGATCGCTTGTGTGAACGTCGCAAATCTCCTCCTCTCTCGCGCCGCCGCACGCCAGAGAGAGATCGCCGTTCGGACCTCTCTCGGTGCCAGTCAGGGACGCATTATCCGGCAACTGCTGACCGAGAGCAGCGTACTCGGTTTGGTCGGCGGTGCTTGCGGAGTGCTTTTGGCGTACCTGGGTGTAAAGGCACTCCTGGCTCTGGTTCCTGAGCGCTACCCTTTGTTGAAGAACGCGACCATTGATGCTCCGGTGCTCCTCTTTACGCTGGCGGTGTCTCTCCTTACGGGCATTGTATTTGGCCTGGCGCCGGCAATCGTTTCGTCCCGCACCGGGGACCTGCCCAACGCTTTGAAAGAGGGCGCCCGGGGATCGGGCGAAGGCTCCGCGCGGAATCGGCTGTTGTCCCTGCTGGTGGTGGCAGAAGTGGCGTTGGCTCTGGTTCTGCTGATCGGTGCCGGCCTCCTGATCCGGAGTTTCCTGCGATTGAACGATGTAAAGCCGGGGTTCAATGCCCGAAATGTTCTGACCGCGAGCGTCAATCTGCCCGGATCCAAATATGGCCAGGCGACTCAACGAGTCACATTCTTCAAAGAGCTTGTCCAACGCGTAGAGTCGCTGCCGGGAGTGCAGGCTGGTGGGCTTGTCTCGGCGTTGCCGCTCACCCAGTACAACACTGGCACCGGGTTGATCATCGAGGGAAGGCCATTCCCACGTCCCGGGGAGGTCCCCATCATCTGGTTCCGGATTGCCAACGCCAACTACTTCCGAGCCATGGATATCCCGCTGCTGAAAGGTCGGCTCTTCACCGACCACGACGACACGAGCGCACCTCCGGTTTCAATCATTAATGAAACCATGGCGCGCCGCTTCTGGCCCCGCGAGGATCCTCTGGGAAAACGATGGACTCCCGGTCTGCCGCGCGCGGGGCAGCCGATCACCTGGATAACGATCGTAGGCGTGGTCGGCGACCTGCGTCACAAAAACCTGGACCAGGAGCCGGATGCGGAAGTCTTCTGGCCCTACCAGCAGCACGCTCCGGGGAGCCTATCCCTGACGATCCGCACCGCTACGGATCCCATGCATTTCACTCCCCTGTTGCGCAGCGCCACTGCGGCCATTGACAAAGAGCAACCTGTCTCGCAAATCCGAAGCATGGAGCAGATTCTCAGCGACTCCCTCGCTCCGCGCCGGTTTTCCGTAGTGTTGCTTGCGATCTTCGCAGGGGTTGCACTCGTTCTGGCGGCGGTCGGGATCTATGGTGTGGTGTCGTTCTCTGTGACGCGCCGAACGCAAGAGATTGGCGTGCGGATGGCCCTCGGAGCCCGGCGCGGCGACGTGCTGAGAATGGTCGTGGGCCGTGCGCTTGCCATGGCCGTCATCGGAGTTGCCACCGGCCTGGCCGCCGCGCTTGCCCTCACGCGCGTGATCGGCAGCCTGCTTTACAGCGTCAGCGCCACAGATCCTTTCATCTTCACGGGAGTGTCCGTGCTGCTCACCGCCATCGCTGGGCTTGCCGGTTATTTTCCCGCGCGCCGCGCCTCCCGGGTCGACCCCATAGTTGCCCTGCGCCATGAATGACCGCAGAGACACTGAGATCACAGATGATCCTTCAGGCCTCTGTGCTTCTTTGGTGCGTCGCCTGTGTCCACGTCCATTTGCCTGGATCAATTGACAGAAACATTTGGCACGGGCGATATTGTGCACGCACGATTTTCAAAGCGAGATAGTCCGCGCCGGAGGGAGCCATGGCAAACGCAGATCAGATTAAGGCACTCATTCGGAGTCACGCGGAAGGTGACGATACGCGGTTCTATGCGATAGCCATGCAGATGGCTGCCCAGGCCGCGCGGAAGGGGCAGGGCAGATTCGCGCAGGAGCTTCGCGAACTCGTCGATCGGGTAAAAGCCCAGGCAAAAACCGCAGAGATTTCTCGTGCGATAAAGCCGATCCCCATGGCACAGCCCCGCGGAGAACTCGCTGGTCTTCTTACCGTGAGCTATCCGAAAGACCGTCTGGCCGACATGGCTGTGGATGAAGCCCTCGGCCTTAGGATCGCTCGCATTCTGCTCGAGCAACGTCAGCGGGAGCGAATTCGGGGACATGGATTATCGCCCCTTCGCAAGCTGCTTCTGATCGGCCCGCCTGGAACCGGCAAAACGATGACGGCGTCGGTCCTGGCCGGCGAGTTAGGATTGCCCCTGTTTACCGTCCGGCTCGACGGCCTGATCACCAAGTACATGGGCGAAACTGCAGCCAAGCTGCGCCTGATCTTCGACGCGATTCAGAGTGCGCGCGGCGTGTACCTCTTTGATGAATTTGACGCGCTCGGCGGCGAGCGGGCAACCAAGAACGATGTAGGCGAGATCCGTCGCGTCCTCAATTCATTCCTTCAGTTCCTTGAGCAGGACGAGTCTGACAGCCTTATCATAGGCGCGACGAATCATGTCGCTCTCCTCGACCGAGCTCTATTCCGCCGTTTCGACAGCGTAGTCGAGTATCCCCTCCCGTCATCAGCGATTGCTGTGCAGGTCATGAAAGCACGATTGAGCCTGCTTGACGCATCGGCCATCGATTGGGATAAAGCCGTGGCCGCAGCAGGCCTCAGCCATGCCGACATCGCGCGCGCCTGCGAACAAGCAGCTAAGAATGCGATTCTCGAAGGTAGCACAACCGTACGCACCAGTGAACTCATCGGTGCGCTTGAGGAGCGGCGCTCAACCCACGCATAGGACACCAGCCCGCAAATGCCCTCCCCCCGGAATCGACGCCACATTTTGGTGCCCAATGAACCGGGCGTCGAGCACTACACTCCGCACGGACGAAAGATAGAATTATCGAAACTGCCGGCTCCTTCCGATCGTGTTCTCCACGGGAGCGCCCTCAAGAACGCGTTCGGTGCCGCCAGCATCGAAGGGCCGCGAAAAGAAAGCGCCTCGATTTCATCCCCCTTGTGCTGCAAGATAGAATGTCCTATAAGTACATCGGTGGGGATCGACCCAAAGCAACCTGTACTGCATATTGGAGTTGCTGGCTTCTCGTGCAGCGACGGTAGTGAGATAGAGGAACATGACAGATAACTACCCTGAGGCAGCCTGCAAACATGCTACCGACTGCCGCATACTTCTGACGAGCGGTCGATTCGATGGCGCGGGCTATCTTGCAGGTTATGCTGTAGAGTGCGTACTTAAGACGCTCATCAAGGTGGGGGGTGGCCCCAAGATTTCTGAGCACGACCTCCAGCTTTTAAAAAGCGAGGCAATGAAGCTTGCGAGCCTCCCCTTGCAAAAAACGGCTAAGTACGTTACGCAGTCGGGTGTGACCACACTCGCCTACAGAGGTCGGGATGGCTGGCGCGAAACGCTCCGATATGAAGCGGCCGGTGCTGTGTCCGAAAACAGTACGAAGGTATGGGTGGATGAAGCACAGCGCCTCCACAAAGAGATAATCGTCGCGATGAAACTGGACGGGCTGATTTCATGATCCACTTCGATGAAGCAGGGCACTCATGCATCGAATCGCTTCAAAGGTTATGTGACAGTGAGGCTGCAATTGACCGTGCAGTCTTGATCGAAGATGTGTTCGGGAAAATCCGCGCCATTGCCTGGCTGCAAAAAGACGCCCCCGAGGACCTCCGCAATCGTATCGCCGCCGAGTTATCGGAATCCGGCAAGGACTTTTGGGCCGGCGATCTGTGGGTGCCTGACGGTAACAGCGTTTCGGACAATGCTGTTTATGAGGCTGCATGGGAACAAGGGATTGAAGTCTCGGCGAAACTGCGGCTCACAGAGCGGTATCGATCGAAAGGCTTTTGGCTCAATCCGCCCATAGAGCCTGCCTGGTTCCCGCCGGCACCGCCGGTGATAGCCTTCTATTCTTTCAAGGGTGGTGTGGGGCGTACGACAGCGCTTGCATCGTTTGCCGTACAGAGAGCCCGAGCAGGCGAACGCGTGGTAGTGCTGGATCTCGATACCGAAGCCCCTGGGATTGGTACGCTTCTCGACCCAGGAGAGGGAATTCCCGGTGCTTCATGGGGGGTGCTTGACTACCTTCTGGAACGCCCCTTGTTATCCGCAACTCCAGACTTGCGCGACTATTATCACGGATGTGTGCGAACAGAGGTAACCGGAAGTGGCGAGATCCTGGTCATCCCTGCCGGTCGTCTCAACATGGACTTTCTGGCTAAACTGTCCCGGGTCGATTTTCAACCTGCCGTCCCTTCGGAGAACCACCCCTTGATGCTCTTATTGGAGCAGGTTCGCATCCGCCTCCAACCACAGTGGATCCTGCTGGACTGCCGGGCGGGCATTTCCGATGCAGCGGGCTTCGTTCTAAGCGGCCTGCCCCATCTTGCTGTCCTGTTCGGCACTACATCGGAGCAGAGTTGGTTGGGTCTGCGCCTCATCTTGGAACGGTTGGGGGCAGAGCGGGTGCATAGGGATCTGCCTCAACTGGAATGCCTGGTGGTCCATGCCATGGTGCCCGATGAGCCGGCAACCCGAGCAAGGGCTGAGTCTGATTTTCTCTCCCGCTCCCTCGACGAATTCACGGACCACTACTACAAAAAGAACCCTTCCCCGATAGAGGAAGGTGACGACTACTGGTATGTACAGGATATTGAAGCCGAATTCGCCCCCCACATTCCTGCCGTCCTGCCTTACAAGTCCAAGCTCGCTTTCGTGAAGCGCATCGATGATGTGGCGGACGATCTTGCTGCTGATCTGGATTACCGCGGATTTGCCGATCGGATCACGAGCCGTTTTGCGGCTCTCAATGGAGAGGAAGGGTCCGAATCATGAGCAAGCTACCGCAGGATGAACGTGACACATTGCTTTCCGACCTGTCTCAGATGGGCAGCCGCGGCAGAGCTGAATTTGAGCGCGACGATACTTTCCGGCGTACATTCTTCCCGGTCGCGGAGCACGTCCGTGCATTCGATCCGGACGTGGTATTGATAGTCGGGGAACGCGGTTCCGGGAAAAGCGAGCTATTCCGAGCCGTGGTAAAAGAGAAGCTTCTCGATTCGATTCTTCGCACGGCTCCGGGAAGCCACTTGTCGAGAGTGGGATCGAAAAACACGCAATGGCTTGAAGGATATCCGTTGGGAAGGGAGTTCCCCGATGCGCGCGGCCTGCAGCGTTATGTTCGGGCTCACAAGGAGGATCCTGAGGCTCTGCCGAATCTGTGGTTTGCGTTTCTGTTTCGGATTCTTCGCGGGCATTTGTTATCAAGCAACATTCAGAACGCATCCGCCCTCTTGAGCCGGTCCGGTGGCGAAGTGGATGAGATCGTGGATGAATTTCGCAAGGCGAAAAACCTCCCTCTCGTACTACTCGATCAATTGGATGCTCGGCTGGAAAAAGCCGGCGATTGGATCTTCGTAAGCTACGACGAACTCGACGTGCTTGGCGGGTACGAGTGGGATACCATGGTTCGGGCGATCCAAGGCCTCGTGTCTTTTTGGGCAAGTTACACCCGCCGGTGGTCTCGGATCCGGGCCAAGCTATTCCTGCGCACGGACCTCTTTCGCCGGCATTGGCAGCAACTGGGGGCGGATTTGAGTAAACTGGCTGCCAATCGCGCCGAAGTTTCATGGAGTGACCGCAACCTCTACGGCATGTTGGTGAAACGAATAGCCAATACCAGCGATGCTCTGAGGGAATACTGCCAGCACAGCCGAGTCACGTTCGATCCTGACGCAGAACTTGGGCTCATCCCGCAATTGGTGAAAGCGGAAGATGCACGGCCACTCATCGACCGCATGGTCAGCCAGTTCATGGGAGCAGATATCAAGAAAGGCAGCACATTTCGCTGGTTGTTAAGTCATGTGCGGGATGGGAATGACCAGGCAATGCCTCGTGCTCTCGTGCGGCTCATTGAGGAAGCTGCCCAGCTCGAACGTGAAGTTCCGCGGGCAACCCACAATCGCCTCCTGGCGCCAACGAGTTTGCGCCGAGCCCTGGACAAGGTTTCCCTAGAACATGTATTGCAGGTGAATACTCATGAGCTTCCGTGGCTTCCAGGAGTCGCAGGGCGACTAAAAGGCCAAGGCGTTCCAATGAAGCGGAGGGAGGCAGAGAATGCATTGTCGCGCGATTTCGACCGCAGCTGGAGTCAGGACAATGATGAAATTCGGCCACCCGTGGAAAGGCCGGTCGACCTTGTTGACTACCTTGTCGAGATCGGAGTCTTTCGATCTCGATCGGATGGCCGTATTGACGTCCCCGATCTCTTCCTGGCGGGCCTGGGAATGACAAGAAAGGGTGGCGTAGCTCGGAGGTGAACCGTAAGCGCTTGTCTTGCCTGCTGAGAAAGCATCGGCAGGCGAGCGTCTTGTAAGCAAACGAGACCGCCCGCTCGGACTCCTTGGCAAATTCCTCCATTTCTCTGATTACAGGTTGCTCCTTGATCTTGAGACATTCTGCTTGCCCAAGATTTGAGAAAAATCGCCAACCAGGAGCGAATGTGCCCCCGCCGCAAGCAGATTTGAGCTTTCAGCATCGTCCACCGTATAGGTCGGTTTCCCATCGAGGCATGGGTCCGCCAGTACAAATAATGAAGAAGCGATGATCTCACGCTATTGATGACCAGCATCGCCTCCGGCGATTCCAGCAATGCCTCGTTTGGATGTGCAACACTCGCCAGGTTTCGAAGTGGATTCAGTGTGTCAACGATGTTAGCAGCCGAGCGCATGATCTTGTCAATGTCCGCCTGCCTCGGCCCTACCGATTGGAATCTCGGATGTCGCTCGCGTACGGCCTTGAATAGTTCGGTGATATTCGCATCAGGTACCACCTGCAGCCCCGCATCACTGGCGAGTGCCCGAAGATAGCCATGGAACGAGGTGTGAACCCGGTCTAAGCCGCTCGTCGTATCTTGTGTAGCGATGAGCCTTTCTGCATCCCCAAGTGCCCGCTCTACAACATCAGAGGTAGTTTCCAATACCGGAGGTGCCACGGGTTTCGGGCCCTCGGCCATATCCAAATCCACCTCCAATCTCCTGGATGTACTCGCTGTCTCACCAACAGGCACCTGATTAGTGATCTTCAATACACTTGGCGAAATACGCCTTGTAAGACTTAAATGCTCTGAGGCAACCAGGTTAGAACGGTGTACTGGATCACGGGATCCTATATTGAATGCACCCCCCGGAAGCGGGTCAGCTGTAGCGTAGATTGGCCTTGGAGATTACGGGATTTGGCTTTAGGTCTGCCACCTCTCCGAGGGGCAAGGTGCTCAGGGTCCTGTTATAATGTTGCTGTGGGGTTTTGCTCCCCATCTTGAGTTCCGTTGGATCCGAGATTGGGAGTAGGAGTCTATGGCGAATTCAGCCGATAGGATAACAATCAACCCGCAACAATGCGGCGGGCGCCCATGCATTCGCGGCATGCGGATACGAGTCATCGACATCCTGGATCTTTTTGCTGCCGGCCTGAGTGCTGAGCAAATTCTCCAGGAGCTGCCGGATCTCGAATTGGAAGATATCAAGGCGGCTTTGCGCTACGCGGCGCGACGATTGGACCATCCCGTTTTGGACGCACGAACATCTGGCTAGACGCGCAATTATCGCCCGACGTTGGCGCCTGGATTGGCAAGCAATTCACTCTGAGAAAAATCGAGTTCTCCACATCTGACACCCTGCTTCGTGCATGTGTGTTGAAGAGGTTTGTGTCGCCTGCGGTGTGTAGTAAAATGACTTTACAATTCTCGGGATTACAGGCCAATGAAATTCGCGGTTTTGATTTGGAAGAATGCTCTGCGCAACAAGAGGCGTTCGATTCTCACGGCACTCAGCCTGGCAGCCTCCCTGTTCCTGCTGACCACGCTGCGGACCGTTCTATTTGAACTCCAGGCGATTTCGAGCGCCCCTCAGAGCGCGCTGCGGCTGGTGACCCGCCACGCCGTGTCTTTTGCCAACCCGCTGCCAATCGCCTACCTCGAAAAAATCATGAACGGGGTCGCATCTGTAGAATAGAGTTTCCAGATTAGAATCCCGTCATGCTGCCGCGCGGAACTACTAAGCTGAGCGCGTCCTTCAACTACAGCAGGCATCGACTTGCGGATGAGTCTCTAATCTAGAAACTTCATTCTACAGATGCGACCCCACTCCCCGCAGGAGCATGCTTTCAACGAGGCGCTGGCGGACACGCCGGAATCTTCCAACCCGGGAGATGGTGCAACAATAGGGAAAGAACACCGTAGAGGAATCAGCCTTTATCTGCGTGCATCAGCGATTGATTTATGTGCGCCTCTGATGTGGGGCTAATGCAGCTGGAAGTCGATTTACCGATTTTATGATTCGCTGACCTCGATAGGATTGCCAGGCATCCGAGTCAGCCCGGCCAGGAAACCGTTCGTCCTGGATGGACCGCCTTTCGTCACAAACCAGTTGGCGCTCGGCCGGGCTCCATCTACAGTGAAAGCAAATTATGAATATGATCAAATGTCTGCAGCTTGCATCGAGTGCTCTGGAATTACAGCCTCCATGCCTTACCTCCGGAGCTGGGACTGCGGAGCCCCGCATAGTCGAGACTCCTCGATCGGAAGCGCGTCCGAGTGAGGACGCCGGGATCCGGGCCCATGAACGACAGCGGTCCGGTTTCGCTTGCGAGCGCGAGACGATTCGCAGAGCACAGCTGGGCGACGCCATGGCCTGGGAAACCTTGGTCCGGCAGAATGTCGGCCGGATTCTCCACACCTGCAGCCGATGGGCAGGTTCCCGTACCCAAGCCGAAGACCTGACTCAGGATGTTTTCATCCGAGTGTTCCAGACTCTCCACTCTTTCAGAGGCGAACTGGGCGGATTTCGGATATGGTTGGGCCGGATCACCCGAAACCTGCTGATCGACGACTATCGCAGGAACCGCAAGGAGCGGCGCACGGTATCCTATGACAGTCCCGACGAGTGGACGCAACGCGTTATCCGTTCGGTCACAATGAGCGGATTCAGCCCCGAAGCCTATATCGAGAGGCAGGAACGGAGAGCAACCCTACGCAGGGCGCTCCGGCTGCTCGACCCGGATCTGCGGGAGGTTGTCACCCTGCACGATATGCGGGGCCTAACCTACCTGGAGATCAGCCAATTACTTAAGACGCCAGTGGGAACCGTGAAATCGCGAGTCAATCGGGGCAGGATCGAGCTAGTCCGCCTCATGCGGCAACGCTCGGCGTCGCTGCCCGGTTTCGGTCCGGGCACCTCCGCGATAGCGTAGAGCCGGCAGATCATAGAGGAAGGCAACATGAACTTGAGGCGCATTGGATTCAATGCCCTGTTGATCCTCGTCGCAATAAACCTGATGGCGCTGGGCGAGCTCATTCATGCGCTGATGATGATGAACTGGCGCCCAGGCACGACCATAGTCCAATTGTTTCTCGCCCAATTGGCATCTGCAGCCTGTTTCGGGATTCTGATCCCTCCCATTGTTTGGCTGGCAGGGCGTTATCCGCTCGCTCGTGAGCGGTGGTGGAGACACATGCTCCCGATTGCCCTGGGCGGCCTATTGGTGTGCATGATTCATCCTGCCCTATACACGGTGTTGGATCGTCTCATCGGTGAAGTGTTTGGCCCACCCTACTCCTTCCATTACCGGTACGGCTATGCATTCGTAAAGGGCCACCCGGAGGTTCGGTTCTGGAATGTCTGGTGGTACGTCCTGACCTACTATGTCACATCGCTGGTGTTCTTCTATATCTGCGTTGTGGCCTTTGTATCCGCACGCCAGTACTACCAACTGCTGCGCAGGAGCGAACTCGATCGTATGCAACTGGAGTCGGGCCTGGCTCAGGCCAAACTCCACCTTCTCACAATGCAGTTGCATCCCCACTTTTTGTTCAACACTCTGAATTCGATTTCCGAGCTCATGTACGAAGACGTGGCGGCGGCGGAGCGCATGGTAGCGCGGCTGAGCGAGCTGTTGCGCCTTTCTCTCGACCAGCGGGATGCGGCGCTGGTCCCGTTTGACAAGGAGCTCGAACACCTCGGAGTCTATCTGGAAATCGAGAAGATTCGATTCCAGGACCGGATCATAGTGGATTTCGAGATTGCACAGGACGCGCGACCGTGCCTGGTTCCGCTCCTGATTCTCCAGCCACTGGTGGAGAACGCGGTACGGCACGGCATTTCGCGGCTGCGCAAGCCGGGGCGGATCCTGATCCGGGCCTGCCGGGATGCGGAACGCCTCGATATCGAGATCCGCAACGACGGCCCTGCGGAGGCGGGGAGGATTCCATCGGAAGGGCTAGGTCTGCGCAACACGCGCGACCGGTTGAGAGCGCTTTATGGGGAAGATTACAGTCTTGAATACGGCACCATCCCTGAAGGGGGGTGGAGGATTCGCATCAAGATCCCAGGGTCGTGCGACGAGAGCCTCAACACTGTGCGTTGATTACATTGCAGTTGCTCTCGCCGAGACGATCCTCTTCGGTTCGGAGAGCTCGATTGTGCTGCTGGACCTGATCCCGGCTCTTGTGCCGAACCTTGAGAACCGGTGTGTACTTCTTGTTCAACGTGACTGTTCTTCACGTACAATGGTGAAAATAGGAGGGCCTCCGCGTGTACCGCGCGCTGATCGTGGATGATGAACCTCTCGCTCGCAAGAGGATCCGGCGCATGCTCAGCGGGGAATCGGACATGACCGTAGTCGGAGAGTGCGCGGATGGATTGTCGGCTGTCTCTGCGATCAATGATTTAAGTCCCGACCTGGTCTTCCTCGATGTCCAGATGCCGGAGATGAACGGCCTTGAAGTGATTCGCGCCATCAGCCCGCGCCGCCTGCCCGCACTGGTTTTCGTGACGGCATACGACGCTTACGCGCTGCAGGCCTTTGAAGCGGAGGCTCTGGACTACCTCCTCAAACCTTTTGACCCGATACGTTTCCGAGAGACTCTGCAACGGGTCCGCCGCCGCCTCGCGGGTCCGGGCGGCGATGAGCTCAGCGAGCAGATCCGGCAGCTGGCGAGTCGGTTCAGCGCAGAGCCGAAGTATCTCCAGAGGCTGGTGGTCAAGACGGGGGACCGGGTACTCCTGCTCAATGTAGGGGAAGTGGACTGGCTGGAAGCGGCAGGCAACTATGTCTGCGTGCACGCCGGCAAGCAGAGCCACATCGTTCGGGACAGCCTGGGCCATCTTGAATCGTGCCTCGATCCTGGACACTTCGCGCGGATCCATCGCTCTACCGTTGTCAACCTTGACCGGATCCGCGAACTAAGGCCGCACTGGCACGGCGACTACAAGATCATCCTTCAGAGCGGTCAGGTCCTGCAGTTGAGCCGCCGGCACCGCGAGGCATTGACCGATAAGCTCGGCATCCAGGGGCCGCTGGCGTGACAGAGATGGGGACGCGGCCCAGTTATCAAGGAAGGACGGCATGAAGCAGTGGATCGCACGGCACGACACGGCAGTCTTCCTCATCGTGACCTATGGCATCTCATGGCCGCTGTGGCTCGCTTCGGGTGCGCTCACGCGGACTCCCGTCCGCGCCCCCGATCTTTCCTGGCTTGTGGCCCAGATCGGGGTCTTCGCGCCCGCCTTCGCCGGCATGGCGATCGGCGCCTGCGTCGAGCCTGGCGGGGTGCAGCGGGCGCTGCGCCTCCTGGGCCTTGTATATGCGCCGGCTGCGGCGCTCGGTCTTTGGATCGCGACTCGCGGCTTCACATCATTCGTCGCGCTCGACGCTCGCCCGACGTGGGGAATGAACGCCCTCGCAGCCTGGATCCTCGTCTGGTTCAGCGCAGGTCGGAACCGCCTGGTTCTTTGGCCCGGTCAACCGGCCGATCGCGTGAAAACGGCCTTGTGGTCGACGAGCTGCCTGCTCATCCCGGCCGCCGGTACTGTCAAGTTAAGCCGACTTCAGCGACAATGGCTTGATGAAATCTACATATAGACGACACCGGTTTCCGCCCGAAGTCATCAGCTATGCGGTGTGGTTGTATCATCGGTTCACGCTCAGCTTTCGCGATGTCGAAGACCTGCTTGCAGAACGTGGCATCACCGTCTCATACGAAGCCATTCGAAACTGGTGCATGAAGTTTGGACCGACCTATGCCCGATCTCTTCGTCGCAAACAAGGACGGCACGGGGACATCTGGCACGTCGATGAGTTGTTCATAACGATCCGGGGCGAGCGCTACTACTTGTGGCGGGCAGTGGATCAGGATGGGGACGTAATTGATATTTTGGTCACTAAGCGCAGAGACCGTCGAGCCGCTAAACGATTCTTTGTCAGAGCATTGAAACAGCAGGGCCAGGTGCCTTGGCAGCTCGTGACCGATCAACTACGAAGTTATGCAGCTGCCCACCGTGAGGTCTTTCCTTCGGTGATGCATCGAACTGGCCGGCACGAGAACAACCGGGCTGAAGTCTCACACCAACATACCCGCGAGCAGGAAAGGCAAATGCGCCGATTCAAATCCCCTCAGCAATCCCAACGGTTTCTATCAGTACAGGGTCCGATTCAGAATCTGTTCCGGGTCGGTAGGCACCATCTCAAAGCAGTTCATTATCGACTCCTCCGCGACCGAGCCTTCAGTGACTGGAGAGAGTCGACGTGTGCCTGCTGAAAGAGGGGGATCACACCGTTTGGTTCGGCCAAAACTGCCCGGCGGCCATTAACTTGACAGTACCTGCGCCAGGGGCCTGAGCGAAGACAATATAGAGCGACAGAAACGCAATGAAGGGAACAAATACGATGAAGCCATGGTCGTCGGGCGTATTGAGAATCTGATCCCGATCGGGATCCTTACCGTGCTAGCATGCGAGAAATGCTCAGCAGAAGCAGTAAACTGGGCACTCCGAGACATCACGGCGCGTGTATCATTGGCCGTCACCGCCTGGATCTAACAACGATCAGGCCTCTTTGAGGAGCGACAGTGAACAGGGCTGGAATATGGATTGCGTTTTGCTCCCTTCTTTGCGCGGGATGTTCGCAGCCTCCTGGAGGTTCGGACGGTTTTAAGATCGCGTTCGTACCGAGCACGCCCGGGCAGTACGGCATCTTCTCGATGAACTCCGACACCACCGGCTCGAAAATTCTCATCGCGGACAAGATGGCGCAGGTCCGGTTTGCATCCTGGTCTCCGGACGGGAAGAGGATCGCGTTCTACACCATACGTGGCCAGGACGAGGACATCCTGAAGAAATACCGCATGACCAACGAGTATTTGCTCTATGTCATGGAGGCGACAGGCGAGAACCAGAAGCGGCTCCTCGATTTTCCTGTCATGGACTTCGGGTGGGCTCCCGACAGCCGGCGCCTCTTCTTCATCTCCGCATATGAAAGCGCCGACCGGAGCTCGCCGGAAGTACTGAACGGGACCAGGAATCCCCTGGCTTTCGTGTACGTGCTCGACATGCAAACCGGTGGCAAGAACCGATTGCCAGGGTCAGGACGGAATTGCTCTGCCTCCTGGTCGCCTGATGGCACTCGTCTGGCAGTCGGCTTCGGAGATGGAGAAAACTGCGGAATTTATCTCATAAGTCCCGATGGCGGGCGAAGTGAACGATTGACGGATGGCGCAACTATTGATTTCCGCCCCGCCTGGTCTCCCGACGGAAAAACCATAGCGTACGTCGCGTACCCAAAGACCGACGCAGATGCCAAGGATTCCGGCGTTTTCGTCATCGCCGCCGACGGCACCGGCAAAAGACGCGTGGATGAAGAGACGGTTTCGTACGTCATGTGGTCGTTGGATGGCAGCATGTTGCTGCTGCAGTCAGCCAACACGGCGCGCCTCATCGACCCGAACGGGCGAAAGCAGGTGCTGCTCTCGGCGGGAGCAGGTTTGCGGCGCATTGTGAATGCCATTTTCACGCCCAACGGCAAGAGAGTGATGTTTTGCTCCAATGATTCCGGCGCCTGGAATATATACTCTATCGGCTTGGACGGTCAGAACCGCAAGACCATCACCGGCCGGACAAACTCTTCCAATTTCTGCCTGTCGCCGTTGCTGGCGCGCCGTTAGACGCAGGTGGCCCCAATCCGCGAGGTTCTCATCACACAGTCAGGCCGCGCGGTTAAATCTGCTTCAGCTCCCGCGTCGTGAGGCACGAGTCGAGGAACCTGAACTGTCCTGTATCTTTCAGTCCGCGCGTGGCGTTGTGCAGGGCGATCATCGCCGCGCGTTAGGGTGAGGTCGCAAGGCTGATGCGTTTGACCCCTGCCGCTACGAGCTCAGCCACGGAAATGACTTTCCTTTGATTCCCACCATGAAATCGACGGGCTTCGAGACCGCCGCACAGACTGCTCCTACCGCAGCAAGGTCGGGCAAACCGGGGACGAAGAGCACATCGGCGCCAGCTCTTTCGAAGGCTTGAAGGCGATTGATGGTGTCGTCCAGGCTCGGATTGGGATAGAGGAAATTGTGTGCTCGCGCTGTCAGGACAAATGGCCTTATAAGCATTTCTATTTGGGAGCACAAGGGGAAATCGGAGAGGCAAGGAAGCGAATCGGGGGAGAACTCGGGGCAGGCAGCGAATTGCCGGGCGGAAATCGGTTTCTGTTCGACAGTAAGCCCG
>Ga0315279_10001203_pt1 | contig 44064 bp, 44 predicted proteins | sample YL17G06_20_MG_FD_203694 | JGI IMG/M metagenome (GOLD analysis project Ga0315279, IMG submission 203694) | Sediment microbial communities from Yellowstone Lake, YNP, Wyoming, USA - YL17G06_20 | ecosystem: Environmental > Aquatic > Freshwater > Lake > Sediment | place: USA: Wyoming | collected...
TACCATCCATGAATAAAGTAGGATTATTAGCGTGAATATATAAATCATAACCATAGGTTTCGCTTTGAGCTCCCTGCGCTCCCAAAGCAATTTGTCCCATTACTGTTAATTTTGCCAGTGGATTCGCCGTCCCGATGCCGACGTTGCCGCTACTATTTATTACCATTCCCGTTACATTGTCGGTTGAATCATAAAATTGCAATTTACTTTGTCCTCCTCCTGCGGCACCGCCAGTAGAAAGAATTTGCCAATCCTTGCCGTTGGTAGCTGTGTTTGTCAGTCGCAAGGATGCTTCCGTTCCAGAACTTAATATTTGGACACCATTGGTGTTGTTTGAAACACCCATATCAAAAATTATTGGAATAGTTGATGTAGTAACCACATGTAGTTTTCCCGTTGGTCCCGTCGTCCCGATGCCGACGTTGCCGTCAGGTTTAATAGCTAATACTTCTTTAGATGTTGTTCGGTTATAAATTCTAAAGAGAGGAGTTGATCCACCAGTGCTAGGCAATATGCTCCAATCCGCATTTGTAACACCTGCGTCAGTTAGCCTGATGTTTGCACCGTAGGTAGAAGAATAAACATGAAGCTTATCCTGCGGACTCGTCGTCCCGATGCCGACAGAACCCGTAGTAGTGGCTAAATAGGTATTGCCAGCGGTAGTTAACTGATTATAACTTCCGTAAGGAGAAGGGTAATAGGTGGTGATGGTCAGGGTTTCATCTGCGGCAAAAAGAAAGGGAAGGAAAACTAAGAGGCAAATTGCGAGAGAGAACAAAGCTATTTTTAATTTAAGCATTAAGCACCCCCTTTGTTTTTAACGTGAAAAGTGTATCTTTATCTAGTTTTATATTATATTATATTCCATTTTGGAATATTCCAAAATTTAATATATCATAGAGCAACTTATTGTCAACTAAAATACTCTGCTTTTTATACGTAAATGGATAAGACGATTTTTACCGAGAGCCACAGACAACTGGTCAGCCAGCTGACCAAGGCGCGCAAGAAAGCAAAATTAAGGCAGGTTGATGCGGCCAAGAAGCTTGGCCGCACCCAGTCTTATATTTCCAAAATTGAATCCGGCCAGCGCCGCATTGACACGGTCCAGCTAAAGGAATTCTGCCGCATCTATAAAAAGAATCTAGATTTCTTCCTCAAATAATCTCTCAAATCCATCCCGCATCCAAAAAACTGAAATAGTCGTCATTGCCGATAATTATATGGTCCAGCGCTTTTATTGAAAGTATCTCTTCTGCCTTAATAAGCTGGCGGGTAAATTTTTTATCTTCCGTGCTCGGCTCGGGGTTACCTGCGGGATGATTGTGGACGCAGATGAGAAAGGGCGCGAAACTCTGCAGCGCCTTGTGGTAGATTTCCCGCAAAATGGGCTTCGCCTGGTTAACCGTGCCTTCTCCTGCCTCGATGATATCGATAATCCGGCTTTGCGAATCCAGGAAGATTACCTTAAAAACCTCTTTTTTGAGGTCGCGCAGCCGCGGCATTAGAATTTGCGCAACATCGGCTGACGAATCTATCCTGGGCCGGGAAACCTTTATCTCTGTTTCCTTTAATCTCCTACCTATTTCTACTGCTGCTTTTATCTGGCTGATTTTTACGTTGCCTAAGCCCAAACCCAGGAATTCTTCCCACTGCGAGGGGTCAGTATGGCTTAAGTTACGCAAGGTCTTAAATTTATGCAGGATCCTTCTGGCCAGGTCTACGGCGCTTAATCCGCGCCAGCCGCAACGGATAATTATCGCCAGTAGCTCCGAGTCGCTTAGCGTATGCTCGCCATACCGCAATAACTTTTCCCGCGACCGGTCTTCCTGCGGCCAGCTGTTGATGGATATGCTGTGCTTGGCCATTTTTCGCCTCCTTAATAATAGACGCTAGATTTAATAGTTTCTAACTGAATTATTACTAAGCATAAATTCTAACTAGATATAGATAAATCAACAGTTTTAGGTTATAATAGCGCTATGATTTACGACCGTTTTCAGCAGGAAGCCATTGATTATATCAATAGTGGCTATTCTGTGATTGTCTCTGCCCCCACAGGCGCTGGAAAAACCGCCATTGCCGAACATGTTATTACTACCTGTATCGAGAAAAAAATCGGGGTTATTTATACTGCGCCTATCAAAGCCCTGTCAAACCAGAAGTTCCGCGATTTCCAGGCCCAATTTCACGATAATATCGGAATCTTAACCGGGGATGTCTCATTAAATCCGGCTGCTGCGGTTATGATTATGACTACGGAGATTTTCCGCAATAAAGTCCTGGATGAGCCAGGGAGTTTAAAGAATTATTCCTGGGTCATCTTTGATGAAATCCACTACCTGGATAATCCTGAGCGGGGAACTGTTTGGGAGGAATCCTTAATCTTTTTACCCGAACATATGAATATTTTGGGCTTATCCGCGACTATCCCGAATATAAAACAACTGGCGCAGTGGATTGAATCCATCTATAAAAAGTCGATAAAAACTGTTATCGAAGAAAAAAGGCCGGTGCCGCTGCACTTTTTCTACCAGTGCCACAATGAAATCGTGGACAACCTGAACAAAATAAAAAGATTCGGCACCTACCCCAATAAATTAAATACCCTGATAAATTATGTGCGCCAAAAAGAGGGCCTGCCTTGTATATATTTTGTTTTCGGACGCAGGCGTGCTGAAGATTTAGCCTTTGATTTATATAGTTATAATTTTTTAAATAGTGAGGAAAAAGCCGAGATTACTGTGCTCTTTAATAACCTCTGTGAGCGCTTTGGATTACTTCATGAAGAATCGGCGCAAAAATTATATCCGCTTATCCAACGCGGAATTGCCTATCACCATGCTGGAATGCTTCCTACGCTAAAAGAAGTGATTGAACGTCTCTTTACCAGCCGGCTCCTAAAAGTGATTTTTACTACCGAAACCTTTGCCTTAGGCATAAATATGCCCAGCCGCTCGGTGATTTTTGATGAATTAAGAAAATTCTACGGACGTTATGTCCGGATTTTAAAAACCCGGGATTTTTACCAGATGGCAGGACGAGCCGGCCGCCGCGGTATAGATAAAGAAGGTTTTGTCTATTGCCGCATTAATCCTAACCGAATAAATCTGGAGGAAGTAAAGCGCATTATCTGGCAGCAACCCGAAGAAGTAAAAAGCCAGCTGAATGCCTCCTATGCAACCATTCTTAATTTATACGAAAAGCACAAAGATGAGCTTTATAAAATCTATCCTTTATCCTTACACTCTTTCCAGTCCAAAAAATACCAGCAAAAAGATGCTATTAAACTAATTGAATCCAAGGTTAATCTACTTAAAGAAACGGGTTACATTTCAAACAATGCCCTAACCCAGAAAGGCCAGTTTGCCAAAAGCGTCTATGGCTATGAATTAATCTTATCCGAACTCTACGCTAATAATATTCTGGAGCAGTTGGATGAATTCGGTTTAGGGGTATTGGCTACGGCTATTGTATTTGAGCCAAGAAAAAATCAGAGTATGATGAGTCTTTCTAAATCCAGCCGCAGATTAAGAAGTGTGTGCGAGGAAATTTATAATGAAATAAAACGCTGGGAATTAAGATACAGAATCCATCCTTTCAGCAAATCCCCGTATTTTCATTTAAGTAGCTGTATAGAGGCCTGGCTACGCGGAACTGATTTTAATAAAATCCTGCGCTTTACCGATACTGATGAAGGCGAAGTGGTGCGCTATTTTAGGATGAGTGTACAGATTTTAAGAGAAATCAATGACTCACCGGTTTCATCCTACCTCTTAAAGGAAAAAATCAGGGAAACTATTCCAGTAATTAACCGTGATATTGTGGATGCGGAAAAGCAACTGCGGGAAGGCTAACCTTTCTTAGATCTTATATAATCCTGGATAATATTTTTATGGTCAAAGGCAAAGGAAAATTTATCGAGCTCGCTTAATTTCATTACCTTTAAATCAGCAGCATCATCACCGGGTTTGGGTGTACCTTTGGCTTTGGCAATAAATACTGTGGCAATAGTATGAAAGCGCGGGTCGCGATTGGCTTGAGAATAAGTATGGAATTGTTTTAACTCAGTCACTTCCAATCCAGTCTCTTCCTTCATTTCCCGGCTGACTGCATCTTCAAGGCTCTCTCCATAATCCAGGAAACCGCCTGGCAAAGCCCAGCCAAAAGGCGGATTGCTTCTTTTAATAATTACAATGCCGTCGTTCCCGCCTGACGGCGAGGCAGGAATTTCGATTATTGCATCCACAGTAGTAAAAGGACCCTGCTCTAATTTATGGGTAACGTATTCAAGATAGGCAATTACGCCTTTATTAAAAATTTCAAAGGCTTCTTGCTCATAAAGGCAAAAAATAATTTCTTTAAGATTAACTTTTTGCTGGCGTAAGTATTTAAGCACTTCTTGGGCCATAATCTTGGCTGATGCTAGATACGGAAAACCACCTACCCCGCATCCTAAAGCTGGAAAGGCAATGGAATTTAAATTTAGCTCATCAGCAACCCTTAAAGCATTGTAGCTAGAATCTCGGATTTTAGTTTCATCCGTCTTAAAATCTAGACCCATGGTAGCTGCGTGTATCACATATTTAGCTGCGAGATTGCCTGCTTGAGTAGCGATGGCCTGACCTATCTCTATCGGCCCCTTCTTTAGTGCCTCATCTTCAATAACCTTGCCGCCTTTTTTCTTTATTGCTCCTGCCACTCCACCTCCCATAACCAGTTTATTATTGGCAGCATTGACAATGGCATCAACTTTTAAATCAGTAATATCACCCTGAATTACTTTAATTTCGCAACCTTTGATATTCATAGGGACTCCTGATTAATATTTAGGTTTTGCTTCCGCGTGCCGAAAATTTTCTAATGCACGCTCCAGCAAAAACCTAAATATTACAAGTTCTGATAAATACCCTTATAGCCTTCTTTGGTTTCGTTAATCGGCAAAAAAATCAACTGGTTAAGCCTGGCGTTCTGCTTGAGTTTTATACCATGCGGGTTGTCAACAGCCAGAATAAATTCGCCTTTACCCTGGAAACCCGCATCCCAGACTCCGTTATGGGTAAAAGCTCCCATGCGCAATAAACTGCTGCGCGGAAAAGCAATGGCAATTAAATCATTGGGCAAATTAACTGTTTCGTTAGTCTTAACCTTATAGATTCCTTTTTCAAGGCTCCACCAGCCGAACTTATCCTGCCGGCTTTGTTTTTGCGGTAAGATTTCTTGGCAGTCCGGAATCATTCTTTCTTTATTGGAAAAATCTACTGAGCCGCTAGTTGCAAATGTAAATACAGCTCCGACCGTCAGGTCAAAGCCGTTGGGCGTCAGTTGCTTATCCAAATCAATGTAATTCTCAATGAGGTTATTTTTTTGGATTAACTGCAGTATATCCTGGCGATTCAGCATGGTTTATTTAGATTCTTTCTTTAAAAAACTTATTCCAGATAAAAATAATAATTTTTCCGAGTAACCAGATAGCCAAAATAAGAAAGGTAATTACAACCACAGCCCCTAAAATAAGGCCTCCCACTAATGCCAGCGGAAACAATAAAACTCCCATTGCCACAATAGCCAGCAAGGTCAACAAAGATAACAAACCTATTAAAAATGCCTGCATATCTTCTCCTTTTCTTAAGAATATAATATCACGCTGACCTGACAACATGCAAAGTTTATTTTATCTCCAGTTCTAATTTATGGATTAGATCATTCAGGTCTTTAATGATAGGGTAAGGAAGCATTTTGGAAAGTTCAATTTCATTTTTTAAAGATCTTAATAAACTGATTAATCTTTTAACTTGCGCTAATTTCTTTTTTGCCCGGGCTTCCTCAGGCTCTAAATCTTGCCTCTGCCTTATTAAACTAATCAGGTCTTTTTTAATCTCACGCACGTCTTTTCCTTTTTCAAAAACCGATTTCTTGAGACTATCGTAATCACCTTCATCCAGAGATTTTTTATTTTTGGCAAGACGCAAAACATCAATGGATTCGTAGTTAGGTAGAGATGCTGGTTGGCTAGATTCGGTATAATCGCTTTTTAGATACTCCGGCTCTTCTTTCTCCAGGAAATAATAAGACCTTAAGAGTTTAAGCGCGGTTTGCTTGCGAATGCCGATTTCTTTGGAAGTATAGATGTCAAAACTATTATAACCCCAATCCTTATACATTTTATCCTTCCATACCGAATAAAGGGCTCTGCCCAATTCAATCCAGGAGATTTTAAAATTCTTGGCGCTCTCCAAAATCCGGTAGCGTAGCGAATCTTTATCCATTGCTTCCATCTTGTGTTGAATTTTCTCTAAAGATTTTGTCTTTATAGTATCCATTTTAGTCATCCTTTTATTCTCCGATTATCTGGACCACAATCTTACGGTCTCTAGGACGATTATCAAATTCTGCTAAAACCACCTGTTGCCAGGTTCCCAATAAAAGCCTGCCTTCATCAAAAGGTATACTTAAGGATGATCCCTGGAGACTTGAACGCAAGTGGCTAAACCCATTGGCATCGCCCCAGGTAGCATCATGATGATAATGTTTATTCTGCGGGATGATTTTCTCGTAAAACTCCTGCACATCCTGAATAAGACCGGGTTCATATTCAAAAGTAGTAAGGCTTGCAGTTGAGCCAATTACAAAAACCGTAACCAGACCTTTCTTAAGTTTCGAGCCTTCTAAGAGTCCAGCTACCTTATCAGTTATATTGATTAAATCCGGGTTGCCTTTGGTGTGCAATTTAATGGTTTCATTGATTACCTTCATCACTAACTCCTTACCTTTATAATATCCTTTAGCGCGACTTGATAACCCCTACTCGTCTACAAAATTTTCGAACATAACAGCGGCTGCAATATGGAGAAACCGGAACACATATATTCTGGCCGAAAGTAACCAGAGCGGTGTTTAAATCTATCCAGAACCTTCTGGGAATGATCTTCCCTAAAGCCTCTTCGGTTTGATGCGGGTCTTTTGTCTTAACCCAGACCAGTCGATTGGAAATCCTGTGCACATGCGTATCCACGCAAATTGCAGGAATCCCGTATCCTAAACCCAGCACTAAATTCGCGGTTTTTCTTCCCACGCCTTTTAATTTCAGTAAGTCCTCGAGATTATTCGGGACTCTACCGCTATAATCCAGAATAATTTTTCGACTTAATTCCAGGATAACTTTAGATTTATTCCGGTAAAAACCTACGGGATAAATTATTTTTTGAATACGCTTAGTTGATAATTTAATCATTTTCTTAGGGCTATCCGCGATTTTAAATAATCTTGCGCTGGCTCCAGTTGTGGTTTTGTCCTGCGTTCTTAAACTTAAGATGCAAGAGACCAAGATTAAATAAGGGTCTTTGCGCCAGGACACTTGCGTAACCGCAGGAGCCCTGAATGTCTCTATCTGCTTCTCGATTAACCTTATAGTCTTTAAGATTTTATTCATAATCTCAATTTTAGGTTTTGCTTCCGCGCACTGAAATTTTTTGCCTGATCTGCTTAAGGTTTACTTCCTCGCTACGGATAGCCTTTATCGGATTATCTGCCCTACGCTCGTCGTAAATCCTTGCAGATTTTTGCCAAAAAATTTCTTATGTGCGCTCCAGCAAGAACCTAAAATTTAAATGTAAGTAATCCTTCTATTTTATAAATTTCTTTGCGGCCTTCAGGGCTTCTTCTTTGGTTTTAATCTTGCCGATTGCTTGCAGTTCTTCCAATTCAGAAAGGATTTTTCCGATTAAAGGCGAAGGTTTAAGCTTAAATTTTTTCATAAGCATATCGCCATTGATAAAGCGCTTCGGTTTAACCATTTTCTTTTGCCTGAAATATTCTCTTATCAGCTCAAGACATACTCTCTCATGTTGGATGCGACCTTCTTCCGAGGTTAACCTGCCCCGGGTTGCGCGCTGGTCAGCGATAGAAAGTAAAAGTATGCTTGCACCTTCCTCTTGCGTATCACGAAAATATCTAAATTTTGCCCGTTTGCTTAACAGGGGGTTATCCGCCAGATAACCCGGACGTAAATGCCAGAAGATCATCTTCTTTAAAGCTATCCATTCATCATTGGATAGTTTTAAGCGCTTAATAATCTCTTCGGAAATCTCAGTGCCTATGCGTTCGTGTCCGTGGAATATGGTCTTACCGGCTTTACGCTGCAAGGCATCAGGTTTACCGATATCGTGAAAAAGCGCACCCAGTTTTAAAAGGGCCCTACGCTTTCTATCGGAAGAAATAATCTCATCCAGATAAGCCTGGATTTCTTTATGACCTTCAAGCTCCAAGAAGAGACACTCAAGTTGCCTGACTGTTTCCAGGGAATGTTGCCAAACATCCAGATGGTGATAAGGGCCTTGCCTGACCCCCCGCATAATATTAATCTCAGGGATAATTATCTGGAGAATCCTCAAACTATCCATCTGAATCAGATAATCAAAAGTTTTGGGCGTATCCAAAATTTTAAACAATTCATCACGGATACGCTCAGATGAAACTGTCTCCAGACCTTTTCTATCCTGCTGCATTAACTTAAGGGTTTTTTTATCTATCTTAAAGCCGAATGTAGCCGAAAGGCTAAAGGCCCGCAATATCCTTAAAGGGTCCTCAAGAAAATTTTTTTTATGCACAATCCGAATTATGCCGGATTCTAAATCCTGCCTGCCTGCATAGGGGTCAATCATAGACTCTTTTAGGTCTCTTGCGGTAAACGCCTTACTCAATTCTAATGCCATAGCATTGATGGTAAAATCTCGATACAGAAGGTCGTCTTCTAAGGTATTTCCGCGGAAATCCGTAAAATCTAAAGTGTAAATTCTTTCCTTTATCTTTTTAACCAATCGACAGTATCCTCTGTCTTTATCCGGGACCACAAATCCAGATTTAAGGCTTTTGGATAAGGTCTTGCCAAAATTGATTGCGCCTTTTTTAAGGCAAAAGTCAAAATCAGGATTTTGTTTTCGCCGCTTTAAAATCAGGTCGCGTAAAATTCCGCCCACAAGATAAATTTTTATTTTTTTATCTTTTGCCAAACGCAGGATTTTTTCAAGCAGTTGGTAAGACGTGGTATTTTTGGAAAAAATCATAGTAATGATATTTTTAGATAATTATTTATTCTGGTTGAAGGCCTCAGAGTTCTTGATAACCTCATCTTCGACAAATATTGGAGCATGTGCCCTTACTGATAGGGCAATGCTATCCGAAGGCCGGGCATCAAGAACCTTGGTCTGGCCGCTAGCGTCAACCAGAACAATCTTAGCGTGGAAGGTATTTTCCTCTAATTTATCGATAATAATCCTGTCGATGCGCGCTTCTAAATTAGCGATGGTTGTGTATAAAAGGTCGTGGGTTAAGGGACGGGGCGGGGTAAAACCGCTGATTTTTAATTTTATGGCTGAGGCTTCATTAAGACCGATGACAATCGGAAGAATCCTATCTCCGTCTTTTTCTTTTAGAACAATCAGCTGGTCGTGTCTTTTTTCATCAATAACAATTTTGTTTAATTCCATCTCTACCATAAATACGGTCTCCTCTTCTAGCTTATTTGTTTTTACGCTTTTCCTGGTTCAGTATATCTTTTAATTCCACCATAAACTGGCCTACGTCTTTGAATTGCCTATAGACCGAAGCAAATCGAACGTAAGCCACATCATCCAATGTCTTTAATTTTTCCATAACCAGTTCGCCGATCCTTGATGAGGAAACTTCGCGGTCGGATTTTTTCTGAATTGAGCGCTCAATAGCGGTAACAATCTCCTCCATCTTTTCGATACTTATCGGCCTTTTCTCACAAGCCTTAATTATCCCGGAAAGAACCTTTTTACGGTCAAAAGGCTCTCGCCTGCCGTCTTTTTTTATGACCATTAAAGATACGTCTTCGACGTACTCGTAAGTGGTAAAACGCTTGCCGCATTTAAGGCATTCGCGTCTGCGCCGGACAGCAGCCTCTTCTTGTGTCGCGCGCGAATCTACTACCTTATCTTCTTTATAACCGCAACAAGGACATTTCATTTTAGTTTTTTAACCTTGATTTTGGCTTCCCTAAGAAAATCCTTAGCCAATTTATCGGGATAGCCATCGGCAATGACAATCTCTTTAATTCCGGCATTAATAAGCATCTTGGCGCAGATCATGCAGGGTTGATTGGTAATATAAAGGGTGCTACCTTTAGTGCTTGTACCGTGAAGCGCAGCCTGAAGAAGCACGTTCTGTTCTGCATGCAACCCTCGGCAGAGTTCATGCCGCTCTCCGGAAGGAATTTTCATTTTTTCGCGTAAACACCCGATATCCGTGCAATGCTTTGTTCCTGAAGGCGCGCCGTTATAACCTGTAGTTAAAATCTTTTTATCTTTTACCAAAACCGCACCCACCTGTCTCCTTAGACAGGTTGACCTTTTTGAAACAAGACGCGCAAGTTCTAAAAAATATTCATCCCAACTTGGCCGCTTATATAAATTTTTTTTAGTTTTCATCTATGCCCTCTTTAGTTCCGGATACAGGGGGAATCTTCTGGTCAAAACCAAGACTTTTTTCTTAACCTCCTCTAATTTTTTGTGGCCGCCGTTTGTGTCTATCGCCTCATTGATAAACTGCGCAATCTGACGCATCTGGGCTTCTTTCATTCCGCGCGTAGTTACTGCTGCTGTGCCTAAACGGATACCACTAGTTACAGCCGGACCCTTTTTATCAAAAGGAATAAGGTTTTTATTGACCGTGATCCCCGCTTCTTCTAAAACCCAAGAGGCATCAGCCCCCGTAATTCCTTTTGGCGTTAAATCCACTAAAAGAAGATGCGTATCGGTTCCGCCGGAGACAATCCGGAATCCTTTTTGGCTTAATGAACGGCAAAGCTCGCGGCTATTTCTGACTACCTGTTTCTGATAATTTTTAAAAGCCGGGGTCATTGCTTCTTTAAAGGCAATGGCCTTGGCTGCGATAACATGCATTAGAGGCCCTCCCTGTAGACCCGGGAATATCAGGCTATCGATCTTTCTGGCGAATTTCCTTTTACAAATAACAAAACCGCCGCGCGCTCCCCTTAGTGTTTTATGCGTGGTGGAACTAACAAAATCCGCATAGGGAACCGGAGAAGGATGCACGCCTCCTGCAACCAGGCCTGCGATGTGCGCCATATCCACAAATAGATACGCGTCTACTTCATCGCAGATTTTGCGGAATTGCTTAAAATCAATTGTACGCGGATATGCTGAGGCACCAGACAAAATCATCTTCGGCCTATGCCTTCTGGCCAACTGACGGATATTGTCATAATCTAATAACTCACTCTTTTTATCCACGCCATAGGTAACAATGTTATAAAACATCCCGGAAAAATTATGGGGGTGGCCGTGACTAAGATGACCGCCGCAGGCAAGGTCCATGGCTAAAACCGTATCTTTATATTTTAAAGCAGCGAAGTAAACCGCCATGTTCGCCTGTGTGCCAGAATGGGCCTGAACATTAACATGCTCTGCGCCGAACAATTCCTTCGCCCGTTCTATCGCAATACTCTCTGCGACATCAACATTGTTGCAACCGCCGTACCAGCGGGCCCTAGGATACCCTTCGGCATATTTATTGGTCATTACCGAACCTTGTGCTTCCATAACTGCCAGTGAGGCAAAATTCTCCGAAGCAATCAACTCCAGATTTTCTTCCTGGCGCCTGATTTCGCTTTTTATTGCTGAATAAATTTCCGGATCGACCCTCTTGATATGCCTCATCGCCTATTACCCCTTATCTTTCTTTCAATATTTTTGATTTGGGAAAGCCTGCGGCTGTGTCTGCCGCCTATAAACTCCGTATTTAACCAAACTCTGATTATCCTCTTGGTTAATTTTTCATTCACGAAAAAAGACCCCAATACCAGGATATTACTGTCATTGTGCTGCCGGCTTAACCTGCTTGCGCTGACATTATAACACAAAGCAGCCCTGGCCTGCGGGAATCTGTTGGCAATAATGGAATTTCCGATTCCGGTTTTGCAAATAAGGATACCGCGCTTATATTTTCCTTGAGAAATTAACTTAGCAAGGGCAGCGGCAAATTTAGGGTAATCGCAGCATTCTTTGGAATAAGCTCCTAAGTCCTTGAAGATAAAACCTTGTTTTTGTAGATAGGGCTTTATTTTTTCTTTCAAGGAAAAACCAGCATGGTCAGAAGCAATAAGGATAGTTTTCATATTATATCAATTATCCTTTCTACGGCTTGTTTTATGTTAGCGAAGATACTTCTATAGAATTCGGTTGATTTGCCTATGGGGTCGGCGATGTCTAAACTATTATTCATCCTGGCAAATTCTTTTAAGAGGAAGACCCTGTTTTTTGCCCGAGGCTCGGCCTGCAGAATCTTTTCTTCGTGGATTTTTTCCATGACCAGGACAATATCAGATTTATCAATCATATCCTTGGTTACCATCTGAGAAAGATGGGTCGAAACATCCATGCCTTCTTCTTTTAAAATCTCTTTGGTCTGCTCAGTTGCTCCCATGCCGCCAAGCATCATTATGCCAGCTGATAAAACTTCCACGTCAGAACGGTTCTTTTCCTGTAGCATCTTCTTAAGGAGCGCGCTAGCCATTACTGAACGGCAGGAATTTCCCGTACATATAAAAAGCACGGTTTTTTTATTAACCACTGCTTCGATATCTTCTTTTTTTATTGCGCCTTCTCTTATCAGGCGCAAGGGCAGGCCGGTTAAATCAACCACTGAGGATTCTTGGGCTAGCCTGGTATTGCCAGCATCTATGGCAAAATCAACCAAGCCAAAAAGGTCCTTTATGGCATCACCAAAATTTATGGGAGCGGGTTTGCCGGAAATATTTGCAGAGGGACAAACTACGGGAACGCCTGACCTGGAAATTACCTTAAAGGCGATTTCATTATCAGGCATGCGCATACCGATACTGTTTTGGTTTTTAGATTTCAATATGAGGGTTAAAGGTCCCGGCCAGAATTTATCCATGAGTTTATAAGCGGCAGGCGGTATATCTGTGGCGAACTCATCTATGCTTTCTTTTTTACAGATGTGCAATGAAAAAGGTTTGATTGCCGGCCGCTGTTTAATTTTAGATAATCTTCCTATCGCTTTTTCATTCAACATATTCGCTGCTATGCCATAAACCGTCTCCGTGGGTATAATCACCAGGCCCCCGGATTTTAAAATCTGGGCGGCTTGATTAATATAACCTTCATCGTGTTTAAGAGAACCTACCTTGACTATTTTTGTTGGCCTCATATATTGATTCTTATGCGTTTAATCTTTTCTTTCATTTTACGCCGATACGCTGAAAGTTTAGCTTCGATTTTTTTATTCATCGTGGCTAAAATCTCCAAAGCAAATATAGCTGCATTCCTGGCGCCGGCTTTTCCTATAGCCATAGAGGCAACTGGAATGCCTGCAGGCATCTGGACTGTGGACAGTAAAGAATCCAGGCCCTGCAAACTTTTAGTTTCAATGGGGATACCGATAACCGGCAGGTTCGTATGCGCAGCAACCACTCCAGCTAAAGCCGCAGCACCCCCGGCTGCTGCGATAAATACTTTTATTCCTTTTCTGGAACCGGATTCTACATATTGAGCCAATTCTTTCGGGCTGCGGTGCGCAGACAAAACCTTGATTTCAAAACCAACTTTAAATTCTTTCAGCAAATCAATTGTTTCATTTACGGTTTCTAAATCCGATCTACTCCCTATAATTATGCTTATAATAGGTTTACCCATATACCCTCCCCTAATGCCTACCTACTATCTACTACCTACTGCTTTTTGGCCGATATCCCGGCGATAATGCATGCCTTCAAAATTTATTTTTCCTACTGCCTTATAGGTTTTATCAATTGCTGCTTTTATGGTATTGCCCAAAGCAGTTACGCCTAAGACCCTGCCGCCATTGGTAATATAATTCCCTTGAAATTTTTTCGTGCCGGCATGAAAAACTACCACATCCTCCATTTTCGTTGCTTGCTCTAAGCCGGATATTACTTTTCCTTTCTCATAATCACCGGGATAGCCCTTAGAGCTAACCACCACACAAACGCAGGCTTTGTTATCCCATTTAAGCATCGTAAAATGGGATAACCTTTCATTAGAAGTTGCCAGCATTACTTCTACTAAATCAGATTTTAGGCGCGGCAGTATTGCCTGGGTCTCAGGGTCGCCAAAACGAACATTAAATTCCAGGGTCTTCGGACCCTGCTGGGTTAACATAATTCCAGCGTATAAGACACCTTTATAATATATACCCTCTTTGACTAAGCCGTCAATAACCCGGTGTATAATCTTATCTAAAATTTCGCGAAAGATTTTTTCGCTTACAATCGGAGCAGGCGAGTAGGCGCCCATACCGCCGGTATTTGGGCCCAGGTCTCCATCAAAGATTCTTTTGTGGTCCTGGCTGGAAGCCAAAGGCAAGACACTTTTAGAATCTACTAAAACCAGTATGGATGCTTCCTGGCCTTCTAAACACTCTTCAATAATAATCTTGTTCCCGGCTTGACCAAAAATCTTCTCTTGCATCATAGAATAAACTGCCTGTTTTGCCTCATCTACAGATTTAGCTACCACCACACCTTTTCCCGCAGCCAAACCATCAGCTTTGACTACGCAGGGTGCGCCGATTTTATCAATATAGGCAGTTGCCTCTTCTATATTATTGAATATCTTAAAATTCGCAGTCGGAATATTATATTTCGCCATCAGCTCTTTGGCAAATACTTTACTGGATTCTAATTGAGCTGCGGATTTATCCGGTCCGAATATTCTTAATTTATATTTTGTAAATTCATCCGCAATACCCAAGGCCAAGGGTGCTTCTGGCCCGACTACGGTTAAATCGATTTTTTCTTTTTTGGTAAAATCCAGCAAGGCTGGTATGTCATCTATCTTTATATCAACGCACTCGGCAATATCCGAGATCCCGCCATTTCCCGGAACGCAGAAAACCTTATCCGCTAACTTTGACTGGGCTATCTTCCAGACTAAAACATGCTCTCTTCCGCCTGAACCAATAACTAAAATTCGCATTTATATCCTTTTTAGCGGGTCCTGTTTCCGCAGAAAGCGGAACACCCAGCTATCATTTAAGCTGGGGTGCCTTGGCCTGTTTCTCGCGGGGACGCTTGTTTTGCCCCAGCGTGGCAAAACTGCGCTCGCCTGCGGACCCTCACTCTCACTAACCTGTTTTAGCTGGTGAACCCTGCCCGCTCGGGTTCCTCGGACGCCCCGCTCGAATACAGCCCAAGTCACCCGCTAATAAAAATATATCCGTGTATCTTACGCTCGTTCGTAAACGGTCTTGAGTTTTATTACTGTAATCTCTTCCTTTCGTAAAAACTTTGCCCAGAAGCCCCAACCACATAAAGAGCTATATATCGATTTTGCAATACTATATCGATTGAATCTAAAAAAATACTCATTTCATATTTTGCATTATTGTCGTCATAGCGAAAAGCAGTATAATCGTTAAAATATACAAGCAATGCTGTATTGTCTGGCCTTGCTGCTACATGCATCTTCCTATCAATTGCTTCCTTGATTTTATTTTTTATACTTTCCCTAGAAACAGATCCGATATTAGCATATCTATGATTAAAAAGTTGTCTGTTTATAGCATACTCCTCTGTATTCATGTCTGCATTGCTAATCTCAATATATTTCGGTACATCTTTTCTATCAGTTCTAACTTCAACATCAAAATTTTGATCCCCTATAATAGGAACAAATTTTACTTGTTCCCAATCTTCACGTTTATTTTGAAGTAAACGCCAAAGAGGGAACAGCTCATTATAAAAATATTCAGACATCTTACCTTTACGTAAAAGCATTTGCTCTCTAAGTTCTTCTTTTAGCTCTCTATTGATTTTTAACTTTTCTTCAAACCAAAGAATATATTCTGCCGGTGTTCTTGGCTGAGATATTTCTTGTACATTTATATAATTCTCGAGTTTTTCGGTATAGGTCATTTCTTGTCTCGACTGATTGTCAACAAAAATTGTTTCTGTTCACGCTTTGAGGCTAGCTTAATTAAAAATTTTAGGTTTTTGCTGGAGCGCACATAAGAAATTTTTTGGCAAAGGTGCGCAAGGAATTACGAGGAGTGGAGAACGCTAATCCGATACAGGCTACTCGGAACGACGAAGTAAGCCGTAGCGCACGGCAAAAAATTTCAGTGCGCGGAAGCAAAACCTAAAATTAACAAATGAGCGAGAAAAACGACAGGTTCATTATAGAATTTCTACTTCTTTTTTACCTTTTACAACTTCGCCGATAACCCAAGATTTAAGCTTAAATTCGGCGAGTTTTGAAATTATGGATTTTACTACACTGGGTTCAACAATCAAAACCATACCCACACCCATATTAAACGTATGGTACATCTCTCTATCTTCGATATTGCCTTTATTCTGGATGAGACGAAAGATTTTTGGCACAACCCAGGAACTCCTATCAATCCTCACATTTACATCACGAGGCAGGATGCGTGCTATCTTATCATAGAAAGCTCCACCTGTAATATGAGCAATTCCTTTTATCGTTATTCCTTGTCTTTTGCCTGCTGCCTCCAACAGAGACAAAACCGGCTTAACATAAATCCGTGTAGGTTTAAGCAATTCGTTACTCATCCGTCTTAATTCATTTTGCGAAAATACCTTTCGCACTAAGGAGTAACCATTCGAATGTATGCCATTTGATTCTAAACCAATTGCTATATCACCGGCTTCAATTGCCAAACCATCAATAATATTTCTCTTCTCTACCACCCCCACGCAGAAACCCGCCAGATCATACTCCCCTTCTTTGTACATGCCCGGCATTTCAGCGGTTTCTCCGCCGATTAAAGAACACCCCGAATCAATACATCCATCATTTATACCTTTTACCAAATCAAAAAGGACCTCTGAATCTAATTTACCGCAGGCAATATAATCTACAAAGAATAGGGTCGACGCCCCCAGGCATAAAATATCATTTACATTCATCGCCACCAAATCAATGCCTACGGTGTCGTGTTTATTTACTAACTGGGCGATTTTTAATTTTGTTCCTACTCCATCGCTAGAAGAAACTAAAATTGGCTCTTTATATTTCTCTTTAGGAAAGCTAAAGAGACTGCCAAATCCACCTACTCCTTTTAATACTAAAGGACTATATGATCTCTTAAGTAGACTTTTTAGTCTCTGTTTAAAGGCAGTGGCTTTGGCAATATCAACGCCGGCTTTTTTATAAGTAAGTTTTTTCGTCATGGATGCCTCCCGGTCCAGCAATACAGGCAAAGATCGTCTTTGGGTAAGCCTATGGCATGGACCATATCGTCTAATTTCTGGTATTTTAAAGTTGTGGCCCCCAGGTCCTTGACAACCCACTCTACCATCTTCTTATACTTTGTAGAACCTTCATCCAAATATGCCCTTACATCCTTTATATCCTTTCCTTCGATTGCCCTTATTGCCCGACGCGCAGCCAATTCGGATGTGCTACGGGTAGAATAATTAAATTTACAGGGAAACATTAATGGTGGACAGGCAATCCTTAGGTGAATTTCCTTGGCACCGCATTCCAAAAGTTTCTGCACTGTATAATTCTTTAACTGCGTACCTCTGACAATAGAATCGTCACAGATGACAATCCGGCTCCCTTTAACGATTTCTCGAATGGGTATAAGTTTCATCCGGGCAATCAGGTCACGGGTCTCTTGCGACGGTGGAGTATAACTGCGGTCAAATCCCGGTGTATACTTAACCAATGGCCTCCTAAAAGGAACACCTGATTCCATGGCATAGCCAATGGCATGTGTAGTTCCGGAATCGGGAATACCGGAGACTACATCTATCTTAATATTGTCGTTTTTGGCTAAGAACCTACCGCATCTTTCTCTGACTAATTCCACGGTAATCCCTTCATAGGAAGAAGCAGGAAACCCCGTGTAAATCCACAAAAAAGCACAAATCTGATTGGTGTCTTTTAGTCCAGGATACTTTATTTTTGGCCCTTGTTCATCAATTAAGATTATCTCTTGCGGCTGAAGGTATTTTTTAACCTTAAATCCTAAATTGCTAAAGGCAGTGGTTTCCGTGGTCACGGCCCAATCTTTACCCCGCTCTCCCAACACTAAAGGCGTATATCCATACCTATCTCTGGCAGCATAAATTCCTTCTTTATTTAGCAATAGCAAAGAACACGACCCGTCTATTTTACTAAACATATATTCGATGCCCTTAATAATCGTCTTACCGCGGATAATTAATTTTACTACCAGCTCTGTTAAGTTAACTCTACCGTCAGTTACTTCACTAAACGACTGACCCTCTTTACATAATTGAGCTGCTAATTCATCGGCGTTATCAATGAAGCCATTGGTCACAATAGCAAAGGGCCCAAACTTGGAATTGACCAAGATCGGCTGTTCGTCTCTTGCGCTAATCACGCCAATTCCGCGGTTACCGGACATTTTTTTATAGTCTTCGTAGAATTTCGTCTTGAATTGGCTGCCGCTGATATCATGAATCTTACGTATCAATTCCTTTCCCCAAACTGCAAGGCCGGCAAATTGTGTGCCCAGATGGGAATGATAATCCGTGCCATAAAACAAATCGTTATTACAACTGCCGCGCGAAACTATCCCAAAAATTCCACTCATCTTATCTCCTAGTTAAATGTTTCTCCTTACTTATAATCTTACGCTGTTTCTTAAGAGGATTTATAAAATTTCTTGATTATCGCTACTACCTCTTTAGGGTTATCTGTGACCGTAAATATCCCTAAATCTTTTTCACCGATATTACCATTTTTTAAAACCGTATTGCGCAGCCAGTCAAGAAATCCCTGCCAGTATTCTTGGCCAAAGAGAATTATGGGAAATCTCGGTATCCTTTCTGTTTGGATAAGATTTAAGGCTTCAGTGAACTCATCTAATGTCCCGTAGCCTCCAGGCATAATCACAAACGCCTTGGCGTATTTTACAAACATCACCTTTCTGACAAAGAAATAACGAAAATCCAAAAGCGTATCCACGTATTTATTCGCTTTCTGCTCAGAAGGAATTTGGATATTCAGGCCGATGGAATGACCCCGAGCACGTTTGGCACCTTTATTAGCTGCCTCCATCATCCCTGACCCACTTCCCGTAATTATGGCGTAACCTGCTTTAGCTAAAAGATAGGCAATTTCTTCGGCTAATTTATAATATTTCTTATCGGGCTTGATACGGCTGGAACCAAATATGGAGACTGCTTTTCCGGCGCGCGAAAGAATCTCAAATCCTTCGACAAACTCTGCCATAATCCGAAACACCCGCCACGGATCTTCCGAAGGAAATTCGCTCTTAGGATTTTTATTTTCCATTGTCATTTCCTTTCGTAGTTTTTTGTACTAATCTTTCAGATAATTCTCTATCGCTGTAGACCAAGCTTTATGTAAATCATTAACGCTGATATTGATTAATTGATTAATGGTCAATGACTTTCCTTTGACCTCACCGATGATAGAAACAGGAGTTTTATTCTTTTTGGCAATTTGCATTAATTTCTTAACATTCTTCTGTCTTACGCTTATGATAATACGCGATTGGGTCTCGCCAAACAAAAGCGCATCCTTCCTCATATGTTGGGAAGCTAAATTAATTACAGCACCTAATTTTTTAGCTGGATTGCTTATACAGCTCTCTGCTAAGGCAATAGCTATTCCGCCCTCAGAACAGTCGTGCGCAGATTGAATTAATCCTTTCTCTATTGCCTCTAAGGTAGTTTTTTGCACGCTCTTTTCTAACTTCAAATCAATACTTGGGCAGTTACCCTTTTTTAAACCATGGATTGTTTTTAGATATTCACTGCCTCCTAATTCCTCTTTATTCCTGCCGAACAGTAAAATTATGTCTTTCGCAGCTTTGAAATACTGTGTAACTATTTTTGACTTATCCCTGAGCAAACCCACCATACCAACAATTGGCGTAGGGTCAACCGAACCCTTGGGGTTCTCGTTATTAAAACTAACGTTACCGCTTACCACAGGGGTATTCAAAGCACGGCAGGCTTTAGAAATTCCTAAAGCCGCTTGCTTAAATTGCCAGAAAACTTCTGGATTTTTCGGATTGCCAAAGTTTATTCCATCTGTAATAGCCAAGGGTTTAGCTCCAGCACAAACTAAGTTTCTCGCTGCCTCTGCTACAGCAATCTCTCCGCCTTTAAAAGGATCCAGATAGCAATAGGTAGAATTACAATCCGTAGTAACCGCAATTGCTTTCTTTGTCCCTGGCACACTAACCACTCCGGCATCAGAACCCGGACCCAATAGAACATCTTTTGCGACCTTAGGATCACCGTGTTTAAAAACCCAGGCTTTACTGGCAATGGAAGGATTACCCAATAGCCTAACAATAGTGTGATTATAATCTTTGGGTTCTTTTATACTTGCTAAATTTAACTGATTCACCTTAGATAGATATTTGGGTCTGATGGCTTTTCTTTTATAAATCGGAGCCTCTACTAGGCTGGCTGCAGGAATCTCGGCAATAATCCTGCCATACTCTTTAACGCGAACCATACCATCATCTGTAACTCTACCAATTACATCAACCGGCACATTCCATTTAGCAAAAACTCTTTTTGCCTCCTCTAACCTTTCTTTATCTATAATAACCAGCATTCTCTCTTGGGATTCTGAAAGCATAACCTCATAGGAATTCATCCCTTCTTCCTTGCGGGGCACGAGAGTTATATCTATCTCCATCCCTGTCTTTGCTTTATATGCTGTTTCACAGGTTGAGCAAGTAAGGCCAGCTGCTCCCATATCTTGCATGCCAATAACTAACCCCTCGTGCATCAACTCTAAGCACGCCTCTCTTAAAATCCTTCCCATTTGAGGATCGCCAATAGCAACAGCTGAACTCTTTTTGCTTGCCTCTTCATCCAAGCCCGAAGAAGCAAAGGCTGCGCCTTCCACTCCATCCCTGCCAGTTGCTCCGCCAACAATAAGCACTAAATTACCTACGCCTTTAGCCCTTGCTTTAACAAGTGCTTTGGTCTTCACAATCCCCACTGTCATCGCATTAACCAAAGGGTTACCTTCAAAAGACTCATCAAAATATATTTCTCCGCCCACAACTGGGATCTGAGCAATATTGGCGTAATCTGTAAAACCGCGCACAATATTTTTTAGCAAAAATTTTACCCGTTCTTTCTCTAAGCTACCCAAACGCAAAGAATCCAGGAGGCCTATTGGCTTAGCACCCATAGTAAAAATATCCCGGATGCAACCGCCTCCCCCAGTAGCTGAGGCTGCATATGGCTCAACCGCCGAAGGATGGTTGTGCGATTCAATTTTAAAAACCACACCCATTCCATCACCAATATCCACAACCCCTGCATTTTCTCCTGGGCCCTGAATAACCTGCTTGCCTTTGGTAGGAAAAAGTTTCAGCACCGGTTTTGAATTCTTATAAGAGCAATGCTCGCTCCACATCGCTGAGAACATTCCTAATTCTGTATAATTGGGTTCTCGTCCCAGGCGTTTTTTTATCATATCATATTCATCCATGGATAAGCCCTGTTTCTTGACTAACTCTTTTGTTATAGTAATCGCATTATCAGCCATGTCGAATTCCTTTCTTAAAAACAAAATGTTTGTTAAATTACCGTTTAATAATTTTAATTAAAATTAAACGGACATTTTGCGTCATTGCAAATATTTCATATCTCTGCGTCATTGCAGATATGCCACAAATTTTTACCCGGGGCACCTGTGCATCATATCAATGTTTATATTTAGAGTCTTAAGGCAGGATTATAATATATCCACTTTTATAAACCGACTTTTTTAAAAATCTTGTTTACGTTACGCAGGTAATAATCCAAATCAAAGATTTTATCAAGTTCCCTGCGGCTAAGACATTCGGATGCTTGAGGGTCCTCTAAGAGCACTTCTTTAAACTGTAAATTTTGCTTCCAGGTTTTCATGGCGCAGCGTTGCACAATATCGTAGGCATGGTTGCGTCTTAACCCTTTATCCATCAAGGCTAAAAGCACCCTTTGTGAAAATATTAAACCCCGGGTTCTGGCTAGATTAAGCAGCATGTTATCCGGGTACACCACCAGACTTTCCAGAACCTGAATAAATTTATTCAGCATATAGTCTAATAGAATGGTCGAATCCGGTATAATAATCCGCTCTGCCGAAGAGTGACTGATGTCGCGTTCATGCCATAAGGCCACATTTTCCATGGCGACGATGGCATTACCGCGCAGAATACGGGATAGCCCGCAGATTCTTTCGCAGATTACCGGATTACGCTTGTGCGGCATGGCAGATGAACCTTTCTGCTGTCTGCCAAAAGGCTCCTCAACCTCCAAGACTTCGGTTCTTTGCAGATGGCGTATCTCAGTAGCGAATTTATCTAAACTTGAGCCGATAATAGCTAAAGTCACCAGGTATTGGGCATATACATCCCGTTGTATAATCTGCGTAGAGATATTGGCAGCTTTTAATGCCAGCCTCTTACAAACATACGCCTCAACCCGCATGTCAATATTGGCAAATGTACCCACTGCCCCGGAAATTTTACCTATAGACACCTGGTCTTTGGCCTGCTGTAGCCGAATGAGGTTGCGTCTGGTTTCATCAAACCAGAGGGCCATTTTGAGGCCGAATGTTGTGGGCTCAGCATGAACACCGTGGGTGCGGCCAATACAGACCATCTCCTTGTATCTCTTTGCTTTTTTGGATAACAGGCTAATCAGCCGGTTTAGGTCATCCAGTAGTATCTCTGAGGCTGCTTTTAACTGTACCCCTAGGGCAGTATCCAGAAGATCGGAAGAGGTTAAACCCAAATGTAAATACTTAGCATCAGGCCCAATATTTTGGGCTATATTGTCCAGGAATGCTACTACATCATGTTGTGTCTTTTCTTCTATCTTCTTAATCTTGCGGAGGTCAAATTTGGCTTTCTTCTTAATTCTTATGACTGCGGCTTGAGGAATTTTATTTTGCTTAGCCAGGGCCTGAAGGGTAAGTATTTCAATATCCAGCATGGTCTTGAACTTAAATTTATCCTGCCAGATACCAAACATCTTAGGTAAACTATAACGCTCAATCATTCTAACCCCTTTTTAAGTTTTTTAAAAAGACATTTTATTATAGCAGAAATTTTGATTTTAGCAAATAAAAACCCGCTAAGAATTTTTAGCGGGTTTACAGGTACTTTTTCTATAAGGCTACTTTTTAGGTATATTTATTATCTCGGTTTGTAATAACTTATACACGTTTACAGCTATAATATAGTTATCATTTGAATGGATTTATTATACTATTATAACTTACGAAAATTCGAAATAAAAAATATCGGACTCGATTTGCTTTCAAGTTATAGGGGATATTTAGCTTAAATTACAGGGTTCAATCTGGGGGGATAACTTTAAAAAACAAGGCCCGGGTTTTTATACCCGGGCCCTATCTTTTTTAGGTTATAGCTTGACATCCGGTGAAATCTTCACTACTTTTGTGGCTTGTTCGCCTTTGGGGCCTTTTTCGATTTCAAATTCAACTTCCTGGCCTTCCTCTAAGCTCTTATAGCCTTCACCCTGAATTGCGCTGTGGTGCACAAATACATCACTGCCAGACTCAGGAGTAATAAAACCATAACCTTTTTGGTTGTTAAACCACTTTACTTTTCCTCTTGCCATTATTCACTACCCTCCTTTCTACAAAATTATTATAGTAAATAATGGCAGAAACAAAAAAAACCGTAAGAGCGAGACTTTCTCTGCCTTACGGCCCAAGATTTCTTCTCCCTTATTTACTACTATGTACAAAAGCAATAATACACTATTTTCCCCTCTTTGTCAACTAAAAAATTACACCCCTAAGTGAGTGGGGGTATCTGGTTGCGGGGAAGGGATTTTCTCGCATTCATCTTATACATCTTAGATGCGGGATCCGCCGCCAAAGGCGGGGGAGAACTTGCCGAATTTATTGCGGGGGCAAGATTTGAACTTGCGACCTCAAGGTTATGAGCCTTGCGAGCTACCAGGCTGCTCCACCCCGCGATAGTCATCTGGTATAACGAATCAATCTTGTGGCTCAGGAACTATTTTGATGGGAACCTCGCCCTTACGGACCAGTCCCATTTTTTCCCGGGCAATCTTTTCCTGATAATTGGAATCGCTCTCTATACGCGCAAGTTCCTGCTGCAGGAGAGAATTTTCTATATTCAGGCGCTTTATCTTTTCTTCTAAATCGCGATTCCTATCCCTTAAGTCCTGTAGTTTAGTGTAACCTGGCAGAAACACAATCAGCAAAAAAACACTAATCCCAAAGAGCCAAAATGCTTTTCTTAAGGCTACCAGCATTATTTTTTCCAGAGCGTTCCGGCGTAAACTGCACGAGAGCCCAATTCCTCTTCAATCCGTAAAAGCTCGTTATACTTGCAAATTCTATCCGTGCGTGACACTGAACCGGTTTTAATTTGCCCTACTCCGGTTGCCACGCTCAAATGCGCAATAGTGGTATCCTCGGTTTCACCGGAACGGTGCGAGATAATTGAGCGGTATTTATTTTTCTTAGCCAGATTTATCGCTCTTAGCGCCTCAGACAAGGAGCCTATCTGATTGACCTTTATCAGTATAGCATTGCCTATCCTTTGCGCAATGCCTTTCTTAAAAATCTTAGGGTTAGTTACAAATATGTCATCTCCGACTAACTGCGCCCGGCTACCAAGCCTTGCGGTCATAGCTTGCCAACCTGACCAGTCATGTTCACCAAGACCATCTTCGATGGAAACCAGCGGATATTTACTTATCCAATTCTCATAAAGGGAAATTAAATCTGCGGAATTCTTTTTCGAATCTTCAAATTGGTAGGCACCATCTTTATAAAAAGAACTGGCAGCGCAGTCTAAAGCCAGGTAAATGTCCTTACCAGGCCTATACCCTGCTTTTTCAATTGCCTGTAAGATTAAATTCAAGGCTTCTTCATCGGAATTAAGGCGTGGCGCAAATCCGCCTTCATCACCTACGGACGTAGACAGCCCTTTTGACTTAAGCAAGGACTCGAGGTTATGAAAAACTTCTGCAGCATACCTTAAAGCCTCGCGAAAAGTAGGCGCGCCTTGAGGCACAATCATAAATTCCTGTATATCCAGGTTATTATCAGCATGCATGCCGCCGTTTAGGATGTTCATTAAAGGCACGGGTAATATCCTGGCTTTGGCGCCACCTAAGAATTTGTATAAAGGTTGTTTTTTGGACAGAGCTTGGGCCTTGGCTACTGCCAGGGATACACCCAAAATGGCATTGGCGCCCAACTTAGATTTATTTTCAGTAGCGTCAAGTTCAATAAGAAGTTCATCAATTTTTTTAAAATCAGGGACTAAACCTTTTAATTTTGAAGCAATTAGTGTGTTGACATTATCCACGGCCTTTAAGACACCTTTGCCTAAATATCTCTTCTTATTGCCGTCTCTTAATTCTAAAGCCTCTTTCTCACCGGTTGAGGCACCCGAAGGAACTGAGGCGCGAGCCAAAATCCCGGAATCCAGAATACAATCCACCTCTACTGTGGGATTGCCCCTTGAATCTAAAATCTCTCTGGCTAAAACCCTTTTAATCCTGGCCATAAGCATTACTCCCTAATTTACTAATTCCCTTGTCGGTAAAAACTATATTATACACACTAAATGCATACGGTCAAGAAAAAGATTAAATGAAGCCCATCCGCCTAAGTTCTGTGGCGGATGCTGGCTGAATTTATCCTTGCCAATTTCCATTTTAGACACTTAAGAAATTGGCGAGGATTAATTCCTGCCTGCCGGCAGGCAGGCGCAGACGGCTTCGCCTGCAACTTACGTCGCTTTGCTCCGTAAGTTGTCTGCTCATTAAAAATAGAATTTGACTAACTTCATATGTTGTGTTATTTTAAGATTTGTAAAAAGGAGTAAAGATGAGCTGGAAAAAGCTAAAGTTCTACTGGAAATTATACTGGATAAGAGTAATCCTTGTCCTAGTTTCCACAGCTATATTTATACTTCTAAATATCGTGATTATAAGTGGTCTTAAAGCCTGGAGAGAATCAGAGTCATACCTGCGCCAATCCCAGCTGGCAACCGCTCCTTTACAGATGTTTATCTGGAGCGTAATGGGTATCATTCAAGGTATGGTTTATGTGTTTATGATGTACTGGATGTTTTACAAAAGAGGCGCCACCTCTTTCACGCAAACTGCGAAAAAGTCCATTACCGGTTCAGAGCTGGGGATTACCTGGAATGATGTCATCGGCATGGATGAGGCAAAACAGGAAGCGCTGGAAGTGGTCAAACTGATTAAAGACCGCGCTGAGCTGCAGCGTATCGGCGGAAAAATTTTAAGAGGGATACTTTTGCTTGGGCCGCCGGGTTGCGGCAAAACCTATCTTGCCAAGGCCGTGGCTACTGAAGCCGGGCTCCCTTTTATTTCCATGTCCGGTTCGGAATTCGTGGAGATGTTTGTGGGTGTAGGCGCAGGAAGAATACGCAGTCTCTTTAAAGGGGCCCGCAATTTAGCAGAATTAAGGGGTGGCTGCATTATCTTCATCGATGAAATAGACGCTGTGGGCGCCCAGAGAGTTGCTGATTCCGGATTCGGAGGCCAGACCGAAACCAACACCACTACCAACCAACTTTTAGTGGAAATGGACGGACTTAAAGAAAAGGATTTTAATATTGTAATCCTGGGGGCAACAAATATGCCGGAATATTTTCTGGATGCCGCGCTTTTGCGACCGGGAAGATTTGACCGCAAGATTTACGTGGACAAACCTAATCTCGAAGACCGCCAGAAATTATTCGCCTATTATCTCGAAAAGGTAAAATACGATACGGATGACGTAAAAATCGATCGCCTCGCGCGTATCACCGTAGGCAATAGCCCTGCCGATATTGCCAATATCGTCAGAGAAGCCGCGCTGATTGCTGTCCGGAATAGCCGACCGCTTATTACCATGAAGGACATTGATGATGCCAGAGAAAGAATTGCGCTGGGTATTAAACGCAGGGTCAAAATGAGCGAAAAGGAAAAGTGGCAGACAGCCTATCATGAAGCTGGGCATGCCATTGTAACTTACCTCTTGGCACCATCAAAAGATGTTTTTAAAATAACTATTACGCCACGCGGCCATACTGGCGGAGCAACCTGGGTACCCGAACGCGAAGAAATACTTATTGAAGACCAGAAGCAACTTTTGAATGAGATAAAAATTGCACTCGGTTCTTATGCTGCGGAAAAATTAAAACTAGGATTTACTACCGCTGGTGTAGGCGCAGATTTTGCCAATGCGCTATATATCGCGCATAATATGGTCTGGCGTATGGGCATGGGAAAATCCGGCATAATCGGTGATTTTCATGCCCTTGATTTCTATAGGCGCGTAGGGGGTGTGCCACTTATTTCCGAAGATATGAAGAGACGTCTCGATGATGATGTCCAGGAGATAATGCAGACCTGCTTAAAAGAAGCCCAGGAATTACTTCAAAGAGAAGAACCGCTCGTTAACCGACTGGCTAAAGAGTTAGTTGCTAAAGAAGAGTTGAATTACGATGAAATCGAGGCTATCTTTAAAGAATTCGGTAAAGGCCGCGCTCAATAGCCTCACCCTGATAATCCTGCTTTTATTGTCCGGCTGTTCCCCTTCTAACAAACCCACCTATATCAAAGAAAACATTGCCCAGTCAATCCAGGATATCTGTAAAAAAGAATACAATTTGGATCTAAAAGCGCACTTAGTGGGAGATACGCTCTGGGTTTATCTTGCGGTAGAAGACCTCTTGGTAAAAAGCGATAGACCTGAAAAGTATGTGGAAAAATTTATTGTGGAACGTAACCAAGATATACCCAGTGTTGATTCTTTAAAATTTGAATACCTGATTAAGCCTATCCCGGATACAGAAAAAACCCAAGAGTATATCTATAACAAGGCAGTTTTAGATAAAATTAATAACGTCTGGAAGGTCTTGCGCCGGGTGGTATTTAGCCTGAATCGCTCAGAAACAAGCGAGCCAAAATTCTATTCTTTAATCGCCGCAGATATAAAAAATGGTTTCCAGATGAAGGAGATTTTTTACTATCTGGATTTAAAGAAGGTTTCTTACGAATACATCTCCTGGGGAGAATACCAGCACCGGGCTATCCAGGATGTAGACTTAAATCCGCGAATTATCGGAGATAAGGATGGTAATTACATCGATTATAAAAATATAACCATGCAGGAATTCATCATCGGACAGATCCTGCATCGCATAAAATTAAAATTCCACAAGCCCGAAGTTGACAAAAATGCCGATATAGATAAAGAGATAATCAAAATCATCGCCTACACTGTAAAGATCTATGATTTTAAAGATTTTGATGCGGTGGAATTGAATAATCTGGTTAACAATAACAGGATTGTTTTAAATCGGCCTGCTCTGTGGGAAAAAACTACGGAGTAGAAATCTTTACTTTCCTCCCCTTCAACTTTAACCTTTCTTCTACAATTAACTGTATGGCGTTAGGATAAAGCTTATGTTCTACTTTATGGATTTTTGCCTCTAAAGTCTCTAAGGTGTCATCTTCTTCGATTTTTATTGCGGACTGTAGGATTATCGGGCCGTGATCCATTTTTTCATCCACGAAATGCACGGTTACTCCCGTAATTTTTACTCCGTAATCAAAAGCATCCTTTATACCTTTTTCGCCCTTAAAACAAGGAAGTAATGCCGGATGGATATTGATGATTTTATTTCTATAGCGGCTGACAAAATCAGCACTCAGCATACGCATAAAACCCGCCAAGGCAATCAATTCAATATGTTCCTGCTCCAGGTGCTGGATAATTTTATTTTCAAAATCGCTTTTACTGCTAAAGCCTTCTCTTTTCACCAAGGCGACTTTTACGCCTGCGCGCTTTGCTCTCTTGATAACCCCAGCATTGGGATTATCGCAGACTAATAAAGATAAATTTGCCTTAAGTTTTCCTTTTTTAATAGCTTTTACAATTGCCGAAAAATTAGTGCCTCTTCCTGAAGCAAAAACAGCTATATTCATTATTTTCTCCTTATCGTCTTGGTGGGACAGACCTTAACGCATTCACCGCAGGAAGTGCATTTCTGGTAATCTATCACTGCCAGGTTATCAATAACGTGGATAGCATCAACCGGGCAGACCTGTTCACATTTACGGCAGGCAATGCAACCCACCGGACAAACTAGCCGCGTATCTTTACCCAGGTCATGAGAACTACAGGCAACATAAATGCGGTTTTTCTCCGGGACTAGCATAAATAGTTTCTTGGGGCAGACCAAAACGCATTTATTACAGGCCTTGCATTTGGTTTCGTCAACTACAGGTATGCCTTCTTCTGACATGATTATAGCACTAAAAGGGCAAACCCTTACGCAATCGCCAAAACCTAAACATCCGAAATTGCAATCCTTTTGTCCGCCTAAAAGCAAATTTGCCGCTACGCAAGTTTGTAAACCTTGGTATAAAAACTTTTCCCCTACTTTTTTACCGCCGTAACAATGCAAAGTGGCAAGCCGTTTAACCTTCTTGTCTATTTTTTGCCCCAGTAGTTTGGCAATCTGCTCTTTTACTGCGTATTCGCTTACCCTGCAGGCATCGATACTGCGTTTTCCGCTGAGGATATCCTCGGCAAAACCGAAACAACCCGCCCCTCCGCAGGCACCACAGTTTGACCCAGGCAAAAGACCGTGTATCCTTTCCAATCTGGGGTCAGTCTGAACAACCATTTTTTTGGAGGCAATCGCCAATCCTATGCCGAATACTGTACCTAAAAATCCTAATGTTAAAACCGGTACTAAAATAGCCATAATTAAATGAGCACATAACTTACGAACACTAAAGTGTGAGTAAGTTATAAGTGCGAATTAATCCTCGCCAATTTCCATCTGTATATACTTAAGAAATTGGCAAGGATAAGTTCAGCCATACAACTTATGTTGTTCGAACTTCCATAAGTTGTGGCTTCACTTAAAATCTAAACCCGTTAAAACCCATAAAACTCAAACTCATAATTGAGGCAATGATAAATGCCAGGGGAAATTCCTTTAAAGATTTGGGGACATTGCAAAAGTCAAGCCGCTCTCGGATAGCGGACATTAAAAGCATAGCTAAGGTATAACCTAAACCCACGCATATGCCCTGGAATACCGAATAATAAAAACTACCGGGGGAGGCTTTTCCGTTTACAAAAAACATATCTGTATTTAACACCGCTACTCCAAAAACTGCGCAGTTGACGGTAATCAAGGGTAAATATATGCCGAAAAATCTGTATAAAGGAGGGCTAGCCTTGCGGATAAACATTTCCACTAATTGTACAAAGGTGGCAATCACTAAAATAAAGGATATGGTGCGTAAATAAGTAAGACCTAAAGGTATGAGCAAAAACTGATAGATAAGCCAGGTAATTAATGATGACGTAGTTGTGACAAACGTCACTGCCAGGCTCATGGCCAAGGCAGGCCGGGTTTCTTTGGAGATAGCGATAAAAGAGCATAAACCTAAAAACCGCGAAAGAATTACATTATAGATAAAAACGCTGGAGATAAAAACAGTCAAAAACTGTCCCAAGTTCATGTTTTTCTTTCTTTTAAAAGGTTAAAGAAACCCAGTAATAAGCCGATCACTAAAAGCGCTCCTGAAGGCATACCGATGACAAAAATCGGCTCAAAACTTTTAATCAAGGTATGCCCAAATAATTTTCCCGCTCCTAAAAACTCTCTTATCCCTGAGATTAATATCAAGGCTAAAGTAAACCCTAAACCCATACCAATACCGTCAAACAAAGAGTTAACGGTGGATTGCTTGGAGGCATAGGCCTCAGCCCTGCCCAAGACAATACAGTTGACCACTATCAAAGGCACATATATCCCTAAGGCCCTATTCAAGGCTGGGCTGTAAGCCTTCATGGTAAGTTCAGCGATAGTAACGAAAGTGGCGATAACCACAATATAACAGGGAATACGGATTTTATCCGGTATGGCATTTTTAAGCAAGGCAATAATAATATTTGAACCTACAATCACAAAAGTCGCGGCAATACCCATACCTATGCCATTACTTAAAGAAACCGATACTGCCAGGGTCGGGCATAACCCTAAGACCAGGACAAATGTGGGGTTTTCTTTAATAATGCCTTTGAAAAATTCTTGAAATAATTTTTTCATACGTCGATTTGCTTCGCTCGCTCAGGATGACCCTGAAGTGTAAGCGAATGGGTCATTTTCTGCCGTAAATTCGATTTTTGGTGTAGCGGTCAATTAAAGGTGTGGCTGCATTCATCATCAATATGGCATAGGAAACTCCCTCGGGATATCCTCCCCAGAGTCGGATAATAGCAGTAAGTAAGCCGCTGCCTATACCAAATATTATATGGCCTTTTCGAGTTAAGGGCGAAGTAACGTAATCTGTAGCCATAAAAAAAGCACCCAGGATTAAACCTCCGGATAGTATATGAAAGAGCCAATCTCCGCTAAATAAACCTCTTGGTCCAAATACATAGGTGAATATCCCTACTGTCAATATATAAGACGTAGGTATATGCCAGGAAATGTAGCCTTTGAATAAAAGAAATACTGCGCCTATAAGTAAGGCTAAGATACAAACTTCGCCTATACAACCGCCTCTTTTACCTAAAAATAAATCCCAATAGGATATGTGCTCTAAAAACTTTCCTTCTTTTAAAAGAGCTAGTGGTGTTGCCTGGGTTATGGCATCATAATTTAGAGGAGCGGTAAAAGTGGTCATATATTTTGGCCAGGAAGCCATCAGAAACACCCTGCCCACTAGAGCCGGGTTAAAGATATTTTGGCCTAAGCCGCCAAATACCTGTTTACCTATCGCGATTGAAAAAAAAGAACCCACGATAGGCAGCCAGAAAGGAACCCCGGGCGGTAAATTATAAGCCAGAAGCAGACCGGTTATAACTGCGCTACCGTCGAGAACGGTGAGTTTATTTTTAGTTAATAACTTTAGTGCTGCTTCAGTAATAACTGCGGAAATCACTCCTAAAATAATAACCCATAATGCACTTAGCCCGAATATAAATACTCCGACAGCTCCGGCAGGGATAAGACTTACTACTACCAGCCACATAATCTTACTTACGGATTCGTCTTTTTTATGTAGGTGCGGAGGCGCAGAAACTATAAGTTTATTTTTCACCCCGTTAGAAACCTCCAATTATATATCCCCGTTAAGTTTCTAACGGGGTTCATTTTTTAACAATTCCTGCATATCTTTTGCTTTCTGGGTTACTGAATTTATCACTGCTTTTGATGATATAGTGGCTCCGGTAATTGCCTGAACCTGGTTTAATCCAGTTATATCTTTAGCCCTAAATTGAGAAATAAAATCTGGTTCCGCCACCCGGTTGCCTAAACCCGGAGTCTCATTTTGACTGATTATCTTTATCGCCGTGATCTTACCATCGCGGGTCAATCCCACCATGGTCTCGATGACACTGGAATAACCTTTCGCAGAAGCCTTAAAAACCACACCCGCCAGCTGCTTATTTTTATCGTATCCTTTATAATAGAGAACCTCGTCTTTGGATTTTATGGCTGTAAAGCTACTTGACATAGGCAATAACTCCAATAAAGTGGCTTCTTCCTGGGACTGGGCCAGGGCAATGATTCTGGGCTGGGTGAAATGATTTACCGCTGCCAAGAGACCGCTTGCCACCATACAGATTAACGCCAGTACAAGTCCGTAGCGTATCATCTCTTTCATTTTGCTATCTCCAGTTTTGCTCTTTTGATGGACTGCACCAGGTTTCTATTTGCTGGACAGACATAATTACAGCACCCGCATTCAATGCAATCAATAGCTCCGTAAGCCTGGGCTTCTAACCACAGCTCTTTTACCGAAGCCAGGTTAATCATACAAGGCATAAGGCCAGCAGGACAGTCCCTCAGGCAGGCACCGCAACGAATACAGGCTATTTCTTGCCTCTCTTGCGCTTCTTCCTTATTCATCAGGATAACTCCGGTAGTGGTCTTTATTACCGGCACCTCATCAGTGTATTGGCTAATCCCCATCATCGGCCCGCCGACAAGTATCTTATAAGGCTGGTCTTTAAGTGGAGCGCAATATGCGATGATTTCTTTTATGGGTGTACCGATACGCACTAAAAGATTTCTGGGGTTGGCCAGGCAACTTCCCGTAACTGTAACTACCCTTTCATATAGAGGTTTATTCAAATAAACTGCTTCGTAAATGGCAAATACTGTAGCCACATTCTGCACCATCACACCTACATCAAAGGGTAGTTTTCCCGACGGAACTTCTTTATTTAATATACTTTTTATCAGCTGTTTTTCACCGCCCTGGGGATAGTCAGACTTTAAAATACGTAATTCGTAATCTTTATTTTTCAATCTGCGCTCAAACGCTTCTATTGCCTGCGGCTTATTATCTTCAATAGCAATATATACCTTTTCAACTCCTAGGCATTTAGTTACCAGGTCTATGCCCGACAGTATCTGGTCAGTTTTCTCTACCATAAGACGATAATCTGCGGTTAAAAATGGCTCGCACTCAGCACCATTAATAATCAGGTTTTCAACCGGTTTAGACGGGTTAAGTTTAATATGCGTAGGGAATCCAGCGCCACCCATACCTACAATACCGGATTCAAAAATAATATTCCTTATCTGCCCGGGGTCAAGTTTCCCAATCTCTTCTTTTGTCCTTTTAACCAGTGTTTTATCGAATAAGCCGCATTTAGCGTCGCTATCGATAATTATAGCCTTGGAGCGGCCTAAAACCGGGTGGGGCCAATCCCCGATGCCGTAGACATTTCCTGAAACCGAAGCATGGATAGGAGCATAAACATGCGCATCCACACTGGCAAGCTTTTGAGCCACTAACACGGTATCCCCTATTTTTACTTCCGATACACAGGCCTTACCCAGATGTTGAATTAAAGGAATATAAACGCGTGAGACTAAAGGCATAATTTCGATAGCCCGGTCTTCGGTCTGAGACTTTTGTTCTTTTAATCTAACCATGGAATTTTCCGGTGATAAATCAGGTTTACTACGCCTAATACACTGAATATACCGCCCACTATAACCAGAATCATCGCTTCAGGGATCTTTGCGGCAAGGAAACTGCTTATAAACATAAAAAGCAAAAACCCTAAATGCATGACTATTTCCAGGGAACTGAAAATCTTACCCATCATACCGTTTTCGCTGACATTGTGGATGATGGTATTGGAGGCAATCATAATCGGTGAAATTAGAATGCCTAATACTAAAGAAAGTGCGGCGGCAATCAGAAAATAGGGATGCTGGTTTATAATAAGCGCAAAAACGATGAGCATTATACCACTCAAAACTAAAGATGCAAATATTGTTTTGTAATGCGAAAGCTTCTGTCCGAAACGTCCGTAAATCATAGAGCCGGCAAATAAGCCTAAGCCCAAAAACATAATCAAAAGCCCCAGGTCTTTGGTAGCAGAATGCAGGGTCTTTTGCACAAACACAATCATGACCACATAAATAGCGCCCAATGCTGCCCAAAGGCTAAAGATGACCCCGGAAGCAAACCTGATGTTTTTGTTCTTTATAAAATAGAATATGCCTTCCTTAATTTCCTGGAAAACGGATTTGCGGATTACCTCAACTATTTCTTTACCCACCTCTTTTAAGTTCACATGTGCCCGGGGTTTGGCGATAATAATAAAAATGAGAAGTGCGGAAACTAAAAAACTTAGGGAATCCAAATAAAGGCCGCTTTTGGCACCCATCCATTCTACTATCAGGCCGCTGATGCCAAACCCTAAGATTGCCGCAATCATACCCGTGATATTAACCAGAGAATTTGCCATTAATAAGTCTTTATTATCAACAAGTTCGGGTATAATGGATAATTTTGCCGGGACAAAGAACCTGCCAATGCAAAAGATGAGAAATATCAAAAGGTAGGTAAGCGCGAGACTTTTGGTTTTAAACAAAAACAGCGGGATGATTAATATCAAAGCCGCCCTTAAAAGGTCACATACATACATAGTCCGGCGCCTATCCCATCTGTCGACATATACTCCGGCAATGGGCCCGATTAAAAATACGGGTATTATGGTAAAGGAAAGGATTTTAGCAATTTCGATAGTTGAACCCGGCGACCTTAAATAAACCAGGCCGATGAGAGCCATCTGGCCCAGCCGGTCGCCTAACTGGGAAATAATCTGGCCCAGCCATAAAAAAAAGAAATTGCGGTTTTTTAAAACTTCGTGGAACTTTGACATGATAAATAAGAGCCGACGGGGGGATTTGAACCCTCGACCTAGTGTTTACGAAACACTTGCTCTGCCAGCTGAGCTACGTCGGCATGGTGGCGGTGTCGGAATTTCCGAGAAAAAACAATTCATTTAATTATATCAGTTTTTTGCCAAGAGTCAATTGCTTAGCTAAAAGGCCCGGCCCAAAAATCATAACTTCTTAAAAACTAACGGGTAGCGGATAAAAAAATAGTTGACAAAATAAAAATAGTTGTTATACTTAGGCCAGTATTTGATTAGGTAACAAGGAGTAAAGCTATTGGGAACAGATAGACCGTAAAGCGAAGATACGACTTTTAAGCTTTACGGTTTTTTGTTCAAGAAAGGAGCGGTTAGTAACAGATGGCAAGAGGCAAAGTAAAGTGGTTCAACAACCAAAAGGGTTACGGTTTCATCACGCGCGACGATGGCAAGGATGTCTTCGTCCATTACAGTGCAATTACCGGCGACGGCTATAAGACGCTGAATGAAGGCCAAGAGGTAGAATTTGAGGTTACCCAAGGTCCAAAAGGCGAGCAAGCCACTGACGTCAAAAGGGTATAAAAACGAAGTAACCGAAAAATATAAAAACCCCCGATTCTAGAAATTAGATTCGGGGGTTTTTTGATTTTTAAGTGCCGAGGAGAAGAAACTAAATGCCGAGGAAGGGAATCAAATCTTAACCCTCTGCAATTACTTATATTATCAGGCGAGCTTAAAAAGTACAGTTTTCAGGTTGAAACAAGTTAATTATCTCGATTTAATCGGAAAATGTCTGTATCGCTACACAGTTTCATCATCATACATCTTTGACTTTTTGATCAAGCCCGCTAGGGTAAATTCATATTGCTTCACTCTACTAAAATCACCAATATAAGCACCAAGAACTCCTATAATAAATAACATACCTATCATAACTTCGATCGCGACAAACATTGCCAACATACCAGATGGACTAAAATCACCTTCTCCTAATGTAGTTATGGTGGCGAAGCTAATATAAACACATCTCCACATAGATCCTGCTGAGAACAAATAATAAAAATAACCAAAAGTAAGTATAGCTTGAAGGTATTTTATTAATAAAATTATAAGACTACGCACTAGATTTCTTTGTAGACGTGTTATAAACGCATCAGAAATCATAAAAATTAAGGTGTCTATAAGAAAAAAAGACAAGAAACCAACTACAATCATAGAAAGCCAATAATTTAACCAAATAGAGTTATAACGAAATAGACCAAGTATAATAAAAATCACAGCATATAAAAATAGTAATAGAACTTTAATTAAAGGCTCATCTTTTAATGGCCACCGACACCATAGTTTCAATTTATCAGCAATAAATTCATATAATAGAAATTTTTTAAAATTCTTTAGACCTGTCTTCGTATAAGTTACTATAGCATTAAGTATACTAATCCACCATTTGTCGGCTTCTGCCCAAGCAACATAAGCAGTCTCTCCACACTTACATCTTACACGATTACCTACCAACACTTTGTTTATGTCGCTAGCAGTTTCTCCACATCTAGTACAAAAAACAATCACTCTATCTTCTTGAGAAGATTTGTTCATATTATCCCTCTTTTTATGTAATTATATCACAAATAATCTCTTATAAATATAATTTTGAGTATATCCAAAGTTATGAACCCCTGCCCATTCATAACTCAAAATTTTGTGACGTTAGCGTGACGTTAAGAAACTAAATTATACAAAACCTTACAAACACATCCAAACGTCTCCAAAGAAATAAAAGAGACTTAACTGCCTCGTAACTCAAGCAATTACGCCTAAATACAACAAAAAAGAGAGATTATAAAAACCTCCCTTTTTTAGGTGGTGCCGAGGAAGGGAATCGGACCCCCCACGCCGGCCTTTTCAGGGCCGCGCTCTACCACTGAGCTACCTCGGCTAAATCTTTTTGTCGGCGAATCCTCCGAAGCCCGTCAGGGCTATTGCCTATCTATTAAAGGGCGTAGGAGGAGAGCTACCTCGGCTTTGTCGTTCGCTATAGCTGATTCAAAACAATCAAATAAACAAATTGCACTTGTTGCTGTATCAATACTTATCTTGGAATCTATTGACGCTCACTCCCCATGGGGGAAATCCAAGGTTTCTCGCTCGCTATTAAACGGCGTTAAGTATACCACTCTATCCTAAAGTTGTCAAAAAACTTTTTTATCTGGCTGCTTCCATGATTTTAACAAACATATCTTCAGCCAAATTTAGATTGGGCAGGTGGTATCTATTACGCGCCGAAACCCTGACCCTGGTCGTAGCCCGGGTTAATCTGATTAATCGTATATACACTTTGCTTGAATCCGTGTCTAGTCCGATGATTCCTCTTTGGGTATCTTCCTGTTTGATTGTACCGCGGGCTTTTGCTACCATTGCCGCTGCCTCCCAGAGGCTCTCGTAGAGTTTATCCGAATCACCCTGTACTGTATCCTTGCTTATCGCATATCCTCCCAAAGCACCTGCTGCTCCACCCACAAGTAGCGCAGCGCAACCTAAAAGGCTAAAGCAAACAAAGGCTGCCAGAACCGCAAGCAAAACTTTTCTTTTCATTTTAACTCCTTTTTTGAAAACACCTTTTTAAAACAAAAGACAGTCAACCCTAAAATTATACCCCAGGAAAAAATAATAAATAACCAGCCCTCTATCTTCATCGCATCTTTTCCAGTTGCGCTCTCTTGCGGCTCCAGGCAATCTTAACCAGTAAACCTAAAATTAAAAATACGCCTAAGAGCCCTATTCTTGTTGCCAAGATATAAATGCGGTTATTCGGGGAAACATTCTTCATAAAGATTACGGGAAGCCACTCCTGCCAAAACCACATCCCTAAAATAAAGAATAAAAATAAAGGGGTGATATACTTAATAATAAATTTATAAACTTTAGGTACACGCATATCCGCGCCTCTGTGTATCTCATCCCAGGCCTTCTCCATGCCAAAAACCCAGGCAAAGAGTATGGTTTCAATAGTGGCGAATAAAACCAAGAAAAATGTCCCGCCCCAGAAATCCAGCTCATCCACTACCCCGTTTTTTAAAAAGAAAATTTCCGGCTGGCAAAGCACAAATGCCGCAATAGCAAATATAAAAACTGCTTTTTTTCTGGAGATATCAAATTCATCCTCTAAAAAGGCTACTGCCGGCTGTGCCAGTGAAACCGAAGAAGTTATTCCGGCTAAAAACAAGAGAAAAAACCAGAGGAATCCAAAAATTTGCGCCAGGGGCAACTTATTTAAAACTAAAGGAGTGGTCACAAAACCCAGGTTAAATACCCCGGATTTAGCTATAGTCTGTATATCCAGTGGCCCAAAAAAAACAAAGGCTGCTGGTATAACAATGCTTCCGCCCAAAATAACTTCAGCTACCTCATTGGTACTAACCGCAGTCAAACCCGAGAGAACCACATCATCGCCTTTTGAGAGATAACTGGCATAAGTCAAAATAACTCCTATGCCTACGCTTAAAGTAAAGAATATCTGACCTGCTGCTTCAAGCCAGACTTTTGCGGATTTTAAAGCTGAAAAATCCGGATTCCATAGGAAACCAAATCCATTAGAAATATTCCAGTTGGGCCGGCTAAGATCAGGCGCACCCAAGGCAATAACTCTTAGCATTAACATCAAGCCGCAGATAAATAAAAGTGGCATTGCCCATTTACAGAGCCTCTCTATGCCGCCTCTTATCCCGTAATATATCACCCAGATATTTAAAACAAAGGTAAGTAAGAAAAATAAATAAGCCGCACCCAGACCGTGAAAATACTGGTTATACTCTAAGCCCTGAAAACCTCTTAAGAAACTCTGCATCCCCGACTGATCCGTTAACTTGCTGTATTTACCCATTATTGAAAAAAAGCTGTAAGCCAGGGTCCAGGACTCTATATAGGTATAATATATGAATATAATTAAAGGTCCGAATATGCCGATGGTGCCGAAATATTTAATAAAACGGTTCTTCTGCCAGATACTGTGGAATATGCCCGGAGCAGTGCCGTGTTCAAAACTACCTCCGTAACGGCCCAAGGTCCATTCAATCCACATTAAAGGTATGCCTAATAAAAACAGGGAGACAAAATAAGGAATCATGAAGGCGCCGCCGCCATTGGAAGCTGCCTTGGCAGGAAATCTTAAAAAATTGCCCAAGCCAATGGCTGAGCCAGCCACAGCCATAATAATCCCCAGGCGCGAACCCCAACTATCTCTTTTCTTCTGCGGCATCAAACCAATCCTCTAATCTTTTAAGGGTCTTTTCTACCTCTTGGCTTAGTTTATCCCCAAACGCTATACTTTTAGGTTGAATCGCTAAAATAATTATATCTACCTCTAAATTGCTTTGCAAGTAATTAATCGTCAAGGAGATAGAAGCATTATGCGTTGAATATAAATTAACTGTTTTTATCTCCTTGCCTTCTAATACGGCATAGTCCCCGGGTTGAGCCCCAAGATCAACAGCATCAATGATGACAATGTTATCGGGTTTATCTTTAATGATTTTTCCTAAATAATTTTCCGGGTTTATCCCGGCATCATAAACCGTGTAAGGCACTTTATCTTTAATGCGACTTGCTAAAATCGAACCTACTCCATCGTCGCTACTTAGGGTATTGCCTATCCCCAAGATTACAACTTTATCGCTTAGGTGGGATTTCAAATGCTCTAACATAAAAGACAGAGTTGTTTTTTTAAAAGAAAAATATTATTTAGTCTCTTGACTTTTTTCTTCTAAAGTAGAAACTGTTGGTTTTATTTCTAAGGCACTAAATAATTTTGCGGAAATCAAATCGCGGGCATAGGTGCTGGGTGAAGAAACCTCGATTTGGGTGTTGTCTTTATCTATCTCTTTAAAAAATATACCCACGGGCGTAGTATCCTGCTCAGAAATATAGATAGCGATTAGATGCTTGCGGATATTCTTGGTATAAATATAGCTTTGTATTTCTTTTAAAGCATCCAGACTTTTGGTATAAACGGTAAAATAATCGTAGTTAAAATTTTTGCTTATTGCATCTTTTCGCGCCTTTTCTAAAGACCTGACCGAAAACCCCATAAAGCCCCTGGCCATTTCCGTGATACTGGCACACCCCAATGTTCCCACAAGAAAACAACTCAAAAAAACAACTAGCCCTAAGCGCATTAATACTCTCATTTTCCCTCCCCTGTTATTCATTGATAACCTGCCAAATCTTATCCAAGTTCCTGCGCGTTTCTTCCTCGCCTATTTTGGCAAAGTCTCTGGCGCGGTGCAATTCCAGCCAATGCCTGCCGCTGACATCCGGATGCAAAATAACATCGGCCAATTGTGCTTCTTTCTGGGCCAGGGTAGACTGCATTAACTCTACACTGCTAAATATAATATCCAGTATATTAGTTTTGAACCTATTCCTAAAATATTGCTTTAAACTAAACCATCTCCTTTTATGGATATCCGAATAGGTAGCATTAAGCTCGTTTTTAACTTTTTCATATTGGCGTAAAATATCTTCCCTGGAGGGCGTAACATTAACCGCAATAATTTTTCTGACACCCATATGGAACAAGGGCTCGGTAGGCAGAGGGGCAATCATGCCTCCGTCAAGAAGCATCTCCTCTTTGAATTTAAAGGGCTGAAACACCCCTGGCATAGAGCAGCTGGCCATAATCGCATCTACCAGTAAACCCTTATCCAGCACCCGCAGCTCTTTTCTTCTGATATCACTGGCAATAATCTTTAAGGGGAGCTTTACATCATAGAACGTTTTATTACCCAGATGCCGTTTTAAAAAATTATAAACCTTGTTACCTTTTATAAATCCAAAAAATGGCATGGTTAAATCAACCATACCCCAGATATGTTTTGGCTCTTTAAATTCGTCGGTTAGCTCCAGGATTTCCGCACTCGAGCGTCCAATAGCCCAGAGGCTGGCTACCAGCGCGCCGATGCTAGCCCCCGAGATAACATCAATGGGGATATTTTCTTCCTCGATAACCTTTAATACTCCGATATGACAAAAACCATAGGCTACGCCCACTCCTAATGCCAACCCCACCAAGCAGTCACCGAGCTGGCGTGAAATCCTTCTTACTACCCTGGAGTATCCGGAGTCCGGCTTATCTAAAACTAATCTGTCCAGCGAGCTAAATTCTATCTTCGGCAATGTCGCAAATATCTCGTGCTCCAATATCCCGATTTGCTGCTGATGATTTAGCCGTGAAGGTTTATGCTCATTGACGATGATTTTTATCTTGGTTAGCGAAAAATGGAAATTCGTCTTTAACCTTTTGACTAAATTATGCGTCCTTTTTAAATAGACCTGTTCGGGGCTACTTAGAATATGTATTAAGTCCGACTGGTTTAAGACCTCAAAAACAAATCTATCCATGGATGAGGGTAGATCTAAAATTATATAATGGTAGTTATTGACGAAAAAACTCAAAATTTCTACTAACTTTTTTACGCAAGACTCATCCCCTTCCTTATAGTTAAGGCAAACCAAGTCTATACCGAATCTGTCCCTAAGGAGGGTATCTTGCAAGAGCCTGCTTATATCCGTTGAGCCACTAGATAAATCCAGGACCGGGTAATTTTCGGTTATTTCCAGTTTGCGGGGTAAACTATGACTGGAATCTTTAAGGCATATCTCCATTACCAGGACGGACTTGTGACTTTCTTTATGTAGACTCAAAGCCAAATTCAGGGCATAGAGGGTCTTGCCTGCTTGAGAATACGAACTGAAGATGGAAATGATAGTGCTTTCAAAAATGGTCTTTTGGTGGATGTCCTTGTTTTTTAAGCGCCGGGATAGGGTCTGGCTAAGGTCAATGGCAAGCTGCGGAACTTTTTTTAAGATGAATTCAAAATCTTCCTTTTTAATAACCAACAGTAAACAGTCATTCACAGCCTGGGCACTAACCGAATGCGGCTCACCTGTTAAGAGGGAAATAATGCCGAAATATTTTCCGCGGTGTAGATACTCCAGTTCTGTTCTCTGGCCCATTGAGTCAGAGGTATAAATTACCATCCTGCCTACAATGATGCAGTAAAAGTTTGAGGCAGGCCAACCTTCTTTGTAAATAATCTGGTCCTTCTTATACTCGACGATATTGCACCTTTCTTTGATAATATTGCGCTGGGCCAAAGTAAGATTCGCAAAAAGGGAGATTTCTTTTAATATCGAATTCTTGTTTACCTGCTCCATCTAGTCAAGCCTTCCTGTTTTAGATACCAAGCTAAATTTCTTGGCGCTTTCTCTTACGGTGCGCTGGTAAGTATTATAGTCCACTTCGATTAAGCCAAAGCGCGGAGCGAACCCCTTATCCCATTCATAATTATCGATGAGCGACCAGTAGATATAGCCGGCAACGTTTACGCCTCTCTCCATAGCCAGATGCAAATTCTTTAGATGCTGTTCGATAAAATCCCATCTTAATTTATCGTCATCAGTGCAGATGCCATTCTCCAGGATAATGATAGGAAGATTATACTTCTTTAATTTAAGAAGCAGATTATACAGGCCTTGCGGGTAGATATCCCAGCCCATAGAGTTTTTGGGGAGCGGATGATGATTATTCCTGCAAACATCAGCCATTAAATTCCGAAGACCCCACTTTTCGACCTCGATTAACGTGCGGCTGTAATAATTTACACCAATAAAATCCAGGCAGCGATAACGCATTAATTTATCCAGCAAATTGAAGTTAAAAAGCCTGTTTCTTAAATAAGTGGAAAGCCTGTCTTTTATATCGGGCCTGCAAGCAACAAACGCAGGCATATTCTTGGCAATGCTTATAGAAGGCTGGATAAGTTTATTATTTCTATAAATACTGTGTATCAACTTATAGGCTTTAATGTGAGCGGTAACCAAGTTCTTCTCAACTCGCCTGGCCTTTAAAAGTGACTTAGCCTGAGGTGGCCAAACCCCTAAAATATAAGCATGGTAAACATAGACCAAAGGCTCATTTATAGTTACCCAATAACGCACCTGATTGCTAAATCTCTTTACAACCTGTTCTACAAAGCGCAAAAAATAATCACTTGCCTTTCGGTTTTGCCAACCGCCGAGCTTAGCAAACCATAATGGATTACTAAAATGGTGCAGGGTAATAATGGGCTCTAAATTACGTTCTTTTAAGGAAAGGATTACATCTGTATAATGCTCTAATTCCTGGGATGAGAATTTTCCCTCTTCGGGCTCAATGCGGCTCCACTCTAAGGATAAACGGTGGGCATTGTGATTGAGGGACTTGGCTAAATCAAAGTCTTGTCTGTAAAACTCATAATGACGGCAGGCTCCCCCGGAAACCTCTTTTAGACTCAAGGCCTTTTCCCAGGCCCACCAGTCACTGTTGGTATTATTGCCCTCTACTTGATAGGCAGAAGTAGCTGCACCCCACAAGAATCCTTGCGGAAATTGAATCATAACTGTTAATTATAGCACCTTAAAATAAAAAATCCCAACAAAAAGTTGGGATTTTCTATAAACTTAAGCCGATAAAGGAGCTCCGGTGTGACTTCCTCACCATCCTTCGGCAACCCAGCTACCATACACCGCAATTGCGAACTTGCCTGCGGGCTTAGGTCTGTGGCTTTGTGCCCTCCGATTTCTCGGAGTTTACCTTTATCGGTACTATAAAGTATACCACAAAACAACCTGCTTTTCAAGATAGGCTTATCTTTTAGCTGGGAATGATACCATAGATCGTTACCCCCTCCCCTACAGAGGGAAGTTAATGAAATTGCTTTGTATAAGTAAAGAGCTTTTTGAAAAATTAGCCTTAACTGCGCAGGAATTCTTTGCTAAAGAGAAC
>Ga0315279_10001204_pt1 | contig 44053 bp, 46 predicted proteins | sample YL17G06_20_MG_FD_203694 | JGI IMG/M metagenome (GOLD analysis project Ga0315279, IMG submission 203694) | Sediment microbial communities from Yellowstone Lake, YNP, Wyoming, USA - YL17G06_20 | ecosystem: Environmental > Aquatic > Freshwater > Lake > Sediment | place: USA: Wyoming | collected...
GCCCCGCAGCACTCAAAGCAGACTATGCGGAATCGCCGTAGGGCGGGGATAGCGTACCCAAGACGTCGTGGGCGGGTTTCCGAACTCAGCGTAGGGGCAGCTGAGGCAGCGGATATGGTCGGAGCCGGGCATGGGTGCGGCACTGGAGGCTATAAATCAGCCTATCACTTCCTTGTCCCACAGGGCCCGCAGGACGGTTGTCGTGCTCACCGAGGCCGCTCGGGCTATATCATAGACGGTGCTTGCGCGCGACACGCGCTCCACGCCTTCGTCGTACGGGGCGCCGGGCTTCACCGCGCGTACCTCTGGTAACGGAACACGGTGAGAAAGTCCACGCAGCGGTCCCGCACGGCGCCGAACCACGCGTCGCGGCGCAGCGGATTGGCCACGACGGAAAGCTTCGGCTGCGCGGAGGACTTGCGCGAGGCGGCATTTTCCCCCAGCAGCCGTTCTGCGACGAGCTCCCGAAGCTGGCTCTCGGTGAACATGTCTCCGATCGTTGCCAGCACGTGACGGGCAACCGCCTGCCCGCCGTGCACGGCAAGTGTCGTATAGACGTTGATCTTCACAAAACCGTCGTCCGGCAGACCGGGCAGGTCAGCGGGCTTCACGGAGGATGTCCCGTGCATGCACATGATTTTGCCCACCGCCGCGCTGATTTCTCTCGCGCGCGCGGCGTTGTAGCGGACCTGGTCCGCCGTTGCCCGATGCTCGGTGCCGACGTTCGGAACGATGATGTCCACACTCGTCTGGCTCAGGAACCGCCGCGCCTGCTCCACCGTCGTCGGCTCATTCTTCCCGACCCCGCCCGATTCGTAGATCTCGTCGACGGCGCCTTCCACCACGACACGGCCGCGAACGCGCTCCGCGAATGCCGCCGTGAGGCGCACATTTTCGTCGAACGGCTTTTCGCTTGCGTCGCACATGATGGAGGCAAAATCGTCGGTGAAGGCGTCCATGATGTCGCCGTCGATCCAGGGAAACGCGTGATCCAGGTGGGGCAGCACCCGCAGCTTGCGATAGGGGCTCGTGCCGCTGGTCATTGCGGCGAGGTCCGACATCATGAGGCGCGTTCCCAGGAGCGGGTCCCCGCATGCGGTGAGCAGGGTCATCTGGCCCCGACCCGGGTACCGGGAGGTCCAGGCCGGGATGATGGGAACGTCATCCTTGCCGATGCGCGCCCCCATCTCCTTGGCGGCGGCCAGGATGGCCTCCAAAGTCTCCCTGTCTTCCGCGCAGAATACGGGAAGCCCCACGCCCAGCTCCGCCGCTTCCTGGTAGACTTCCTTGACCTGTCGGTAGTCGGTCACAAGTGGCATCCGCTCACCCTTCCTTTTTAGTGCATCACCGAGCCGCCGGAGACGTTTATGGACTGTCCGGTGATGTATGCGGCGTCATCACTGGCCAGGAAAACAACGGTCCGAGCCACATCCTCGGGAGTGCAGAGCCTGCCCATGGGGATCCGGGCCTCCATGTACGGCTTCACATCCTTCGGCTGGATATTCTTCTTTCGGGCGTAGTCGTCCATTGGATATCGACGATCTTCATCTTCCTGTCCACGGCCTTGCACATGTCGTACAGGGTCAGGGCGGCAACCGCCGCGGCAGTGAGCGCCTCCATCTCGATGCCCGTGCTCTCCGTGCACACCGCGGCCGCCTCGATGTGCACCCCGTCCTGCTGCAGGTCCAGGTCGACGCTGACATGGTCGATCCTGATGTTGTGGCAGAGGGGGATCAGCTCCGCCGTGCGCTTGGCCGCGGCGATTCCCGCCACACGGGCCACCGCAAAGGCATCGCCCTTTTTCAGGAGACCCTCCCGGATGAGCCGAAGGGTTTCCTCCTGCATGAGGATCGTCGCGGATGCGCGGGCGCTCCGCCGAACCCTGTCCTTGGAAGAGACGTCCACCATGCGCGCCCGCCCCTGCTCATCGAGATGGCTCAAACTCATTCTCAGCCTCCGATCTGCTGCATCGAACGGTTCGTGCAGGCGCCGCCGTGCCGCGGCTTTGCCAGGATCGCCTCCCGAAGGCTTTCGCTGAGACGGGCGGGATCGAGCCGTATCTCCTCGTCCGAGTGGAGGCACGGCTTCAGGATGCCGTGCGCGAGGAGCCGTATGCGGTTGCATCCCGCGCACGAAGGAGGCCGATCGAACGAATAGTCGTCCCCCTTCTTCCGGGTGAGGTCGAAGTGGTTGATGAGCTGCAGCCGGGCACCGATCGAGGCGCAGAATTCCCTCATCGACTCGATTTCCCGCCTCGACTCATCGTCCAGCACGACCATGTTCACCTTCAGCGGAAAGCCCTCGGCCCGGGCCGCATGGATTCCCGCAAGCGCGTCCTGGAGAGAGCCGCCCCGGGTGATCTCGCGGTAGCGGTCGGCGTCCCGCGTGTCCAGGGAGACGTTCACAGAATCGAGGCCCGCCGCGCGAAGCTCATGCGTACGTGGTGCAAGGAGAGTCCCGTTCGTCGTGAGTGCGAGCTGCTCCAGCCCTTCGATGGAGGCGATCATGCGCACCAGCTCCACGATGCCGCGGCGCACCAGCGGCTCTCCGCCGGTGAGCCTGATCTTCGTGACACCGAGCCCCACCGCGGCTCGGGCCGCCTCGGCGAGCTGCTCCAGGGAGAGAAGGTCTTCGTGTCGGCGCGGCGGCACACCCTGCGGGGGCATGCAGTAGCGGCAGCGCAGGTTGCACTTGTCGGTGACGGAAATTCGGAGGTACGTGATCGTGCGGTCAAAGCGGTCGAACATCCACCTGCGTCCCTTCCTGCAGCTCGCGTATGCCGGCCTCGATCCTGACCAGGCCGTCGGCTTCCGTCAGCGCGTTCAGGTGGGCGGAGCCGTGATAGGCGACTGCCTCCACGAGGCCCTGCCGGACGCGCACCGGCAGGAATTCCGTCCGCTCGACCGCCGTTCTGCGGACCGCGTGCGCGAGCGTTCCCCGGTAGGAGGCGGGCATCCAGTCGATGCCCAGGCGCCGATAGAGAAACGGCTTCACGAACACCTCGAAGATCACGAAGGTCGACACCGGATTGCCCGGCAGACCGAAGATATACTGCTCACCGCGGCGCGCGAAGAGAGTGGGTTTCCCCGGCTTGACGGCCACGCCGTGGAAGAGGATCTCCGCCCCCATGTCCCTGAGGCATCCCGGAACATAGTCGAAGTTGCCGGCGGAGACGCCGCCGGTGAGCAGAAGCACGTCACAGACGGCAAGGGCCTCTTCGATCGCCGCGGCAAGGGGACCGGGCCGATCCTCCACGCCGGTCTGCGTCCGGCTGGGACAGCGCATCGCCGCGAGCTGGGCGCGAAGCTGGGGCCCGTTGCTGTCGTAGATCTGGCCCGGACCGAGAGGCGCGCCGGCGGGCCTGATCTCGGGCCCCGTGCAGAGGATGGCTGCCCGCGGGGGCACGGCCACGGTGATCCGGTCGATCCCGGAAGCCGCCAGGACGCCGACATCCTGCGGCCCGATCACCCCGGGACGCAGGACGCTCTCCCCTGCCTTGAGGTTTGCGCCCCGGCGGATGACGTTGTCGCCCTGCTCGGGCGTCAGGATACGAATCCTGCCGTGCTCCTCCCGGACATATTCCCGGCGGATCACCCGTCCCGCGCCCGACGGAAGCATCGCGCCGGTCATGATTCGCGCGCACTCTCCCTTGCGGACGGCCCTGGCGGGCACGCCTCCCGCCGCGATGGTGTCCACGATCGTGAGCTCCATCGACTCATCGCCCGCACACACGGCGAACCCGTCCATGGCCGACTTGTCGAAGGGAGGAGAATCGATGGGAGAAGAAACCTCCCGGGCAAGCACCCGGCCCAGGGCATCATCGAGAAGAATTGTTTCCACACGGGCACCCGCGGGGACGCTCCGAACGATTTCCAGGGCCCTGTCGAGCTCGATCATCACGCGCCTCGCACTCCTAGTGCAGCCGCACCGCTGACGCCTTGAAGGTTACCACGCACGCGGCGCCTGGTGCCACGCCGATCTGCGCGGCCGACTGCCGTGTGATCAGGGCCTTCAGGGGAACTCCGCAGTCGACGACGGCGAGCATCAGAGTTCCCAGCGGACGTATTTCGGTGACGATGCCCTTGAGCTGGTTCCTCGCGCTGGAGTCCAGCGGCAGTCGGGAGAGGATCAGCTCATCGCAGGGAAGGACTGCCACCGCGAAATCCCCCTGGCGCGCCGGGCAGCGGATGACGACATTCCCTGTGCGGAAGTACGCGAATTGATCGTCAATCCCTGCGATCCTTCCCTTCAGGATGTTCTCCTCCACTTCCGCCGGCACCCCGTCATCCAGGCGCAGGAGCCGGTCGCACAGCCGGTAGGCAAGCTCCATGTTGTGCGTGCTCATGATCACCGTCGTGCCGGCGGCGGACACATCCCGGATGATCGCCTCGATTCCGCGGCGTGACTCCTCGTCCACGTTCGCGGTGGGTTCGTCCAGGAGAAGAACCCTCGGCGAGAGCGCGAGCGCCCGCGCGAGGGCAACGCGCTGCTCCTCCCCGCCGGAGAGGGCAGAGGCGCGCCGGCGCTCGAATCCCGGGAGCCCGACCCGGCGAAGGGCCTCCGCGGCCCGCGCGGCCGCCTCCGCCCGCCGCGCGCCCCGGATCCTCGGGCCGTAGCCGACGTTGAGCCCGACCGAGCCGCGAAAGAGAAGTGGAGACTGGTGGACGAGCACGGATTCCCGGCGCACCGCGGCCAGCCCTTCTCTTGCGGCTAGCCGCCCTTCCCTTGCGGCCAGCCCTTCCCCCGCGACCGGCTTCCCGCGAAACTCGACGCAGCCTTCCGCGGGGGCGATCAGCCCGTTCAGAAGCCGCAGGAGAGTGGTCTTCCCCGAACCGTTTTCCCCGACGAGGACGGTCACCACTCCCTCCTCGAAGGAAAGCGAGTCCACCGTGAGGACCGTTCTTCCCTCAAAGCGCGCGCGCAGCCCGCGAAGGGAGAAAAGCGGCGCAGACACAGGGCTACTCATGCCGCACCATCCAGTGCAGAACCGCGTTCACTCCCAGCGCCATGACGATGAGAACGATTCCCAGGGCAATGCCCTGCTCGAACTCTCCCTTGCTCGTCTCCAGGGCGATGGCGGTGGTGATGGTCCTCGTATACCAGCGGATGTTGCCGCCCAGCATCATGGCGACGCCGACCTCCCCCACGACCCTGCCGAAGGACGCGAGGGAGGCGGAGAGCACGGCACCGCGCGCCTGCCGCACGCTCATCCAGAGCACTCCGCCTCTCGACGCGCCTAGTGTGGTGAGGACCTCGGGGAAGAGCGGGTCGAGGCCGCTCAGGCCGCTCGCCGTCATCGAGACCACGATCGGGAGCGCCAGGATCGCCTGGCCGAGGATCACCGCACGGGGCGTGAAAAGGATCCCGAAGCTGCCCAGCGGACCGGCGCGGGAGACGAGGGAATAGACGATCAGGCCGACGACGACCGTGGGAAGCGCCATGAGACTGGTGAGCACGGCGAGCAGAACCCGCCGCCCGCGGAACCGCCGCAGCGCGATCAGCACCCCCAGCGGGATCCCCGGGATGCAGGCGATGACCGCCGAGGAGAGCGAGAAACGGAGGGAGGTCCACGTGATGAACCAGACCTCCCTGTCTCCCGAAACCAGGAGCTCGAACGCCCGTCCCAGTACGCCCGTGGCCCGGCTCCTAACGCACGGCGTCCGGCGTGAACAGTTGCTGGCCGCCCATGGTGTAGTCACGGATGATCTTCTGGCCTTGTACAGAAGTGACCCACGCGATGTACTGCATGGCCGTCATGTAGCTCGCCTCGGGATGCTTCTGCGGATTGACTGCGATCACCCCGTAGGGATTGAACAGGGCGGCGTCCCCCTCGGAGAGAATGCGCAGGCCGCGCAGCTTGTCCTTCATGGCGATCCACGTGCCGCGGTCGGCCAGGGTGTACGCCTTCAGGTTGCCCGACATGACGAGCACCTCGCCCATCCCCTGCCCCGCTTCCTTGTACCACGCTCCCTTCGGCTTCACGGAGACCGCGGCCCACAGCTCCAGCTCCTTCGCGTTCGTTCCCGAGGCATCACCCCGTGACACGAAGGGCGCGCCGGCAGCGGCGATTCGGGAAAAGGCGTCCGCCGTGGTGGTGCTCTCGGCGACGCGTGCGGGGTCCTCCACGGGACCGACGATGACGAAGTCATTGTGCATCACGTCCCGTCGGTTCACGCCGAAGCCCTGCGCGACGAACTTGTCCTCCGCATTGCGGTCGTGCACGAGCACGACGTCCACGTCGCCGTTTTCCCCGAGCTTGATGGCCTTCCCGGTCCCCACCGCGATCACGTCCACGGTGATGCCGGTGAGCTTCTCGAAGGGGGGGTTCAGGATGGGCAGCAGCCCGCTGTCCTGGGTGCTGGTGGTGGTGGCAAGCCGCAGGCGCACGCCTTGCATCGCCGGAGGCGGATTCGGCGCCCCCGAGGGGGTGTTCTGCGCCATCGCGGGCAGGAGGATCGCGCACAGCACGAACGCGACCGCAATCAGCCTTTTCATCATACACCTCCAAAACGAGTAGTTTTGAAGGCAAGGAAGGGGTGGAAACCTCTTCTCGCCTTTCCAAGAGTGGGAGGTGTACCGGTTTCCCGGCACGCCCTACGGGGAGCCGATGCGCGTGCGCATCGAATACCCCTTCGGCAGGCCGTCATGCTCCACTGCCCGGGCGGGCGCGGGGTGTAGACGTATCTGCTCGGCGATTCTTGTTGTGAGCGCATCATAGCCCGGGCAGCACCGGGCGTCAAGCTCGCCCGCTTCGGCGCGGCCGCGGCGGCGGCACGCTGCTGTTTCGACAGACGTTTGACGGGCGGACGCGGCGTGTCGATCTTTGTCAGATCAGCCTGGAAAGAAAGGAGTGTGCCATGGATTGCCTTCACTTTATCGGAGGAAAGCGCGTGCCTTCGAAGAACGGCAGGAGCTTCGAGAACGTGAACCCCGCGACGGAAGAGGTGCTGGGAACGGTGGCCGATGGGGGTGCCGCCGAAGTCGACATGGCTGTCGAGGCGGCCACGAAAGCCTTCCATGCCGGCTGGAAAGGCACGAAGCCGAGCGAGCGCGCGGCACTCCTGAGAAAGATCAGCGACCTGATCCTCCAGCGCAAGGACGAGCTTGCGATGCTTGAGACCCTGGACACCGGCAAGCCCCTGTGGCTCGCGACGAACGTCGAGATCCCCCGGGCAGCCGGCAGCTATGCCTTTTTCGCCAACCTCATCTCGACAATGGGCACCGAGGCATATCCCATGGAGGCGGGCGCGCTGAACTACGTCGTGCGCCGGCCCGTGGGCGTTGTCGGGCTGATCAATCCATGGAATCTGCCGCTCCTGCTGCTGTGCGCAAAGCTCGCCCCCGCACTTGCCATGGGCAACGCGGTCGTGCTGAAGCCCGCCGAGTGGACCCCGATGACGGCCACGGTGCTCGCCGAGATCTGCGCCCAGGCGGGAGTCCCCGATGGAGTGGTCAACGTGGTGCACGGTTTCGGCAAGGACTCGGCCGGGGAGGCGATTGCCCGGCATCCCGGGATCGGCGCCATCGCGTTCACCGGTGAGACGACTACCGGCAAGGCCATCATGCAGGCCGCGTCGGCCAACCTCAAGAAAGTCTCCTTCGAGCTGGGCGGGAAGAACCCCAATATCGTCTTCGAGGACACGAACCTCGACGAGGTCGTGGACGCCGCCGCCCGGGCCGCGTTTCTCAACCAGGGAGAGATCTGCCTCTGCGGCTCCCGCACGTACGTCCAGCGGAAGATCTATGACGCGTTCATGGAGAAGTTCATTGCAAAGTCCAGGGAGCACGTGGTCGGCGATCCCCTTCAGCCCGCCACCAAGGTGGGCGCCCTGATCAGCCGCGAGCATTACGATCGAGTGATGGGATATCTCGACCTTGCGAAGAAGGAAGGCGGGAAAATGCTCGTGGGAGGAGGGAGGCCGAAAGGAATGGCCAAAGGTTTCTTCATCGAGCCGACGATCATCACCGGTGTCAACAATGAGTGCCGGATCGTGAAGGAGGAAGTCTTCGGACCCGTCGTCACCGTGGAGCCCTTCGACACGGAAGAGGAGGTCGTGCGGCTTGCGAACGACACCCGGTACGGGCTCAGCGCATCGGTGTGGACCAACGACGTGAAGCGGGCTTTCCGCGTGGGTGAGCAGATCGAAGCGGGACTCACGTGGGTGAACACGTGGTTCATGCGGGACCCCCGCACGCCCTACGGCGGCATGAAGGAGAGCGGGATCGGGCGCCAGGGCGGGTTGTTCAGCCTTGACTTCTACAGCGAACAGTCGAACGTGTGCATGAAGTACTGATGCGCAGCTTCGACTACATCATCGCCGGCGGCGGCTCGGCGGGCAGCGTGCTCGCCCACCGGCTCAGCGAGGACGGAAAGTCCTCGGTCCTCCTGCTGGAAGCGGGGATGGACTGGCGCAGCGCGGAGGCGCCGGCGGAGATACGGAGCCTCAACTTCTTCCAGGCCTTCCAGCGGCCCGAGTTCTTCTGGACTGAGCTGAAAGGCCGACTGACGGATGCGAAACAGCCCGAGCAGTACTACCTCGGCAAGGGTCTCGGCGGGGGCTCGACGGTCAACGCAATTTTCTACGTGCGCCCGCCGCTGGACGATTTCGACCGGTGGGAATCGCTGGGCTGCAGGGGGTGGGCCGGTCGAGACGTGCTTCCCTTCTTCACGAAGGCCGAGAACGACCTGGATCTCGGCGCCAAGCCCTGGCACGGGAATGCGGGCCCCATCCCTGTCTGGCGGCCCCATCGGGACGAATGGAAGCCGCTGGACCATGCGCTGCACGCGGCGGCATCAGCGAGCGGTCACCGGGAGTCCACGGACATGGACTTCAATGCTCCGCAGGCAGAGGGAATTACCGCTGTCCCGTACAACGTGCGCGCAGGCCAGCGTGTCTCCACCAATGACGCCTACCTCGAGCCTGTCCGTGGGAGAAAGAACCTCACGATCATCGGGGATGCGCTCGTCGATCGTGTGGAGTTCGACGGCCGCAGGGCGACCGGCGTCCGGGCCCTCGTTTCCGGCTCCGTGCAGACTTTCACCGGCCGGCAGGTGATCCTCTGCGCCGGGGCGGTATTCACCCCGGCGATCCTCATGCGCTCGGGGATCGGCCCCGCACGGGAGGTCGCGGGCATCGGCGCGGAGCCCGTGTCCGACCGGCCCGGCCTGGGCCGGCTCCAGGACCATCCCCTGCTCAGCGTGACATTCACGCTGAAACCGCCGTTCCGGGCCGCCCCTCCTGCCCCCCGGGACTTCTTCTCCTCCCTCCTTGTCCTTTGGACCTCTGACGATGCCTCCAGCAGGAAGAATGACCTGAACGTCCACACCCAGAGCTTCATCGGTGCCACCGAGTCGGCGCGAGAGACCGGCGGCCTGGTGCTCGGGCTGGGCGCGGTCTACTCGGAAGGAAGAGTCGAGGTCGCATCGGCCAACCCGACGCGCACTCCGTTCGTGCACGTCGGCATGCTCTCCGATCGACGGGACATGGTCCGGCTTCGACAGGGGGTGCGCCATCTCTTCGATCTCGTGAAGCACGGCAGCTTCGCGGAAGCCATTGAAGGAGAAGCGAAGCTCGCCCCGCGCGGGGCGGAAGGGAGGTCGACGGGCTCCTTTGCGGGAGATGACGACCTGGAGGCGGCGATCATGATGCAGTGCGCGCAGTATTTCCACCCCGTCGGCACCTGCCGCATGGGGGCGCGCGAGGACCCGCTGTCGGTGGTGGACCCGGAGTGCAGGGTCATCGGTATCGAGGCGCTTTCGGTGGTGGATGCCTCGATCATGCCGGAGATCGTTCGCTGCAACACGAACGCCACGACAATCATGATCGCGGAGAAGGCGGCGGATTTCCTCCGGCGGGGCTAGCTGCCACCCAGAGAGGTATGCTCCGCCGCGTTGTAGAACAAGGCGTGATGCAGCGCCAATAACAGAGCGGCTTCACTGAAGACAGCCGATCCGGCTGTTCTGGCCCTCTATTGCGCCAGTTCCGTCGAGAACTCCCCTAGGACGACCCGGATGTTGTCCACGTGGTACTCGCGCGGCTTCCACGTATTCCAGTAGGTGTCATGGTACTCCAGGGTCACGGTTCCCTTGTAGAGGTTGGAAATATCTTTGACGCGGAGCAGCGACCAGCTCGTGGTCCTGGCCAGGTCTTCGCGGCTCCTGGCCTGGGCGTCACCCGCGGCGAATACCACCATTCCCGGATTCAGCTCGTCCTTGGTCGCAGGGCGGGTGGACGCGATATACGGCGTCCAGAACTGGGGTTCCGACAGATCCGGGACCTTGCCCGTAGGCTTGACCAGGGCTTCGTTCTTGGTGGCGGGAGAGGGGGGCGTTACAATCTCCGCGGTATAGAAGGGCACGGTATACAGGTTGCCCTGCCAGGAAAAGTTGCGAAAGCCGACGAGCTTGATGTTCTCTCCCAAGTAATCCTTGGAAACGGCGGGCGCCGCGACGGGTTTCTCTGCCGGAGCCGCGGCGGGAGCGGCTGCGGGAGCCGGTGCGGGAGTGGCTGCGGGTGCGGCTGTGGGCGGGGCAGACGCGCAGGACGTCAGGACGACCGCCGCGCAGGCGGCGAGAAAGAAACGGACCTGTTTCATGCAGGCCTCCTTACATTAAGATATGAGCTGAGTGTTACGCTTCGGTGTACAGAAGAACTCTCCACCCGCTTCGGAGGTCTGTCAAGGTACTACGGGCGCGCGGCCAGGCTTCTCGCGGCTTTTCTTGCTCGAGCCACACCGCTGGGCTTTTTTCCCGACGATCGATGCCCGGCTCCGGGTCTACCCCCTCCCTGTGCCGACCCTATGTGACCACGCAATTCCGGCTCTCTTACCCGCCAGGAGCGCCGGGGCACAAGCGATTTCGTGTCAGGCACTCCAAGAGCATTCCTCTACGGCATAGCGTTGTCCCGAAAAATCTTGCACCGAGGTGCTTGACTTGCTCCCATTTGGTGTTGTATCAAGCGATGATTAAATCTTAGTTTCAAACTAAGATAGGAAATCGCCTTGAAGCGGACAGACAACGAAGACCTGACAACCCGAGCGAAGATCCTCGATGCCACAGTGAAGCTGCTCTACGAGGCCCACCCGCGTGAGCTCACCACGCGCAGGATTTCGCACGAAGCGCAGGTGAACATCGCGGCCATCAACTACCACTTCCGCAGCAAGGACGAGCTGATCAACGAGGCGGTGCAGACGGTCACGGCAAAGGCCTTCGAGAGGGGAATGCAGATGCTCCGCGCCCCCGGCACGCCGCCACTCGAGCGGCTGCGCGAGTACCTGTTCGGATACTCCACTGGCCTGGTGAGATTCCCTGGCCTCACCAGGACCGCCTGGCTCGGGCTGTTCAACAAGGAGGGCGGGGAAACATTCTACGGCCGGTTCATGAAGGAGATGCTGGAGCTCGTCAGGCAGATCATCGAGGAGATCCAGGGGCCGCCTGCAAAGGGGAGCAGCGCACAGGACAGCACCACGACTGCGCTCATGGTCCTGTCCTGCGTGATCTTTCCCTTTCTCGTGTCCAACACGATGAGGGACGCGGGCGCCGTTGACTACACGGATGATGAGGCGCGGAGACGCTACGTCGATGCGACACTGGCCAGGCTAGTCACCAAAACGACGGCCAGTGCAGGAAACGAGAATACGAACGAGGAGAATCAGAATGGCTAGGAAAATCGCAATCATCGGAGGAGGAATCGCGGATCTTTCCACCGGTCTTCACTTTTTCGTGGGCACCACGCCGGGCAACCCCATGCACAAGGTCTGGCAGGAGCTGGGCGCGCTGAAGGAGCTGAAGACGGCGTCGGGCCGGGCACGGCGCAAAGAAGAGGAGTGAGTCATGTCATCTGAAAGAGAGTTTCGCCTGGGCTATTGGATGGCGATCGTAGTGGCGGTGGAGGTCGCGGTATTTGCCGTGGAGCTAGCCTGGTACCTTATCGCGCCATCGGCCGCGGCGAATATCGTGAGCTACATCGCCTGCATGCTTCTGGCCCCGTCGTTCGTGACGATGATCGCCTGCACGCCGCTTGTCTCCAGGGAGGGCAGCCGATCGTTCACGCGGGCCGCCCTCGGGCTGGCGGCGATGTACGGAGTGCTGTGCGCGGGGAACTACTACCTGCAGCTCTCGGTGCTGCGCCTGGGCACCTACTCTGCTTCGGCGGATGCGCTGAGCCTGGTCCGCTTCACGTCCGGCTCGCCTGCCTTTGCGCTGGACATGTTGGGCTACTCCTTCATGTGCCTGTCCACGCTGGTGCTCGTGCCCGCGATCACGGGTAAGGGTGCGGAGAAAGTGCTCAAGATCTTCTGCGCGATCAACGGTTTCCTGGCCGTTCCCACGCTGGTGTTTACGGCCATGCGTTTTTCGCAGAGCGGTGCCGGATCATCGGATGCCTTCGGCTGCGTGGTCCTGCTGTTCTTTTGCATCATCTTCCTGCCCGTCCCGATCATCTTCGCCCGGCTGTTCCGCGCGAAACTGAAACAGGCGTCCACGGGGGAAGATCGCGCGCCTTCCCTGGCTACAGCCGCTGGACCGTCAGGCCGCCGTCCACCAGGATGACCTGCCCGGTGGAGTAGGGAAGATCTCCCCGGGCAAGCATTGCCACTGCCCGGCCCACGTCCTCGGGAGTGCCCCATCTCTTCTGCAGCATGAGGCCCTGGTCGATGAGCCGGTCATACTTTTCCTTGACCGCGGCGGTCATGTCCGTCCTGATGATGCCGGGCCGCACCTCGAACACCGAGATGCCCTCCCCGGCAAGGCGCGTGGCCCAGAGCAGGCTCGCCATGCTCAGTCCCGCCTTGGAGACGCAGTACTCCCCGCGGTTGATGGAGGCAACCGTCGCGGACATCGATGAAATGAACACGATGCATTTCCCGGCCCGTGCGTCCCGCGGGCCTATGTCCCGCATGAACCGGGCCGCCGCCTGCGTGAGAAAGTAGGGACCCCGGAGATTGATGCGCAGCACCCGGTCGAAGCTCTCCGGCGTTGCATCCAGGATGTCCTTCCGCTCCTTCGGAGCCACCCCGGCGTTGTTCACCAGGAGATCGAGCCGTGTGAACCGGGAAGAAACCGAGCTGACAAGCCGCCCCGGGGCATCGTCATCCCCGATGTCGGCCTGGACGTAGAGCACCTCGCCGCCGAAGCCGCGAAGCTGCTCCAGCGCAGCGCGCGCCTCCTCTTCCGCGCGCACACCGCACACTGCAAGGTCCCAGCCCTCTCGTGCCAGGGCCTCTGCGCACCCGAAGCCGATGCCCCGGGTCCCGCCGGTCACCAGCGCGACACGCCTTTCCATCAGCCCTCCAGATCCGGCACGTCCACCCAGCAGCGCTTCCGGGAAGACTCCAGCCCCTTCTCCGCGAGCTGGACTCCCTTTGCTCCCTCGAGCAGGCTCCAGCGGAACGGTTCATCCAGAACGACGTGCCGGAGAAAAAGCTCCCACTGCGTTTTGAATGCATTCTCGTACTGCCTCTGCTCGGGCACCTTCTGCCACGAGGCGAAAAAATCGATCGGGTTGGGAATGTCGGGGTTCCAGACCGGCCGGGGCGTGGCGCCGTAGGGCTGGATCCAGCAGTCGCGGAGCCCCGCTACGGCGGAGCCCAGCGTGCCGTCCACCTGCAGCGTGAGAAGGTCGTCGCGGCGCACGCGCACGACCCACGATGAGTTAAAATGCGCGATGATCCCCCCTTCCAGCTCGAAGGTCGCATACGAGGAATCGTCCGCCGTGCACTCGTATTCCACGTGATTTTCGTCCCACCGCTTCGGAATGTGAGTTGCCGCGAGGCAGGAGACCGACTGTACCGGGCCGAACAGGTTGTCCAGCACGTACCGCCAGTGGCAGAGCATGTCGACGACGATCCCGCCGCCTTCCTCCCTGCGGTAGTTCCAGGACGGACGCTGCGCGGGAATGAGATCGCCTTCGTACACCCAGTAGCCGAACTCGCCCCTCACCGACAGGATGCGGCCGAAGAATCCACGGGCCTTCAGGTCGGCGAGCTTCATCAACCCGGGGAGCCACAGCTTGTCCTGCACCACGCCGTGCTTCACGCCCCGTGCGCAGGCCAGGCTGTGCAGCTCCAGCGCCTCCGCCGTGCCCGTCGCTGTGGGCTTCTCACAGTAGATGTGCTTGCCCGCCGCGATCGCCTTCTTCACGCCGGGCGCCCTCTGGAGCGTGGTCTGCGCGTCGAAGTACACGCTCAACTTGGGGTCGGACAGGGCCGCGTCGAGGTCCGTGGTCCAGCGCGCGATGCCCGCCGTCTTGGCCACGCTCTCCAGCTTCTCCTTGTTGCGCCCCACGAGGAGCGGCTCGGGGACGACCGTCTCGTCGCCGACACGCACCCCGCCCTGGCGGATGATCGGCACGATGGAACGCAGCAGGTGTTGGTTCGTGCCCATGCGGCCCGTGACGCCGTTCATGATGATGCCGACGGTGTGCGTGCTCATTCTCCTGGCCTTCCTCTCTGAGGCCGGGCGCCGGCCGGAAGGGGCGACGCCTCCACGCCGGCGCGGGGCAGCGATCCATCCAGCTCCTGGCGCCAGTGCGCCACGTCGCCCGCAGGCGAATAGGTATAGAGCATGACCATCGGCTCAGGCCCAGTGTTGGTGAGCTGATGGAAGGTCATGGAAGGGACGTACAACGCCTGCCCCGCGGTCACGACCCTGCACTCCTCTCCCACGCACGCCTCGGCAGTTCCGCGCACGATGAAATAGACCTCTTCCTGCTCGTGGTTATGCCACGGCACCTGGCCCCCGCCGGGCTCGAGGGTCACGTAGCCCATGCAGAAACCCCCGGCCTTGATCGGGGATGCGCCCCCGACGAGGTTCTGGGTCCTGCGGCCTGCCGGGTACGTCCGTCCCTCGATCTTCGTGAGATCCGCGATCGTCATCGTCCATCCTTTCCTGTCCAGAACATGAGCGGCACGCCGCCCGCGATTAGCCTCTGCGCGTGGAGCGCCGCCTCCCGCAGGTGGTAGTCGCCCCACATGCTGGATTCGCCGCAAGGAACGGAGCGCCCCGCAGGCACATGGTCCCAGCCGTTCGGCCGGTGATACACCGAGTGAAGGAGGAGCCCGTGGTGGCGGTCGCTCGTGCTGAGATACGGCTCCTCCAGGAGCCGGGAGAGGACCCCGAACCCGGCGCTCAGGAAGCGCTCGCCGTCCCTGTCTCCAGCGGCGCGAAGCCAGGACCCGAATCGCACGAGGCCCTGGCAGGCAATCGCAGCAGCGGAGCTGTCAACCGGCTCGTGCTCGTTGAACGGGTCTGCTGGACGCTCGCGCCACGCGCCGAGCTCGCCGAGGCCCGGTGCGCCGGTGTCCCAGTAGGGGATGCCGTCAGACGCCGTATGCGCGAGATAGAACTCGGAGGTCACCAGGGCGGCGCGCTGCATCGTGGAAACGATGGCCTTCTTCCCGCCCATCGGCTCCAGGTCAGGCTCCGGAAGGCTTCCAAGAAACTCCAGCTCCTCGGCGAACCCGAGGATCGCCCAGGCAAGCCCCCTGGTCCACGTGGTGAAGGGGGAGTAGCCCTGCTGGGAGCTCGGGCAGCGATAGTTGCCGTCGTTCACGTTGAAGATCGATTCGTGCGCTACCCTTCCGGGAATGTCGTAGGAGTCCCTGCCTTCTCCGTAGTAGACGGAGTATCGCGCGGTCGCGGCGGCATGATGCACGAGCCGCTCCAGAAGCGACACACGGCGGTCGTTCTCCTCCAGGAGCACATGGCCGAGGGAGTGCGCGAGCCCGAGCGCACGCAGGGAACGGATCGTGTCCACGAAGAGCGAATGGGGCCCATTGAAGGAATGGATGAACCCTCCCCCATCGGCGGTCCGGGTCCATCGGCGCGCCTGCACGGCGCCGCTGGCCTTCAGTGCGAGCTCGTAGAAATCCCTCTCCCGCTGATCCTCAGGTGTTCTGCCCTCGTTCATCAGCCTCAGGAGCCCGCCGTAGGTGCTGACATTGTTGAACCCATGGTCGTGCACGCCCATGTGCGTGAGATGCGGCGCCATGCGCTCGTGCGTCTTCTGCCGCCCGGACCGGAGAAACTCCTCTTCTCCCGTCGCATCGTATTGGAGAAGCGAGGAGCCGTACTGGAACCCCTGGGTCCATTCCGTCCACCCTCGGGACGTCCATGCCCCGTTGACGGTGAACACGGGCGATCCCCGGGACTCGTCGTAGGCGCGTTCGATTGCCCGGATCTTCCGACCGGAGATCTCCCACATCCGTGCGATTTTCTTTTCGATGGCCGGCATCGGGGGAGCTGCCTGCGGACGCATAGGCGGAAGTCTACACGCCCGGTCTGGTGGGATCAACGCCATCGTGGTAGCGTGAGCCCATGCCCACACACGATGAGCTCGTCTCCCGCAAGAATGCCCGCATCCAGGAGACCCACCGCCTGGACCCCGCGCGCACCGCGCTCCTGGTCATCGACATGCAGCGCAGCTTCATGGACCCGAAATCCTCCCTCTACGTTTCCACTGCCCGGGACATCCTTCCCCATGTGAAAGGCCTCGTCGAGTTCTGCCGCGGCAAGCGAGTGCCGGTGATTTTCACCGAGTTCACCTCGGCTCCGGAAATCCCCAACCTCCGCAAGGACCCTTTCGGCCCCGAGCATCTCGTCCCGCAGCCCGGTGCACCCACCGGCTGGGGCATGCCGTCCGGCAATTCTCTCGTCGGGGTCCAGGGCCCCGAGTCTCCCGACACGGTGGACGAGGTGAAACCGATGCCGGGAGAAGTCGTGATCCATGCCTATGGCCTGGACAAGTTCTACGGCACGCCCCTGGACCTCGTCCTGCGCTCCCTGGATATCCGCTACCTCATGGTGACGGGCATGCTCGCCGACCTGTGCGTGGCAGCCACCGTCTACGCGGCCAGCACGCGGGAGTACCGCGTAACGGCGATCATCGACGGCATCACCACGATCTGGCCGGAGATCCTCAAGGCGGTCTTCGACATCTTCGGCCGGAAGCTCGCGCGGCTCATGACCGCGGCCGAGGCGAAAGCGGAGCTTTCCCGCGCATAAAAAACGGGGGAAGGGTCCAAGCCCCGCCCCCGCCGCTTTTCAGCTCACGCTCTCGGTCTAGTAGGCCTCGTCCATGTACTTGCTGACGTTGTCTGCGGTCACGACAACCGTCGGCTCAATGTTGTCCTTCGGGAACGTCTTTCCCTGGAGCATCTGCTTCGCCATCGCAACCGCGCGGCCTCCCATGGTCGGCAGGTACGACATTGAAGCGCCGTAGAGCGGATCCTTGGCGGCCATCCGGGCGAAGGCCGACTTGGAGCCGCCGAAGCCGGTGATAAACTGAATGTCGGTTCGATTCGCGTTCTTGATTACCGTGAGGGCGCCCACCGCGGCCTCGTCGTCCTGGGAGTAAATCGCGTCAATCTTGGGGTAGGCGGGAAGGATGTTGGACATCGCCTTCAGGCCCGCCTGCTGGTTGAACTCACCATCACCCTCGACGAGGACCTTGATCCCCGGGTAGTCCCTCTTCAGCACTTCCATGAAGCCGTTATAGCGCTGGAGGTCGATGGGGATACCCACGTAGCTCCTGAGGATCGCGATCTGGCCCTGCCCCTTCAGCCGGTCGCCGATGTACTTCGCTGCGTTCCTGCCGCACTGCACATTGTCGCCGCCGTAGAACACGGTGTACTGGTCGCCCTCGATCGGCCTGTCGATGATCATGATCTTGGTGCCGGATTTGTACACCTCCTGGCAGATCGGGGTCATGAGGGTTCCGTTGCCCGGCAGGATGCAGATCATGTCGTAGCCGCCGGCCTTGAATGTCTGCATCTGGTTGAGCTGGTCGGCGTCATCCACGGCGTTCTTCACGGTGATCTCGAAGTTCGTCGTATCCTTCGCCACTTCCGCGTTGACGGAGTCCAGCATCTTCGCCTGCCACGCGTTGTTCGCCGGCGGCAGTGACACCGCGATCCGGAACTTCTTCCCGCCCGCCTTGCCTTCACCGGTTCCGCTGGCGAAGAGCACGAGGGCCGGCAGCAGCACGAGGGCTGCCACGAGCATCAACACACGTCTTTTCATTTCGCTCCTCCTTGGAAAAGATTTGTTCTCATTATCGCTCCCGTCTCTGCATGAGCACCGCGAAGAGAATGACCGCACCCTTCACGGCACCCGAGAGATAGGGCGATATATTGAGCATGATCATCATATTGTTGACTATTCCGAGGATGATGAAGCCAACAATGCTTCCGATGAGACGTCCCTTCCCGCCGGTGAGCGACGTGCCCCCGACGATGACTGCAGTGATGGCCTCGAACTCGTACTGGCTGCCGGACGTGGCTGCCGCGACGGCCGCCATCCGCGACATCTCGATCGTCGCCGCCACCCCCGTGCACAGGCCCACGAGCATGTAGGTGGCAATCCGTATCCTGTCCACCTTGATGCCGGAGTAAAGGGCAGCGTTCTCGTTGCCGCCCACGGCGAAAACGTAGGTGCCGAATTTCGTCCGGGTCAGGATGATGTGAAAGACGATCGCGATGACGATGACCACGATGAAGGGAATGGGAACATTGAAAACGGATCCGTTGCCGATCCCCGTGAACTGGGGAATGTTGTTCCCCATCACAGTGGCGCCGCGCATGAAATACATGACCAGGGAACGGGCGATGATCCCCACCGCCAGGGTCACGATGAAGGGCGGCAGCTTCGCCTTGCTGATGATGATCCCGTTCACGAAGCCGAATGCCGTCGCCACCGCGAGGCAGGCAAGGATTGCCACGGCGAGGGGGACGACGGGGGTGCCGTCGGGGTTCACCATGCGCTGAAGAAGAATCAGGACGGCACCGGCGGTTGCCAGGACCGGGCCGCTGGACAGGTCGATTCCCCCCGCGATGATGACAAAAGTCATGCCCAGGGCAATCGCCCCGACGGTCGAGGTGTTTCGGAGGATGTTGAGCAGGTTGTCCGGGTTGATGAACCGGGGCGCTGCAATTCCGCAGATGACGATGATGGCGCCGAATACGAGAAGGACGCTGTAGTCGCGCCAGATGCGCTTCAGCAGCTCCAGGGCCCCGCTCTCCGATCGTTTTTCAACCGCAAGCATGTCTCTTCTCCCGCCTAGACGTCCGTCGCATAGTACATGACCTTGGCTTCGCTCAACTCGGAGGCGTTCAGCGTGCCGGTGATTCTCCCCTCGTGCATGACGATGACCCGTTCACAGATGGAAAGGATTTCCGGCAGGTCGGAGGACACAATGACGATCGCCACGCCTTCCGCAGCCAGCTCCTTGATAATCTGGTAGATTTCCTGCCGGGCGCCCACGTCGACCCCCCGCGTGGGCTCGTCGAGCACCAGCACTTTCGCGCCCGACAGCAGCCACTTCGACAGGGCGACCTTCTGTTGGTTTCCTCCCGAGAGGTTGCTCACATTCTGCGCAGGGCTGCTGCACCGGATGGCCAGGCGCTCGATGATCCTCTTTGTTTTTTCCTCGGAGGATTTCTTTCCCTTGAAGAAGCCCGGGGACTTCTGCCACGAGACGTAGTTGGCGTTGTCCACGATGTCCCGGCAGAGAACAAGTCCGGTCTCCTTGCGATCCTCCGTCACAAAGCCGAGGTCCGCCTTGATTGCATCAATCGCGCTCCGGATTGTCACCGGCTTCCCCTCGACGAGCACGCTTCCGCTCTGCGGCTTGCGGATGCCGAACACGACTTCCATGAGCTCCGTTCGTCCCGCGCCGATCAGCCCGCTGAACCCGAGGATCTCGCCCCGGCGCACCTTGAAGTCGACTCCCTTCAGCAGGACGTCCGATACGTTTCTCACCTCGAGCGCGACTGCCTCCGGGTCTCCTGCGTAGTCCGAGGCCTTGGATTCCGTGACTTCCCGGCCCACCATCAGCGTGGCAAGCTCGTGCGCCGTCACGTCACTGACGTTCTTCGTCGCAACGAAATACCCGTCTCGAAGGACCGTGACCTTGTGGCCGACGTCGATGATTTCCTTCAGGCGGTGCGAGATGAAGACCACCGCGATACCCTGCGCGCTCAGATTGGAGATCAGGTCGAAGAGGATCTTCGTCTCCCTCCCCGTGAGGGCCGATGTGGGCTCGTCCATGACGAGCAGCTCCACGTTGAAGGAAATGGCCTTAGCGATCTCCACCATCTGCTTCTGTGCGATCTTCAGGTCTCGGACCTTGCGCTTCGGGTCGATCTTCTCCCCAAGCTTTTCAAGAATCCCCGCCGCCTCCTCGTGCATCCGGTTGAAGTTGATGAGCCCCGTGGCGCCGCGGGGCTCGCGGCAGAGAAAGATGTTCTGGGCGACGGACAGCTCGTTGAGGAGGTTCAGTTCCTGGTGGATCATGGAGATGCCAACGTGCTGCATCTCCAGGGGGGTCGCGTTGCGCCGGATGATGTTGTCCTTGAACACCACTTCGCCAGCGTCCAGCGTGTGGACACCGGAGAGAATCTTCATCAGCGTCGATTTGCCGGCTCCGTTTTCACCGCAGAGACCCATGATCTCGCCCTTGTCGACGCTGAAGTCGACGTTGTGCAGGACCTCGACGCCGAAGAAGCTCTTGCAGATCCCCTTCATCCGGAGCATCGGTGCACCGTTCACAGGACATCCACCCCCACGTTCATCACCCGGGCGACGTTCTCGATATCCGTCGCCTGCATCCCGGTCATCAGGCAGTAGTGATGGGAATAGAAGGATTTCATGATCTGCCGTCCGTCGCGCACCTTCAAAAGCGCGCCGTTCCTGCAGTCCGACCCCGGGTACTGCACGTATTCTTCCAGCTCTCCCCGGATGACCTGCATGCTGGCGAGCTCGGGGTGCAGCTTCGCCAGGGTCATCGCGCCGGTAGGCATGCGGGCATCCATCATGTGCGCATTGTCGTCGACGATGGCCAGCACCTTGGGCCGGAGGTTCCAGGAGACGCAGAAGGCCCGGGGCACCACGCCGAAGAACCCGCAGTGCACCATGAGGAGGTGGTTCTCGGGCTCTGGCACGTCCGGGAACTTGTCGATCTTCTCGTGCTTCAGCGCGGCGTTTCCCATGAGGAATGGATAGAGGTTGCTCATCATTATCGGGGCCCGCAGGGAGCGCTCCAGCAGGAACAGGGTGAGGAGGGAAAGGGTGTCCGCCTCGCAGGCCCAGATAAGCCTCTGGTCCTGGTAGAGAAGGTCCCAGGCGAGGCAGGGGGTCGTGTCGGAGTACTCCGACTCGTTGAGACAGTTGATGCCCGCGCCCTGGATCGACGGGTCCGCCTGCACTTCGCGCTTCACCGCGAGGTACAGCTTTACCGCCGAGCTGAGGGGCCGCTCCCCCAGCCCTGCGGTCGGGATGGGGCGGTCTTTCAGGATGGCCCGTGCCTCCGCGTCCCCGATCTTCTTCGCCGCCTCGCCCAGCTCCTTGAAGCTCTTCTTCACGATGCGGATGCCGAACTTCTCGCGGATCAGCTCCGCGCTCCTGTCCTCCCACCACCAGAATCGCTTGAAGATCTCCGCCTGCCTGCCCCCCACTCCGGGGCGATCCTGGAAGACGAGGAACTTCACGTTTTTCATCTCGCGCTTCACGGCAAGGGTGCGGCAGATCTTCTTCGTCTGGTCGAGGTCATACGGGGTGAAGGCGGTCATCCCGAGGGACTTCATGAAAGTGACGATCTCCCAGTCCCACATGTTCACCGTCCCGAAGTCGGAAGTGAGGATCAGGACGGGGAGCGTGACCGCCTTCAGCTCCTTCAGCTGCGAGAAGGCATCCCCGATGAGCTGGGGGAAGACCACGGCATCCGCCGCGGGAAGCCTCGTCCCCAGAGCGATCGGCGGCAGCAGGTCCGCCTCCTCGGCGAGCAGTTTCTTCAACAGCTCGAGATGGCTTCGGAACTCCTCGTCCATCCCCGACTTGAAATGGACGGGAACCAGCGTGGCTTTCATGCGAGGTCGACCGTCTTGCCGGTTTCCGCCGAGCGCAGGCCAGCCTCCAGCACCTCCATCTCCTTCATGCCGTCGTAGAAATTCGGCTCGATCTTTGTTTTCGTCGAGGCGGCCTTCACGAAGTCCACCACCGCGTGGACGAATTCGTGCTCGTAGCCGATCACGTGTCCCGGCGGCCACCAGTTGGCGATGTATTCGTGCTGACCTCCTTCAGTGGCCAGGATGGTGCGGAATCCCTGCGCATATGCGGGATCTTCGTTGGAGAAGAACTGCAGCTCGTTCATCCGCTCCAGGTCGAATATGATGCTGCCCTTGCTGCCGTAGATCTCGAAGTAGTTCCAGTTCTTCCGGCCCGGGGCGAAGCGGCTGGCCTCGAAGGAGCCCAGGGCTCCGTTGGCAAACTCCACAGTCATGAACGCGGCGTCCTCCACGGTGACTTTTCCCTTCTCCGCGCCCTTCACCTTCCCGCTGAATGTACCGGATGCAGCCTCGTCAGGCAGCGGCCTCTCCTTGATGAACTGCGCCGTCATGCAGCTCACCTTCCTTATGTCGCCCACGAGATAGCGCGCGAGATCCACGCTGTGAGAGTTCAGGTCTCCCTGCGGTCCGGATCCGGCGAACTCCTTTTGCAGATGCCACGTCAGCGGGAAGTTCGGGTCCACGATCCACGACTGCAGGTACGCGCCGCGCCAGTGGAAGATCCGGCCGACCCTCCCCTCATCGATGAGCCTCTTGGCCAGGCGGACGGCGGGACAGCGGCGGTAATTGTGGTTGACGTAGTGCGTGATGCCCTTCTTCTCCGCCAGCTCGTACATTTCACGTGCCTGCTTCAGGTCCATGGCGAGGGGCTTCTCGCAGAAGATGTGCTTGCCCGCCCGGGCTGCCTCCATGGCGATCTCGTAATGCAGGTATTGCGGCGCGCTGATGTCCACGATGTCCACGTCGTCTCTGTGGACCATCTTTTTCCATTCCGTCTCGGTCTGCTCCCAGCCCCAGCGCTCGGCGAAGGCCTTCAAGGATTCCTGGTGCCTGCCGCAGGCCACCTTGAGCACGGGCTTCACGTCCATATCGAAGAACAGGGGCGCCTTCTTCCATGCGTTCGAGTGGGCCTTGCCCATGAACTTGTAGCCGACGATCCCGACGTTCATTGTCTTCATGGCCCGCCTCCTACCTCACGCTATTGGCAATGCGCCGGAGTTCCTTCACGCTGGCTGCCACCGCCTTGTCCTCGTCTTCCTTGTAGTCCGGGTGCAGGAAGTCGATCTCCACCGCGAGGAAGCCCTGGTAGCCGGCTTCGTGAAGGATCTGGGCGAGCTTCTGGTTGTTCACAAGCCCGTCCCCCACGGGTGTGGTGGAGAAGAAGAACCAGTCGTCCACCGATGCGTCCCGGTTGGGTTTCAAGTCCTTCACGTGCGTGGCAAAGACGTGCTTCGCCAGTTTCTGCATCCCCTTGATCGGGTCATCCAGCACGCGCATGAAGTTGCCGGTATCGAAGTTGATCCCGAAAGAGGGAGAGTTCACGGCCTTGATGAGGGAGAGCATCTCGTCGGAATTGAAGTCGATGTGGTTCTCGTCCGCAAGCTTCACGTCGTGAGATGCAGCAACCTTCACGGCCTCCGAGAACATCCGGGTGAGCTTCTCCAGCATGGGCCCGTGCGGATCATTGCGGAACATGAGGCTTGCCCCCACGACCCGCATCACCTTGGCGCCGATGGCATTCGCGTACTCGATACTTTTCACCATCTCCCCGAAGGCCTTCTCGTTCCGCCCGCCCTCCAGGCCGTCCGGGTGCCCCCAGGCGAAGACACGGTCCAGATTGTACGCGTCCAGCATGCCCTTGATCTCGGAGAGGTAGGAGGCGTCGAAACGGGGGATGAAGCAGGATTCGAGCGACACGCCGTCCACCTTCAGCTCGTGCGCGCGCTTTATGAAGTCCTCCAGGGACATCTGTTTCGCGGGCTTGCGCTGCTGAGCGTATACTTCGCCGAAAAACCTGTGATAGCAGTAGCTGTCGATCCCGATCTTCATGCGCTGCCTCCTGACTTTCGCACGACTTTATGCCATGCGAAAGCAATTGTCAACAAATGAGAAAAATCGTAACTTTCAATTTTAGAACTTGATAATCAACCTCCATGGCTACGGCCCCCCTGTCGTACATCCATGTACTCGTCGGGCCTCGACCTCCATGTCTATGTATGCTTCTCCGACTCTGCAAGGTTCCCCTGCTGCCTCCTGATCTCCTTCAATTCCAGAGTGTACTCCCTCTCATGGGTGGAACAGCCCACCGGCCTCTGGCGGATGAGGAACTCGATGCAGTTGTCGCACCCCGTGCACCACTTGATCTCTTTCTCCTTGCCCTGCTCCAGCTTCAGGGGCAGCATCGGGTCGGCCAGGGACTGGCGGCCGATCGCCACCATGTCGCAGACCCCCGAATTGATGTTCTTGTTGCCCCAGTACACCAGGGAGGCTTCCTCCCTCTTCACCCCCCGGAAGCTGTTCTTGCCGTCCCGGAAGAGAGAGTAGGCGGAGCCGATCAGCACGGTTTCCTTCTTCATCGCCTTCCTGAACTCCTTCTGGAACCAGAAGTGCAGGTAGGAGTAATCGGGGATCTTCTTGTCGGGCTGCGTGAGGGCGAGGGTGAGGGAGGGATTGCCGGCCGACTGGATGATGTACTTCGCGCCTCGGGCCTCCAGGCCCCTCAGCAATTCCAGGACCTCGGACAGGTCGATGATCGGGGTATCCGGTCCTGCCGATCCCATGCCGCCGGGCAGGCCTTCCCAGGCGGAGATCTTCGAGCCGAGGATGAAGTCCTTGTTCTTCACTTCCCTGCTCACCCGCTCGTAGAACTCGTACGCGAACCTTGTGCGGTTTCCCCACGATCCGCCGTACTTCCACTTCCTGTCATTGAACGGCCGCACCAGCTGGGAGCCAAGGTAGCCGTGGCAGAGCTTGAAGTCCACCCCATCGGCGCCGCAGTCGCTGGCCATCTTCGCCGCGAAGACGAACCTCTCGAGGATCTCGTCCACCTCCTCTTCCGTCAGCAGGCGCCCTTCGTACCCCGGAAAGGGCTTCACGCAGACCCGCTCGGAAAACTCAGGGCTGGAAAGCTCGCCGGAATGGGTGAGCTGCCAGAAGATGAGCGGTTTCGGGTTGGCCTTCCTCATGGTTGCCACCAGGTCGGTGAGTCCCTTCTGGTTCTGGGGAAGCGCGGTGAGCTGGTGCAGCCTCCCGCGGTTTTCGTCCACCACCGAGAGTGCCTCCACCACGATCACACCCGCATCCCCGCGCGCAAGGCGGTCATAGCGCCGGAAAGCCGTCTCGGTCGGGTTGCCGCTTGTGTCCGCATCGCAGCATTCCATCGCGTTGATGGCGATCCGGTTCGACACGTCCTTGTTGCCGATGCGCGTAGCGGTAAGGATCGGCATAGTCTGGCTCATCTTCATCTCTCCTGTCTCGTCAAAGCTTCTCGCAGAACTCCAGGGTGACGCCGCCGGGATCGAGGAACAGCACGACCCGGGCGCCCAGCGACGGAATGTCGGTTGCCGGGAGCACGATCGGCACGCCCTTCTCCCGCAGCATCTTTTCCGCGGCCTTCACGTCGTCCACTGCGAACGCGAGGTGCCGCAGGCCCGTGTCAGTCTCTTCACGGGCCACGTCCCGGCTTCTGCCCCCGTAGTCGAAGAGCTCCATCCTTCCCCCGCCGGGGATCTCGAAATAGGTGATCGAGAAACCCGCCGACGTACCCGGCGGATTTGTCCCGGACATGGGCACCGTCTCCCGCCTGTGAAATCCCATGACCTCTGCGTAAAACTTTGCCGAGGCCGGGAAGTCTCTCGTGTTGATGGCCACGTGATCGATGCCGCGTACGGTGATGGTGTCCATGCTGCCCCTACTTCGAGAGGATCTCCCGCTTTGAGATCTCCGTGGACACGAACACCTTGAAGAGGCTCGGGTCCGTGCGCAGCTGCTCCAGGGCGGACTGCAGCTCCTCCACGGGCACGATCATCGAAAACATGCTCTCGGGCTTGATGTGGCCGTTGGCGATGAGCGCCATTGCGTCGGTCCAGTCGGTTCCTACTCCGGCACAGGAGCCCACCACGGTCTTCTCTCCCAGGACGAGGTCGAATGGTCTCACCTTGATCGTGTCGTCGCCCGCGCAGATGCCGAACGCGGCGATCGTGCCGCCCGGGCGCACCATCTCGAATGCCTGCTCGTAGGTCTTCGGAGTGCCGACCGCCTCCACAACGAAGTCCGCGCCGCGGCCCTCGGTGAGCTTCTTCACCTCCGCCACCGGGTCCTTTCCTTCCTTGATATTGATCGTGACGTCGACGCCCATTTCTCTTGCCAGGGAAAGTCTTTTCGCATTGTCCCCGATGACGATGACCGGCGCCGCGCCGCGAAGCCGGGCAAGAAGGCCGTGCAGGACTCCCAGGCCGCTGCCGATGACCGCCACGGAGCTTCCGTGCGTCACCATCGCCGCCTTCGACGAATGGATGACGCAGGAGACCGGCTCGATGAACGCGCCTGCCAGGAAGCTCAGGTTGTCGGGGAGCTTGTGGACCTGGTCGAAGGGTGCCTTCACGTACTCCGCGTAGGTGCCGTCCACGTGGATGCCCAGCTGGTGGAACTCCCGGCACATGAGCTTCTGGCCCTGCCGGCAGTAGAAACAGATGCCGCAGGACATATTGATGTCCGCGGTGACACGGTCGCCTTCCTTGATGCCCCGGGTCTTGCCGCCGACCTTCGCCACCACTCCCGAGAACTCGTGCCCGGGGATGAGGGGCAGCTTGTCCGCGGAATACTTGCCCGTGAAGATGCTCCAGTCGGTGCCGCAGATGCCGGTGTACTTCACCTTGATGAGGACTTCGTTCTCGTCGATCGTGGGCACGGGCACCTGCTTGATCACCAGGGTCCCCGGTTTCTCAACCACCGCCGCCTTCATTGTCGCTGCCATATTCTCCTCCCTCTCACGCAAACAGCACGTCGTGCCTGCCCTCGTAGGGCTTCTCAATGAGGAGCGGCTTCAGGAAGGCGATCGTCTTGGTGATCCCGTCCCGCCTGCTCATCGTCACGTCCTCGTGCTCGTAGCTCATGACGTAGTCGTAGCCGATCATCGAAAGCTCGGTGATGACCTTCTTCCAGGGAACCGATCCCCAGCCGGGGATACGGAAGCGGAACCCGCGGCCCAGCCTCTGCCAGTCGCCCTGCGGGATCCTGCCCGAGCGCTTCACGTTGTGGTCCACCACTTCCCCGTCCTTGGCGTGCACGTGGAAGATCCTGCCCTTCAGCTGGTCGATGAAGTTCTCCACGTTGATGTCGAGGTAGATGAGGTTGGCCGGGTCGAAATTGAACCCGAACTCCTTCCTGCCCCCGAGCAGCTCCACGGCGCGCAGTGCGGTGTCCACGTCATAGACCAGCTCGTTGGGGTGCGGCTCGTGCGCGAACTTCACGCCGTATTCGCCGAACCTGTCCAGGATCTTCCCCCAGCGTTCCACGAGCTCCTTCTCCATGTCCGCCCAGCCCTTGCTGTACGGCCAGGGGAAGAACCGTCCGAAGTTCTCGCAGCCGATGAACCCGGTCACCACGGGCACTCCCAGCGCGTTGGCCGCCTGGGCCGTCTTGATCATCCGATCGGTGCCGAACGCAATCTTCTCTTCCTTGCTGCCCTTGCAGATCGCATCCGTGTCCTTGCCGTACGGCCCGAGCACGATCTGTCCTTCGGGATGGTTGGCGAGAGCGGAGATGATGAGGCCGCGCTCCTTCAGCATCGAAAGAAGCGCCTTCGCGTTCGAGCCTTTGACGACCTGCTCGATGTCCAGGTGCGGGTTGCCGGCGAACGCCGGCATCTCCACCGCTTCGTAGCCCAGCCCGGCGGCCATCGTGCAGACCTCTTCCAGCTTCGTGTCGAGGTAGGTTGCGGTAAACAAGCCGATCTTCATCTCAGTCCCTCCTTCGCCGACGTACCCGGCGGATTGGTTTCGCCGCGCGTTCGGATGCCGCGCTCAGATATCGATACCCCGCAGCAGCTCGCCCAGCTCGGCCTGGTGTCGGCGCACCATCTCGAAGGCGGGCGTGAGCCTGCGGTATTTTTCCACGTTGCCGGGGATCGGTTTCCGTACATCCTGCACCTTGTGCACCTCGTCCACGGCATCGAAGCCCTTCCACAGCCCGGCTCCCACGGCGGCCACGGCAGCGGCGCCCAGGGAGCCCGCCTCCTGGTCGACGTTCGTCTTCACGCACTCCATGCCGAAGACGTCCGCGAATATCTGCCGCCAGAGGGCGCTCTTGCTTCCGCCTCCGACCATGAGCATCTCGGGGGCGAGCGGCACGAACCTTCGCAGCACCTCCAGCACTGCCCCGAGATTCATCGCAATCCCTTCCATGCCGGCACGGATGAGGTCGCCGCGGCTGTGGCGCAGGTCGATGCCGGCAAAGGCGCCGCGGATGTGCGGGCTGGGCTCCTGGGAGCTCCCGCCGGCCAGGCTCGGGTTGAACATGAGGCTGTTCGCCCCGATGGGGGAGGCGGCGGCCAACTCGTTCATCACGTCGTACGCGTCGCGGCCGTCTGACATCGTGTCCGCCCCGAAGAGCGCATCCCGTATCCAGCGGAAGGAGCTGCCCCCGGCGAAGATGCTCACCGCGGAGGTGAACAACCCCGGGATGACGTGCGTGAAAACGTAGGGTTTCACTTTCGGATCCAGGACCGGCGTGCCCGAGGACACCGCAATCCACGAGGAGGACCCCAGCGACGTGTATACCCTGCCTTCGCCCGTGTTCCGCGCGCCCAGCGCCATGCAGGAATTGTCCACTCCCCCGCAGGCCACCTTCACGCCGCGGGGAAGACCCAGCGCTTCTGCGGCCGCCGCCGTGAGCGTGCCGATGATCTCGGTCGACGGCACGATGGGAGGAAACAGCGAAGGCGAGAGCCCGCTGGCCTTGATGAACTCTTCCGCGTACCGCCAGCCCAACAGGTCGTAGATGCCCGTGCCGGATGCATAGGAATAATCCGTGAAGGTTTTCCCGGTGAGGCGAAGGTTGATGAAGTCCTTTGAGCCGAGCACGGTGGCGGTTCGGGAGAAAAGGCCCGGCTCGTTGTCGCGGTACCACATGATCTTGAACACGGAGTAGCACTCGGCAGGGAACCCATTGCCGGTGGTCATGTACCACCGGTCCCGGTCCATCTTTGTGAAGAACTCCGCCGTCTGCCGGGAAGCGCGCGTGTCCGACCAGATCGGTATGGAGTCGCGAAGGAGCCCGCCCTTCGCATCCAGGGGGATCACGGCCAGGCTCTGTCCCGAGATGGCAAGGCATTCCACCTCCGCGGGGGAAGCGGGCTTTCGTCCCATCAGGGTGCGCGTGCTGGAGGCGATGGCCTTCCACCAGTCCTCGGGCCGCTGCTCGTGCCAGCCAGCGCTCGGATAGACCGTCTCGTAGGGCACGAACGTGCTGACCAGGCAGGTGCCGTCCAAGGCATAGAGGGATGCCTTTGCGCCGCCCGTTCCCAGATCATACGCAATGATCGTCGTCGCCATGCCCTTCTCCCTCAGACCTCAACGACCCCACCCGGCAGGGCTGCCACCGATTTCACTATTTCCACCGACGAGTTCAGGTTGATGCCGAAACGCGACACCCCCATGCGGTACATGGTGATCAGCGTGTCGATGCTGCGGATGCTTCCCGCCGCCTTCACCTTGATCGCCGTCCCGACGAAGGAGGTGATGAACTGGACCACGTCCAGCGTCGCGCCGCTCGGCGCCCAGCCGGTGGCGGTCTTCACGTAGGCTGCCCCCGCGTTGATGCATACCTCGCATGCCCGCTTCAGCTGGTCACGGTTGAGGTAGTGGACCTCGAGGATCACTTTCACCGGCACCTCGCCGGCGGCGCACACCACCGCGCGGACATCCTCTTCACAGTAGGCGTCCTCGCCGGAACGCAGCTTTCCGACGTTCAGCATCATGTCCATTTCATGGACGCCATCCTGCACGAGCAGCTTCGCCTCGGCCACCTTGATCTCGGTGCGGTGCGCGCCGCCGGGGAATCCGACCGGCGCGCCGATCAGGATGCCGGGGCTGCCGGCGAGCTGTTCCTTGAGGAACGTCACCCAGCAGGGCAGCACGTGCACGGCGATGAAATGGTACCTCTTCGCGTTCTCCACCAGGCCGCGGATCTCCGCCGCGCCATGGGGCGCCTGCACCGCGCTGATATCGATGAGCTGCGCGACCTCCCGTGAGGTGAGGGTCATTCGATTGCGCTCCTTGCTTCGGGCGCCGCCCGCGCTCCGGGGCGCTCCGCGCCAAGAGGTGCGCGCTCTGCGCCGCGGGGGGGACGCTCCTTGGTGTGCACGCAGTACTCGTACTTGTCGGCCACGACGAGGAGGATCGCCACTTCGATGGGCCTGCCTCCGCTGTGGGTGATCCGCCTCACGACCAGGAGCGGGGAGTGCGCAGGTATCTGCAGCCTCTCCGCCTCGGCCTCGGTGACGTCCCGTGCCGAAATGAAGTCCGTTGCCGCCTCGATGACGAGGTTGTACTCGGACTCCAGGAACGAATACAGGCTGCTCATCCCCCCGATCCGCTTCTCGATCCCCGGGGCGATCGACGGAAGGAGGTAGTTGGTCATCAAGGCGATCGGCGTGCCGTTGGCCAGCGTGACCCTCTCGATTTTCACGAGGCGTTCGTTCTGTTCGATCTGGAGGTCCAGGGCGATGCGGCGCGGTGCCGGTACGAAATCGATGCGCACATCCGCCTGGGTCACGGTTGCACCCTTTTCCCGCAGGGTTTCGGAGAACGAGGTGACGTATCCGAGTTTCTGTGTCGCCTTGAAGTCCATGACCTGGGTGCCCTTGCCCTGGCGGATGTACACGAAACCCTGCTGGGCGAGCATCTCGACCGCTTTGCGCACGGTGGTGCGGCTCACGTGGAACGTCTTCTGCAGCTCCGGCTCCGGTGGCAGGAAGTCGCCTACCTTGAAGTCTTCGCTCTCGATCTGGATCTTCAGCGAGTTGTAGACCCAAAGGTACCGGGGGATTGCCAGTTCCATAGCTTTGATCCTTGCACAGCCCAAACTGGTGACGACGTCACGATGTCTTGAGTCATGACATCGTAACATCACGATGTTTATGTGTCAAGCTATTTATCAGGATTCATGACCTGCGTTGTACCAGACTTCTTCTAAAGTGAAAACAAAAAAGATAACTTGACAACATTTGAGAATAGGCGTACTACCTTAAGGAAGAAGTTCTCAATCATAGGGGCATCCACCACCATGAATCCTGATGCGAAAAAGCTTGGAATTTGTGTTATAGGCTCGGGCAGAGCAGGGATGATCCATGCCCGGAATTTTGCGCGCGGCACCGCCCGTGCGCGACTGGTCGCACTGGCGGATCCCCATGGGCCGACGCTCCAAGCTGCGCAGCGCGAGCTCGAGGTGGAGACCGGGTACGCGGACTACAAGGACGCGCTGACCGACTCCAGGGTCGACGCGGTGGTGGTGGTGACCCCGACATCGCTGCACAAGGAAATCGTTTTGCAGGCCGCACGGGCCGGCAAACACGTTCTCTGCGAGAAACCGATGGCCATGGACGTGCGGGAGTGCGACGAGATGATGGCCGCGTGCGACGCGGGCAAAGTGAAGCTCCAGATCGGCTTTATGCGGCGATACGACGACAGCTTCCTCGCGGCGAAGGAAAGAGTCGAGGCCGGAGAAATTGGGGACGTGGTGCTCGTGAAGTCCCTCACGCACGGTCCGAGCGTGCCACAAGAGTGGATGTACGACATCAGGAAGAGCAACGGCCCCCTTGCCGAGGTGAACAGCCACGACATCGACGCGGCACGTTGGTTCGTCGAAAGCGAGGTCGACGAGGTCTACGCCATCGGCGGCAATTTCCGCTGCCCGCAGGCCGCCCGGAAATACCCCGACTTCTACGACAACGTGGCGATGGTCTGCCGCTTCGAGAACGGGAGACAGGGTTTCATCGACGGGGCGGTGTCCGTCGGGTACGGGTACGACGCGCGCATGGAGATCGTCGGGACTTCGGGTGTGATGTTCGTCGGCCGCCGTGAGCAGGACTTCGTCGTGGCCTGCTCGACGGCGAAGGGCATCGTTCAGCCCTTCGTGAAGAGCTGGCGCACCTTATTCACCGAGGCCTACGCTGCGGAGGACCGGGATTTCGTGGATTGCATCCTGGAGGATCGGCCGCCCCGGGTGCGTGGAATCGACGGCAGGATGGCAGTCGCGGTGGTGAACGCGGGCAACCGTTCCATCGTGGAGCGCGCACCGGTGCGCGTCGAAAGGAAGAGTCAATGACAATGCGCGCGGCGCGTCTGTACGGCAAGGAAGACCTGCGGGTCGAGGAGATGCAGGTCCCGGAGGCGGGAGCAGGGGAAGTGCTCCTGCGGGTGAAGGCAGCCGCGATCTGCGGCACCGACATCCGCATGTACAGAAACGGCGCCCGCGGTGCCACCCCCGGCAATCCCCTCGTGCTCGGGCACGAGGTGAGCGGCATCGTCGAGTCAGTGGGCCCCGACGTGCAGGGCTACCGCCCGGGAATGCCCGTGGCCGTGGCGCCCAACATGGGCTGCGGGGTCTGCGACCAATGCGTGAGCGGTAACACCCAGATGTGCGCCACCTACAAAGCCTTCGGCATCAACATCCCCGGCGGTTTCGCCCCCTTCATGAAGATCCCCCGGGAGGCGGTGTCCCAGGGCAACCTCGCCCCGATCCCCGAAGGGGCGGACTTCGTGTCCGCCGCCCTCGTGGAGCCCCTCGCCTGCGTCTACAACGCGTTTCAGAGAATCGCCATCGTCCCGGGTGACACGGTGCTGGTCATCGGCGCCGGGCCCATCGGCCTCATGCACGCGAAGGTCGCCCTCATGGCGGGCGCCGCGAAGGTCTTCATGAACGACCTGAGCGCGGAGCGGCTTTCCCTCTGTCGGAAAGTGGAGCCTGCCATCATCGCCCTGGAAAGCGCAGGACTGAAGGAACGTCTCGCCGAGCTCACCGGCGGCAGAGGCGTGAGTGTGTGCATCACCGCCGCACCGTCCGCCGAGGCGCAGATCCTCGCGCTGGAGGTGGTCGGCGTGAACGGCCGGGTCATGTTCTTCGGCGGTCTGCCGGAGGGCAAGAGCAGGGTTTCCCTGGACACCAACCTCGTGCACTATAAGCAGATCACCATCACGGGCACCTCCCGCCAGAGCCTCATCCAGTACCGGCAAACCCTTGCGCTGGTGGCCTCGGGACGGCTGGTGGTGAAGGACCTCGTCACGCTGAGCTCGTCCCTGGACGAGATCCGCGCCTCCTTCGAGCTGGTGATGCAGGGCAAAGGGCTGAAGAACGTCATCGAGTTCATATGAACGGAGGGGAAATGTCACCTTCGGTGACGCGGAAACTCTTCATCGGCGTGGACATCGGAACCCAGGGCGTCAAGGCTGCCGTGTACGACGCCGACGGGCAATGCTGCGGCGAGGCGTTCCGCAAGTCGGAGCTGCTTCACCCCGCAGCGGGCGCCGTGGAGGAAGATCCTGAGCGCCAGGTTCGATCCACCTGCGAGGCGATCGCTGAATGCGCAGCACGGGCGGCCGGCAAGGGAACAGTGCGGGCGCTGGCCATCGACGGCCAGATGGCCGGGATCATCGGAGTGGGCGAGGATGGGAGGCACGTCACTCCCTACGACTCGTGGCTGGACACCCGCTGCGCTCCCTGGATCGAGTGCATGCAGCGCGAGGCGGGCGCCGAGATCGTGCGGAAGGCCGGCGGCCCTCCCAGCTTCAACCATGGACCGAAGATCCTCTGGTGGAAGCACGAACAGCCGAAGACGTACGAACGAATCCGCTCCTTCGTTCAGCCCGGAGGCTACGCCGCAATGCGGCTGTGCGGTCTGGACGGCAGCCGTGCGTTCATCGATACCAGCTACCTCCACTTCTCGGGTTTCGCGGACACGCGTGCGGCGGCCTGGGACCCGGCGCTCTGCAGACGCTTCAGCGTCGATGCGGGTGTGCTGCCCCGGATCGTGGCCTCCCACGACGTGATCGGCGAGCTGGTGCCGGCCATGGCGAAGGCATGCGGCCTGCCGGCCGGCATACCGGTCATCGCCGGTTGCGGGGACACCGCGGCGAGCTTCCTCTCCTGCGGTGCGACACGGCCGGGCATCAGCGTAGATGTCGCTGGCACTGCATCGGTCTTTGCCGCCACGACCGCGGGATACCGGGCGGATGAGAAGGCAATGGTGCTCAGCTGCGGCCGCTCGGCCGTCCCGGGTCTCTGGCATCCCTATGCATACATCAACGGCGGAGGCATGAACCTCGAGTGGTTCCGCGAGCAGATCGCAGGCGGGCTTGCCGGGAGGGGGTCCGCCGCCGGGGCAGGCCCCGCGGCCGCCGCACTGGATTTCGACCGGCTGAACGAGATGGCCGCCGCCGTGACGCCGGCTGAAGATGATCCGATCTTCATCCCCCACCTCGGGGGCAGGGTCAGCCCGAGCCAACCCCGGATGCGGGGCGGCTGGGTCGGACTAGCGTGGAGCCACGGGCCCGGCCATCTCTTCCGGGCCGTGCTGGAAGGCGTAGCCCTGGAGTACGGCATCTATCTTCGGACCCTGGAGAGCCTGTTCGGCACCGGCACGGTCACCGAGCTGCGCGTCACCGGCGGCGGGGAGAAGAGTGCGGTCTGGAACCGGATCAAGGCCGACACGCTCGGCGTGCCGATCGTGCAAGTCATGGGAGCGGCCGGCGCGCCGCTGGGCTCCGCCCTGCTCGCCGGGTACGGCGAAGGAACGCTGCGGGACATCCAGGCTGCGGCCGGGCGCTGGATCCGTACCGGCGCGGTCACGCAGCCGGATTCCCAGCGAGTCACGGCCGGGCGGCGGAGGATCGAACGGTACGCGGCGCTGCTGGAATCCATCAACGGCTGGGCAAGCTCCGAGGCCTCCGCGAGCGCCGGCTGAGAGTCATCGATCCTAGAGTCATCGATCGCTGAAAGGAGAATGGGACACCATGAAAGAGCACACGACAGGTTCGAGCGTGAAGCTGGACAAGCCCTTCGGGGTCGATTACGACCTCGTGCAGGGGATCATGAAGGACCCCCAGGTCCACACGATCCGGCTGGCGTCCAGCATGCGCGGGCACTACAAGGACGCCGCGTCGCTCGAAGCCCTGATCGCTCAGAGCGACCCGGTGCATTACGAGGTCTTCGAGATGAAGATCCCGCAGGAGGTCGGCCAGCTGCAGTTCTGCATCAGCAAGACCTACCCGGGCACCGTTGGCGGGGAATGCTTCATGACGAAGGGCCACTACCACGCCGTGCCCGGCACGGCGGAGATCTACCTCTGCCTGCGGGGCGAAGGCTACATGCTCATGAAGCTGCCCGCGGGCGAAAGCGCCTACGAGAAGTTCCTGCCGGGGCGCATGTGCTACGTGCCTCCCTTCTGGGGCCACCGGACTGTGAATACGGGTGACGAGCCCCTCATCTCCTTCTGCGTGTACCCGGGCGAGGCCGGACACAACTACGGGGACATCGAGAAGGAACGGTTTCCCCTTCGTGTTTTCAAACGAGGGGGCAAAGTCGAAATTGTGCCCGCGAAGGCCGGGTGAGCCGATGGCGAGAATCCTCGTTACGCCACGCTCCCTGACAAAGGGCGGCGACCCGTCGCTGGAATTGCTGAAAAAGGCAGGCCACCAGCTCGTATTCTGCACGCCGGGAAAATCACCCGACGAGCAGGAGCTCCTCGGCCTGGTGCCGGGCTGCGCGGGATGGCTTGCCGGAGTGGAGAAAATCACGGACGCGGTGCTCGCCCGCGCAGATTGCCTGAAGGCCATCAGCAGAAACGGAACGGGCGTGGATTCCATCGACCTTGCCGCCTGCGAGCGCCGGGGCATCAGTGTGCTGCGCGCGGAGGGCGCCAACGCCCGCGGGGTGGCGGAGCTCACGATCGCTCTCATGCTTTCGCTCCTGCGGTCGGTCTCCTTCGGGGATGCCCGCATGAAAGCCGGCGGGTGGGAGCGCCGGCAGGGGACGGAGCTGGACGGCAGAATCCTCGGCGTGGTGGGCACCGGCAGGATCGGGAAGCTGGTCATCAAGTTCGCGCTGGCCATGGACATGCGTGTGCTCGGCTGCGACGCGTTCCCAGATGCCCGGTATGCCCCCTCGCCGGACTTCCGCTACGTGAGTCTGGAGGAGCTCCTCGGCTCTTCGGACATCGTGACCCTCCACTGCCCGCACACTCCGGGCCAGAGGCCGCTCATCGACGGCGCGGCCCTCGCGCGCATGAAGAAGGGCGCGGTGCTGGTGAACACGGCGCGCGGCGGCCTGGTGGACAACGCGGCGCTCCTTGCCGCCCTCCAGGACGGCCGATTGGCCGGGTACGGCGTGGACGCGTATGAGAAAGAGCCGCCGGATCCCAGCCCGCTTCTGGCGCACGACAGGGTGATCGCCACCCCGCACATCGGCGCCTTCACGGCGGAGAGCGTGTCCCGTGCGACCCGTGCAGCCGTGGACAACCTTCTGGGTGCGCTTTCCAGGGCGCGCTGATACGACGACCATGGGAAGAAACCCAGGACTGAGAGGAAAGGAATGCTGAAGGGGTATTGCGGGAAAGTCCTGCGCGTGAACCTGAGCACGCGCGCGACGTCTGTGGAAAACCTGAAAGAGAACGAGGTGAAGCTTCTCCTCGGCGGCCGGGGCATCGCTGCGAAGTACTACTACGACGAGATCGGCCCCGACGTGGACGCGCTGGGCGCGGAGAACAAGATATTCTTCATGACCGGCCCGCTTACCGGCACGCCGCTGGTCTCCACCACGAAGTTCCAGCTCGCCACGAAGTCCCCAGAGACCAGGATGTACCTCTGCTCCAATTGCGGCGGCGATTTCGGTCCCCAGCTGAAGCAGGCGGGTTTCGATGGCCTGATCATCGAGGGAAAGGCAGCCGAGCTCACGTGGCTCTCCCTCAGGGACGGGACCCTGGAGTTCCACGACGCGCGGCCCTGGAAGGGATTCACCTCGGTGAAGACGCTGGAGGCCCTGCGGGAAGCCTTCGGCGAGAAAAAGGCTGGGGCCATGTCCATCGGGCCCGCGGGCGAGCGTCTGGTGCGCCTGTCCTACATCAATGTCGATGAGCGCGCATTCGGCCGGGGCGGGCCGGGTGCCGTCATGGGCTCGAAGAACCTGAAGGGCATCATCGTGAAGGGAACAGGCGATATCTCGCTTGCGGATGCAGAGAAAGTTGCCGAGATCAGGAAAGCGGCCGTGGCGGACCTGAAAACCAGCCGGGCCAACCACACGAAGTTTGGAACACCGCAGTACGTCGAGCCGCTGAACACCCTCGGATGCATGCCCACGCGCAACTTCCAGACCGCATACTTCGAGGACTGCGACAAGGTGGACGCCCACGAGATGGTCGCCCACTACGTGAAGAAGAATTTTGCCTGCTACCGGTGCACGGTGGCCTGCGGGAAGCTGTGCGAAGTCAAAGAGGGCCCGTACAAGGGCGCGCAGGCGCGCACCGAGTTCGAGACCGTGGGCCTCCTGGGCCCCAACTGCGGCATAGCCGATTTCGCCGCAATCGTGAAGGCGAACCAGCTCTGCGACGAGCTGGGCATCGACACGATGTCCGCCGGCAACGCGGTGGCCCTGACCATGGAGCTGTTCGAGAAGGGACTGGTCACGAAGCAGGACACGATGGGAATGGAGGCTCGGTTCGGCAATCCCGATGCGCTGCTGGGCATCATCGAGCTCATCGCGGCACGCCGCGGCATTGGTGACCTGCTGGCCGAGGGCATGTATGGGGTAAAGAAGGCCCGGCCGGAATGGAAGCGCTTCATCCTCGACGTGAAGGGAATGCCCTTCGCTGCCTACGATCCTCGCGGCTTCACCGGCAACGGCCTCACCAACGGGACCTCAAACCGGGGCGCCTGCCACAACGTCGGCGGCTGGACCATCCGGGCCGAGCTGCAGAGCGGGAAGTACGACCGCTACGCCCTGGAGGGTAAGGCAGCCCTGGTGAAAGCCGCACAGGACAGCCGCGCCTACGTGGACAGCATCGGCATGTGCACGGTGGTGCGCGGGGCCTTCGGGTTTTCCGAGGCGCCCACGGGAGAAGTCCTCGAGGCGGTGACGGGATACGCCTTCACGCCGAAGCTTATGGAGATCGCGCAGAGGATCTACTGCATGGAGCGGGTGATCCTCAACCGCGAAGGTATCCGGCGCAGAGACGACCTGCTTCCCGAGCGGATCACGAAGGAGACCCTGCCCAGTGGACCGACCAAAGGGAGGATCCTCACCGAAGAGATGTACGACGTGATGTTGAAGGATTACTATGGACTGCGCGGCTGGGATGCCGACGGCGTGGTGAAGGAGGAAACCATGTCGAAGTGGGGCCTGAAGGAGTTGCTCGCGTGAGCGATTACGGAGCTGGAGCGTGAGCGACCCATCCTCGACGGTGACGGTGAGCATCCGCTATCTCTCGGCGATCCGGGAGAAAACGGGCGGCAAGCGTCAGGAGGAGCTGAGCCTCCCCCGCGGCAGCACGCTCACCTCGGTGGCGGACTGGCTTCAAAAGACCTACGGCATGGCTGTTCCCGGTCCGTCGCTCATGAGCACGATCAACGGGTACGGGTGGAACCAAGTCCCGGGCGGACTGGCCACGGAGCTTCATGAGGGCGATGAGATCGCCCTCTTTCCCCTTCTGTCGGGAGGATAGAACATGAACGGAAACGACGTCTTTGGGCTGCTTGCGAAATACGTGGTGGTTCCGGTGATCGCCATCGACTCGGTGGATTCAGCGTTGCCGCTGGCTGATGCGCTCCTGGAGGGGGGCCTGCCGGTCGCCGAAATCACATTCCGCACGGCGGCGGCGGCAGAGGTGATCGCAAAGATCGCGAAGGAGAGGCCGGCGATGGTGCTGGGTGCCGGCACGGTCCTCACCGCCGAGAACCTCGGCCGTGCATGCGATGCGGGGGCGAGGTTCGGCGTGGCGCCCGGGTTGAACCAGGACGTCGTCGCGGAGGCAGCCCACAGGGGGCTTCCGTTCATGCCCGGCGTCATCACCCCGACAGAAATCGAACAGGCTCTCTCCCTCGGCCTGAAGCTTCTGAAGTTCTTCCCGGCGGAGGCATTTGGAGGCCTGAAAGTGATCAAGGCCCTGTCGGCCCCCTATGCGCACGCGGGAGTGAAGTTCATGCCCACGGGCGGGGTTTCTACTGCGAACCTTGCGGACTACCTTGCGGAAAAAGCGGTCGCGTGCGTGGGCGGAACCTGGATCGCCTCCCGCGAGGCAATCGCGGAGAAGAAGTGGGCGCAGATCCGCGACAACTGCAGGGCTGCCATCACGATCGTCAAAGCGGTGAGGGGATAGGCCGCCTGCCGCGGCCGGGTTCATCCGGGCCCAGGCGATGCCGTTGAGTTTCGGGGTTGCCGTCCTCGAAAAGTCGATCCGTGATGAAGGCTGATGAAGACAAACGCGGTGGAGCGCTTGTGGGTGGACGGTCCCTGGAGGACTGCGTTCATCGCAGGGGAAATCCGCTTCTTCAAGGGCCTCTGTGAAGTCCCGCCTGCCGCGCGCATCTTGGAGGTGGGGTGCGGCCGCGGAGCCGGGGCTCGATTGATCCTCAAGAGCTACGACCCTGAGCGGATTCACGCCATCGACGTCGATCCTGGTATGATCCGCCGTGCAAAGAGGTGGACCCGGCGCCGCCTGGCGCGAAGGGTGGACTTCCAGGTGGCTGACGCCCAGGAGCTGCCCTTCGCCGATGGCTGCATGGACGCCGTATTTAGCTTCGGCATCCTCCACCACCTGGAGGATTGGCGGCAGGGCATCCGCGAGGTCGCTCGTGTGCCGCGGCCAGGGGGCGTCTTTCTTTTCGAGGAGATCTACCCCGCTCTCTACGCGGGATTCCTTCTGCGCCGCATCCTGGTTCACCCGAGAATAGACCGGTTCGATGGCCCCCTGTACCGCGCAGCGCTCGAGGCTGCAGGCCTTCGCCTTGTGGAAGGATACCGAGAAACGAAGTACACGATCCTGGGGGCTGCCATCCGTGAATGATATTGCGCAGCGTGAAGCTTCAAGACGACTCTCGGTATGTCCTGAGGAATCATTCTGGAGTATCATCGATTCTGAGAAGGGACGGTTGCGTCGACGATGGCTGAAAAAGAGGAGGATGAAATATGACGACCCACATTGTCATGATGAAGCTTACAGAATATGGCGCAAAGACGATCAAGGAAGCGCCTGCCCGCATCGAAGCTGCGGTGAAGAATCTCGAGAAAATGGGCGGCAAGATGATCGGTTTCTATCTCACGACGGGAGAATATGATTACATATCCATTGGTGAGGTGCCCAACGACGATGTGCTGCTGGCTTTCCTGCTTGGCTTGGGCACCCTGGGGACCGTCAAGACGACGACGGTGAGAGCTTTCTCACGCGACGAGCTGGCTGCTGCCGTCAAGAAACTGCCCTAATCACTGCCGAAGCGACACCGTCACATCGTGAACCATCGTCGACGGGCCGCCCCCCCTGAAGGTGGAGATGCGATCGCGTTTTGGCAGAAGGTCGGCAGACTCGCCTTCTCGGATCGACTGCCGCCAGCATGCAAGAGCTCGTCGAGGCGGGCCTGCATGCCACGCATAGTTCCCGAAGAGCTTCAGCGCCTCGGTGAGATCGGGGGCATATCCTTCCGCTGGGCACCTCGGCTCAAGACATCCCGCGCGCTCTTGAAGATCAGCTTTGCCAGGGGATCTCCGACGATGCCTTCGACCTTCTGTGCATGCGGCTGCGGCAGTCTGATACCCATCACCGTGGCGATGAAGTGTTGGCAATCACGTTTTGGAAACATAGAGACGGGGCTCCGCCTGCACAGACGATCGAACTTTATAGTTTTACCTCAATGAAACCGACCGCGCCGGGACCGTGGGGGTATTCCCGTAGTTCCCTCATGGTATTACGCTCCCCGTAGAATCCCTCGACCCCAACGGAAAACATGTCGCTCAGATCGAGCTCCGCGCTCCCAATAAAAAAGGGGAGCTTCACGAAGTGCGAGGTGAACTCCATTCCCAGGCTCAGACTGTGTATCTTCACTCCCACCCCGAAAGTGAGTTCCGGATTCACGTCGATGCCCCCCAGGATTGGCGAATCGATCCCGGCCCGCATGAACACAATATTCTGCCACGATGCATCCACCGAAACGAGAAGGGAGACGTTATCTGAATTAAGCCAGGTAGTCAGCTCGGGCCAGAACACGCTCACCTCTCCGATCCTAAGCCCCAGCGGTTTCACCATCGATTCTCCTTCAACGATGAAATCGTAGGTGCCCCGCGTTAGGCTGAGGAAGCCGCTCGACAATAGGCAGGATGCAGCGTGGAGGAAGATGATATTTCCCCTGGCTACCTTGCTGTAACCCTGTTCGTTCAATAGATTCACATAATTGCCCGCGTCCGAAGTGGGGCCGGTTTCCAGGAAATAGTTGATTCCCCAAAGCTTATTGAGCAGGTACGGCGCCAGATCAGTGATATGCCCCGCCCCCTCGTTTATCTTCCTGCTTATCATGTCTGCAATCAGCATGTTCGTATTCAGCCCTTCGCTGGCCACGTATGCCTGTTCATTCAGTGTCGGATTGTCCTTGGAATATGTATAAAGTCCCGGTTCGGAGGTGAAGTTGAAAGCTTCCAACAAGAACTCCCATATACTCATCTCTTGACCATTACTGGTTCTCACAAGAGAAACACCCCACGCACCTATGGAGCGGGCGGTCTCCATGTGCCTTTCGTCGTGCGCCGTGAGGGAGAAGGCCTGATTGACGATATAGCCCGCCCCAGCAAATAAGCTCAGCACACCGAAGCGAAAAAGCTCCTTGCCAGGCCGATGGAGATCAAAGTAATCCGATACGCTGTCCAATCCGAGTTGAAACAGCGCGTTTGCGTTCTCCTGCCAACCAAAGAACAACCTCATGGATGGCAAACCAAACATCACCATGTCGGTATCTAGCTGGAAGAAGAGTTCACGATGATCAGGTTCCCGAGTGTCCTGCGCATAGGCGTTCCTGGAGGGACAGGCAGCAAGGAACAGGCACGTCGCTAAAAGCACCAAATGCTTCTTCATGCTCTTCCTCCTGAACGACGCATTCTACGCCGTACGGCAGGCCGGAATAACAGGGCATCTCTCTTTCCCTATAGGAGCGTTGACCCCTTTTCGCAGTCTCTATAGAGCTTGCCCGCACGGGGCAGGAAAGATCCAGGCCCGCTACTCCGTTCACGACCTGCGCCACGCCTTCGTGGTGCGGCTCTACCCGGCCACTCACGACGTCTCCCAGGTGGAGAAGGCCCTAGGGCACGCGAATGTGGCAGTCACGGAGACGTTTCTGCGGTCCTTGGGGGTGGTCGGGGAGTAAACTGCAGCGGTAGCCCAGGCATGAGCTGAACCGCTGCACGCATAGTGAACAAGGACGACCAGAATTCGAAAAAGTCACCTGTTGCCGCCGCGCACAATCGTGCAGACGTGCCTGCTTTTGGCGATGCGCCTCGTCTATAGGTAGTAGTTCATACCATTGATTGAAAAGAGCCCCGAATAGGATACGTTGCCACTTGCTGGATTGCCAATAATGCTGATCGCCCAGAACATGCTGTAGCTTGTTCCTTGGTAGACCACTTTGAAATCACCAGTGTACCCGCCCGAGACGGTGGTATTCGGAGGGGCGGCAATCAGTAAGTCGTAATGGATAGTCCCTGATGAGAGAGTGATGTTGGAAGAGCTGTACCCGGTAAAAGTGGCATCCAGAAGGTAGCGAGTGCTGCTACTGCTAATCTCGTAGCTCCCGCTCACGGTGAAGCCGGTACCACTATAGCTGAATGGAACTGTCGTGGTTCCCTTCGATGCTATACTGTAGGCACCGCTCATTGCCTGCGAAAGAGCCGCGCCCACCGCAGCGATGACCGATGAGTTCAGGTTTTGCGGATCTGAAGGTTGTGGGCCCCATCCAGAATACCCGCCTCCGGAAGATTCGGCAGAGCAACCAACCATCAAAAAAGCCGCAGCGCAAAGACTGAGTGCAATAATCGCCAGGAGGCCAGTGTGAAGTTTTTTCATGAAGATCCCTCCCAACATTTGTCCACCATTGACCAATGGGGCTACCAAGACCGTCCCCAAAAGGATCAGAACCTCTCGGCCCAGGTTTCTTCCAAGGCGAGCCGTTACGTTTGGGTTTGCCATTTCCTTTTCCTCCTCATTACGAATCCACCGCATCGTAAGGTCAGTGCGACATCGAGCAAATCGGCAACACGGGATGGGACCGCATGAGTTAGGCGCCATCCCCTTGGCTGCCCTTAGTTCCTCGTGTACGCGATCTCGGAGTATGCATATGTCCATGGGTTATTCCCGCCTTGGAGCCTCTTTTTCGCATGGTCCAAATTATCGATGGGCCAAATTGCAAATCGTACAATTCAATGCAACTGAAGTGCCAAGAATGCCTATTATTCTCAATTCACGGAGATGCAAGCAGTTAGCTCATGGATCGTGAGCGTCCAGTACAGCATCGCTTTGCAACTTTCGTCAGTCTTAAAAGCACTGGCCTTCTAAGTGATGTTAGCCGAAACAGTTGCTGAGTAGACTGACAGCGCATCGGACAAATGTTGCAGAAAGCTGCGCGGGCCGCGCGCGAGTGGAGCTCAGCGTGATTGCAACTTCAAAAGTGTTTGACGCACACACAATAGACGAACTTGGACACGGGTCCCTTCTCCCTCGGTTGACTCAATCGTCAGCTCCCCACCGCACTCCTTCTGGATATTGCTCACGATGGCGAGGCCCAGGCCGGTGCCGCTCTCGGTTCGCCGCGTGGCGAAAAGAGGCTCCGTCACGCGGCCCAGGATCTCGGGACGGATTCCACGTCCCTGATCTGCGACCGTGAGCTCCACCCACGCTCGGATCGCACGTGTTTGGATCTGCACGCACTGGCCCGGGTCGGTGTTTGACTGACAGGCGTCTTCCACCAGATTCAGCACGACTTGCAGCAAGCGGCCAAACTCGCCGCGTACGGAAGGCAAGTCCGGTTCTTGCAGGAATTGCGAGCAGCGTGTGCATCGGGGTCATTATTGAGCTTTCATAAAGTAATGGATACTGTTCCGGATCTATGCTATTCTACCTTTCATGAGGCCACAAGGAACTTCCGGTGAGCTGGAGCGTCGCCGCCGCAGGGCGGTCGTCCTCCTTCAGAAG
>Ga0315279_10001205_pt1 | contig 44032 bp, 50 predicted proteins | sample YL17G06_20_MG_FD_203694 | JGI IMG/M metagenome (GOLD analysis project Ga0315279, IMG submission 203694) | Sediment microbial communities from Yellowstone Lake, YNP, Wyoming, USA - YL17G06_20 | ecosystem: Environmental > Aquatic > Freshwater > Lake > Sediment | place: USA: Wyoming | collected...
TAATAGGTGTTCTGCTCTTTAAGGTTGTTCTCCATAAGCTTTTTACACTTAACTAGGACTCTAAGTATTTGAGGAATCAAGTTTGAGCGAAATCAAGATCATAGAGAAAAAACAAATCCCATCTGGCGGTCTTATGCTATTCGGTTTTCCAGATGTTGGCTTGGTAGGCGTTATCGCCGCGTCGCATATTATTGATGAGCTTGGGTTGGAGGAGGTGGCTTATGTGGATTCGCAGTCGTTGCCGCCTGTCATTGTTTTGCATGAGGGTTTGCCGCATTCTTCGATTAGGATCTTTGGCAATGAGATGGTTTTGTTGGCTGTTTCTGAAATGCCGATTGCAGCGGGCATTATTTATCCTGTGATGGATGCTTTGATCGATTGGGGAAGAAGCAAGAAGGTTAGGATGATGGTTTCGTTGAGCGGCATTCCGATAGAGGATAGGCAGGATGCAAAGGAGTTGAAAGTTTTTGCTGCTACGTCGAGTTCGGAGACTCTGAAGATTATTCAGGATAAGGGTCTTGAGCCTTTGATGGAGGGGTATATGGTTGGTCCTCAGGCGATTATGCTGATGCGGGGTTCGCAGTCTGGTTTGCCTGCTGTCACTTTGATGGCACAGTGTTTCTTGAATTATCCTGATCCTGAGGCTGCTGCTGAGGTGCTGAAGAGCTTGGAGAAGCTTACTGGCGTTAAGGTGGATATTGCAAAGTTGTTGGAGAAGGGTGAGGAGATCAGGTTGAAGGCTAGGGATGTGATGAAGCGGACGCAGGAGGAGATGGTTAACATGAAGAAAGGGCAAGAGTATGACATTCCAGTGTACGTGTCTTAGGAGGAATGGAGGCTATGGCGATCAAGAAACGGCGTTCGTTTGGGGATTTTATGGACGAGTATTTTGAGGATTTCGAACGCGAGTTTGAGAGACGGAGGGAATCCATGTTGGATGTGCCAAGCTGGGATGAGAAGACTTGTGCGATGCGGCCCTTGAGTGATTTGAAGGTGACGGCCACTGAAGTGGTTATGACGGTGGATTTGCCTTTGACGGTTGAGAGCAGTGTGCAGGTTAAGCCTTTGGATGAGAGGACTTTGGAGATTTCGGCGGAGATGAAGAGGAAGATAAAGTTCAAGGAGTTGGGCATAACGCATAGGAAGGGCGAGTTTCACAAGCTACACTGCCACAAGCAGGTTCCAGTGCCTGTGCAGATGGATAAGATGCACGTTAGTATTAAGAAGGGTTTGTTGGAGATTCATATACCGCGGAAACGCAAGCGCTGAGAGAGAGGCATTTCAAAAGCGGTTATGAGCAATGTTGTGGATAGTTGTGGGTCTGTTGCGCTCGGAAGAAACTTTGACCCCCCTATATATAGCTTGGACTCTAGGTTTGTACCTTCGAGCAACCTTTCTAGTCTAAGAGTCTGAGGAATTCTTCCTTTGTCATTCCTGCTTGTTGTATGATTGCGAGAAGTGTGCCTTTCTTGATGGTTTCGTGGCGTGGGACTGTGATTTTGTGTTTGTCGTCGGTTAGGAAGATGTGGCTTCCTTTTTGGTGTACGATTGTGAAGCCAGATTTGCTGAGAGCTTTTAGTAGTTTGCGCCAAGACAAAGAAGGGAGCTTCTTAGACAGTTATTTCCACCAGCTCTCGTTTGCGTTTTAGCTGGTTCAGTTCTTCTGGGAAGGCTTCCAAGTAGCCTTCTATGGCTTCTCGTATGTTGGCTAGTGTTTGTTCGCGGTTTTCTCCTTGGCTTATGCAGCCTGGAAGCTCGACGACTTGGGCTGAGTAGCCGCCTTCGGATTCCTCTCTGAGAATGACCGTGAATTTTAAGCCCTTTACTTTGATCATAAACCGCAACTCTAATAGTACTCATTGAGCAATTTGATATAAACTTATTTGTATGAGGAAATAGGTTTGCCTAAGGTTCTTATTGTTTCGTGTCTATTGATTTTGTGGTGGTTGCTGTTTCTGAAGAGGGGATACCTGTGCAGATGAATGCGATATACGTGCTAAGAAAACACGGAGGCTGAGAGAACTGAAATGCATGAGCTATTGGCTTGAAAATCTTCCAATACTGGAGGTACCCCCTCTAGGTTTTTTGCAGATCCCTCGTGCTATTCAAAGCCAGCCCCCGTCTCCATATACACTTTGAACTGAAGCTTAAATCTGGGCTATTGGCTAGAGACCTAGAGTTATTGCGGGAAAGCAATATCTATTGCAGAGCGAGTGCCTTTTCGCACTCCAGAATCAATATTTGACCTACTTCCATGATTCAGGTAGCAGAAAGCTAGAGTACTTCCATCGCTGACTAAACTGCAATTACAAAGACTTTGCTATTTAGCCATCCTCTCTCCTTGAGTCTTTCCTGAAAAGATTCGATGTCTTCTCTAGATCTCGCATAGCCTATAACAACAACCACTTGATCGAAGTGTTTGCAATAGGCATCTATCTGACCATACAATCTATTAAGTTCACTAGCGTTCGGTTGATATTTTATCTCAATTCCGATTCTTCCGATTTGGGCGTCAATTTTGGCTTTCTCATAGGCCATTTGAGTCCTAATGTTCGAGAATGAGGCAGATAAGTAAGAAATCAGCATGTTGTCCAGGTCTTTTTCCTTCTTAGGAACCCTAGGTGGGTGAAAACCCTTTATCTTTTCCATAATCGCTTTAAGCTCTGAGGATACCTTGCCTTTAGTTACTTGCCTTTCTTCTGTTCTCTTCAATGATTCAGCCAAAACGGTTTCTTCCTTCTTTGCTGAACTGACCAGTTTGATGCTGTTACGAGCATCCTCACTACGTATCAATGCTTTTCTAACATCTTTGAACAGCTTATCATCAACGCTACCTGAACACAATAGATAACCTTTGCCACTTTCGCCAATTCTTCCACTTACTGACTCCTCATAAAATTTCACATAGTCTTTGAAAACTTCGCGAAGGCTGTCAACAGTGCAATCTCCATCAATGTAGTAGAGGTAGACACTTTCAGAAGCTAAGCCGCCGAAGCGTTTTTGTTTAAGAACAATCTTGGATCCATGCTTCAAGGTTCGTCTCTGTACGGCCTTGAAATTGTTTTTCTCGTACTTCAGGATTTCCTTCTCAAGTAAATCCATCAAGATAACCAACTTCTAGAATACTTCTGTTTCCTTTAAAATTCTTTTGGCATTGCCAAAACTTCATTAATCCACCCTTCTCATCCTGCCTATACCGTGTATTGTTGAAGCCTCAGCCCCATTATAGTATTCGTCATGTTTTCAGACGGCTCTTCTTGCATCATCGGCTCCAAACTAAAACTATCAGTAGACGGTGAGATAAACCTTGTATGGAAAATCTTTTAACACAAACAACCCTCTAAACACCACTAGAACAGTTGTAACAAAGGTGAACAGACAGAATGCCTGGAGAAAAAGCAATCCACATCGCCATATTCATTTTCTTACTGATAGGATTATGCTCACTAGCCGCGTGGATAAGCTACGAGTATCTGAAAGATCAGCTAGTTCTTCAGATAGCTGCTGTCGCATTGAGCTGGGGAGTAACCCTCTTAGTCTTGTACGTGGGCTTCAAGGCACTCCACTGGGAATGGTGGAGCTAGAACACTTGACAAAGCATATTAGAGAAAGCATGTGTAAACTTGAAAATCTGGGCATGCCCAACAATCCTATCACCATGAAAGGCAACTAAAGGTATCATGTTTTGCAGATTGCTCAACCAATTCTTCTCAATCCTATCTCTAGTATAGGGCGGCATACCCCAATGCACAGCCTCAGGAGAAAGCGCCTCATACATTTCAAAAAGCTTCTCCTTATCTTCCATCCTTCAGCGTGGCTGTATACAAAAGCATCAACCAAAACACACTAAAGAAGACGGCTCTAGGTGCTTTCCCATCTTCTACTTGACCCGCATAATCTTCATTCTGCCAAGAATCTTCCAATACTCAATCTCAACGCCAGGCGCAAGCTTCGCCTTAAGCTCAGCATCAGTAGGATAAGGAGCATCCAAATACTCATACGTCTCCATATCCATAATCTGAATCCCAGCAGGATTCACCGCGTAAACCTGACCACTTCGCTTATCGATAATCGGCACCTCAGTATTCAAATCCACAGGCTTCACAAACTGCCTCTTCGACCCATCAAAAACCCCAACCGCCACAATCCTAGCCTTAGCCGAACCATGCTTCCCAGGTTTCGACTTCGTAATATCCACAATTTGACACGGCTCACCATCAATAATCATGTAGCCACCAACACGCAAACTTCCAACATCAATAGGCTTGCTCATACCCACACCAACCTATTCACGGGCTTCTATTCATAGCCATTCTAAACAACACCCATATATAGATTAAGGTAGCGCTAAATAACGTGAACGGTGAAAACTTGCTCAAAAGCGCCGGTTTAGTCGCTCGCTACGACAAGAAGAAAGCCATCAAACTCACCGAAGACTTAGCAGAATACCTGAAAACCAAGGGTTTGAAGGTCTACATAGAAGAAACCTTGGCGAGAAAAGTCAAAACAAAGATAGAGACCGTTCAATTGGAGCGAATGAAAACCGACTTCATAATCACAATAGGCGGAGACGGAACAATCCTAAGAACATGCTCTGCAATCCCGAAACCCGAACCGCCCATACTCGCAATTAATATGGGAATCCGCGGCTTCCTCACCGAAGTCGAACCAAAACAGGCCTTTGACGCCGTGGACAAATGCCTGAAAGGCGAATACAAGATCGAAAAATGTAGGAAAATCTCAACAAAAGCAAACGGCACGACATTCCCAGATGCTCTGAACGAGGTTGTCGTTACCCACGATGAACCAGCGAAACTGCTTTACACACGAATTCTGAAAGACAAGGAGCCTATCTTAACCTGCCAAGCTGACTCGCTACTAATATCCACACAGACTGGCTCCACGGGCTATTCACTATCAGCAGGAGGTCCAGTCCTAGACCCAGATGTGAACGCTTTCGTCCTCACACCCGTATGCCCACTAACCGATTTCCACCCAATTGTTTTCCCATCCAACTCAAGTCTAGAAATCGAAGTTCTCAGACCAAGAAGAATGCTTATTCTAATTGATGGCCAACACAATCAAATCGTAAAATCCAAACTTCCCACCCTAACCGTCACACGCTCCAAACACGAAACGTCATTCATCAGATTTGGTGAAAACTTCTATCACCGCCTAAGAAGCAGACTCCTTTTCAAGGGAATGGGGTGAAAAAGAATAACTGAAGATACTGCTAGAAAAGTCGCAGTTCTAGACACGTCAGCGTTCATAGCTGGCTTCGACCCATTCTCAATAGGCGGAGAACACTACACTGTCCCGATGGTTAAAGAGGAAATGGTAGGAAGCTCCATGTCGGGAGTTAGATTTGACGCAGCTGTGGAAAGCGGAAAACTGAAAGTCAAAACCCCAAATGCAATGTGTTTAGAAAAGGTCAAAGCCTCAGCAACCTTCCTCGGCGACAAATTCTTCCTCTCAGACACTGACCTGCAACTCTTGGCATTGGCCCTAGAACTCAAGACAAGCGGCTTCTCCCCCATGATAGTCACTGACGACTATTCAATCCAAAACGTTGCCAATCAGATGGACATTGAATTCGCCTCACTAGCTACGTTCGGAATACGCCGCCGCTGGCAATGGATACGCTATTGCCCAGCATGCCACAAGCAATATCCAGCAGCCAGCAAATCAAGAACGTGCGAAGTCTGCGGCACAGAACTGAAAAGAAAACCGCTACGAAAAAGCAACCTAACCCACAAAAGCTTCCCAGAAGCATAAAGAGAAAGCTGAAACCGAAAGCCAAAATCAGTGAGGAGAAACTCCATGGGCTCGGATGAAAAGAAAACAACCTACTTCAAAGAAGCAGGAAAGCAAAACACAGACGCTCTGCTAAAGCTCGCCAAAAAATATGCAAAGAAAGAAGGCATAAGAGACATAGTCGTTGCATCAACCACCGGTGAGACAGGAGCCAAAGCCTCCAAAATACTCAAAGGCTGCAACGTAGTTGTAGTCACCCATTCCTTTGGTTTCCAAGAACCTGGAAAAACAGAGCTGATAGAAGAGTTCAAACAGGAAATTCTGGCAAACGGCGCAAGAATCTTCACAGGCATCCACGCCCTAAGCAGCGCAGAACGGGCAATACGCAAAAACTTCGGAACGATACAGCCCCTAGAGCTGATTGCCAACGTGCTTAGACTTATGGGCGAAGGAACGAAGGTATGCGTAGAAATCACGCTTATGGCAGCTGATGCCGGACTCATCCCTATGGACAGGGACATCGTTGCCATAGGCGGAACAGGACGTGGCGTAGACACGGCGCTCAGAATCAAGCCAGCCCACGCCGCCAGATTCTTCGACCTGAAAATCAGAGAAGTCATAGCAAAGCCCGACAACTTCTAGAAGAGGATCTCGCAAAAACTTTAGACATGTGAACGCTTGATTAAAGAAAAAGAGAGAAGAGAATGGAACCGAAATCTTCGCTAAAGGAGAGGCTGAAGAACGAACTCCCCTTCTTCAGAGGAAACTACATGATCCTAATCATGAGCTGGATTCTGATGGACTTCGCTGGAGAACTGCCAGGAACGTACTATTCTGACTATGTCATCCAACTTGGCGGTACTCCAACGATCATAGGCGTAATAATGGCAGTTTCGCTGGTCTGCCTGGCATCTGTCCAATTTCTAGGCGGATACCTAGCAGACAAGTATGGGAGACGATGGCTCATTTCAACCTTAACCTTCGGCATTGGCCTTTCATTTATCTTCTTTGCAGCTGCTCCCTCTCAGCCGCTAACCTTTATGGGAATCACCATTAAAGGATGGCATTTCATCTTGCTTGGGGCAGCAATACAGAACCTGTGCCTGCTCTATCAGCCAGCCCTATTCGCCATGATGGCAGATTCAGTTCCACCAGAGAAACGCGGAATGGGCTTCTCCCTGGTAAATCTGATAATGAGCGTCTCCACAACACCAGCCCCTATTGTCGCTCTAATGCTAGTAGCCACTTACGGCTCATTGTTGGGCATGAGAATAGCATACGCCATCGTGATAGTACTGTATCTCGCAGCAGCAGTAGTGCGACTCAGACTGAAAGAGAGCATGAAGAACACGGAGAAGATAAACGTACGTCAGATGCTTCGATCGTACCCCCAAGCCATGAAAGAAGGCATAGGTATCTGGAAAAAGGTTCCACGTTCAACCCGTTTTCTCTTCTTTTCTGAACTGATTGCGCGATCTGCAATGGCAATGGCACAAATGCTGTTTCTTGTTTACGCTTTCTACGTGCTCAAAATAGGCGGAACGCCCAATCTGGCGATGGCGCCAGAACTAGACCCAGCTCTACAGCAGGCCCGCATAATGTGGGGTTACGTCATGACCGTCCTATTCATGAGCATGATAGCCCTCTCATTCCCTGTAGGAAAGCTACTTGACAAAGCTGGCAGAAGAATCCCACTGATCATCTCAAACCTCCTAGTCATCCCATCCACACTCATCCTCATCTACGGAAACTATCTAACCCTTTACATCGCTTTACCGCTGATGGGATTCTCAGCGCTTCTCACCTTCTCCTCATACCAAGCACTGTTCGCCGACCTAGTCCCACAAGCACAACGAGGAAAAGTTACAGGTTCAAACCACTTCTTCACATACTTGGGAACAGCAGTAACAGGCGCCATAGGCGGATTCACATACGAAGCAGTATCCCCTCAAACCCCGTTCCTGCTAACGATCATACTAATTATCCCGTCAACCGCAATACTCCTATTCCGCGTAAAAGAACCCAAACCCGAAGAAAGACAAGCTTAAACTTCGTCACTGTCACGCTTGCTAAAGTAGATTATGTCACGATGCTCAACATAACCGCAATTCTTAAACAGGTCCTTCGAAGCCGCATTGCCCTCCTCGATTAAGGCGCAGAAAATCTTGAAACCATGTTTTCTTAAAGTCTTTTCAGATTTCATAATCAAAGCCCTAGCGATTCCACGCCGCCTACAGTCTAGATCTATCGCCAAACGGTTTATCCAGCCCTTCCGCCTATCGCAACTCAGCACAACGACGCCGATTAGACGTTTGCCTTCAAAGGCTCCTAGAAAGAAGTCAGGGTTGACCGCCATTTCAGCGGCTATTGCTTTTCTGCTGTCTCGTCCCTGCGGTTTAAAGGGCAGTCCCGCTTTCGCCCAGAGTTCTGTTATCTCCTCGTAATCATTTATTGCAAGGTTTTGGATTTCCATGCCGATACGCAAGCTAGGCTTCTTTTTCAACCTCTTTAATCGAGCTGATTAGTATCTCTAAGGCCGAGTCCACAAGCTCTCTCGTAATAACGAGTGGTGGTGCTATTCTGATCGTTGAAGCTCCGCAAGTAATGACGTTGACCCCACGCTTCCAAGAACGCATCATGATCTCACTAACCTTTTGAGGTGCTGGTTTCTTGCTCTCCTTGTTTTCAACTATTTCAACGCCGATCATCAATCCCTTGCCCCTAACGTCACCCACGATCTCGCACTGCTTCTCCAGCTCCTCAAACCGTTTCATGATGTAGGCGCCCTGCTTCGTCGCGTTTTCCAAAAGCTTCTCTTCCTGTATCGTATCTATAACCGCGCTTGCCGCAACACACGAAAGTGGATTACCTCCGAAGGTGCTTGCATGCGAGCCTGGAACCCAGTCCATGATTTTGGATTTTGCGATTGCCGCGCCCAGTGGCATTCCAGACGCCAATCCCTTGGCACTGCATACGATGTCAGGTTCAACATTCCAATGCTCGATGGCCCACCACTTCCCAGTTCTGCCCATGCCAGATTGCACTTCATCCACGATGAACAATATGCCATACTTATCCGCAATCTTCTTCATGCGCTGGAAATATTCAGGCGGTGGCACTACGTATCCGCCTTCGCCCTGAATCGCCTCAACCAATATCGCCGCAGTGTCTTCAGGAGGAACGTACTTCTGCAAAACATACTCATCAATGAAATCTACACACCAGTAGTGACAATCAGGATAGGTTAACTTGAACGGGCAACGATAGCAATAGGCATAGGGCACATGAGTTACGCCTGGCATCAACGGAAAGAAGTATCGCTTCTGAGTGGGCTTGCTGGCTGTAAAGGACAAGGCTCCCATCGTGCGCCCGTGGAAAGCGCTTATGAACCCAATGAAAAGCTGTCTGCGACTGTGCCATTTTGCAAGTTTGACCGCAGCCTCTACGGCTTCAGCACCACTGTTACCGAAGTAAACCTTCTTGTCAGGCGTTCCAGGTGTAATCTTCGCGAGCTGTTCCGCCAAGTTGATGACTTCCTTATAATAGAAGTCAGTGTTAGAATAGTGTAAGAAGCGGTCACACTGGTTCTTTATCGCCGTCACGACTTTGGGATGATTGTGGCCAACATTCATGCACACCAGGCCAGAGTTGAAGTCGATGAATTCGTTTCCATCAACGTCCTTGACTATGCAGCCTTTCCCTGATTCTACAACTAAAGGATAGAACCGTCCATAGGAAGGAGAGATCAGGCTTTCATCTTTTTTGACAAGTTCTCTTGCTTTAGGTCCTGGAGGAGTAACCACGATTTTCGGATAACTGCTCATTCAACATCACCAATTGAAGATTAATGGTTAGAAAGAACGGTTTTATATAGCTACCGATGCTCACCCACAAAAAAGAACGTGAAGAATTCGACTGATGACATGGAACAGCCCATCAATACCTCAATCAGCACGTTGCAAGAGAAAAGCCAAGAAACAAGCGACAGAAGCATTAAAACGAGGTACCCACATTAGACTTAGCTATGTAACAGACAGCAAGGAGGTGAGAGTAAATGAGTAGAATGCTTGGATATGGAGAAGATGCTTTCACTTTATGGGCATTGAGGCAACATACATCTTGTATTCTGGAGCCATTCAAAGACAAAACTGCTCCCTCAGATTGCCTTATCTTCTATCGTCCCAGTTTTGGCAGACATAGCAAAGAGAATAGTTCATTGTTTGGAGAGTTTGATGCAATACTTGCATCTTCAGAAAGCATCTACCTGATTGAAAGCAAATGGGATAATCTTACTGCATTTAACAATGATAAGATCACTCTCAACGAGGAACAACGACTGCGACACCGTATCTTTTCATGGTATTTGACACACTGGAATAGAGAATATCAGGGCAACTGGGAGAATTTCGTAAAGGAATAAAAAACGACTTTCAAAAGGAATTCAAGGGACATAAGAAGACAATGGCGTTTAATAGTCTGCTTGCAACAAATCTTGAATTCATCTTAAACAAACTATTGGAGCATCGTAAGAGATTTGCACCTGAGAATGTTAAGAATGTATTGCTGTTCTTTTACAACAAAGAGAAGTCAAGACCCCCTTCCAAAATCGACAGAATCTTCAAAGTGATACCTATTGACTATAGCGAAGAGACCACAGGCAATTTCGTTTCATTTGATCCAATAGAAGATGCTGAAACCAGAAAGGAAAAGTAAGAGCACGTACGATACGGCAATGTGAAAATCGAATGAGAAGCGACTTTGCGGAAGGGAAATCGTTCTAAGGCTTGGTCAAGGTGATCTCAATGGCAGAGACGTTCGTTTTTCGGTCCCCTTCCCTCGTAACTTGTTCTGTGCAGATACTTATGCCCTGCAATTGTGCATCTTTCAAAAAGGCTCGTCTCAATAGTTCAACGGTGTCGACTGCTCTGCAGATTGCTCGCCCTCTGGCTTTGATGACAATCTTGTTTGAACCTGCGGTAAATGACGTTAAGCAAGCGATTACGTAGTTCTCCACTGGTTTGTTGCCGACAAAAACTATCTTCTCATTGCCTTCCGTTTTTTGTGTGACTGCTGTTGGTTCTGTTGGTGTTGCTGATGTCGCTGGTCCCGCTGGTTTTGCTGATTTCGCTGGTTTCTCCTTCTTCTCTGTTCTCTTCCTGCGCTTCGGTTCTGTCATGTCGCATCACGATTCACGGAACCCTTCACTATAGTTTGGCAACATGAAGCCAGTCTATATCATGGACTCTAACTTCTCATATCTTTCCGTATGGTGAAGAACCAGACACACTGTTTGGGCGTTCTACTGTTAACATCATGCTTGGGCTCGGCTGTGATCATGTTGCTTGCTTTGGAGACTTTTGATGGGCGAATTTCATTCCTTCTTCAAACGCACGCACGTTTGTCTCAAAGACGTCGAGCTTCTTGCCGAATAGCTCCTTGAGACCTTCAATAATGCTTTCCTTAGCCACAACTTTTGTCCGTGCAATATAGGCGCCAAGCATAACCATGTTCGCAGATTTCTCAGCCCCTGCAGAAGCAGCGATTTCACTGGCAGGAACCGCCAAAACCTTAATGTCCTGTCTCGTACTCGGTCGATTAACCATGGAACTGCTTAGAAGCAACATCCCATCCTTCTGAACGCGCGGCTCAAAAGTTTCCATTGAAGGATTATTCATAACGATAATCGAACTGGGATGAGGAGTCACAGGCGAGCCAATCTCCTCACTTGAAATGACAACTGTGCAGTTGGCCGTGCCACCACGCATTTCAGGTCCATACGACGGAATCCACGTCACGTGTCTACCCTCTTTCATGGCACTGTATGCCAAAAGCTTCCCGATGAACATCAAACCTTGACCACCAAAACCAGCCATCACTATGTCTTCGTAGAAGGCTTTCTTCTCTGTCTTTGCCATGTCTATGCCTCCTTCGGAACCTTAAACTCACCCAGTGGATAGTAAGCGGCCATCTTCTCGTCAACCCACTTTATCGATTCAGCAGGTGTCATATGCCAGTTGGTCGGACATTGCGACAGAACCTCCACGAGCGAAAAGCCCAGACCCTTGATTTGCGTCTCGAAAGCCTTCTTAATTGCCTTCTTAGCTTGAATAACGTTTTTCGGGCTGGTCACGCTTACTCTGGCAATGTATGCCGCCCCTTCTAACGTGGCAAGCATCTCGCACACCCGAATGGGATATCCAGCCCTTTCTGGAATTCTGCCAGTAGTTGTCGTGGTGGTCTTTTGGCCAATCAAAGTAGTAGGCGCCATCTGTCCACCAGTCATTCCATAGATCGCGTTGTTGACGAAAACGGCTGTAATCTTCTCTCCTCGCGCTGCTGCATGTACAATCTCAGCCGTGCCAATTGCCGCAAGATCCCCGTCACCCTGATAGGTAAATACGACGAGTTCAGGATGAACACGCTTGCATCCTGTTGCAATGGCTGGAGCCCGCCCGTGTGCAGCTTCGTATGCATCCAAATCGAAGTAGTTATAGAGCAAGACCGCGCATCCTACAGGAGCCACTACCACGGTTTTCTCTCGGACTACAAGCTCATCTATAACCTCAGCTACTAGTCTGTGAATGATTCCGTGACCACATCCTGGACAATAGTGCGTGCTTACTGAAGTAAGAGTCTTGGACCTTTCAAAAACAGCGTCCATCTTCATCTTGCCTCCTTCACGATTCTTTCCACCTGAGTTGTGATCTCATCATAACTTGGCACCATGCCACCTACTCTGTTGTAGAAGTGCACTTTGCTTTTGCCGCAGATGGCAAGTTTCACGTCTTCAAGCATCTGACCCATACTCATCTCGACAACCAAGAAATTCTTCACGTTCTCGGCCATTTGACTAAACGCTTGATAGGGAAACGGATAAAGCGATATGGGCCTCAACAACCCAACTTTTAGCCCTTTCTCACGCAAGTTCTTGATTGCCGTCTTCGCAATCCGCGCAACAGTTCCATAAGCCGCAATCACTATATCAGCATCTTCAGTCAGGTAAGATTCGAAGCGAACCTCGTTCTTGACTGCTTCACGAAGTTTCTGAGCATTAGCTAGGTTGCGCTTCTCCAAGATTACGGGATCAAGATAGAGCGTCTTGAGCAAGTTGCTGCGTCTACCCATCGCGCCAGTTAAAGCCCAGTCTTTCCTAGGCAGAACAGAAGATGTTCCAAGCGGCCTGAATTCAATGGGCTCCATCATCTGACCGATGTTCCCATCTCCCAGAACCATGACCGGGTTACGATACTTGTCCGCAAGGTCAAAAGCCAGCATTGTGAGATCTGCAGCCTCCTGACCTGTTGATGGCGCCAAAACAAGCAAGTGATAATCACCATGCCCGCCACCTTTAGTGGCTTGGAAATAGTCTGCTTGAGAAGGAGCGATTCCGCCGAGTCCCGGCCCGCATCGCATCATATTCACTATCACACACGGAAGCTCCGCCGCGGAGATGTAGGAGATACCTTCCTGCATCAAGCTAATGCCTGGGCTTGACGATGAGGTCATTGCTCTCGCGCCTGCGCCTGCTGCTCCAAAAACCATGTATATAGCTGCAACTTCGCTTTCGGCTTGGAGGAAAGTTCCGCCAACCTCTGGAAGCCTCCATGACATGTACTCGCCGATTTCGTTCTGAGGTGTTATTGGGTAGCCGAAATAGTACTTGCAGCCCGCTTGAACCGCAGCTTCGGCAACTGCTTCATTTCCAGCCATGAACCGTTTCTCAGTCATTTTTTCTCACCTGTCACCTTCTTCTCTCTGTAGACTGTAATAGCTGCGTCTGGACAGATCAGAGCACACAAGGTGCATCCTGAGCATTTGCCTTCAGGATCGCTAAACTCAGCGGGATGATAACCCTTCTTGCTGACATGATTCGCTACCCGGATGAGCTTCTGCGAGCAAAAATTGATGCAAAGTGCGCAACCCTTGCAGAATTCCTCATTGACTTCGATTTTGCCCATTTTTCCTCTTCACCACATTTCAGCTTTTACCGTGGCTACCTTACCTTGCATCACTAGATTGGAAGATTCGGACAACACGCAAGGCCAAGTGAAACGTCTGAAAGTTCAGCCATATTAACATTGAGTTAAATAAACAGCAAAAACAACATCAAGAGAAGCCCACTGAGAACAAAAACCGGTGCCACCACTTTCTTCGCCCTTTGCAGTCCCTTATCAATGAGCAGAGACAATGACTCTAATCGTTCCTTGCCAATGACTTTCGCACCAGAAACATTAACGCTACAACACCCGGCCCTGACGCGTTCCAGATTAGATAATGCGGAGTGAGTTGCTTCTTCAATGTAGCCGATCAACTTGTCATGCGGAATAGCTTCTCCTATCGGGTGGTATCCTCGTCTGCCTAAGATCAAGGCGCTCACCGAATGGGTGTCAGTAGTGTACACCTCTCCCGCATCAACGCCAAATGAGTGCAGAACCGAAAGAATCTTCTCTCGCAACCCAGAAACCATGTTGTTTCCATCAATAACCACGTAGGCTGTCCTTTGCTTGCCCACCTTGACTACAATAACCGTGATGCCGCCATCACCCATTCCATCTCCAAGACTGAAATCCCGCGGTGAGACAGTAGCTGCCCCAACTTGAAATGATGACTGCTTCTGAGACACGGCCCTTTCTAAGCAGGTGGTCGCAACATTCTTCAGCGAGTCTAGAGCCTCAGGCATGCCATTCAGTCCGTCAATGCTGTTGTGAGCATTGACAACTACACAACACGCCAATCCTTGTTTCCCCGCTTCTTTTCGAACGAACATACCCAATTCCTGAGGAAAATCCTCAGTCGTGTTAGGTGCAAGTGTAACAGACAAAAAGGCAAAATCGCCGAAAATCTGGCAACAAGCAACGGCTAAACCATTAGTCACAGTAACAAAAGGCGACGCTTTCGCCCCTGAAGCCTCAAAATTCATGGCCTCAACGACATGCCTGATTACTAATTGATTCTGAAGCTGCGAAGCCAGGTCAAGCTCGTGTCCAAACAAACCGTGCGGAACGCAGGCAACGCAGTCAAACTCTTTCTCTATGGCATTCTTGAGTAGGGACGGCAAAATGCTACTCCCAATATTTTTGAATGGGCCAGGGTGAACAGAAGGTACAGCAACCACCGCTTTCGTCTTTGAGGACTCGAATTTAATTAGGGAGAATTCTACATTCTGCTCTTCACCTAGCTGCTCCAGGAATTCTTCAAAAGGAGCGTTCAAGTTCACTATCCACGTTAGCAGAAAAGCCTTGAAAAGGGACATAGAAGAAATCCCAAGAGAGACCTTCCCCACTTTGTCAATGAAATAGAGGAAAATGTGGCTTGAAACGACGCCTACAACCAATGAACATATCAGGTATAGAAACATGGGAATGGTGGGTGCATATCCTATCCTTGTCCAGACGACAATAAAAGGAACTATGCAGACGAGAGGCTGAACTAGGGAAGCTGCAACACGTTTTTCGTAGCGTGCATCAGAGCTCGCGTTGAAAACTACAAGACGTAAGATCAGCATTGCGGAATATCCGAGAAGGCAGAGTCTTATCCACCAAGCTAAATCATGCGTAAACAAAGCAACCACGTTGCCTACGAGAATGAAGAATAGCCATAGTCCCAGACAGGCGAGAGAAAGCACTCCTGTTCTCCTAAGGTTATAAATCGCATCTCGCCTCAGAACGAACTTGCTTACAACATGGTCAAGAATCAGGCTTGCTGTGAAAAGAGAAACGCCTAGGAACAACCCGTTAGCTAGCCCTTCACCACTGGGAAACAGAATAAGTGCTGTAACAAGTCCGCCACATACGCAAATCAACGCTTGAAGCAAAACCACCCTTCTGTAGGATGGAAGCTTGAACAGAGATGCATAGTGCTTGACTACACGATCTAGGGATTGGCTCAGCGAGTCCTTTGTCGCCACTTCCATCCTCTCGAATAAATCTGCTAAAGGATAATCTCGACCATATTAAGGTGTTGCGAAAGCACGTACAAGGAACCAAGAGCATGTAGAACAACTTCAAAATGGAGAACCCACGAAAAGCCCACTGGATTTCCGCGTAAACACTGAAAACGGAGGGCAAAAGAACTCAAGCTTAAACCCAAAAGTAACACAGAAGCCAATACCTTAAAAAGGACAAGCGTTTTATCTATAAAGCGTCAATCACCAAGGTTTTGCAAATCCTATGCCAGAGCAGGACATTCCCCCCACGATCTTTCACATGCTAGAGAGGAATGTAGGAAAAGAGATACGCGTGATTTTGGATCCTGCCTATGGTTTTGAAGGGACTTTGATGGCTGTGACCCGTGAACCAGCTGGCATATGGTTGTCAGATGCCGAGGCCATCATCTTGCGCGCCACGATCGCGCAGCCTATACCGCAGGTTACTAGCCGAGAAGAGAGAAGCGAAATATTCGTTCACCTAAACTCTGTGCAACGAATAGAAGTTTTGCATCCGCCCCAACGGCGCTAGCAATCTACCTTTATCGTGCGAAAAACACTTGCGCTAGAACACAGACGACAATTAGCGCTATTGAAGCAACCACAAGTATTTCTGGCCTGACCTTGATGCCTTCAGTCTCTTCCTCAAAGAACCTAAGAAGACCAGCACTCGCAGCAGGCATTGGCCCGGATTTCTCTTTCTTCTTCTTGCTCAATCACCTATCTCCTGCATTCGTACTTCCAAGTATTGCCTCATTATTAACGTTGTGCTATTCCAAAAGAGTTTTAGTTTTGAACAAACGATAGTCTGACACAAGAGGTGTCTGCAATGGCTACTCCTAAAGATGAGTATAATCACGTTTTCGATCTCCTCCAGCAACATCACAAATGGTTCCAAGAAAGCATTCCACTAATAGCAAGCGAAAACGTCCCAAGCCCAGCCGTACGCGAAACCCTCAGCACGGATTTCGGAAACCGCTATGCCGAAGGATGGCCAGGCGAACGCGTCTACGCAGGCTGCAGATTCATAGATCAAGTAGAATTCAAATGCATCGAACTCATGAAAAAACTCTACAACGCCGAGTTCGTGGACGTCAGACCCATATCAGGAGTCGTGGCAAACCTCGCTGTCTACACAGCTTTCACAGAACCAGGCGACACTCTACTAGCCCTGTCCATTCCATGCGGAGGACACATTACATCTGGAAAGAAAGAACTAGGAGGCACCGCAGGAGCCGTCAAGGGTTTAATCGTCGAATACCTACCCCTAGACTATAAGGAACTCAACGTAGACGTTGACAAAGCAAAAGCCAAAATTCAGGAACTCGCCGTAAAAGGGAAACCGCCCAAATTCGTCATGTTCGGCGCAAGCGTTTTCCCTTTCCCGCATCCAGTCAAGGAGTTAGTTGAAACCATTCATTCCGTCGGCGCAACAGCAGGATACGACGCCGCACATGTGGCAGGATTAATCGCGGGCGGACAGTTCCAAGACCCACTCAGAGAAGGCGCAGACGTCGTCAGTCTAAGCACGCACAAAACCTTCTTCGGGCCACAGCACGGTGGCATTCTATCATGGGAGAAGAATGCTGAAAAGATCAAGAAGGCAACTTTCCCTGGCACGGTCAGCAACCATCACTTGCACGCTGTTGCTGGTCTGACGATTGCATGTGCGGAAATGCTTGAATTTGGAAAGGAATACGCAGGCCAGATAGTGAAGAACGCCAAAGCATTGGGTCAAGCACTTTATGAAAGAGGCTTCAACGTGCTAGCGGAGCACAAAGGGTTCACACAATCACACGTGATCCTGATTGACATAACAAAGCATGGCGACGGAGGCACGATCGAGGAAACACTGGAGAAAGCAAACATAATAATCAACCGAAACTTGCTGCCATGGGACATCAAAGAAGGAAGACACTTCATGCACCCCGGCGGCATAAGGATGGGCGTTTCAGAAGTCACAAGGCTTGGAATGAAAGAACCTGAAATGGCCGAAATAGCAGAGTTCGTCAAACGCGTGATAATAGACAAAGAACCCTTAGAAAAAGTGAGGTCTGACGTCGCAGAGTTCAGAAAAGACTACCAGAAAGTACATTACTGCTTCGAAAACGCAACCGACGCCTACGAGTACATTACAATCCGCTGAAGCGACTAGCATGAGAGCCGCAGAATAGTGTCAAAGTTCGCTTGAGGGAACATTGACTGAAGATGAGCATATCAGAGATAGGCTAGATAACTTGGTGAATTCGATACTTGAAGACTGGAAGGGCAAAAGCCAACATCCCTGATCATGCTACAAACAGCCCGCGTATTTCAGAAGTCGAATTCGCATCCATGAACCTTAAGTCCAGACTTCCAAGAACGATTAGAGAAATTCATGAATAAGTCGATGTGCCCAACAGTTTTGAAGCCCTGCTTATGAAAGAATCTTATAGTCTTTACATTTCGTGCAACAGGTTTTACATTCAGGTAAGGCACTCCTTTCTTGCGCGCCTCACAAACCACAGCCTTCAGCAATCGCTTGTCTATTCCCTTATGGCGATAAGTCTTGCTGACAATTATGGGCTCTATTTCAGCCTCGTTCTCCTCAATAATCAGCCCTACAAGTCCAATCACCTTGGACGCTTGCACAGCAACCCATATGTGTTCACGGCCGACCTTTGCCAAGTGTTTATCAAAATAGTCTTCTGGATGTTTTCCACCGATACTCGGGTCTTGGTAGATTTCACGGTGCCACTCGGTCAATTCCCGCCACAAAGAGCGACACTGCTCTCGGTCACCCTCTTGATAAGCCCTAATAACAATACGTGCCGCCATAGTTCTTCCCGAAATCAAGGTTTTGCGTTACATTTATTTCAACATTGCCCTTATCTGCTAGGCATAGCCTGAAACTACAATCGGGTGGACGAATTGCAAATATCAGAGTTCCAGGAAGTAATGAAGCGCCTATACTTTCATAGAGACTCCAAGCGAGGCATCGAAGGGACCTACGCTTGGCTTGTGGATGAGATCGAAGAGCTTGGCGAAGCTCTTGAAGGCAACGATAAGAAAGCGTTGGAGAAGGAGTTTGCAGACGTCATAGCTTGGCTGGCGTCGCTTGCAAATGTTTCTGCGGTCAACCTCGAAGAAGCAGCCTTAAACAAGTACGACAACAAATGCCCAAGATGCGGCCGCTCACCATGTCAATGCACATTCTGAGATGAATTTGTCAACCGTTTCTGCCCGACACCAGTAACCGCCCAAACATACGGCTTCTTGTCACTTCTTCGCCCAACGATTCCCTCCGCCTCCAGAAGCTTCAAGTGATGCATAACAACCTCGTAGTGCATCTCTGCTTCGGTAGCAATGGTTCTGGCGTCAACAGAACGCCCCTCCAAGACCGCGAGTACTCGAGTCCTAGCCCTCAAACCGAGCTTGATGTTTCTTATCTCGGACAGGTGAGCGTTGGGATGAAAAGCTCCTTTAACCATACCCATCATATACAAATACACTATCTGCGTAGAAAAGGCTTGTTCAAGCAAAATCCATCAGACTGATCTGCTTTGGCTTCTTACCCTCAAACATAGAGTTAATTTCCTCCTTCATCAACGATATTCTCTGAGCATAATATTGAGGCAAACCATATCGTTCAACCAACTGCTGTGCCACCTCCAAATACTTCTCTATGCCCCCACGATAGACGGTTAGAGTCAATTGTCCCCCACAGAATGAACATTTCCCACGTAAGGGCAACCGTCGAAAACGCTTATTGCACGATTTACACCTGAACGCTTGAGTGGAAAAAGCACGAAGATTCCCAGCAATGTCCCGAATAAAATGCGTGGTCAAAACCTTCAAAGCGACTTTTCTGGCATCAACAGCCTCAATTTTCTCAGCCAACTCAAGCTGGCCGTCCAGCTTTTCAACCATCGACTTAAACCGCTTATACACACTTTCAGGGTTTCCAATACTAATGTCTGACACCGGAGTTGTGTAGCCGAACCCTTCAAACTGAGCCTCTGTACCAAGTCGGGATCCAACAAGGTCAATGATAGAGCTGACCTGTCTAGCTTCAGTCTTCTCCCACGTTTTCTCATAAAACTCCACCGAATAGGAGTTGGCAACATCAAAGTCATGAGCCTGCCTCTGAACCTCCTGCGTATTAACAACCGGGATCAAAAGAAGTGGTGCATCCATTATCCCGCCAATCTGTGCAGGCAAGTATTCACGAGAAAAGTCAATCAAAGTATCAAGCGCAAGCATCAAAGCATCTTCATCGCCGTCACAATCCCTTCGTTTCGCAGAATGCCAGATCGGATGCGCATAACAAACGTTTAGACCTGTAAACCCGATGATCCGGCCAAGAATGCCAGCACAAGTGTGAGGAGCCAACCCTACGACCAAATGCCCGACAAGATCCTCCGCATCTTTGACGTTGTAGTAAGAAGATAGCCCATAGACTTTGGTCAGCAGTTCATCCATAAAGTTAGCGACACGCATGAAGTATTCCGCGCTTTTCACAGGAATGACAACATCCTGCAATTTCAACTCGCACACTTGATTCGCATCCGTCAAGCTTGAGCCATCAACAGCATGCGTATAACCAAGTTCCCTAAGCTTTTCAACAGAAACTCCAATTTCTGCAGGTTTAAAATGGGTTAACGGAGCGTTTGTGGCGTCAAAACGAATGGTCCCATCCTTGTAAACCGACAAATCATGTCTTGCACGTAGTACCCCTTTCTCAAGAATTTCAGGAGTCTTCGACTCATTAGTCAACCCCTTTACACCCTTCAGAATTTTCGGAAGAGAAACGCCTAGATTGCCACATGAGCTGTCAAGCAATTCTCGAAAATTGACAGCCTGCTTCTGAAATCGCGCTGCCGGCACCTTGCATACTGGGCACTCACCGTTCTTCAAGGGCTTTCCACATCGAGGGCAACTCTTCTCAAAAACCGTTTCAGAACCACAAACCGGACACCTAACCCTGAAAGTGAAAGTCTTGCAATTCGGACATTTACGCTTGACAAGCTCCACCAACGTGGGACCACGCCCCGCGGACTCGACAAGATCCCTGTGAGAACCTCCTGACAAACCGACCGGGAAAAGCACATGCACAAGAGGCTTCATTTCACGCCTTTTTGCCTTCTCTGGCCTTCCCATTCGTGCACCGACGAAAGTCGGCGCCTTCTCCCTAATCTGTAAGCCAGAGAGCAAACAAACAGCGTCCAAAACCGACTTAGCTAAAGAGAAGTCTAACTCATCCCGATTGTCGCAACCAAGACAAAAAGCAAACACGTGGGCATCTTCACCCTCAACGATTAACTTATCACCTAGAACCTTGTGTGGAAGACACAAGCTTTCCATTAAATGCTTGACACGTGCGCCACTTTTTCCCGCAATTTCGAGAACCATGTCGTCGTGGCGTTGAATCTCGGAAGCAAGAAGCCACTGCCTCAACATCATTAGTTCTTCAATTGACGAAAGGCTTGACCAGAACAACGTGAAATGTGGGTGTAGGGGAATGTGGAGAATCGATGACAGGGTTAGAGCTTCTTTGGCGTTAGGCTTGTTGGTAAACGGATCTTTCAGAAGTTCTTTCAGTCTTTCCAGAGGAATGTTTGCCGCTTCCGCAGCATATTCGACCCCGTTGAATCGTTCTGCGGCAGCCTTTCGCATGTCTTCTATCCACCATTCCTCAACGTAGGCTGAGGGCGCAAGAAGCTTGCTGTTGTACAGAAAATCGCCAAAACTGATCAGAATGTCGCCCAAAAACAGGATTCGATCGATATTGGCTTTGAGTTGTCCATAGTTCTGAACAGTGACACGAACCACAGATCCACCTTTTAGGCGCACTATAGGAGGTTCCAGAGTATCGACTGGCGCTACGATTCCGCCTTTTCCGGGAAGCTCTAACCGCAATTGTGTTCCGCCGGCCAGAAAACCTTGAAGAACAAGCATCGTTGCTGGATGTATGCCTACAGCCGACAGTCCAGTGTTCCGCGATCTACCATATCTTAGGCGGAAGCCACCGCGTCTAGACGGAAAGCAGAAGATCGGACGGCCTGCGATAACGTCGTCCATAAATCCAGCCGACTTCTTCTCAGACTTCCTTTGAACTTCCCTGAGCCAGTCCCATCCTTGAAAACCAAGCTTCTCAATAATCGCCAAAACTTTCGGAGCCCGCCCGACAATTCCGTCGTTCACCACTCTAAGCGCTCCGCCTCTAACGCGGTTAGTTTCCACGCGAGGCAGATTGCGGAAAGATGAAACCTCAATAGGATTTGATTCGGTTCCCGTTACCTCAACGGGAATCCACTGCAAGGCCTTGCGCAACTCCTCGTCTGAGACGTGGTATTGAAATCGAGTCACGGATCGCTGGTAAAGCCTGACCTCTTCAATGAACCGCGATATCTCCTCCTCTGTAGGTTTGTAACGCTCAAGCCCAAGCAACCGCCGCACAAAATCTCCAACAACCAGCGTTAAAGCCTGATCTGTCCCGCCAGCAGATCGCATTGGACCCGCAAAGTAGATGGCAAGGTAACGTGATCGATCATAATTCGTCTTTATCGCAACCTTTGCCACTCCTTGCAGCGGAGCAGCGGTGAGACCCTCCGTGAAGATCGCCAGTGCAGTGCGTATGGCTTGATCGGCTGCAGCCTCCGGTTCCATGTGTCCGAACTTGCCGTGGACAATCTCCTCAGTCACTTTGAAGGCCAGCTCTTCCCTCGGAAGCTTTGCACTCAACGCTCTGATGCTTTCGGCAACGCCCTGCGGACCTACCAGCCCTTCTACAAGGTCAGCCAAATCTTTCGCCACCTTGCACTCCGTCTTCAGTGACGGATCAAGCCCCTTCTCCCTAGCCTTATCACTGATTGTGTACAAACGTTGAAGCTCGCTCTCCAAGCTTTCAGCATATCGGCGATAGGCTTCGCTCATTTCACCGTTCAAATGGTGCCCCTCGGACATCCTAGTAGTCGTCAATCTTTATTTCTGTTTTCTGACAGAAACAAATCAAAAAGCTGTTCGCGTAAAGAGCTTATTCCGTCTGGATTCTACATAAAAACAGCGTGGACCATTTTTCTTTTAATCCGCCGGTTGCTCGTTCATAAGCCTCTTTCGCAGTCATATCACGTTTCTCAACGCAATCCTTACATCGCTCATGTCTCAAATCGGATGGTCCGTCACACGTTCCGCAGTTGAGTATCAGAACTTCATCTAGGCCCTTTAACCTGGTCCAAGTATATTCATGTTCATCATACTGCGGCTCAAAATCTGGCCATACGTCATAGCCAGCATCGTCTCCGAGAACCTTCCTCAAGGCATTGAGGTAGTTTTCGAAAGCCGTCAACTGGCTTATCACGCCCTGCGGTGTCTCAACCCTTCAATAATCTCAGAAACCTTACGCCTGACGCCAGTGTCTTCGACAACATTGCCTGTGACTATTATGCTCGCGCCAGCTGAAGCTGCAGAAAGTGCTTGCCCCCTGGATCGTATGCCGCCACCAACGATCAGAGGAACGTCAATATAGTGCTTGACAGCACGAATCATCGCAGAAGGAACCGGCTCCTTCGCGCCTGATCCCGCCTCTAGATATATGAAGCGCATACCCAAATATTGACCAGCCAACGCATGAGCACCGGCAAGCTCAGGCTTATTATAAGGAACTGCGATAGCCTTGCCCACGACACCTGCCGTCCCGCCTTCACCAACAATTATGTAACCAAGAGGAATCGGCTCCAGATCATACTTCTTGACCAGTGGTGCTCCTAAGACCTGCGCTCCCATCAGGAAGTAGGGGTCAGCTGAGTTTAGTAAAGACATGAACCATATGGCGTCAGCGTATTGACTTATTCCAGTCACGTTGTTCGGGAAAAGAATCACTGGCAACTTCACGGTACGCTTGACAATCTTCACAACGTTATCTAGGTGCGTTCCAGAGACGAATGTCGAACCACCAATCATTATGGCTGTGGTGCCGCTTGCCTTGCTCTTGCTGGCGATTCTGGAAGCCTGTGCAGGCGTCACCTTCTCAGGATCGATAAGGGTTATGTGAACAGAACCTTCCGACTTAATTTTGTCAAGCAACAACTTCTCAACAGAGCCTATCATAAAGAACAACTCAGCTATGCGCTCTTGATCTCTGACGTAGGAGATTGTCTGGGTTTCCCGTAGGACTTGTCTGTGAACATGCAATACACGTCAATCTCGCCCTGGGCAGGCTTAACTGGAAACTCATCTTTAACTCCGCAACTCCCGCAACCCACTATTGCCCGGTTCTGGTCTCGGTATATTTCAACTCGCACGGTTTCCTTCCCACACTTGGGACAAGAGAAGAATTTTGGCAAATGCTTCTTGGGAATGCGTACGACCTTTCTTCTTCTTCGCCCCATTTTCACGTATCCTTCTATTCCATGAAGTGAACGGTACTCCAGTATTTTATGTTTGTCCTTAAATACTTGCTCAGAGACCATACAACATTGAGGCTACATCCATTTGGAACTATCCCCTTCCATTCTTGACTTAGATTGGCAAGAAGTGGAGACAAGAGTAACCCGATTCATCAAAGACTACGTGGAGAAGGTTGATGCAAAAGGAATCGTTCTAGGATTATCAGGCGGCATCGATAGCTGCACGGTAGCGGCACTTTCAACCAAGGCCCTAGGAGGAAGCAAGGTTCTCGCATTAATGTTACCAGAAAAGGAGACACTCAGCACCAAGGATGTTCAGCACGCAAAGCTTGTGACAAGAAAGTGCAAACTGAGATCACAGACGTGTGACATCACACAAACCGTTGAAGCTTTCTACAAGTCAATACCTATCTTCGACGTTTCAGAAAACGTTTGCAAAGGCAACATAAAAGCCAGGACGCGGATGATTTACCTATATTATTATGCTAATAGGCTCAACATGCTTGTTTGCGGAAGCTCGGACAAATCAGAAACAATGATGGGCTACTTCACGAAATGGGGAGACATTGCAGCAGACATCTCTCCTATAATGGATTTGTACAAAACGCAAGTTCGAAATCTCGCTCAACACATAGGCATACCAAAAGAAATCATAGCAAAACAACCTTCGCCAGCATTGTGGCCAGGCCAAACTGCAGAAAAAGAACTTGGCATCAAGTACGAAGTGCTCGATTTGATCCTGTATGGCCTAGAGCATTTCATGACAACAGAAGAAATAGCCAAACAAGCAAGGATCAAGAAAGAATCAGTGGAAAAGATAAAAAAGAGATGGCTAGCCGCAGAACACAAAAGGCGAATGCCACTGACGGCAAAACTTGCATATCGCACGGTGGGAGCAGATTTCAGACTTAGGAGAGGCTGATGCATGAAACAGAAATTCAAGATGGCACTCGCCCAAATAAGCTGCAAAAGAGCAGAAAAAACAAAAAACTTGAAAAGAATTCAGCAGACGGTGACGAGAGCCAGAAGCAAATCAGCAGACCTCGTGATCTTCCCAGAACTCTCACTCACGGGCTACACGGTCAAAGACCAGATTTACGAACTTGCAGAAACAATACCCGGACCATCAACCAACATCGTAGAAAACATAGCAAAGAAATCAAAGACCCACATCATCTTCGGCATGCCCGAACTGAGCCAAAAGGCGCAAGCCACGATCTACAATACTGCCGTCCTCGTGGGACCTAAAGGAATAATCGGAAAATATCGAAAAATGTACCTTCCAACTCACAGCATCTTCGAAGAGAAAAGATATTTTCGCCCTGGATACCAAACCGCAGTATTCGACACAGAACTTGGAAAGATAGGCTTAGTTATATGTTATGATCTTTTCTTCCCAGAAGTCGTCCGACTGGCAAGACTAGAAGGAGCCCAATTAATAGTCTGCATCTCAGCTTCTCCAGCAGTCAGACGAGGGTTCTTTGAAACTCTAACCGTTGCCAGAGCGATGGAAAACACTGCCTTCCTTGCCTACGTGAATTTGGTCGGCATTGAAGATGGGCTGCAGTTTTTGGGAGGGAGTCGACTCATAGGGCCACAGGGGAAAGTACTTGTAAAGGCGAAGTATGACGAAGAGGACTTTGTGATAGGTAGCGTTGCCTATTCAGACATAAGGTCGGTTGAAACGTTTGTCCCGACGCTGAGAGATTTGCGCCCAGAATTATTCACGAAGCTGAAGGAAAGCGCAGAGAACCTGTAATGCGGCTATTGAGAGTTTTTACTGCATTCTCTATTCGATCTAACGCCTCTTCCAATTGTTCATACGCAGCAGCATATGAAATCCTAATGTACCCCTCGCCATAGCTCCCAAAAGCAGAGCCCGGAACAGTTATCACGTGAGCCTCCTTCACTAGAAACTCTGCAAACTCTTCGGAAGACATCCCAAAATCCTTTATCCTCGGAAAAACGTAGAAGGCTCCTTTCGGAAGCGCACAATGAAAGCCTTCGATCTCATTGAGCCTCTCGTAAACTAGGTGCCGTCGTCTGTCAAACTCTTTCACCATATCTTTCACAAAGCCTTGAGGGACCTTCAATGCTCCCACGGCCGTGTATTGGGATAAGCTGTTCACACATGCAACCGTGTATTGATGGACGAGCCAAAGAATGGAAACAAGCTCCTTAGACCCATAGACGTATCCAACCCGCAAACCCGTCATAGCATAGGTTTTGGAGAAAGAATTCACGATCAACGTGCGCTCGCGCATCCCCGGGAAAGCCGCAATGCAATAGTGCTTAGCATCATCATACACGATCTTCTCATACACCTCGTCAGAAATCACAATCAAATCACGCTCCACCGCGATCTTTGCAAGCGCAACCACTTCATTACGGGAAATCACGCCTCCAGTCGGGTTGTTCGGATAGTTAAGGATAATCACACGTGACTTATCCGTGATTAGTGACGTCACATCATTGATAGATAACTTGAAGTCACGCCCTTCTAACAAGGGAACAGATACTGGAACACCACCTGCAAGCTGAACGCCAGGCTGGTAAAGCACGAAACCCGGGTTAGGAACCAAAACCTCATCACCAGGGTTTATCAAGCCAAACAACGCTAAGAAGATCGCCTCCGTCCCGCCAACTGTAATCAGGATCTCCGAGTTCGGATCATAACTGAGCCCATAGTCACGAGAAGCCTTCTGTGCAAGTGCCCCCCGCAGTTCACAGATCCCGTTCGTGGCTTCGTAGTGGGTCTTGCCTTGCTTCGCGGCTTGACACCCTGCGTCTAGGACGTTCATCGGAGGGGAAAAGTCAGGCTCTCCTAGGCTCAAATTGATCGCGTCCGGCATTTCGCTCGCCATTGCGAAAAATCGACGTGTTCCTGACGGTTTTATGCATTTCAGGCGCTCTGCGGGTTTAACTCTCGAAACCAAGCTGCACTCCTCACTAGGGATTGTCGGTCTAGGCATAAAATGTTTCCGTTCAGAATAGCATGATCCACTATGGAAAGCGGCAGTTTTAAATGCGTAGCCAGTATACAAAACTGTATCCATTCGCCGTAACGGGGAATGAGCGAGAATGAAGCTGAAAGAGAGCGTACAGGCATGGCTCAACGGCTCCCTAAACGACCCAATTGTGAATATACTAGCCAAAAACAGCCACTTAACAAAGACGCAACTCGAAACACTCCTCATTGACATATTGTCCGAGAATATCTCGGGGAAACAGCTAAAATACGACGAAAAAGCCCGATTAAGGCTAACGAAGGCACAAATAAGCCGCGGGGCGTTCAACAGGACTCTGAGACAGGCCAAAGAAAACGTCATAAAATCCATATATACAGTGCTGCTTCTGGGCTACTTAGGAGTCTTTGAGGACACAACTCTTGACCCGTATCTCGAAGTGTCAAACAAATTGCGCACATATTTGAATGCATACAAAGACGTGCCAAACAAAGGTGCAGAGCTAAATGACCACCTGAAAGTCATAGAAATCATCAGAGAAGAGCTTGAAACCAGCCTAAAACAGCTCTCTAATCCATCAGAAGGCATGACGTGACGTCACAAATCACAGCCGAGTTATCACCAATAAGGGCACCCAATATGCTCAATAGGGCGAGGGCAACAAACGGTTCGAAACCTAAAAAGCAGCCCGAAATGGGATTCTTGTGGGCATCACGATTAGCTCACAGCAAGCCCATGCGATTCCAACAAACTGTGATGTGTGACGTCATGCTGTCCTCGGCCCATGAAGAAGACCATAAGTTTTAAATCCCCAATGGTAAGACTGTGATGTGTGACGCAACGTGATCGAGTCACGCATAATCACAGTCGAATCACAGGGTGATGCAATGTGACAGATATCCTGCTTCTTCTTGCCAGTATCTTGTTTGTGGCGACTATCAGCGTAGCTGTTGCCTACGGCAAGAGACTCTTAAAGGCGCAGAAAGAGTACGAGAAGGCTAAGGAAGTGGTTGATGACATTGTTTTGAGCTTCAATAGGCAGCTAAGGCAGGAAGCGGAGAGACTGGAGCTTGTAGCCTACAAGGCGGAGGCTGTCTCCTCAAAGATTGGTGGAGCATTGAAAAGGACGGAAGTGGTGGAAAAGAGTGTGCAGGCAATGGAACCAAAGATCGCCTCGGTTTTGGAGGATAGAGATAGGATTTTGGCGCGGCTAGATGGAACTGACAAGAGGATTGGTGACGCTGTTGCATCACATTCTGCATTGACTGCTAAGATAACAAATTTGGAGGAGCAGGCTAAGCAGTTTTCAGCTATTCCTGAGCCTAATGTTGAAGCTGTTATCCCAATTAGGAGGGACAGGGCATTGGCGCCTTTGACTGAGACTGAGTTGTCTGCGATAGAGTTTCTTGCATCTGAAGGCCCTATGACGTCGCCGCAAATCAGATGGAAAGTCAGGCTCAGTAGAGAGCACACGGCTAGATTGATGAAGAAGCTTTACGAGGGTGGCTATTTAGAGAGAGACACAAACAAGATTCCCTTCAAGTACAGCGTTAAGAGAGAGATGGAAAAGTTTCTGAAGAAGACTGAAAGCGAAGCAGCCTAATTGCTCACAACAAAGCCTTGTCCTACGTGCTTAGTCTCTTAAGACGTTCTTCCATAGCAGAGAGCTGCTCCGACTCGGGAAGCCCATAGTCTTCTTTCCCTCTCTTTTCCAGGTATTCAGGACAGTGCGTGACCTTAATAGGTACCGCAAACCTGCGCCCTTCAGTGTTTCCTCAACTTGATCGTGATATGAAAGTAGCATAGAGTCAGACGGCGCAGAAAACTCATGCGCCAGCCAAAGAGTCACGGGATATCCAACACACCTTGGGTATTCGGAAATACAGGTCAAAGGCAAAAGTAATTCGCCTGTCTCTCGGTTAGTCAAATAGTCCATCACATCACAACGAAAGACATGCGGGCTTTCTCCGCACAATCTTACAACCGCGATGTCTTCATACAGACTTTTGTCTTTGTCAGCCTTCCTCACAGGATGATAAAATCACACGTCGTAGGGAGACATAATGTACGTAGTAGCTATGAAATCCCTCCCCCTTTTCATCGTGGAGCGAGGGTGAATTCTTGCTGATAGCTAGAAGGTTGACTCCATCCTTTTTGCATCTTTCATAAAGTGACACTCGGAATTTTCTATCCCCGCCCAAATAGCCGCCCCCATCCAGCAAGAGGTACATACTGCGTACACCCTCATGTACGTAGTAGAGTTCTCGTGTTTCATCCGTAAGGAGATCTAAGGCGATTTGGCGTTCCATCTCTATTCTAAAGTCCTGCAGGAAACTCCTACGTACATGCGCATCTCCAACAACTGTGCACACCCTCTCGTTGTAGCTCCAGTCAACACTACGTTCTCTGACCACTGCGTACGCCGCGCGCATGAGATAGATTCCCCAGTTGTTTGCTCTCTTAAGCGTTCGTGTTGAACAGTCAACAGCGACGAACATTCCGGAAAATCTATCCATCCTTTTCAGCGGTTTTATCAGAGATGCGTCAGATTTGATCGAGAGCCAGACCCCCTTCGCACTTCAGTAGCGCCCGCAACCCTCCCCCCTATCCATGTAAAATTTAAGCTTTTTCTCCATCTCAGAAAAGTCAACTTTGACATCACCATTCATCTGGGGCATCACCATACTCCACTCCTAGAACGTAGACGTTTCGTAAATGAGGCTATTGTGCGCTCACCCATAATCCTTTGCCAGAGGAAGAAACCTACACATAATTCAAATCGTGACCTCTGCCACTTACAGAGGGGGCTCTACAGGATCTGCCTTTCCATATCTTCGGACAAACAGAAACTTTTCGTCCTAAAATCAGATTCCTTAAGCGGCTGTATACCACAACACCAAAATTCTTCTCGCAGATCAACAGCAAGATCAAGACAAGGGAACAGCCCTGCTATGATATCTGTTGCTTAAGTGCCGCCTCAGGAAAGCCTGATACTATCTTATATTTCAAGCGATTAGAGGCGCCCACTTTTGTGAGCACGCCTTTGCCTGCCAACCTAGAAAGGTACGTGGCCGCGGTACTCAGACTGAGGGGTTCCTTGTATTCTTGTTCGTAGACGGATTGGACTTCCCTGGAGGAGAACCATACGAGAGGAAAACTCCTTTGCGCAATCATACGAACTCTATCATATTTTGAGGAGCCGTTATTCACTATGCCAGTGTTTGGCCTTGGGTTGCCTGTGCCGCTAGGCGCCCCACCCAGCAGCTCCACGAGATCCAAGAGCCGGACAGCCTTATCTCTGGTTACTTGCCCTTCGAAGGCTATTGTATATCGATTGCCATCGCTGTCGAACAGCTCAACGCGCATTTTCCTCGCTGGCATTGATGGGCCACATCTTTAGGTGCTGTTCACAACTTTACACCTCACAAGTTATAGCTATTACGGTGAAACAGCGTCGCAGTAAAAGCCAAGAAGGTAGCCGCTGAGCGCAAGAAAGGCACTAATTGCAGCGCTTCCGCGGTAACACCCTTCACAAGCCTGCAGACATCCACGAGCAGCAAGAAGCTGAACCAGAACGGGTACTCGAGTAGAAAGAAGGGGGTGAGGAATTCACAGAAAAGAAACATAAAAAAGTCAATAATACAAGAAACAGGGTCAAAAAGCAGCCACTCTCTAATCAACTTCACAATGTGTTCACAAGAAGTGAAGAAAACTCCATCCGAGAAAAAACATTTCCGCGAGAGTTCGCACTGCAAGGAAATAGGAGTCAAGCGCATCAAGCCACATTAGAAAATGGACCATTGAAGAATGTCTTCTGTTCTCGCATAACTCGACGTCGACACCCCTCTGTTTCTACTGGAAACGCATCATCTGATGGATGACGCTTTGACTGTTGGAAGTAAAGTTTTCTTGACTGTGTCTAAATATTTTAATGGTAATGGTTATAGGCATTTGATCGTTAGTAACCATCGGAGTATATTTCTTTTGAGAAAAGAAATCAAATTGTTTATACTAATCAATAAGGAGTTCCAGTGGAAAGCTCGGGGTGTCTCCTCCCAAGCCTTCCCTTTCTTTTGCTCTTGTTTCTTCCTTTTATTTGATTATTTGAGTACCCGTCTAGTTTTCTGTACGACAGAGTTTATGTTCTCCACGCGAAAGAGAGGCGTTGCCTTTGGACTTGTGAGGGGGGAAAGCGTTGGCAGATAACAGTATACTGGACGATGTCTTCAACAACTTCGTTAACAACACGAAGATATTCAAAGACAGAGAGGTTCTAAGGCACGATTATCTGCCAAACAGACTGCCTCATCGGGAAGATCAAATCAGACAGCTGGGCGAGACCATAGCCCCAGTGCTGAAGGGTTCGCGTAGCTCCAACATTTTCATTTATGGGAAAACTGGAACCGGCAAGACTGCTGTGACGAAGTACGTTTTGGGTCATGTGGAGGTGAAAGCTAAGGAGTTCGGCGCGCCTGTCAGATTCTGCTACGTTAACTGCCGAATCGTAGGCTCGGAGTATCGGGTGTTCGCATGTCTCTGCCAGAGTATGGGACTGTCTGTGCCGTTCACAGGCCTGTCTGTTGGTGAGGTTTTCGACCGATTCCGGACTGGATTAGATGTTGCGAGAACAATCTTTATCATAGTCTTGGACGAAGCTGACGCGCTGATAAGAGGTCGAGGCGACAGCTTGCTCTACGAGTTAACCCGGATTAATGAGGGCTTGAACAACAGTAAAGTGTCAATAGTTGGCATCTCAAATGATCTCCGGCTGAAGGAGTTTCTTGACCCTCGGGTTCTGAGTTCCCTCAGTGAAGAAGAAATGGTTTTCAGACCGTATGACGCAGGCGAGTTGAGAAATATCCTGTCTGAGCGCGTCGCTTCTGCCTTCCGCGACGGGGCCTTGTCTGACGCAGCGCTAAGTCTCTGCTCAGCTTTGGCCGCTGCAGAACACGGCGACGCTAGAAGGGCTCTAGACTTGTTACGGGTGGCTGGAGAGGTTGCCGAGCGGACAGGCGCCAACGTGGTGGTTGAGGACCATGTACGAGAGGCTGAGAAGCACATTGAGCACAATCGGGTTAATGAGGCGCTGAAGAACTTGACCTTGCACTCCAAACTCGTAGTTCTGAGCGTTTACCATTTGAATAGGACTGAGGTTCATAGGGCTATCACTGGCGAAATTTACGAGGTTTACAATGAAATTTGCGGGGAGTTGGGTGTTACACCCCTAACGCAGCGAAGACTGAGCTCCTTGGTTAATGAGCTTGATTCTATGGGGTTGCTTAATGCTAAGGTCATAAGCATGGGAAGGTATGGGCGCACTAAGAAGATTAGGTTGGAGATTGGGCGCACCCTCGTGAAAGACGTGTTTGCAAGTGATGGCAGGCTCGGGCCTCTTGTCGACTTTGAGCCAAAGTGTCTTTCAAAACCCGCAGATAAAAGAAACTGAGAATAGACCGAGCTCAAATCCACTAGCTTGCTTAGTTCTCGTGGGCAGGTTGCTTAATTGAACGGAATGACCATAACTTCCAGCGTTTGAAGGTTCACCACGGGCACCATTCCCGGGGTTGGCGTGAACCCGAGTCTTTGCATGTACTCTGTCTGCTCTTGCCACCCGCCCGAGTTTACGACCAAGACTCCGCGATAGTTGCAGTAGCCGAGTGTATGAATGTGACCTGCGTGGAAAATATCAGGCACTCTTTCTATCACGAGGGAGTCTCGACCCTCAGGCGACAAAGTCGTCTTACCGCCGTACAGAGGGGCCAAATGCCGGCTTTGTAGTAGTAAACGCATCGCTTTTTCAGGATGATTATTGTCCATGTCGGGAACGGTAGATATGACGTCGTCTAAGCTGCGGCCATGATACATTAAGACTTCGACACCGTGAAGACTTAGGTAGCACGGGTTTCCTAGTGAATAGACGTTTCTTGACTCCTGCGACATCTTCAAATAAGAGTTAGATATTGCCGGTTGAGGCAACGCTTTTCTTGAAGCATCGTGATTTCCAGGTATGATTACGACTTCGATATAGTCTGGAATCTGTTCGATATACTTTGCAGAAAAGCGGTACTGCTTGTAAACATCTCTGATCGCAAGCTCCTTCACTTGATTGGGGTATATCCCCACTCCGTCAACGATGTCTCCCGCTATCAGGACGTATTTGACGTGGCTTGCGATTTCTTTCATCTGTTCGTTTCCGTATTTACCATTAAGCCACAATATGAAGCGGTTGAATGTCTCTCTTTGAAATTTTGCGCTTCCTACGTGCATGTCTGAGGTTAACACTGCATAAACTGGAACTGGAGCCTTGTGTTGAGGTTTTTGACCTACGTCGGGCACGATGATGTCTTCGGCTATTAGGAGAGCGCTTCTTGTTTTGGCAACGGCCAAGCAGACAATCTGGTCAAGCAGAAGTGAATGAGCTCGCTTCTGGAGTTCTTCGGAAGCGTTCTGCGGTACGAGCACCGTGACGCTTGCACTCAAATCCTCGACTGACAATATTGTTCGCTGTTTTGACTCCCTCTTCTCCGTGATCATGCCAATAATCTTGAGCTTCGTGTTCGACGACGCCCTTAGAGCGTCTATGATCGATGATGCGCTTTTCACGTCTATCCTTTGTCTGAGCATTTTCTCTGTGCGCCTGAATCTGTCACGGAAATACTCCAAGAAGTCTTCGAGGGTTCCGTTTGAGGTTGGTTGGGCGCCTGGGTCTTCTAATATTTTTATGTCAGGCTCGATTTCCTTTGCGTATGGCTGGAATGGTTTCTTCCCTTCGGTTATCTGTACTGGCTCTGCCGAAGGCACCTTTTCAGGCGGCACCTCAGAAGCCTCAATGGCTATCTCCTTTATGGGTTCCGATTTCTCCAGCAGCTGTTCTAGAAAGTGCCTATCGATGAATAGCGGTTTTTCGCTCAAGTCTTCGAGCTTCTCTATTGCTTTACCCATAATTTCTGTTGGATCCTCTGTCGACGCTATCATCGTTAAGAAACCGAAGGCTTCTTGGTTTAGTTGATAGCCTGCCGCAATGGTAATCTCCACGGCTTTTCGCAGTCTCTCCAGTTCACTCATGTATGCAGTGTTCTCCAATCCCTCTTTTTTGCGATGATTATGTAGCCCTCTTGCTCGTCTCCTACTGTTTCAGTTTGTCCTCGCACGTGAAGGTATCCTGTCAATGCAGCTGTCGTAGCGCCGATTTCGTGAGAGGCTAATGCCCGCAATTTGACGTCACCTTTCAAGCCTATACATGCTAGGATTGCTTGAATTCTCCCCCACTCTTTTGGTGAAGTTCAGGGTTCTTCGCGTTGATGTAGGATGTGCTTCTATTGTGTTATAGCCTCTTTCTGCTATTAACTTGTTTAGTCTTATGGCTCGCTGTGTAAGGGCTTTCATTGCTGGAAGCCTAGGCGGGAAGACGCGTAGTCCTCTGCTTATCATTTCTTTGTCTGCTCTCCTCAAGACACCTTTTCTTGGGAGATTGAAAGGAGCGTCAACTGCTATTATCGATGGTTTGTTGTTTTCCACGATTTCTAGTATCCCATTGTCCGAGTAGATGATTCCTGTCCTCAATATCTTTCTTCTTAAAAGGGCCCATCCTGTGGGATTCTCCGTTTTCCCAGTTAGGTCTATGCCCACCGTAATCTTCGTTGTCAATTGTAACAGCCGTCTCCAAGTTTATATATAGCCGTCTTGTTTAGATGCGTTAGTATTTCAATCCCGGATATTGGTCTTTGGAAGGTGATATTAATGAGCAGTGTGCGCAAGGTTCAACGCACCCCGAGCGGGACTTTTTTTGTTTGCATACCTAAGCCGTGGGCTGAACGTTACAGTTTGGACCGTGGTTCTGTGGTGACGATCAATGAAACGAGTGATGGTAAGCTTGTCATAGACCCTCAATATGGCGTCGCTCCTGCTCCAAGTACTGTCACTTTGAAAGCCGGGCCTTATTTAAGTCGTGAAATCATTGGGAAGTATTTGCTTGGCTTTGACATTATTCGTGTAGAATCGAAAAATCGTGTCAGTTTCGAGGTTCGAGACACAGTTAAGGCCGCTGTTGATCGTTTGATCGGGCTGGAAATTGTGGAAGAAGATTATTCTAGCATTGTTTTGCAGTGTTTGCTGGAGTCTTCAGGCTTTCCGCCAGAGAAGATCTTGCGGCGTGGATATGCCATCGCGGCAGGCATGCACCGCGACGTCGTTAACGCTTTGGTGGATGGGGATGTACAGCTGGCGAAGAGTGTTGTCGCCCGTGATAATGAGGGCAATAGACTCTATTTCCTTCTAGTTCGCATCCTTCGTACGATCGTACAAAATCCAAGCCTAAGTGAGAAGTTGGGCGTTACTCCCATCGAGTGTCTAGACTATCGTTTGGTCGCAAGCTTAGTCGAGGCAATTGGAGATGAGTGCGTTCGCGTAGCTCAGAAGACGACCGAGTTGAAGGGCTTAAAATTGGCAGAAGACTTGAGAAAGTTGTTTGTAGATTTCCATCTGGCTTGCTTTGGCGCTCATGAAAGCGCGTTGAACGCCTTTCTAGCAGGAGAAATGGCAGCAGCTGAGGATGTACGTAGGATGCGGGAGAAGATGGAGAAAACCTTCGCGAGTATTGAGAAGGTTGCTAGGGCGCAATCGCTTGATGTTGTGCCGCAAGTTCTCGCAGTGGCTTCGTTTCTAAGGCAGATTTACGAGCACAGCGTGGACATCGCCGACCTGGTTATTCCCAGAAAAGAGTGAGTCAACCAGGCTCTCTCTAGAAGGGTAGCCTATCGACTTTCTGCGGTGCCTTTGACAGTGAAATATGCTCACCCATTCTCAATTCGTCGGTGTACTGCAGATCGCCACTGATGTGACAATGAGACTCGATCGTGATTCTTTCGCCGTAAACGTTCTCAGCTTCGGCGTCACTTCTCAGGAGAATTCTCTTTCCGTAAATGCTTTGCACGCGGGCGTCTTTGCCAATGACTATCTCCTCCGCCATTATGGGTCCTTGGGCTTCGCCTCCTCTGCCTATTTCAACAAACGATGCTGCCACGCCTTCTGAAGTGCTTATCACTCCGCCTACTTCCACGTGTTTCTGCACCGTGGCTTTCCTTGCCTTCAGAACTCCGCCCACGTCAATGTCTTCCGCTGTGACTTCTTGTCCGACTCTTACAGTGCCTCCTACATCCAGGCTTCTGGATAGCTTCAAGAAGCCCTCGACTTCAACCCTGCCTCCGACATCGATGCTGCTGCCTTCCGCTGATCCTGTAACCTCCACCTTTCCTCCAACGTCAATGTCTTCAAATTCCAAATCTCCTTCGACCTTGAATGAACCGCCCACGTCCACTTTTCCCCCTTTGTTCTTGCCAGTCAAGCGGACAACCCCGCCTACATCTATGTCTTCAAACTCTAGGGGAGCACTTGATTCGAAACTACCGCCTACGTCTATTCTAGCGATCTTCCCGCCGTTGACTCTGGCTGAACCTCCAACGTCGAGGTTCACAATCTCGACTCTCGAATCTATTGAAAGGCTTCCGCCGACATCTACAGTTTCAGTTTCTACTGCTCCTTTGGCTCTGAAGCTGCCTCCAACATCTATGTTTTCAGCTTTCACGCTTCCTCCAACTTCCAGTCTTCCGCCAACGTCAGCTTCCTCGGCTGCCAAGTCTTTGTCAACATACAATACTTCGTCTACGTCAACTCGTCTTGCCGCCATTTTGCCTCGAACCTCCAGGCGGCCGTCGTTGGCTTCAACCTCATCATGTACTTCCAAATCCCCTTGGATCACTACGTCTCCTTCTGTCTCCAAGCTCTCCGCTGAAAGGCTGCATTCGAAGACATTGTGACCTTCGCAGTATATCGTGCCTGAAACCTTCACAGTGGAAGGTGATCCAGCTCCTCTAATGGTCGCGTGCTCGCCTACTGTCAGGTCTCCATCGACGAAGTCCAGTGTCATGTTGCTTCTTGAAGGGGCTGATATATCCTTGTGCATTTTCTCGCCTTCTCAGTCTCTTATTGTGGGTTGTTTAAAAGGGGTACTCACGTTTGGTGACTACTCAGCGGAGCGTTGCGGCGCTTCTGATTAGTAGTGCCAGTGTTGGAGTCTTCATCTGTTCAGTCTCAATCGCGTGTCCTCTTTGTGTGCTTGTTATGCCAGTTTCTGCAAGACTGAGCATCGATGCTGAACCCTTGAGAGCAGTCATGATCCGTAAGCTAACCTCATCTTTCCTCTTTTCCACTCGCTTTGGACTGAACCCATTTCTTATTTTATGTGCTATTTTTTACCACCTCTTTTTGCCTTGAAGAACAAGTGAACCTAAGGTTTCCTTAAAAGGCGACGCACATGAGGAAAACACGCCTTGTAGTCACAAATTGTGACCGTTCTCTTCTATTCTTCTAGTGCGGCGAAGAATTTGCGCATGCGCTTGAACGTTTCCAGATATTCCAGACCCCATTTCGTTGCCCTGTACTTTCGTGAGTCGCCGACCATTACTTCGTTTATGAATCCGTGTGAAACTAGGAAGTTCACGACCTTCTTGGTTCGGTCTACAGGCATGTTCGCGCCATAGGAGACTCTTGTCAACGAGCACAAGCCCTTCTTGGCAATAATCTCGATAGTGTCGGCGTAGATGTCGTACTTTGTTCTTCGACGTTCATCTGACAAGCGCACGTTTCTCCCGAATTGCACTATTATTAAATGCTGAACGCTTAATTTTGATTGCGGTGAACAACCGTGCATCCAAGCTACGGCAGAAAACAATCCCATATTGCATGTGAGGAAGGCGACTTGGCAGAGTATCTGCTTGTTCCAGGTGACCTAGACCGCGTTCCTAAAATCGCAAAGCTTTGGGATTCGGCAAAAGAAGTATCTAGTCACCGTGAGTTTCGGAGCTTTACGGGGGCATACAAGGGTGTGCCAATTTCAGCCTTATCAAGCGGCATTGGCCCTGCATGTATGGCTATTGCCTTTAATGAAGCCTCAAACATAGGTGAGCACACTTTCATCCATGTCGGAAGCACTGCCGCGATTCAAGAGGACATTGACTGCGGCGACTTGATCATCTCATCTTCTGCGGTTCGGCTTGACTGCACAAGCGACTGTTACGTCATGCCTCAATATCCAGCAACCGCCAACTACGAAGTTCTGCTTGCCTTGATCGAGGCGGCTGAACGCATGGGCGTGAGCAACCATCACGTTGGCATAACAGCGACAACAGCTGATTTCTACGCTGGGCAAAGTCGTCCAATGAAGGTGTCAGCTTCTCAAGACTTGTTTACGATTCTACGGCGGGCAAGGGTTCTGAACTTCGAGATGGAAACGGCTACTCTATTCACCCTTGCAAGCCTAAATGCGTTGAGGGCGGGTTCTGTGTGCACGGTTTTTGCCAACCGATGCCGAAACGAATTCATGGAAGGCGTAGGCGAAGAGAACGCCACAAAGGTCGCAAACGAAGCCGTTAAGATACTGAGAGGTTGGGACGATCTGAAGAAAAAGGAAAAGAAGCGATGGTATTTCCCATCACTTGCACGTGCCTAAGGACTCGGAGAGACACTCATTGAGCGGGAATGACGTGAAAACAGTTACTCTTGAACAGCTAACTCGACTATACTTGGATAAACAATTCTTGTTGCCAAAGACAAAGAAAGAGAACGTCGTAGCAGTGGCTGGTGCTTTGTGCGGTTTGCAGTCGCAGATGCCTCTAACCCCGTACTTTTCGCTATGGAACAGAATCAAAGGTTTCAAGCCTGAAATGTTAGACACAGCCCTTTACGATGACAGAAGCCTTGTGAAGACGTGGTCGGTGCGAGGAACAGTTCACATTTTTCCTTCAAAGGATTTGCCAATCTATCATAACGCCTTGAAGAGAATGTGGTTTGAACATCACGGAAGATACATGGGGAGTCCTGAATGGCCCTCCTTAGAAGAGCGAAGAGAACTGATTTACCCGAATATCCTGAAAGCACTTGCCAAGAAGCCATTGAAGCGAAAAGAACTCGACGCCAGAGTTCGCAAAATGATGGGCAACGCACCCAAGTCTTACGAGAGGCTCTTCTCAGCGTGGGGAGGAATCCTCAAAGAAACAAGTTACATGGGTCTGACCGTCTTTGCTGAACCAAGCGGCAGAGAAGCTTGCTTCGCCCGACTTGATCAGTGGCTACCGGAAATAGGCCTTGACAAAATTGGCGAAAGCCAGGCCAGAGACAAACTGCTTCTAAAATACCTACAAGGCTTTGGTCCAGCCTCACACCAGGACTTTGCCTGTTGGAGCGGACTATTGGCAGGAGAAGCAAGACAATCAATCGAAAGCGTGCATTCCCAACTTGAGGAAGTTCATCTGGAAGGTTCCGGGAAGCGTCTTTGGATGCTCAAGAGCAATCCTAAGGAGATTGAAGAGATGGACTTAGAGGAAAAAGTTCCACCACGCCTGTTGCCGAAATTCGACCCGTACTTATTGGGACACAAAGAAAGGACAAGAGCGATAGAAGAAGGATTCCTGAAGAAAGTTTGCCGTCCAGCGGGAGACATAGCGGCTGTATTGCTCGTCAACGGTCGCGTGCATGGCACTTGGAACTACAGGAAGACGAAGAAAAGGTTGACAGTAGCGATAACGCCTTTCAGGAAGCTTGACGAGGAAACCATAGCTCAGTTGGAGCTGAGCATCACAAACTTGACTGCAGTCTTTAAAGTTCATGAGGCAAGGATGGTTTTGAATCAGTAGTCTGCCTTTTTCTGGATAAAGCTAAAAGCTACAATTCCAGAAACTCTAAGCAGTGCCGGGGTGGCGGAGTGGTTATCGCGCTGGCCTCGAGATCTCAAGGCAAAAAGGGGCCTGAAATATGAGGACAGGTGAGCCAGTGGGCCGCAAGGCTCGCAGGGGTTCGAGTCCCTTCCCCGGCGCCATTTTACCATTTGGGACTCGATTCTAGGCTATTGTGGACAAAGAACTTTGATTTGTGCCAATTCTCTGTATGTGTATAGTCGGCCAACGCGATTCTTTGTTGTTCTACAGAGTCTCATCAGTAAATTTCAAATCAGCAATTGTCGTTATTCCGTCTAGTCTAGGTTCTTCTGTAATCCTGGATGCTATTGGTTTTGATGGGCGAATTACAAAAGCGTCAACATATTCTCTGTTACTTTCTTGGCCTAGAGGAAGGCTAAACCACTGCTAACACTCCGAGCATACTCTAGAACCCTTTTTTGTTTAAACAAGTTTAAACATTTTCAGAATCTCATACTACAACGGCCAAAAGGGCCTCTATGGAAGCTTTTTACGGTTCAAATATTGCAAATACAAAAAAGCTATACTACTATGCTCCAAACTCTCTCATGACGCTCTCACAGATCTCACCGCTGAGAAATTCTCAAATGTAGTTATATTAACCGATTTCGATGAACAAGGGACTATCCTCAACAAGAAACTGGCCAAACTCTTTGAGACAAGGGGAGTTAAACTAGATCGCTTCTACAGAAGTAGATTCAGGAAACTTCAATTTTTAGATGGCAATCAGATAGAAAAATGTGAAAAATCGGCTTTCTGGACAAGATGAAAACAATACCATGGCAAGCGGCAATTCTGTTATTTCAAATGCCTCCCCCATCCGCTACTAGTAAGTCCATAGCATTGTTGAAGTTTTCAGGCTTACTCTTCTTTCAAGGAACCGAGAAGCCGTCCTTCAAGCTCTGATAAGGCTGAATCGCCGTCATACACGTTCCAATAGTAACCGTAGAAGCCCTAGCGCGTTTGCCAGGCTAGAAAAGAAGGAATTCACCAGGTAAAACGTTAAACTGCCAACAATATAGCCTTCTGAAAACTTTCATGTCCTTGAAGGAATCAGAAAGGTTGCTAGAGAGAAGCGTAAATTGACGTTTATCTGTAGCTTCCGGGATTACACTACAAAGGGCGTAGGCTTCTGCATCCTTCGAACCTGCTTCATGAAGCTCCTGTACCAATTCTCAATTTCTGGCGATATGCTTGGCGGAGCCTTCTCCATAGCTTTCTCAAAATCGCTGAAGGTAATCTCTTTTGCGTTGATGTCTCTTCTCAAGGCGTTAATGGCGGCCTCTCTGCATACGGATGATATATCGGCGCCGGAGTAACCTTTCGTTATGCGATGCTCCTTTATGTCCACATCCTTTGATAGTGGCATGTTCTTCGTGTGAATCTTAAAGATTTCAAGTCTGGCAGCTTCGTCGGGTTCTGGAACATAGATTAGCCGATCGAATCTGCCTGGCCTTAATGCAGCTGGGTCGACGATATCGGGCCTATTTGTCGCAGCTATAACTATGATGTCTTCTAAGGGTATTATTCCATCCATTTCTGTTAAAAGCTGGCTGATGACGCGTTCAGTTACGCCGCTGTCGCCGTAACCCAGCCTCCTCCTTGGAACAAGAGAGTCAACCTCATCGAAGAATATGACGGCTGGCGAAGCCATTCTAGCCTTCCTGAAGACCTCTCGAATAGCCCTTTCAGACTCACCAACCCACTTAGAGAAGACCTCCGGACCCTTAATCGAGATGAAGTTTGCCTCGCTCTCAGTTGCAACAGCCCTAGCCAGCATCGTCTTCCCACATCCGGGCGGGCCTATTAACAGTATACCTTTAGGCGGCTGAATCCCAAATCTCTTGAAGATTTCAGGATTCTTCAGCGGCCACTCAACAGCCTCCTTTAACTCCTCTTTAACCTCCTCCAAGCCTCCCACTTCATCCCAATGAACAACCGGGACTTCCACAGCAACCTCCCTCATAGCTGTAGGCGTAATCTCCTTGAAGGCGTTCATGAAATCGTCCATCCGAACCTCCATCTTCTCCAGGACGCTTGGAGGTATTCGCTCTTCCTCCAGATTTATCTCGGGAAGATACCTACGTAGAGCTTTCATAGCTGTCTCTCTACACAGGGCGGCCAAGTCGGCACCCGTGTAACCGTGCGTCCGCTCAGCAAGCACCTTTAAGTCAACATCACCGGCTAAGGGCATACCTCTGCTATGAATCAATAATATTTCATGACGCCCCCGCTTGTCCGGAATCCCTATCTCTATCTCGCGGTCAAACCTCCCAGGCCTCCTGAGAGCTGGATCCAAGGCATTCGGCCTGTTCGTTGCACCTATTACTATGACATTTCCTCTACCAGACAATCCATCCATAAGAGCTAGAAGCTGAGCGACAACCCTTCTCTCCACTTCACCTGTAACCTCCTCACGTTTGGGCGCTATAGAGTCCAGCTCGTCTATGAGTATGATGCTCGGAGCGTTCTGTTGAGCCTGTTGAAATATCTCTCGAAGCCTCGCCTCAGACTCCCCATAGAACTTACTTATTATCTCAGGCCCGTTTATTGAGAAGAAGTTTGCATCCGACTCATTCGCTACTGCTCTAGCTAGGAGTGTCTTTCCGCAGCCGGGTGGACCGAGCAGTAGAACCCCTTTCGGAGGATCTATTCCAAGCCTCTGGAAAATCTCGGGATGCCGCATTGGAAGTTCAACCATCTCCCTTATCCGTTGAATCTCCTCCTCCAAGCCTCCTAAGTCCTCATAGGTGGTACGTGGTACACCTTTAGCTTCCGCAACAGGTTCAGTCAATATCTGCAATCTAGTATCGTTAGTCATCTTGACTATTCCGTGGGGCTGCATCTTGGCAACAGTGAACTGAACAGATTGGCCAAGCATCATAACGAGCGTCGTGTCTCCCTCAACAAACGTCCTATCCATGAGTCTGTTCTTCACAAAATTTGTGAAGTCTTCGTCAAAGTTCAATCGCATATCCACTGGAGCAAGCAGTATTCTCATAGCATTTTTAACTTCAGCCTTGCGAACTACAACGTACTCGTTTATTGATACACCGGCATTTTTACGTAAGAACCCATCGATTCGCATAATGCTTGGATCCTGGTCTTCAGAGTACGCTGGCCAGGCGATTGCCGACGTCTTTTTCTTCCCTGAAAACTCTATTACGTCTCCAGATGAAACCCCTAACTTTTGCATTGTTCTCTGGTCTATTCTAGCGATTCCTCTTGCCACATCTCTCTGTCTGGAATCCAGAACTCTCAGCTGAACTTCGCTCAATCTTCAACGCTCCACTAAATATGTTTCTGATAGAAGCACTAAATCCTTTCTCCCAACATCATTACAACATCACCAACGGTTACGTAAACTTTTTCAGAGGAAACATGCAATGATTGCAATCTCAACAGCCACCTTAAACAAAACTTCTATATATGTTAGGTATCTAAGCTTGAACTAGCGGGGATCGAATATGAAACCTGAACATTATAAACCGATAAGAAAAGAAAAGCCCAAACGAAAAGGCAAGATTAGTAGATCCAAAAGTCGAATGCTTGCAGTGGCTCAAGAATGGAAACCCAATACTTCTCCACAATTGCGTGAAGCTTACTCCACTAAGACAGAATGGGCAAGGAACCTAATTCCCAAATTGAAAAAAGAAGCAGAAACGCCGGAAGAAAAAGAAGAGCTTAGATAAGCGCCCGCACAAATTCTGATGGGCTTGTTTTGGCTGTTCCCTGACAAAAGAAGCATTTTTCAACCATAAAACCACACAAAAGAACCGCAAAAAACGAATATCAAACAAGGCAAGTGTAGTAAATGATAAAAAAGATAGAAGATCAATCGTTCCGTTTTTCACTAATTTTTCTGGGAATGATGACACCAAGAAGAATCCTGAGTGCATGAGTTATCTCATAACCTACAACGACTCCGCGCGCGCTTCTTCTTTTCTCCTCACTTTTTCAACATTGCTCTTTCCATGTTTCCATATTCTTTGACGTTTCATTCTTTTCAAAAATCGTTTTCTTTTCATCTGCTTTTTCCTAGATCGTTTCAAGCTAAATCTTCCTTTCTAGAATTACATAGTGACAATAAACAAGGATTATAACCTATCACTTAAATGCGAAGCGAATGCTGTGTCTAAAACCGGAATCTTGGATAAGGGAGCCGCGTGAAAATATCCTCACGATGCTCTGTTGTTTAATCGGTTTATAAGGAGGTTTGCGCATTATGGGGCAGTAGCGTTCTGTTGTTGA